>Ga0179593_1309057_pt1 | contig 10414 bp, 9 predicted proteins | sample CZODoug2_1_08_16_FD_185931 | JGI IMG/M metagenome (GOLD analysis project Ga0179593, IMG submission 185931) | Vadose zone soil fungal communities from Angelo Coast Range Reserve, California, USA - CZODoug2_1_08_16fungal (PacBio error correction) | ecosystem: Environmental > Terrestrial > Soil >... | reverse complement strand
TGTCTGGATAGAGACTCCCTACCCCCTCTCTCTCTCCATTCCCCCCTCTTCCCAGATAATCTCTTTTAGTTATTCGCTTTTGGTCTTCACTCTTGTGGACTTTTTCTAAAACTTCGTTCACCCCGCCGGCGTCTGAGAGCGAGAAAGCCATTGCTCTCCCCGAAGCCCCTCCGCGGGGCTCTTGAAATAGTCTCTTCTCTACTGAGCTTCCCGCCCTCCCGGTTCTACGTCTTCGTTTGCCTAAGTTTTCTGGTGAATTCCCTCTTTTTATGACCATCTCTCCCCCTCCTTCTTCACTGAAAATGTTCTCCCCCCATCGCCTGGGTGTGGCTTGCGTAATAGAGCCCGTCCCAACCATTCTGTTTAGACCTTCGAGATCGACACTCCCCTTTGTGTTTCTTTCTCCTGTTCGAAGAGAATGCCTACCTCCCTGGGGCCCCTCAATGGTTATCACCGAGAGGATCCCTCCTTCTTTTTGGATGGTTTTCCTCGACTTTTTGCACATCGTTACCTCGTTCCGTAGAGCAATGTGCTAACATCTCTACTCCGTCGTCGCCCAGCCGAACTTCGACTCTGGCGACCGTCATCACATTCGTGAGCTGCCGAGTATTTCACAGCCTGGTAGCTTCCGTTCCACTTCTTCCTTGTTTTGTCGGTGCGATGTGCCCATTCGCTCATGGACGATCCCCCAGCGCCGAATGATCGCCAGCTTGCTCCCCTGATTCCCCCCCAGAAGCACGGCCCCCCTCCTTCGCACTCTCCCGCCTGATCGGGTAGATCTTCGGCTCATAGCCTTTTCTTTCTACCGATCGCCGCTTTTCGGTGAGGAAGCCTACTCATACAATAGTTCGTTGCCCGTGATACCCTCTACTTTCTTTTGCGAGGCCGTCTCAGCAACCCGCTTCGCTTTTTTTCCCCGGCGCGAGTTAATTTTCAGAAGACCATTGTCTTACGCTCCGCTCCATTCCTTCTTCTGGATAGACGTGCTGTTTTCCTGCGCGACCTTGCCCCGGTACATGGTATGTCAGTCCCGCAGCCTTTTAATGACTCTTACGGACTATTTCCCTTTTTTAGGCTCCTCCTTCAATTCTACCGGGACGCTCGAAAGGGTGGTCAGCGAGTCCACCCGGATGGGCCTTTGCACTTGAAAGTGCTATTATTGTCAACCTCGCTTTCAAAGCTCTTTCTGATCCTTCCCTGGGGCGGTCCCTCTCTTGCCCCTGATTAGCTAATAAAATGAATCCCACCAGGTACTTAAAATTACCTTCCCTTCCAGCTTCTCCCTCTGTCAAGTTAACGTCTGTAGTGTTCTTTTCTTCGTATCGGTCCATATCCCAACTGGGCGGTTTTCCTTCTCTGATATCCATCGTCTCACCCGGATTCCTCGAGTCGCGAAGCCCCCAGTGCATCACGACCGCCTCGAGTTTGCGATTCCCGCGGGAGAAGCCAACCAATTCTTGGCAACTGGAGAGCACTCCATCTTGTGTGTTTTCTCCCCCCCCTTGGAGCCCTGTCGCCCCACTTTCCCATTTTTCATGTTTCACCCTTGCCTTTGCCCTCTTGAATGTTCCCCTCAAGCTGACGAGCCTTTGTCTATCTTTATTAGATAATGTTCTGCCGTCCAACTTTCTACCGATTGTTTCCTCCTTTTCAGGTTCGTAGACCCGTGGGGGCTGTTCCGCATTGAGCACACGTCTTTTAGTTCTCTTTACCAACCAACGATGGCTCCTAAGAGCCTCCTGGAATTTAAATCCGAAGAGGCTTATATCGTCGCAGCCTAAAGCACTATACCCGTAGGATCTTCCCCGTAGGTGATGAAACCCTTTCCTCTTAGTTTTTTCTGCCGGCGGACTTTCCCCCTCTCCTCCATCTGTCAAGAGAGAAAGCGTGTAAGATAACTCGCCCTTGCCGTGCCCATCCGCTTCGATACACCCCTTCCGTTCTAGCGCACCAGATTTTTACTGCCACTAGGTTCCCCCTAGAAGCATGAAGAGGAGCGTGACTCTACTGTCTCTTCTACGGTCGTTGCGGAACGGTTGCCTGCTATCTTCCTTTTTCCCGTAAGCCTCCCATTTTTCGTTTTGTGCCTTACTTCCGCTAGATTTACTCGGTCGGCACCCCAACGGGGCTGTGTGCGTTTTTATGGGTCTAGATTCGTTCAGGTGGCCCCCGTTGTTGTTGGCCCCGTCATGCTCAAACGACCCCCCCTCCCTCCCGGCAACACAAGACTGCGCGATGTCCCTCACCACCGCAGGTCTCTAAAACTGTCTTCTTTTAGCCTCGTTTTTTGAGAGAGGAGAGCTTTTTCTGGCGCACTGTTTTTCTCCCTCTCTCTTTTTGCTCTTGTGTTTTTCGTCTTAGGCGTTTTTCTTTCCTCGGGCCCACCGCTTTTTCGCCCCCCACGTCTGCTCTCCAGGGAAGACTTCCCCCTCCCCACCTTCAGCAGTTTTTGCGGTTTGCCGGTGTTAAGTCCTTTCCCTTCGGGCACCCGAATGAGTATGTCCCTTTCACCCTCCTGCTTTGCCTTTCAACCCTTCCCCAATTGAAGCCCTGATCCTCCCCAAGTCAGGATCGCTCGCGATAGAATGTCTTCGCGCCCAGCGTGCGCTTTCCTGGACCCTTCTTTTGCTGTGTCCTAAAGAGTGACAGGCAGAGGGTCCTGGGTCCCCGGTCCTCGGATTATTTTCCTCCTTTTCTCTGACTCGGCGGCTTTTTTGAAATTCTTGAGTGAATTGGCTACTTCTGTCCGCCGCCGGGTTCACACCTGTTTTCCCGTACGACGGCCTTTCTACGGGTTTGTGGCCTTCCTCTGACTATATGGAACTGTCTTTTATGGTAGGAGTTCTTTCTTCCCTCGGGTAGTGGAGAGCTTGCTGTTTTACAATCCTCCGGAAGATTTGCCATGTTGCCTTTCCCATGCTTCCTAACGACCTGGGCGTTCTTCAGGCTTCCATCCTTTCTCACTACGAGTTGGCGTTTCCCCGCAACTTCCCAATGCCCCCCTAGAACTCCCACACCGCCCCCCCCACGTGTTTAGACAGCGCCAAGCTTTGGGGATACCTTTTTTCCTATCCGCCTGCCCCCTTCCGGTGGCGGCTTCTTCGCCGCCGGTGGGCTGCCCCACGACCATTTTGGCCTTCACTTGGCTAAGAATTGTTTTTAGCCCACCGCCCTTCCGTCTCCCTAAACATTACGCTCGGTCTGCATGCAGGATTTGGGAACCGGCTCTCCACTAGCTGTAAATCTGTCTCGCCGGATGGCCAAGACCCCCTCTCTCTTCTTTGCCTCTTGCCCCTGATATGAGTAGGCCGATCACCCTACGCGCTTTTTTTTTTTTTTATCCATTTTATTTTGGTGGTCACTGCACAGACGATTGTTTTTGTTGGGAGTAGCTTCTCTGCCAATGGGTCTCTCCCCTTTCCTTGTCGAGGTAATCGCGACTCGGAAATGAGCCCAGTCCCGAAGAATGTTGTAGTCGAGCACCCCTTGGTAGGCTTAGCCCCCCGATGTATGGTTTCTCCCCGTCGTACCCCCTTACCCCCGCTTACGGTCAAGGATTTGATGCGTAGGGTACTTTCCCCCCGGCCCGTTCTCCATCTGTCCCCCGTCATTGGCGTCAGTTTCTGGGTCATGAAATGAACCCAGTTCACACGTGTTTTTTTTTTTTTTTTTTTTTTTTTTTTGTTTTTTTTTTTTTTTACCAGTCTTCCCCCCCCCTGGAGGAAAACCACGCTATCTATTTTCGCCGATATCGGCGAGGTTTAGATTAAGCCAACTGTGCTGGAGTAAATTACGTTATTTTCAGACGCGTAGGCGGACCCCTCTTTCGACAAAGCGTGTTTTTTTGCTTTTTTTTTTCCCTAGTCTTTTCCCGAGTGGCCTTTCCCGGTGCGCTTTCAAGGAAAATCTTTTCTTATTCGGGCTAGAAGGAGTCCTCCCCAGAACCCCGATCGGTCTGTCCTCTGAAGATCCTATAGATCCCGATTAGGCGTAGCCCTTGTCTCAGCCGGAGTGGTCTTGATGTGTGATGGTGGTCGTCTGAGCTATCGCTGGCGAGCGGTCGATGAGACGCTCCTTCCTCAAAGGGAAATCTTCCGAGATGCACAGGACATACCCTCCGGGAATTTGATTCCTCGATCGCCACTGCAGTGCTTTTTCGGGCATCACGACCTCGTTTTGCCGAGAGGGCGTTCTTTTTCGGTGGGGGCTACGACTAGTATTCTTTGTTCGTGGACTCGGCTCTACGGCCCGTCCCAACGAATTTCGCCTGTTTCTCTTGTTCTCCAGGCCTCCTTTCGTCCGTACCACATGTAGGCCCCCTCCCCTCTTCGGAAGTTAGATGGAATCACACTTCGAAGATCCCTCCCCCCCTATGTGGCGGACGGCATCCCCCTTGACTTAGAAGTTTTTTTGTCCGATCTTTTTCTTTCGCCCAAGCTATTGGCCCTCGTTATTCTTCGTAGGATTGCTCTTCGATGCCCCTTCCTCCCCCCTTTCGTCCTATTCACCAGATCGTGGCGGCGATCTTCTCGGGTCCTTTCCCCCTCGCTTAGGGCGAAAGTGCCTCCTGGCTCGTAGCGACAGGTCAAGATAACTGCTGCTTCGTCTTGCACTCCTTTTGCTTTCGTTCGGACGACTCTTTTTCCCCCCGACGATTTATCCCACGCCGCGTGCGTCATGAACGTAAGCGGAATCCTATACTCCTGATGATATAGGATCGAGTCCTGGTCTTCTTCTTCGGTCATGGACGTTGGGGATTTCCTTCATGGCCCCCCTCTTTCTCTAGCAGCCTTCCTCGCGGCGTTTGGTGTCTTCGTGCTAATGGTCAGGTTTGTGAATATTCATTACTCACTTCCCCCCCCAGATCCGTCAAATCGGCAAACTTCTCCACTTTTTCCGCTGACCCTTTTCGCCTTTCTATCTGCCATGACGGATTTTTACTTGTCCACCCCCCTCTCGGCGATGTTTTTAAAAGGGGCAAGAGTGCCCTCTCCCTTCCCTCAGGTAATATGTCGACCCCCAGGCATTGGTTAGGGGTTCGGACCCAACTCTTTTTTTCCATACTCCCCCTTTTTTTTTCCTGAGATTTTATCCCGTCGCGAACCAATGTTTGGCCCTATCGTTCCCTGGTGGTACTTCGACCCTCCCAGGCCGGCGCCGAAGCGCACCTAGCCCTTTGGCCCCCCCTTCCCCGGCTGAGGGGGACAACAGGCGCATCGGGCCTCCGATAGAGGCAGTCTTTAGCTCATGAGCACTCTGGCCCTTTTTCCCGATATGGTCCCTGATTCTGCAGGCATTATGACCCAAAAGCCGCATCGATGGATTCCCTCCCATGACAGCGGGCGCCTCTCTTCAGATCATCTCTCTGTCCACAACACTCCGATACAGTCGCCTCACCTCTCCCTCGGCTCTTTAGTCCGCGCGCGGGTCCGCGGGCGTTTTGTGAAAACGTGTTCCATTCCCCTGCGTTAGAGACTCCCCCCTTTAGAGGCAGATTCAGCAGCCGGGTCTATTTTTCCCATTCCGACGAGACGATTTTTTCGACCGCCGGACGCTGGGCCACGACGTAGCTTTCGCCGCCAGGATATGATTTTTCTGTGATCCTCCATGTTTTCCCCGATAGAGCCTGCTGCACTCCAGTCCTCAACCCATTTGGTTTCCCCAATACCGGGTTTCCCTGGAAAAACTCGCGGTTGACGGCCCCACGGCCTTTTGCTGACTTAACAATCGGTAGCATTTTTTCGAAGTTTCTTCTTCTGGAATTTTTTTTTCCGACATAGTTGTTGTGGCCGCAAGGTGTCCTCGTTCTCCCGCTTCGGTCCATTTGCTTATAGGACGGATCCCCGTGTTGGGGACCTTAGAGCCGTGGTAACCCCTCTCCTGACGCTCGCTGGCCCAAGACTTTGAACATCCTGGTAGGACTCGTTACCGGCTCCCCGCGAGTGAGTTCGACTGATGCCTATTTCGGAAGAAGAGGCACCTTTTCCAGACGAGGACTCCCAAATGTCCTTGGTGTGCTTTTCCTATGTTATCTGATGCCGCGACTTTACTTTGCCGTCCCTCCGCGCCCTGCCTTCGCTCGATAGCTACGGCTCCCCCCCCCCATAACTCAGACTACCATCCGGCTGCCTCGCCGTCTCCTTGCTCTCTGCTTCTTTTTCTTCATAGTCGCGAATTTCCATCCGATCCTTTGCGATTTTCCGCCTCATAAGCCATTCGTTTTTTAGAGCGACCCTGAACCCGGCCGATTCTTTGTGCCCGTTTGGTTTACGGATTCCCACCCCCCCTCTTCGCTTTTCCCCTCTCGCCCCTCCGCATTCCCTGAAGAACTCCCCGCCGATCTGCTGTTCTGGAGCTAGTCGGTGTTCCTTTGCTCGCGTTCGGCCCCAATTGTGTACCCCTTTGTTTCATGTTCTTCAAAGTCCCAGAAGAGACCTCCCAATGCATTGAGGTTCAAAACGCTTTTCCTTTTTCCTTCCTCCCGAATCTTCTTCTAGGTTTTTAACGACGTGGGACTCGTAATCTTCAGTTTGTTTTGAGTACCTTTCTCGACTTCGAAATCGACAATCTACTCCTTAAGTTAAGACGCCCTCTGAACCCCAAGATTCCCCCCCCACCCTCCGCCTCTTGCAGATCTACCGCAGCACCCCAATCTGTACCACATTTTCCCGTGACCGGACCACGACTGGATCCCTGATTTCCTCCTAAGTTCCTGTTCTTTTCCTTCACTGGGAAAGCACCATCCCGCGTATGGTCTTTCTCCTCCTGGCGGGATATTCGCGAGGTCGTTTTTTCGTCCAGCCTTTTCCCGACTCCCTCTAGTTTTAACCGATGGTTTCATGAAATTCGTCTCCACCCCCTCCGATGGTAGTGGTTTTCGTCCCCACGGTCACGTCCAGCAGGCCCCCCTCCCCGTCATTTTTCAGGAGTAGATCTTGTTCATTGCCATTTTCATTCGGTTGATTTGGAGAAGTTTGCGTTGTCTTTCGTTTCCTGGACAGTCGCGTTCTACGTTCCCCCCCCCCCCCCCCCCCTATGTTGCGACACCGATGGGTTTTTATTTTTTTTTTTTTCCCTCCGCCCCTTTAGTAGGGTGGGCAGGCCTTTTTCCCCCAGGTTTTTACAAAAGAAGATCAGTCCCCGAAGGCGCCCCCTCCCCTCATCCGACTCCATAAAAGGCCGTCCCTTGCCTCTATGGCCTCTCCCCCACGCACTAGTTTTAGTGCCGTCGCCTCGGACCAGTGGGTCACAGAGGGACGAGCGTGTCGACGCCATTCGCAAGGAGTCTTTTCCTTTTTCCGCCATAGGGAGACCCCAGTGTTTTTCTATCATCGTCCTTGCTGCATCGCGGCCCCGCCAAGGCGTGTCCTGGACCCGAGTCCGGTCTACGCGACTAAGCCTGACGCTCTCCCCCCCGCTGATCCACTTGGCGATCTCGGTTGTTTTTTTGGTGTGCCTGCTTTTTGATCTCGTGCCGTATACTTTTTCCTTTTCCCGTTCCTTCATTCCCCTCTTCAAAACGAACCTGCGGCTGTTTGTTTTTGTCCTTCTTTTTTTGTAGAGTCAGGAGTTGGTTTCTTTGTCCCAGAATGCAACTCACAACGCCGCCGAAAACCCTGCCCCGCTCGATTGTGATTCTCGCCAAGTAGTAGATATTTATCCTCCCCGTTGTATTGTTTTCTTCGAGATTTTTTTATTTTCCAATATGTGTTTTTTATTTTTTTTTATTTCTCTTTTTTGTGTTCTGGGGCGTGTTGTCGTTTCCCCCCGGGTGTGCACCCTCTTCTCCCGACTTCGAAGATTTTCCTTTCCCAGACCCAAACCCTCCACATGCCCAGAAGCATGTGTGCGGTTTTTTCGTGATTTTCCTCCACTGACTCAGGGACGGACACGTTGTCTTCCCGAGGTCCCGACGATCTCCCATGTGTAAACTCCCCGCAGACGCGAGATTTCCTCCCTCCCTAGCTCCGCTCGATCGGCATTTCGGGGGGTGTGTGTTTGTTGGGCCCTGGGTGACCGCGGATCGAAGTGACTGTCTCTTTTTTCATTCCCGTTCCGTCCTCGAGGTTGCTAGCAGCGATGACTAGTCACTATTTTCTCTCTGATGCGGCGCGATTTTTTCGCCCTGACCTTTCCCTTGTTCCGCAAAAGGGTTCCCTTGGCCGCGACCCCAGGGGTTGTGTATCACCCTGTTCTCCCCTCCTGCTCCCCTTGTGTTTTGGGCCCCTTCCCTCAGTACCGAGAAGGGACTGGCTTTATTGTTTTCTTCTTCGGATCTGCGCTTCGTTTGACTCTCTTTGACTCGTCCGGCAGCGTTTAATGGCCAGCCCCCGGCTCTTCCTTGTTTGTCAATCATGTTTGGAATGATTTTGTCCGGATCAAGACCTGTATATAATGGATCCGCCCTGCCCTGATTCTTGCCGTTTACACGCCGGCACCTTGTCAGTTCCCTTGGCCGCTCGATGAACCCCAATTTGCAGTGGTGGCCTTCCTCAGGGTCGCCCAAACGACAATCTGGCTGTTTTTAACTTTTTTCGAATTGTGTTGAGGCCAGGTTTCGTCCTGTTCCCCCGTGTCGGGGCAATGCGGCTTTTCTTCGTAGATAATAGACGTCCTTCTTTCCCTTCGGCCATAGATCCCGGCGACGTTCTTTGTTTCCTTTTTCCTATACGGATGTTCCTCACACTCCTCCGGCGCCCGATCAAGTGTCTTGGCCCTGGCAACGGAAGCTGTTGCTCTTGGCGGCTGAAAGGAGGGATCGCCATTCAGTTTTCAGTCGGTCATCGCGCAGCTTCAACTTTCCGGGTTTGATCGTAGACCGGACTAATCTGCGCACATCTTGGTCAGCTACCCCCTCTGATCTTATTCGAGCCAGTCGTTCGCGTTGTTTCCTTTCTTTATTGCTTAGGAGGCCAAAACATGGCAGCGTTTGCTCTCCTGCCAGATTCTTTCGTCTTCCCGTTTGACTGACCTTTGCCCCCCACATTCCACATGCGCGCTAGCGGCCCCAAGGAGGACCAACGCTGGCGATCTCCCAGTCTCCTGTGCCCCCCCACCCGGCGCCCTGAGCTTCCGCACACTTTTTCCGGTCACTGTCTTTGCGACGATTATTTATCCCCCCTGCGTCGAGCGGTGTTTTGAGGTTTTTTTGTGGACCGCTTGCAATGTGTAATCCCTGTATTGTTAGTCTTCGGCTCTTCCCCTAAACGCGCTTATTTCTTGTATCAGAAGTTTCGCCAGCCGGTTTCGATCTTCCTTACCCCGTACCGCTGATGATCCGGCCCAAGATTATCCCCCCCCGATCCTGAGTGCGATTTCTAGTATTGTCCGCATGGTTCCTATTTTGTTCCGATCCTTTATATATTCCTTTGCAAGAGAAGGCCTGGTCTTCTTTTCTTTTAGCGCAAAGTTCCCGGTTACCCTCTCCGATGACAAATCCCTTACCCGGACAGGGAAGGACCTTCTCTCCCGCCCTTCTTTCCTAACCTCCCATCTTTTCCTGAGGTGATGACGTTCTCCCGAGTTGGGTCGGCTTTTCCTTCCCTCTTTCTCGCCTCATGTTCGCCCCGATCGTCCCGGACCCGCACCCTCCTTTTCGCCCCCTCTTTGTACCCCCCCGTGCCTTCGTTCTCACTCGTTTTCTCCAACATTGGCGTTTTTTCCCCTTTTGGCAGTCTCGTTCGGAATACATTCCCCCCGAAGAGAAGTTATTCACAACCTATATGGTGCCTTGCAATACTTTTCTACGTCTCCTGATGTGGACCCGGTCTGAGTTTTACGCCCTCGGCTATTTTTCCGAAGAGTTTAATCTCCTTCCGTTGGAGTGTGGCGCGACTGCATGCGTCCCTCCATCGGTTCCCTCTTCTTCCCCCGATCCTCTCCTGTCGTGTACTCGGTCGGAGTTCCCCTAGCCAGGATCGCCAAGACGATCGCGAGAACGTTCTAAGTCGCGATTTTCTTATTCTCCGGGGCTACGGGGATTCCTCCTCCCCGCATGTCCAAGACTCTCTTCCCTCACACGTTTCCCTGCGTCGCGAGGAACTTTCACGTTGATAACCTAATACGATATCTCGGATCCACCCACCCCCCCCCCCCCCCCCCCCCCCCCCGGCCTTCTTTCTGTTCTTTCCGTTCTAAGTTCACAATGTACGGGCAGCTTTTTTTGCGCAGAGGTTGGATTCCATGCTCTGACCGAGAATTTTTCTTTTACCCCTCATCAGACCATTATCTTCAACTCTTCCCCCAGGACCCGGGTCATGATCCGCGACCCCTCTCCCTTACGATATATTGCTGTTTTCCCCGGCTCTGCTGTCCCTTTTCGCGATTTTTTTTTCCCCAGGAAGACCTTCTTTTTGCGCGTCGCCGACACCCTTCGCTTCTGTCACAATTATTTTCTCCGCCTTTCCCTACCCCC
>Ga0179593_1274661_pt1 | contig 10414 bp, 7 predicted proteins | sample CZODoug2_1_08_16_FD_185931 | JGI IMG/M metagenome (GOLD analysis project Ga0179593, IMG submission 185931) | Vadose zone soil fungal communities from Angelo Coast Range Reserve, California, USA - CZODoug2_1_08_16fungal (PacBio error correction) | ecosystem: Environmental > Terrestrial > Soil >... | reverse complement strand
AAGGAACTAAGGCTTCTTTCCTGTACCTTTCTTTTCCTTACTTTCATTCCGGCTTCTAAGTATTCCGTCGAATATCCCGCGTTCTTCCCCTTGCAAACGCAACAGTCATGGGCACCGTACACCCCCCTTCCCACCTTTCTACCTTTGTGTTTCTCGCAAACGTTCTGCTACAAGTCATTTTCTGCCATGCCGAGCGGTCCCCGGGACCGTTTCCCCCCCTTTTTTATCCCAGTGACCCATACTTTTTCGCCCTTCGAAATTCTTTGGATTTTCTTTGACTGCCGCGCTTGGACGTCACCTCGACTAAATGATCGTTGCTGTTTTCCAGTCTTGTTCCTTCTTTACAGGAACGCGCCAACTGTTTTGAATCGAATTTTTTTTTTTTTTTCAAGCTTTCCGGTTCCTCCTTTCTGCGTTTGACTTTTTGCTAGATGATTTCCTATGCTTTTTGTTTTATGATTGCGACGAGCTTTTTCATGCGGCCCTTTGGACTTTTGACTTCCACCTCTGCGTCTTTCCGCTTTGTGCTATGCGGTCTGATCCTTTGCGTCGTTGGCTGTTTCTGTAACTGGTACGGGACGCCCGTTTTTGACCCCCTCCAGTTTCTTTCCCCTTTGACAGGTGAAGGAGTCCCTTCCGTTTCTCGCTATTTTTGAAAATTGGTTCCGATTTTTCCGGCGGGGCACCACGGGAGCCCCCCGTCAAGGAAACGGCTCAGTGATTTTTCTGAGACCCCCCCCTCCCCCCCCCTTTTTTTAGTAGTGACAGGTGTTTCACTTGACGTTTTCGTTTCCCCACGCGTCAAGTTTCTCCGCCTGACGTTGACGAGAATTGAGATCTTTGCAGGGTCCCTGGCTCTAGGCTTGCCTGTTTTTTCGCCCCTGCTCTTCGCTGCTATCCAGGGGCAGGCGTTCTTCCCTTCTGACTCTTCCTGAACGTTCCACGGCAGGGAAAAACCCCCCCGACCTCCGGTCTTACGTTCCCCGGCTTCATGGCGCGTTTCGTTTGACGATTTTTTTTTTTTTTTTGGGGGTTATGGGCCTGGTGGTTAAACCCTCCCCCTAAAAGCAGCGAAACGTGTTATTTTTCCGCTGGTTCTTTTCTTTCCCTTTTTTTTTCGTCTGTGGCGTCCCTGAAGTTGTGACGAGCTTAACTGGGCACGCTTGGTCTTGTGCGATACGCGTTGCCAGACCCTTTTTCGGCCTCTCCGCCGAATTGTGAGGGAGGAAGCCTTCCGTGGGGTCCCGTCCATTCTGAACAGCAGCCCCTTTCGTCTCTTTTTCTTCGTGCAATTCGGCGCTTCGGTTTTTATCCAAAAGATTTCCCCCTCGTCCGTGATGCCTTTGGACACCCTCTAGGTGCTTGGCTATAGGGTCTGTGAAGAAAACGCGGCTGGGCCTCAGCTGCCCGCCATGCGGTTTTATGACACGACTTTCCTCCTCGTTTTTTTGGGGGCAAATATAGTACAATTTGTGTGACGACCCCTTCAGTATTCGAGCTTGTTGAATCTCTTGCCACATCTCACTTCTGATTGCCTCTACTTTCAGCGGAACAACTCCCTTCTTTTTCCTGATCTTTCTTTTGCGAAAATACTGTGGCTAGGGGGTGTAAAGTCGCCGTTGGGTTCCAGGTACTTGTCCCACGTTAGCTGTTTTACTTTGAAACGAACCCCCGCAGGAGGCGTTCAAACGGTACAGAAGCTTTTAATCTCCCGCTAATTCTCTCCATTCCCTTCTCCCAATCATTACTTAGTTAGACTTTCCCCCCCCAAATCTTTTTCCGCGTTCTTTTAACGTGTTAGTCACGTCCTGACTCTGAGTGGGAGAGTTTTGCGGTGCGCGCTGATTCAGTCTTATCCCCCTCTTCCTTCTCCCCTTTCAACGGGTCGACGTTTAATGTTTCGCAATGTGACCCCTTGAGCTGCCGGGACAGGTTTTTTCTGAGAGGTTCATAGGTAATCTGGGCCCTATTTCCTTGGTTTGTTTTTTCTTTACTGCTCTCAAGCCGGTTGATTGCGTTTGTCTTGACCATTCTTTTTCCCGAACATACTTTGTATAACTCTACGTTTTTTTTTGCGCTGATTTTGTTTTCTCCGTTAACCATGCGACACTGTTTTCTCTTACACCCCACCGCGTTTGTTTGTACTCAGCAAAAACCTTTTCTCCCGCCCCAACCCGGATTTTTTTTCCCTATTACTTCTTACCCCCTTTTCCTTTGCCGCTCTTCCACTTGAACTTTTCCCTCCAGGTAATTTTTTGCGCAGGACGCGGGTCTACCCTTCCGTCTTCTCTTCGCGCCCATCTTGTCCCCGCTTCTCCGCCCTTCTCCCGGTATCTCGGTAAATTTTTTTCCTGGAACCCTTTTATCCGCATTCTGTATGGTGGCGGCCGATTGACCTTGCATCTCGTTTCAGCTGTGTGTCCCCCCAATCTTCCACCGTTTTTTTCCGTTCCTCTTTTTACGCGCAAAAGATGCTACTTTTCTCCCTTCTTAAACGCGTTTTTGGGGACCGTACCCGGTCACAACACCCGAGTTCTTCTCGCGAAGGTCTTCCGGAGGACTATAGAGTCTCTTCGATGGCATCACGCTCTGGATGGCGAGGGTTAAGGCCCCCGATCCTCCTGACCTCTCTTTTTATTTTTTTGATGGCCATCCCTCCATTCCTTCTCGGAAGTTTTTTCGTCATCGCGGCTGTTGGCTGCTCGTTCCTGGCCTGTTGTGTATACTCCCCCTATTCCAGACAACTCCGCGGGAAAAGGAGTCTACAGTTGAGGAGTTCAACATCTTTTTTCGTAAATTCGTAAGTCGCGGGCTCGTCACTAGCTCCTTTTCCTGTTTTTCAGCCTTCGGACCACGCTGACTAAGAAATAGTCCGGGCTGACTTTCCTCTTGTACTGACACGGCCCCCACCTCTCCCGGTCGCGTGCATAACAATCGGCAAGCTTTTGCACGTTTCAAATCCCCCATTGTGGATTTTTTTTTTTTTTGCTTTTTTCAATCAAGGGTCTTCCATCCCGTCTTTTTTTTATAGCAGTAGATTCTTTCTCGTTCGTATTCGTTGATGAGTGTTACCCAACCAACTCCAGCGCCTGCGCCTTCTGATTAATTTTTGAAGATCCTTCCCACTCCCTCCCCGGCGGCGGGTTCTTGCTGTCACGGTTGGGGGCCGCCTTCGCACGTCCCCGAGCCTGGCTATCCAGCGTCATGGAACCCTCAGCTGTGCTGACTTGCCCCCACTCAAGCAATATATCTTGTACCACAGATATCCCTCCTGCAGTTAAGTCTTTTCCCCCTCTCTTTCTACTCAGATCCCTTCATTTGCTCAACCACCTGTTCTTTCGATCGTGTTGGACGGAATGGCTCTTTCTCGGACACTCTGCGCGCTTTTGTATTGACTTTTTTAGGTTTTTGTCCGACGTACCTTTACCCTTTTTCTGGCGCTTTGAACTACGCGTCCCCTTATTTCCCCTCCTATCCGCGATCCCGACGGGGTAAATAGCTCGACTCTGTAAGCCCGTCTCCTTGGCACTTCAACTCATCGATGATGGTTGATTCCGCCGACTTCCCCCCCGCTCCTTCGTTCTCCGGTCTTTAATTTATTAATATTCTGTCTGATTCCCGTAAAAAGCTCCCTCGTCACCTTGCAGCCTTTAAGTTCGAGATTTTTCTTTTTGTTCGCGTTTCTTCCTTCTACCCTCTCTGTCCAGCGCGCAGTTCTTCTGTAGATATGGAGGAACCCTTTCCACCGTCTTTGGCGATTCAGAATCACGCAGATTTCTTCAAGTTCTCCCTCCGTTCACTGGCTAAAGCCTCTGAATTGTTCGCCCTGTTTTCTTTGATACTTCGGTTCGTCCTCCCTTATTTTACGAAACTTTCGCTGACCCGTCGATGCTGGGTGCATTTTGTGCATTTTAATTTTTTTCCACGTTTGCACGTGTTTCAGCCTCTGCCCCTTCGTAGAAACATTAGTAACTTTACCGTCCCCGAAGCACTTTCGCTCCTCCTCTGCTTGCCTTTCTTACCTCGTCCCCCCTGAGATGGGAATGCCTCTATTCTTGAACCCTTCAGGCCACTTGCTTATTTAGCGTCTCAACTTCTCACAGTTGTTGGCCAAGTGTCCCAGCCCAATAAAGATTCCCATTTCCCTTCTCCCCTGCTCACTCGCGAGTCACGCGTAGACTTTTTACGCATTTCCCCCAGACCGGCTTTCCTAAAGCCGCTGTCAGCTTTTCCCTTTTTCCTTCTCCTTTTCAAGGTCGTCTCGGAGCTTTAAACTCAAAAGTGACACAAGCCTACTTCTCTTGTTTTAAACAATTCTCCTTTGGCCCATCTGGCTTGGCCAAGAAATTACGGTGGCTGTCCTCTACTCCTCTTTCTTGGATTTTTCCCATTTTTTCTTGGCTCGCTTCCCGGTTTTGCTTCTTTTCCTCTCTCTGCCTCAACGCGTTCAAGAAGACACCGATCTGTCCCTTTCCGTTAATCAGGTAGGAAGCTGGCGCAATGCGGCCGTTTAAGTATGCACTTCGATTCAGACCTTCCTGGCTTTCATTTTTTTCTCGACAGGCGTATGGCCTTTCTCTTCGTCTTAGATTACCCTTTCGCTTAAATTTTGTGGTTAATTGAGTAAGAGCAAGCGTCCGGCTATTCTTTCTCTCCCAGGCCTTACCGTGATGACATGATATTTCTTAAAATTTTTCTCTCTGGAAGATCTTTTTTTTTGGTGTGTTTGTTGAGAGAGATCTTCCTTTAGTTTGCCAATTGTGGCTGTATATCTTGTTGCGCATCGTTTGTGCTGTTGAATTAATTCCCTTCTCCCGCTATCTCTTAATCACTGTCGCATGCGGAGCGACCTTGATTCGAACCCTGTTACCTGGTGTCCCCCCTTCTCTTTGGGCTGCCTCCGTTCTCTTGTTCAGCAAAGGTACCCTTGTGACTTACTGCGGTGCGTGCTTCAGGTTCCTGTCTCCTGCATCCCGCTATCCCCCCCCCTTTATTCCCTTGTAACTTTAATTCCATCGCTTGCTTCACTTGATTTTTGTCTCTCTTGTGCAGACTCGTAATCATGACCGTCCACAACCGGGGATTCTACAAGATAGGCAGTCTCTACGACAGAGTCACGCTTATCGGACCGACTTTCCCCTTCGTTTCTTGTGCCACATCGTTTTTACCTATTGCCCCCGTACCTTTTGTTTCCTGCCATCTCCGTTCTCTGGTTTTTAGTCCGCCCAATTTCTCAGTCGATGAAGAACTGGCCCTTTTCCTCCTCGTTTTTCCCCGTGACACTGTCGTTTCACTTACGGGTTTGAGGGACTTTTTTGTCGGCGGACACCTGCTCCCGCTTGATCGCCTCTATGGAAAAAGGAAGGTCTGACCTTGGAAATGGAATCTGATTTGGTTGTTTAGGTGTTTTTTCCACAGCTTTTTTTCGACTTTTTCCTTCGCTTTACCTCCCTTTCCCAGCGTGGCCTACGTTGTTCATAACAGGAAATTTTCCTTTTTTCTCTGTCTTCTAAGTCAACGCAAGCCCCCGATTCTTCCGTCTAAATTATTTGGACGATCAAATGGATATTACTAAGTGTCCTTCCGTTTCATCGTGATCGGCTTAGGGTTCTCCTTTACCAGATGACTAGTTGCTCCGTGCCCATTTCACCTTTCCCCCTTCCAAAATCCATGAGGGGTACGCGGATGTTAGCACTCTTGGTCGCCCTTTCTTTATCTTCCGCCAGCTTTCGGATGACCCACGTTTCTCGGTGTGCCAGTTGACACCTGGCTGGTGCGACCCCTTCTTAAATTTCTGTCTTGAGGGCGGTACCGCCTTCCCCGTTGCCGTTTCCCTCCCTATCGAGAAATGTCTGTGGCTTGGGACCGATTCGGTGTTACGTCACTCAGAAAGCTTTTCCTGACATACGATTTGCCCCCCCCCTGTTTTTCCCGGGGGATGCGGTTGGCGTTCAGTTTCCCCTCATCGATTTCCGAAGATTGTTTTGATGCGCCCTGCGCTCCGTATGCCGTGGCATGTCGGCTTCCTTCACTCGCGACGTGAGTTACGGTTTCCTGGGCGGGGCGATTCCTTTTCGGGTCGGGGATCCCACCGTCTTTGCTCCTCCTGAAGATATGAGCGCAAGCTTTTTATCTTTTTCTCTGTCCCGCCATCAAAGTGGTTGTAGTTGACGGCCCTTAATCTGGCCCCTTTCACTACATTTCCCCGGAGGGTCGTGGAGCCCCCACTTCTCCCCAACCTTTGCTGCTTTTGAATATGTGGGTGTCGCCTTGAAGGGATCCTTTTTTCCGCGAACTAGTAGAAGAGTTGCGCCGCCAGAGTGCGGGTCAAGGAGTCTTGCTTGTATAGAGGCCTTTCACATGTTTTTTGCGCCTCGCAAGGTTTGCACCAGGCGCAGATAGGCATTCGTAATTCGGCCCATACCTTCCTCTCCTTTGACAAAGCCCGCCGCCGGGTTGTTTTTAAGTAGGCATGGACTCTATCCGGTCTTCCCCCCCTTGTTGGTGGGGGTGGTTCTTTCTGTGGGGGATTTTTGTGGGTAACCCTCTAAATAAAAATCAAAGCATAGCCTCACGCACCGATCGAAGGCGATCCCTCCATTCTTTGTAGCTGTTCCGGCGCTTTATGCTATCGTCTGCTCCGTTCCAGCCTTTGTCATCGGCAATGTGCGTCCCTCTTTGCTTTCCTTGCCGATAGTTTTCCTGTCGCCGCCTCGGGGGGGGGGGCCTGGGTGGATTCATTCCTGACTTTTCTTCGGAGGTTTTATTTGTGTTCTTCTGTCCAAGCTGACACCCCCCCTTCCTTTCTGGTTTTTGCATACTTTTAGTGTGGTAGGTTTGTCCAACCGCTGTTTTAACTCGTCCTCCTTTATCTCCTTTTGGAACCCGTTCGTTGACCTTTTCTATAGGGAGGAAGAACACTTCGGCCTTTTTTTCCCGAGCCTCCCAGTTTTAGGACCCGAAATATTCCTTTCCCCCTCTCGTCCTTTTTCTGGCTGGCATCTCCGTAAAATAGATGGGAGTCCTGCTCCTGTATGTGATCCTTTTAATCCCTCGCCCCACCTCGCCATTCCCAAGAGCCCTGCATCGGATATATCTTTTCTTTGCATCGGAAGGACCTTCTTTTCGTCCACCGTGCGGGAGAACTATTTTTCTTCCTCAGCTTTTTCCTTTTCACGTCTTTTCAGGTTTTTTTACGAGTGTTTTCCGCCCCGCTCTGCCACCCAACCCAAAACGCATCTGATGCGGAAAAACAAAATGGTTTACGCTTTCCATCTCCCCCTTTCCGCTCTTCTATAGGTTCACTCGTCATCACGCAGACACTTAGGACTAAATTTAGGTTTTTGAAGAGTTGCAACATTTACCGCAGTCTTCCTTTCCGGGATTTCACCGTAGGGAAAGATCTGTGGGAGCTATGTAGGACTCGTTTTTTGGTGGCTGTCATCAGCCGGGATGATGGGAACCCGTCTTCTGCGTCATTTTTACAAAGTGCGGTGTCGACCCATGGCACCCCCCTTTTCCTTGATTCGTTGACAGGTGTTTGCAGGAAGGTCTTTTTAATTTTGGCCCTTATGCCGGGTTGGGTTTTTCCGATTTTTCTGTTAGCCTTTTTTTGTTGCTCATGCCAAAAAGTGTCCTGCTTTTCCTTTCCCCCCCAACTTTCTTTTCCTCCTCCTTGTGTTGTGATCTCTGAATTTTGTTCGACGTGCAACCATCTCACCCTGGTTTTGCACGGCGTTCGCAGCAGCACAACCCCCTTTCCTCCGTCCAACCCGGCTTTTTGGAAAAGAGTACACTGACCCTTCATCCCCCCTTTTCCTCCCTCCGGTTGTACATTTTTCCCTGGACCTGGGCACGTATGTCGCCGCGCCCGTTTTCTTTCCTCCTGGGTTTCGTTCTGGCCTTCTTCCTTTCGACACCGCCGGACTCGGCTCCCAAGACGCAGTCCCATGGTGACTCGGCCCCTTCCCTCGTCAAGTTGAAATCGGGACCTACGCTGTCTTGTAAGGTGAGTTTTGATTCGTTCTTTTGTCCCTTTTTTTCCATCGTCTGTTTTCCTGGGACACTTTTCCCCCCCCCCTTCCGTTTCCGCTCCGGCGTGTCGCGTCAGTTTTCCAAAGATGATATAAGTTTTGAGCTCTCTTGGAACCCTCGTCTGGTGTTGGGGGTTGTGTTGTGGGGGGGTGTTTGTTTTTTTATGGGCCGGTACCCCGCGTCGAACCTACGAACCTCTGCTTGTTACCGTAGGTCTTCCGTTCTTCCCTTCTTGTTCCTCCGCTTCGAAGCCTTCTGGCAGCTGTTTTGAACTTCTTTCCACGCTCCCTCTTACAGCTCCTTTGTTCACAGCGCTTGGTACCTTATCTTGCCATCCAGAACACACTGCCTTTTTATAGAGGAAGATTTTTGTCCTGCGGTCCGTTCTGCGGTCCGCTCGGGACACCGGCCGAGTTTACTCCCAACCTCGCATCTCCCCTCGCGTTTTCCAAAGCTTTCAGAGGAACCCCTCTTTACATTTTTTGTCGAAAACGACCGACGTCCCACGAAGCGACGACTGAATCCCTCAACCTTCTTCAGTGGTTCCGACGTCGGGAAAGACAACTTGAGCTTCCTACACTCCCATTCTCGGGCCTCTCCTGTTTCCTGCCTGACAGGACCTTCCGAGCCCCCCCCACTCCCCCCCCCTTTCCGCCCTGCCGCTCCCAATACCAATGCTGGAAAGGCTGAGTCGAGCTTCCTTCACGGCGTTCCCCGGTTTTTTTAGTGGATAGCGTCGCTTTTTGTTTCCTCTATCTTTGTTACCCACCAGTTACAAGAGTGAGCCCCTGCTGCTTTTCCCATGAAGCTCACTTTCAGAAGACGCGGCTTTTTTTTACCTTCTTGTCAATGTTTTACTCCCCTATTCCTGCTTCTTTCGTCAACTGCAATGTTCCATGCCGACAGAAGGTGCCTCCTTCCCATAACTTCCCTGTCCTATATCTTGACCCTCGCGTATAAGTCCTTTTCTGATGGCCTCTTTCGAGTGTTATCCCGTATCCACGCGCACAAAGGGCTTATATTTTTTTTCGGAATCTTTTTTTAAGAAAATAATTCTTTTTTCTTGAAGTTTTTCCTTTGTCGCCGTCATAAAACCTTTTGGCTGATGATGATCGTCGCGTCCCTTGGTTGTTCTCTCGCTTTTTTAACGACAATAAAGTCCTCCCTCCGCCCTGTCTAAGTTCTCCGATTGAAAGTTCCCGTCATGCTTTTTTGAAGGCCTACGCCTTCCTTCCGCGCTGGGCTTTAATAAGTTTCTAGATGTATTCACTTCATTCCCCTCACCCTTTTTTCTGTTTCATGTCAACTTTCTATTTCTTTTGGCAGTTTAGCGCAACCCTTCTTACAGAGAAAAGAGCGTTCTGTTTCTCTATTGTAGGACAACCCTTCACGGCGGCGGGCGACTAACCCATTTTATTCCGGTCAGTCCTCCTCCCATCAACTGTTCTCCTCTTCCCCCCTTTTTTGTTCCCGTTGACCGCTTCGGCATTCCTTAGTTTAGAGAAATTGTATTGGTCACTCCCCAGTCTCTGGACCCGTTCTCCGTCCTCTCGAGGGACCTTTTTGGGGACAGGTTTCCGTTCGTTCGCATTTTGTTCAAGTAGTAACCCGACTTCATTTATTCGATTAAGTACCTTAGCTGTCCTGACCGTCCCCCTCCTGAATTTCTCCGTCCTAATCGCTTGCCTTACCTCACTTCAATGCCCACCTAGGACGAGTTCGCCGCTTTTTTTCATGCAACTTCTGTGCCCTTTTTCTTCTTCTACAAATGCCGCCAAGCACCATGAGGTTTTGCCAAGCGTAAAAAAGCCACATCAAGATTTCCATTTCATTGCTTCTCAGTTGCGCTCTACTTTTTTCGCCCCTATGAATATGAATGTATCGACCGCCATCTTTTTTTTCCCCAGTGGCGTTCTATGCCGGGTATGGAGTATATGAGGAGTAAATTTCCCTTCTTGCACCATCGCCACTTTCCTTTTGTGAAAAAGGATTTTGGTCAATAGGGCCCTCTTTGCTAACTACGGTGGGGTTCCTCGAAATGTAGGATCTTCTTTCTTCTGGCGTTATCAAAGGTGGTCTTGCCCTTTAAGTATTACGATTTCTTCCGCCGTCGCCCATCAGGTCATAAACGATCGTAACGGTCCGGTTTCCTCCTTTCTGGTCAGAGGGTCTTGGCCCATTGAGGCTTCATGAATAATCTTTCCTGCACCTTGAAATGGATGCAAGAATTTTGCCTCACGCTCAGTAGCGTCTGTGTCTCCTTCTTATAGTGCTATTCGTCACGGGTCTCCCCCTGAGTGTATAAAGTTTTTCCTCCTCCTCTTCTTCTTCTGTACCGGATGATATGAGATTAGGCCAACATTGTTCGCTTTCTCCGGAT
>Ga0179593_1541634_pt1 | contig 10415 bp, 11 predicted proteins | sample CZODoug2_1_08_16_FD_185931 | JGI IMG/M metagenome (GOLD analysis project Ga0179593, IMG submission 185931) | Vadose zone soil fungal communities from Angelo Coast Range Reserve, California, USA - CZODoug2_1_08_16fungal (PacBio error correction) | ecosystem: Environmental > Terrestrial > Soil >... | reverse complement strand
TTCTAGCGACGCACGCTGAAAGTGCTTTCCCCAGCGCGCGGAACCGGAAATTCCCTATCTCCGCCGACTTTTCGCTTTTCTCCGCTCCTTGAACAGATCGTTCATGGAGTCCCTTCCTCTCACAGGTTTACGCTCGGGCGCTGTTCCTTTTTTTGTTCAGCCTATGCGCACGACAACCCCCCTGTTTCCGCGGCTTTGCCGAAGGGCGTGTAGTCGACGCCGCCAATGTTTCTCTTCTTTTCTCCCCCTCTGATTGCGTTGTCCTTTCCCCTTGAGACCAGCGTACATACGCTTTTTTTTTCGCCATGGTGAACCACTTGACTCAGCGCCTCTAGCTCGTAGACGTTATCGATCGCTCTTCCGAGGATCTCCGCTGCAGAGGCCTTCTTTGTAACGAAGCAATTGATAGGCCCTCTTTTTTTTTTTTCCCGACAAAACAGTCCGGTCAAATGAGAGCGACCGCGCGACCAATGTTCCTTCTCTCCGTTGGCTCTTTTCTCTTCGGGCGCGGAGGCATCTTCTCCCCCAAATAAAGACAGCCTCTTTTTCCCCAGGGCTGCTCTTTCACCCTTCCTTCCCCCTGGAGGTCGGGCGGCCATCGGCTCGTCCTTTCGTCTCCGCCGACGTTCTTTCTGGGCCCGCACCTGTCCTGGTTTCGGATTGAGCAGCACCAGGTTTCCTTTTTTTCTTTCCCCCTCAGGCTACCCTGGAACCCCACTAAATCCTGCCCGCGATGCCGACCGTTTTTTTCAGACCCCAATTACATGAGATTTCTCACGCCGCCCTTTTTTTTTTCCCGCGAGTGGCCAAGGTTTTCTCAGTGTCGGGTCTGCTGACTGAAAAAGAACGTTCTTAGTTTGCCCCTTCTTCTTCCTTACCCTTCCCGGATCCGAGCGAAGTCTTGTCCGGGGAGAGCCGCAGATAAGACGAACTTTTTCTTTTTCTCCCGCTGGGAAAGCTCGGTTATCGCTTCTGCCTCACCAGCCAGGATCGTCTCGCTTCCTCTCCTTTTTCTTTTCCCATCCAATCTGCCCCTCAGATTCCTTCTTTCTTCTTTAGCGCCGGATGCTAGCGCTGATTTTTTTTTTTTCGTTCTTGGTGCTTGATAAGAGTACCAGATCTCTCCCTTTCCCCCTGAGGGCTACGCAACACCAACGAGAAGACGACTTTATGCGCAGCTTCCGCGCGCTCCGTGCGGGGTTTTCCTTTTTTGCTGCTAGAAATGTCATTCGATGGGTTTTTTTATTTTTCGAGGTAAGAAGCATGCTCCATCCTGGTTTTTTTTTTTTTTTTTTTTCTGCGGCCGCCCCTCAATGATACTTCTCCTGTACCACAAGCAGCCTTCATGGGGACGGAATTTATTTCCTCCCTCCTCCTTTTGTTCCTGGCTATCGCCGGACCAATGATTTTTGGTGACCGGGAATACCCCTTGCGGCTTTGGCACCATTGCTGGACCCATTTGAGTAGGACTCAGCTCCTCCGCTATGTTTTCTCCCAGAAAGGCGAGGAAGCCATCTTTCTCCTCAGCGCGAGGCCGGCTTTTCCCCTTTTCCTGTCGTCGCTTTTTGGTGGTGTAGTTTAGCCCCTCTTTCCGTGTCCTATATCAAGCACAAAGTCTCCGCTCGCCACGCCGTCCTCGGCGGCTTTTTCTTCTGTCAAGTTCCTTGAAGGAGATTTCTAGGGCAGATGTTTTGTCGCTGTTTCCAGATACAATCGCGAGGCCTTTCCGTTGAGGGTGCTGCCTTTTCGGCGATAACCGCAGCTTTGCCCTTTTCTCTGTTCGGACGGCAGGTTAGCGTTCTCCGCGGCTCTCCGTCCTTTTTCTCTCCTGGCGCGTGACTTTCGGCGGAGCAACTTTTCCTTGGCGAAAGCAAGGGTATACTACTTTTTTTCAAGAGACCGAACCCGTACCTGACCTTGGCCCTCTGTTCTCCCTCCGTACGGTGATAGTTCTCTTTCAATCTTCAAGTTAATTGGGATTTTCTCCTACACTTCACGTCGCAGGAGAGGGAGCTCTTTTTTTTCTTAAAGGGTCGCTTTTTTCTGACCTCAGATGGTGTCTCTTCTCATACCGTGGACCTTTCGGAGATTGCACAGGTGGCGGGACACGCTCCCCTTTTCCGTCTGTCGGCTTCGAAACACCTTCCTCTTTTCCGTCGGGACCTCCAAGGCCCCCGTCTTTTCACAGCGCTTCCCTGGTTGCGACCTTTTTTATTGTCGAGTTCCGTTCATGCATAGAGCAGTTATCCTCCTTTTTTCGCCTCCGTCGCGAATTTTCTTTCTTCGCTTTCGCTCGCATTTTTCTTTTCTTTTTCATGCCCTCAGGCATGGTTTCGTGCCGATCACCTCCCTCTCCTGGACGGCACCTTCGTTCCGGACAGAGAGATATCTCTTTTTCCTCTCCCACGGACGACGAGATAGAGGCTTTTTACAGCATGGCGCCCTGTTCTTTATGCGACGATTGGTGGATTTTCACGTCGAGGATCTTTCCCTAGCAGATGAGCTAGCACAATATTCGTCTCCTCTGCTGGAGCGGTCCTTTTCGGCAGCTGCTCCCTTTTTTTTTTTCGTGGCGCAGCTGCGCGCCGTATGAACGCTAGATATTACCCCCCCCGTTTCCCCATATCGATGCAGCGATTTCTGACCTGAGCTGTTCATGCGCTTTCCTTGCCTGAGCGTTGACGGCTTTTTCTACCCGACTTTACCCTGTCTGCTCGCTTTTTTGACCCCTCTTGTTGAGGGAGTTTCTTCTTTTGCGAGTTTTTTCCCTTGCCCTTCTTTTTGCAAGCGATCTAATGCTTGCTCGAGCGCGTCTGTTTTATCAAACCTTGTGCGTAACCTCTTTTTGGAAGAATCCTCTAGGATGTCTCTTCTTTTTCTGCTCGACGTTTGAGTATAAAGTTGACTGGGACTTTCCAGAGTTCTTTTGGCGAGTTCTATCGTCTAGGTCAGCCTGTTCTCTTCTGACGGATGGGATTTTTCTATTTTGAACGGCTCTGACGTTTTTTTGTGCTCGGTATTTCCCCCCTCTTTTCTCTCTCTTTTCGAGGATCCCGTTTTTTTTTGTGACGACGCAATCTATTTTTTTCTTTTCTTTCCCCCGTCGGTGCCCGACGTTTCGCGGCGGCAAGCTGATTGTATCGTCGTCGACCTTCCCCCTTTGATGGGCTTTCTTTTTGCGGGTTTTGGTGTCGACGTAGGGTCCTTTTTTTTTTTCCTTCCTCTGAGCCTCCGACATGATTTGCATACCATCTGCCCGGAGGGAAACTTTCTCGTATCCTCTTCTTGCGCGTCCGCCCTCCAAAATCCTTTCCCCTTTCCCCCCTTTCGACGAGCGACTGCGCGAAGACCTTTTTTTCCTTGAGCAAAAGCGGTGTGACCCTCCTTTATTCTCAATCATTTGCTGAAGGACAATCCGACGCCGGATTCCACTTCTATAGTCCCCCCTTTTCCCACCGTAAATCGCGTCCGCAAATATACTTTCTGACTCACGATAATTCCGGTGACTTTTTACCTTTTTTTCTCTTTCCTCTTTAAGCAAAACGCCCCATTCAGCCGCGTTGCGCTCGCCGGCCAAGCTTGCGTCGTCTCCCTATGACGTATCCCTTTCTTTTTGCCTCTTGCGGGACTGTTGCGCAACTTTTTTTCCCCTTTACCGCGGACTCGGACAATGCGGCCTCTGCTTTTTTTCCTTCCCGATTGATTGTCTGCTACATCATCTTTTGGGTCCGCAACGGGAATCGCTCGTCGGGCTTCTGCGCAATGCGGTCCTTCCTTTCCTGATCAGCGGCGAAGCTGTTCTGCGCGGGCTGGACGATCGCCTTGTCCTGTCATGTGCTTCCCTCAAGCAAGTGACCTCAAGTGAGTCTCTTTTTTTTCACGCGTTCAAGGAGAGCCTTTTTCTTTCTTTTTTCTTTGGTGGCCTGTTCCGCGCTTTTTTTTTCCTATTATTGACTCGGGAAACCGCTCTGATTTTCCTGCTATTTCCTTTCCCTCTTTCTCTCGAATTGTCTTTCTCAGAGAAATCGATTTAATCTGCGCTCTCTTCCAAGGGTGCGGCGGCCCGCTCTTTTCTAAATCCCGTCCCAGACTAAGATCTTTTTGAAGGTTGCTGCTTTTTTTTTTTGGGCGCCGACAGCCCCTTTTTCTCAATGCGTGGGACAGTAGGTGGCCGGTTTTTTCCTTCGGTGATTTCCCCTCACTGCTCCAATTGTGACCCATAAGCGCAGGGAAACAGCGCGATTGCAGGGACCCAAGTTGCGGTTCCCTTGTTTTCGTCCTCTTGAATTGTCGTAGGAGCAAGCGGCTGCCGTCCTTTTCCCTTTCCGTCTGGTGAAAGCGATAGCCGCCGGTTTTTTTTTCGCAACTTCTCTCTTTCCTCCTCTCCGTTTTGTTTTCTCTTTTCTCCCTCACCGCATGGACATAGCGTTAAACGGCGGTACGATTTTGACCCCGACTCTTTTCGTGCCCCCGTTCAGCCGATTGGATCCATCAGGACCCTTTTTTCCTCCCCCCCCATGCACGACTTGCATCTTTTTTTCTATTGTCAACCCCCCTGTCTTCCTTCTGCTTAAATCAGCCTGAAGTCTAGCCGTTGACGGCAAAACTCCCCCTGAATCAGCCTTTTTTTTTTTCGTCGGCGCCAATCGCTTCAACCGCTCTTTTTTCTTTCCATCGCGTGCACGCAGCAACCCCTTTTTTTCGTCTCCGATGTGCAATCGAGGTTTGTCTTCAGAAGCAGCCCCTCGCGAAGTGGAGATGGGCTGTCTCTGTTTTTCCCCCTTCCCTTTTCCCCCTGCGATTCCGATCCATAATACGGCCTTTTTTTTTCTTCAACAACAGCAAAGAGATGGCCTTTTTACGTCCTCACTTTTTCCTTGTTCAAAACCGAGCGTAGCGCTTCTGAGAATCATTGCGGGGCTCCCCTTTCACATCTTTAACCTCGTCCAGCCGCCAGAGTATCAGGATGGAGGGGATCTGTCTCCTTTTTCCTTCCCCGGATCGGCCGTCGGCTTCCTTTTCCGCGAGCTGCTAGGTTCGTCCCGACAATCAATCGTTGAGATTGGGCCCCTTTTTGGGTTTGTTTTTTTTCAATCCCCCTTTTTTTTTCCTGTTCCGAGGTAACCAAACAGTTTTTTTTCACAGGCCTCGATCAGCGAGCACGCCATGGGATTTTTTTTCTTTTTCGACAGCTGGCCGGAGGTCTCAGGCGAGGATGCATTTTTTCTTTTTTTTTCCCTCGCCCGAGATTTGCTGCTACTCCCATCATCCCCGGTAAGGATCGTGCGTCAATACGGCAGAGTTTTGACCCAAGCTGTATTTCCTTTTTTTCCCCCCCCCCCCTCTTTTTTTTCTTCACGGGTGGGTCTATCGGGCCTTCCTTCTCCTCAACGGCTTGAGCATGGTCCGCTCCTTCGGCCACTCTTTGTGCTAAAGATGTTCCGCTTGGGCGTCCTGCTTTCATTCTCTCTTTTCCTTTTCCGTGATAAGAAACTTTTCCCCGCCGCGCGAACCGCCTCTCTTTCTTTCTTTTCTTTTCTTCCTCATGGTAGTCGGATATTCGTCGGGTAGGCGTACAGATCGCTTCCCCATTTTTTTTTTTTTTGTACAACAGAATATCCCCACCCACCGGCAAAAAACAGCTTCTTGCTCCCTTTCCGCCCCTTCGTCTAGCCAATGGGTAGTTTCGATGACTACCCTAATTTTTTTTTTTCCTTCCCGCCGAGTGTGGTCGGAGCTTTTTTTCCGACCATAGAGGGAGTAGTTCTCACACTACTACCCTTTAGCAAGCCAAGATGTTTCCTCTTTGTACAAGAGACCTTTTTTTTTTTACAGTTAGACGAATCGCAACCCCCCCCCCCCTTTCCGCCGTGATGGTCTTCGTCCCTTCTTCCTTCTCTGAAACTCGCGAAGATCCTATCACGATGGTCTTTTTTACCTTCCTTCCCTTCCCGTCCCCCCCCCTCGGCGCCGGCGACCTTCTTCTTTTTTTAGCGCAAAGCGTTTGATACCCGCTTTTTCTTCTTCGATCCGGTGAAGTCGTTCTCGTCTTCTTTTAAACCACTCGCAAAAGGACAACCCCTTTCGCGCGTCGCCCACCCCCTTTTTCTTCCCTCATTTCGCCACAGCTGTTTTTTCCGATCTCCGACCGTCTTTTTTTTCGCATGAACTTTCCGATTCCTTCACAGCTCGTTCAGGGCGGAGAAGCGAGGGATTCATCCCTTTTCGGGCGCGTTCATAAGTTTCTTTTTGCGAAAAGAACCACCTTTCTTAGGCTGCCGCAGTCGTGGTCTTCAGAAAGAGTGAAAGTAGATAGGCTTTTGTTCTCCCCTTTCTCCCGCTCCCTCGACATTGGCGTTCTTTTCCGATTTCTCCTGGAGGCCAGATGTTGACTCCCCGAGGGCATCGAGTTTCGCATTTCTTCTCCTTTGCAGCGCTGCGCGGATCTTTTTCTTGCGCCGTCCCGAAGTGTTTTCCTTTCATGACCCTTTTTTCAAGAAAAGCCAGGCTCCACCTTCGCTCACCCCACTTCCCTTTTTTAGCAGCGCGCCGGAGAGCAGAATCTTTGCAGGACGCTAGGCAATCATTTTTCCTCCTGACACATACCCTCTTTTCGCAACCAGGGGCATGAGATGTGAGAACCTTCCTTTGACGGATTTTTTTATTTTCTTTTTTGAGAAGACTTTTTTTCTTTCTCGAGGACCGAAAATGTTGAAATTCCCCCTTTTTTTTCCAGTTGCTGTCCGGATTCTCCACTCATTCTCCCTTGGCATCCACCACGTAAGCCTGCCCTCCGCAGGCCTCATTCTTGTCCCCCCCCAGAAATTGAGGACCCCCCCTCTTCTTCCTCCGGAGGGCGCCCGCGATTGCCCCCCCCCTTTTTTTTTCTCTTGACTTAACCGTAGGTAGACCATGATCGCCAAGGCATCTCACAACTCCGGGCTCTAAGTCCTCAGACTCTTCCTTTTTTTTAGCCGCGTACGCGACAATGCCTCGCTCTCTTTTTCAGTGGTTATAGAAGGAACCTTCCTTTTTTCCGCGCCCTTCCCCATCTAGTTTCTTTTCTCCACGCCAGATGCGATTAACATAAAATCCTCGTCTCCCTTATTCCCTTTTTCTTTTCTTCCTGGCTGGCTCGCGCTGAATACGGGCAAGCCATTTTTTTTTCCCAGATATCGATCAGAAATTTTTTTTTCCCTCCCCCCCCGCGCCGAACCTTTCCTTATTTGCGCAGCAGGAAGGCCTCGCGATCGCTTTGGTAGTGTGCCCTCCACTTTTCCTCGCCATTGAGCGATGGGATCCTTTTTCCTCTGAGCTGAGGTACGACGCATTTGCCCCTCTTGCAATCCTCTTCCTTGATACTCAGTAAAGTTAAAAAGCAGTCCTAATTTTTTTTCTTCTTCCTCCTCACCTCGTTGTTGTTGTTTTTTTTTTTTCAATGAAGGGCTGCTTTTGGTCCCTTTCCTCTTCCTTGAGGGGCTTCCCCTCGTGGCACATTGCTGGAGCCATGCTTAGGAAATAATGATATCTGCTACTTCGATCATTCTCTTCGGAAAGCCAAGCAAGTTTTCCCCCCCCCCTACGAGAGAGGCAGGTATGATGAGTCCCCCCCCCCTTCTCTCGCGGTGGTTGTGAGTATCTTCAATTTCCCTTGTTTCCTTCTCCTATGGTCATCTTATCCCCCTTTCTTCCATTGTGGCCCGTATTCAGTTTCCCTTTTCCTGCGCGGCTGCCATTCCCTTCCTTTCCCCTAAGGAGATCGAGGCATTTTTTTCTCCGCAGCTGCCGTGGAGCCAAATTCATTTTTTTTTTTCCTTCTCCCTCGCCCGTGCGGTGCTGCGTCCTTTTCCTTCCTCTGCTTTCCCATATTGATTTATCGGGGCGAGAGCAGGTTTCTTTCATGATTTCTCCTTCCTTTTTTCCGGCGCGAATTCGCTAGGACGACGGAGTCGTCTACTCTTGGCGTAGAGGTTCCGGGGTCTTTTCGTCAGAGACCGAATGCATCCTTTTGCCTCCTTGGGCCGCCGCCCGGAGTAAGGAGTGTTTTTTAATCTCAAGTCATTTGTTAGCTTTTTTACTGAAAAATCCCTTTTCAGTCGAGGGCATGATTCGTGGTTTCTGGTCGAATGATTGAGCCTTTTCCCGGTGCGCAATACGCTCCTTCTTTTTTGTTGCCCTCTCTTCGTCTGCGGCTTAGCCCAACAGGGGACCTTCGCTTTCCTCAGGCCGGAAGGGGTTCATAACCTTTTTTGAGAGATAGGCTGGCTGGTCTTTTTTCCCCTGTCGATGCGGCCCTACCGGCCCGCTCTAAAGAACCCCTCTGTTTTTCGCTCTTTTTTTTCTCATGTCGAGTTTTTTTTCGCCGGTTCGGTTCTTTTCTCGTTCCGCTCCAGGCTGTCTTTTTTCTTTCCGAGCGCATCGGAATCGGGAGATATTCGCCATCGTTAGGCGACGAGATCCCTTTCGTCGGGGAGCATTTCCCCTTTCTGTCCAGGATCTCTGTCTACGCCTTTACTCGTGCCATTTACTCATCAGGTTTGAAGCTCGCAAAATCTTGAGACTTTTTTATTTCCGGCGAGCCACGACCTGCTGAAGCTCTTTTTTGGAAGAGCTGAGCGCCCGTCTCCCGAGCCGAGCTTATTTGATCGCCAGATCGATTGCCGCCGCTCGCAGCTGACCAGCTTCCCTTTTCCTTACTTCTCGACCCATGAGCGTTGTTTTTTTCTTTCGCGAATTACGGTTCGCCTCGCCTTCCCTAGAGCACTTCAGCGGTTCTGTTTTTCCGGGATGCGTGCGAAGTGGTTTCAAGTAGAATATGGGGCGTCTCGAAAAATTGCCTCTCTTTTCTTCCCCGATGGGAGATACACCTTAGGTGACGATCTCGTTGCTTTGCGGCGGGCGGGTATCTCAAGTGTGCGATCAGTTCGGGGAGCCATGGCCCTCGTTTATTCTTTTTTTCTCCTTCGTCTCGGAAGCGGGCGAGAACATCTTTTCTTTTTCTTGAGATCGTAGCCCTTTTCCCTTTTCTTGCTTTTCATTCTCTCTCGCCTGAGGCTGGCCCTGCTCCCTGTTCTTTTTTTTGCTTTTTTTTTTCCTTTCTTCGCCCGACCGCCCGCTTCCTCCCCGGTTTTTCCGTGTTCGCTCCCGGGTTTACTTTCGGTTTTCTCCCTCTCCCCCTAACAATTGGCTCTTTTTTGGCGGGAGATGGCTCGTCCTTTTTTTCCCTTTTTTGGGATGTCGTATCTCTTTCGGGCGGACGATATAGACGAGGCGCCTCCGTCTATCCTTTCCCCCCCTCTTTTGGGAAAACGGATCCTTTTTTTTCTTTTTTAGAGACGTTTCTTTCTCGTTTCGCAGGCCACCGTTTCTTCCAGCGGCGACAATCTTGAACGAGCGATGCGCTATCCCTTCCCCGTTCTCTTCACAAGCCGGTGGACCGATTTTCCTTTTCCAGTTGCTGAAGAAAGCCCTGCCTTTTTTCTCCCCGTGCTGGGATCGGCCCACCGCCCCTTTTCGCAATTCATACTTGGGTACCGCGTTCCGGATGGACTCGCTGCTTTTTTTATTTAACTCGGCCTTTTCGATGAAGCAAAAGCCCCAACATTCTTTTTCCCGCGGCAAGTTGCGTCTTGACTGTCCCCTGGTCCGCGCGAGATAGGCGGACTGTGCGCACTTTATTTTTTTCTTCCCCCCCGTTCATAGGAAAAGGCTTCCTTTTCTCCCCAACGGCAATATCACGATTTATGTCTTGCGCTTTCTTTCGCAACGGGACTTTCTATCGCGGCGGCCTGCGCATCTCTCCTGATACAGCGGCGGACGAGGCCTTTTTTTTGTCGAGGTTTTCGTCGCCCCTTTTTCGTGCTCTCAAGCGTGAGCTAAGAGACGCTAAGGCGTTTTTTTTCCCTCCTGCGCGTGCTGCCTGCAGGAGTAGTTGTTCCATCGTCCGCGCTAATAGGACGGTTTTCCCGCTTTCTTCACCTCCCTTGATTTTTACATGCGCACGCATTTTCCTTAAGGACGGCGTCCATCTTTTATCCGCCCCTTTGTGCTGCCCGCGATTTCAATCTGAGACGATTTTTTCTTTTTCGTTGCACGCGATGGCCAAGGAGTCCCTCTCTAGTCTCCTTTTCCCTCTTTTCGACAGCAAAAACAGGCGCGACCCATTTCCCTGTCTCCGTGGTGAAGGACTTTTTCTTCCTTCTTCATTTACCTCACGTGCGCACCTTCCCCAGACATTGGTGACCATAAGAGCAGAGGACACAAGCCGATGTGTCCCTTTTTCTGCAAAGCATGCAGGCCGCATACTTTCTTATTGTCGGAGGGAGCCAAGCGGTCTGCCTTTTCTTTTTCTTGTATGTCTGGTGAAATCGATCGCGCCTTTTTCATCTCTTGCCCTGCAGTTGCTGTTACCCTGA
>Ga0179593_1517079_pt1 | contig 10415 bp, 19 predicted proteins | sample CZODoug2_1_08_16_FD_185931 | JGI IMG/M metagenome (GOLD analysis project Ga0179593, IMG submission 185931) | Vadose zone soil fungal communities from Angelo Coast Range Reserve, California, USA - CZODoug2_1_08_16fungal (PacBio error correction) | ecosystem: Environmental > Terrestrial > Soil >... | reverse complement strand
CGTCTGCCTGCCAAGCCATCCCTTTTTTTTTCGGTTGGAGAGATCCTCCTCCAACCACTCATTGTGTTTTTTTGCGATCTTTTTTTTTTTTTTCCTTTTCTCTGCCGTCCCTGTGAAAATTCGTCTTTTGCCCCCCCCCCTTTCCCCCCCCCCCACATTCGAAATGAGCGGTTTTTCCCCTTTTCCATTTGTTCCTTCCTTTCCCGTAGTTGGAAAAACGCTTGTTTCCTTAGATTTGTCTGGCCCCCACTCCCCTTTCAGGCTTTTTTTTTTTTTTCTTGCCACCTTTCTCCCCCTTTCCCTTTCGTTTAACTGTTCCTTTCTTTGTTCTAGGAACCATCGTCCCCTTACATTCCAAAGGTTTTTTTTCCCAACTTCGGATATCCCCTTTTCCTCAATTCACGGCCTTTTTTTCTTGATGCAACCACCCTTTCGCAGTTCCCCCTGCAACTTTGATGGACGTTTCTTTATCCCCCCTTGTCCCGTTTGCAACCACCCCTTTTCCCATTATTCCCTTGAGCGATGATATTTTTTTTCCGCGATCAAACTCTTGCAAATTGGTTCCCTTTTTCTCAGATCTTTGCGGCCGGTGACGGTGTTTTGTGTGAATCCGGGATTTTTTCTAGTTTTTTTTTAGATTGCCGAGGAAACCATGTCATATCAGCACTCCCCTGTCTTTCTTCCGCGACCCTTTTCTCTTTTTGGGTCCAATTTCTGCAAGGCTTTTCCATTCCGATTGAGTCTCCTATCCTTTCCTCTTTCTGTTGTGCGCGATGCTAAACATGTCACTGGAGACGACTACTTTTAAAACATCGTTATTTTTGTTAAGATCCCCTCGGGGAACCGGTTGACCGGTGCGCGGAGCGGCCCCTGCTGGATTGTCCAGGAAGGTCCCTTTGAGGGGAGCTTTGGAACCATTTCTTTTGACAAAATTCTGACTCCAGGGTTGTTTAAAAAAGGGAGGTCCTTCCGTTGAGATTGTGCCCCCAACCCTGGGACGGTTTCTGTGAGTCTTTTTCCCCAGCCGCTTTTTTTCCGCCCCAGACTTGAACTCCAATCAAAGGAATCCACTTTTTTTTTGCTTTTTTTTAAACTCCCCCCTCTTTCCCACGTCGAACCTTCCCCGCAAAGCCCCTTGGAGAAACTTTCTCAATCTGTTTCTTTTTTTTAAAAACCAATGCATATGGTTGCACCCCCCTTGTCGGCGGACTTCAGCCCGGCTTTGATGGGAATTTTATTTCTTTCCACTTTTTTTTAGGAAATCTTCTTCAGGTATCTCATGTAGGAGAGAACCTTTTCCCTTTTCTTTCTTTCAGATTGGTTGACTTGGCGGAGACCCTCCTTCTTTCTTTTCTGGAGGCTTGAACCCTTTTCCCCCCCTCGGAAAACCCTTTCTTCTCTGGATGTGTCGAGTAACATCTTCCCTTCGAGTGAATGTTGGGGTGGTTACTTTTTTAAATTCACTTTTTCTTGTACTCTACATTGTTACCTCCTTTTTTTCCCCGCGCGGAGTTTTTTTCCCGTCATTGCGGCAGTAATTCTACTTCCCCCCTTTTTTCCCTCCCCCCTCTTTGTTCTGCCACACCCCCCTTTTTACGAGAAATCCTTCAGCCCATTCACCCTTGTTTCCTGAAACCCCTTTTTTCTTGTCCAAACTGCTTCCCCGTTTTTTTCTATCTTGGAGCGCTGCGGTTCTCGGGAATCAGTCAAACTTTTTTCCAAGGAATTCCACCCCCCCGTGAGATCATTTTCCCCATGGGCTTTTATAAAAGGACAGCTCCTTTTTAGAAGGTCTTTTCCCCCCAAAGTCCTTGACCCTTTTCTGTTCCGCTGATGGGGCCCCCAAGGCAGTTTTCTTCTAGATTAAAGGACGCTTTTTTCCGCGATTCTGGATTGCCCGGCGTCAAAAGCACTGCAGAAAAGTGCTTCCCAGAACCCAGTACCCTTTTCCTAAAGGCCGTTCGTCTCCCTTTACGATTGGTCCCCCCCCCCCTTTTTTCTTCTGTATGAGATCTATCCTTTTTCTTTCTTTCCTTGTGTTGTTTTTTTTTTTTCGAGATGAGACCTTCCCATTTTCCGCAAAGGGTTTTGGGGTCCCACCCCCACTTTTTAACCCTCTCTTTTTTGGTCCCGTTGGTTGTTCCTTTTGCAAAAACATTCCCCCTTGTTTGTCTGCATGCGTTGGCCCCCTTTTTATTTAGTCTTGCTGTTCTCTTTCTTTCCTCTTCCCGACAGGAGGGTTTCTTCCTTTGACATTTCTCCCGAAAGTCTCAAGTATTATGTTTTTTTGGAAGTAGAATTTTTTTCGGCTTATTTTCTTTTTTTCTCAAATTGTTTTCTTCTCTTTTTACATTGCTTGTCCCCCCTTTTACTTAAGAGCGCATCCTTTTCCCTCGGTGTGCGCCCCGTCTCTTCCCATTCCCCCACGGGACAAGGTTTGTTACCCCTTCCCTTTTTTCTTTTTGCCATTGGGCTTTTGGCGTTTGTGGGGACTCCTTTTTCTCTTTTTCCTCCCCAGTCGCCCGAACTCTTTCTTCGCAACCCTGGAAGTTCAGTCGTTGTTCCTTTCCCTCACACACACCTTTTTTTTCCCCCTTTTTGTCTTCCTCACGGATGGTAACCCCTTTCTTTCTCAAACCTAAACGACCAGTTTTCACTTCCCCACCCCTGCCCAGTAACCAACCCCCCCCTTTCCCTCCCTCCAGCCCCCCCAATCCTTTTGTTTTCCCCAATGAGGTTTTCTCTCGCGGCACTGACGGAACATGCTAGCACTCCCCCCCCCACCCCCTGTCCTCGGTCCCCAAGAACCTTTCCCTTCCCCTTTTGAGATGTTGGACAGGCCTTCCTTTTTTTATGTCCTTACGTTTCCCAATGTCTACCGTCTGTCCGCTTACGCAGGAGAAACCCCCTTTTTTCACGGAAGTTTTCCCCCCTCTTTTCCATTCATTTTTACAGTACCTAGTCCCTTTACTTTTTTTTCTTTATAGTTTTTTTCCCTTTTTTTTTCTTCTTTCACCAAATATTAGACATGTTTGTTTCTCCCGAGCGTACCTTTCCCACAAATTTATGACTTTTTCTTTTCTTCATGGCCCGTTCGGGGCGACTTTTCCTTGCCGCTTCCCTGGCCTGGGAAGGACCTCCTCTTCCTTTCCCAAGGTCTCCCCCCTTTTCCTTTTTGTCCTGCTTGACCCCTTTTTTCCCACCTCCGTCGCGATTTAGTTGTTTTTCCCACGCGGGTCCGGGTTTCCTTCTTTCCCACTTTTTTTCATTCACATTCCATCTTGTAAGGGGCCGTTTCCCCCTGTCAACGATTTTTTCCCATCTTTTTTTTTTGCCGCTTCGCGGACCCGTCTTTTCAAACATTTCCTTTTTTCTTCCCAAATTCTCTTTTCTTCAGGAGCCGTGGCTCGCATCCCCCCCCTGCATCCAATCGGACGGTTTCCGTCCTCGTGCGACTCCCTCTTTTTTTTTTTCCCTAAAAAGAGTCCTGTCCGGCCGTTTTTTGCGGGTGCCCCGCCGTTTTAGCACCCCACGTGGACTTTCCTCTTCCCCCAACTTCTGGCTTTTTTCCTTCCCTGTTCCACGCTCCTTCCCGAAAAACGTTTGCTTTTTTTGATCTCCCCCCTGGTCCGCATTTGTCCCTTTTCCAGGAGCCAAATTGGATCCTTTCCAACACCCTTTGTTCGCCGCACTGTGGGTCCGAAAGGGCGCATCCCCCCCGACGTTTCCGACCACTTGCTTTTGTTTCCCTCTTGTCATTTGACTGTGTCTTCAACTTAACCCCCTTTTTTTCTCTTTCTTTTTCAACCCCAAACAAAAACCCTTTATTGGGTTAAATAGGGGGAGAACTTTTTCCAAACGAATTTCTTTCTTTTTTTTTTCCCCACTACAGTCGTGCAAGTCATCTTTGCCCCGTTTCGATGAGGGAACCCAAGAATCCCAAAATTGAGTTCCCCCTGTGCCACCCATTCTCAATACACCAAGACCTTTTTTCTCTTTTCGCCCATTTGGGGACACCGCTTTTTGTTTTCCAAATTTTTCCTGTAATTTTTAGGTGCCGATGTGCCCTCCCCCCGGCTCCCCCCCAGGCCTCCCCCTTCTTTGTTTTGATTGCCCTTTTTCTTCCCGAAAAAGATGCTGGTAGTTCCCCTATTTTCTTCCTCCTTCCTTCTTTTAAGACCTCCCTCTTTTTTTTTGTTGTTTTTAGATCTCTTTTCTCTTTCAAAATCTTTTTGCCCTTCATCTTTTAGGTTGGTCTATCTTCCCCTTCTTTTTTTGGCTTTAGCTGAAATAATACATTCTCTTCCCCCCCTTTCTCTCCTTCGGGTGCCCCCCCCTTTTTCCTTCTTTTTCACTTTCCTTGTCAGTGACTCCTTTCCGAACGAACTGAGTAGTGACCCCCCCGTTTTTTCCCCTTTTGTTGATTTATGGGACCTTCATTCTGTCATTTTTTGATACTGCCGCACTTCTTTTTTTCCTTTTGTGGTTCTGTTGTTCTCCCATTCGTCATATTTCCACCTTCCCTTTTTTTTTTTATAGAGATTTCCACTTTGGTGATCCTTTTCCTTTTCCCCGGAGGTCTTAAAACACGCTTTAGCCAGTGTTCCGGTCTTCGCCGCTTTTTTTCTGACCGGGCCCGTTAAGGAACTTCCAAAGACGGATCACCCCTTTTTTTTTCTTGATTTTTGTGTCTCTTCCCGTTGGCACCATCGGCCACTTTTCTCTTTCTGGGGCGTTGTCCGATTGGTGCGGGCTTGCGATTTTTTTTTTTTGTTTTCCATTGGAAATTCCCGCTTCCCCTCCTTGTACACACCCCCCCCTTCGGCAGCAAGTCCCCTCCCCTTTTTTTTTCGGGAGAAGACTTCTTTTTTACTTTTTCAAAGTGTCGCAGCACATGTCCGTTTAGTACCTTGTGTATTGATGCGTACCCTTTTTCTTTCGTAAGAGGTTTCCCCCTTTTTTTTCTTTTTTGCAATTTTTGGCGGCAGGCCCCCCCCTCCCCTTTTCCCCCCACGCGATCTTTCTTCTTCCAAACCTTTTGGCCTTTGGGGTATCGCGGATCACAGCTTCCCCCTTTTTCAGCCAGTGGTCGGAGTGGTATTGCGCCCCGGGCACTTCTCCTCTATTTGGATTTGTTCCCCTTTTTGTTTTTCTTTTTTTCTGTGAACGACGTTCTGTGATTTTTTCTTTTCCCGTGGCGGGCCAGTCCTTCCCCCCCTTGTTTCTACCTTCATAAATGGTGGGACCTTTCTCCCCAAACCCCATGGGAGAAATATTTTTCCAGTAAACTTGAGGAAAACAGATTCCTCCCTTTCCACACTTTTCGTGCGGCTGTTCTTTTACGGATGTTTTCTGTTCCTTTTTTCTTGTTGTCGTTTTCATTTCTTTCCTGTTAAGCGATGATGAATTTTTCCCTCTTGAAAAAAGTCTGCCCTTTCGCTTCAGTTTTTCCTTGAATTTCTTTCTTTTTTTTTTCCTTTTTTTTTTTTCTTCACGGCCCCTTTTTGACTTTCTTTGCTGCTGCAGCCATAGGGTGTTTCCCCCTTACTCCTCCGCACCGCAATTAGGTCCCCGCTCCCTCTGTATGTTTCACTCTTTGGATCTGACTTGTGGTGGCTTTTTAGTCCGTTTGTTTTACTTCCCTGTTCGGTTTAGGTTGTTTTTGCCTGCGTCCCATTCCGTTTTATTCTCCGGAGGAGGCGTGGTTTTCCTTGCCCTTTAACTCCCTCTACTCCCCCTTTTTTCCCTTCTTCTTACGTTCCTGCCCTTTTCACCCTCGGAGCGAAAGAAACTGCAAAGGGACAACCCCCCCCGAAAAAATGATTGGTGCGGGGGGGTTGGGGTGGCGGTGGTGGGGGGCGTTGTGGGGGGGGGGGGGGTGGGTGGGTGGGGTGTGGTTTGTGGGGGGGGGGGGGGTTGGGTTTGGGGGGGGGTGGGGTTGGCTGGGTTTTGGTGGTGGGGTTGGGGGGTGTGTTGTCCTCCCCAGGGTAGGGGAATTTTTTCCCCTTTTTTTTTTTTTTTTCGGACGCTTGAGGTGTCTCCTGTTCCGGAATGCAGTCCCCTTTTTTCTCCCCCGGAATTCACCCCACTTATTTTTTTTGTGAGAACCATTTTTTTTTCCAAACATTCCCCCACCCCCCCACGAACTCCCCCCCCTTTTCCCCCTGGAGAATTTCCCCCCCTTCTGGTGTAGATGTTTCGATGATTTCCTTACGTTTTCCCATCCCCCTATTGTTTGTGACTCCCTCCCGAGGCTTGCCTGCCCCCTGCAATGAAGAAGTTACTGCCCCCACGGAACCACCACCAAAAGTCTTGTTCCCTTTATTTTTCCCTTGGTAACCCCCCCCCCTTTTTTGGTTGTGGATTTAGGTGGACTCCCTTCCTTTTTCCCCGTTTTTTTTTTTTTCTTTTTATTTTCTTTCTCTTCTCTTCCTTTTTTTGGTGCTGAAGACCCCCCCCTTTTTCCCAGTTTTGTCCCCGGTCTTCCTCTTTCGGCCGTGAATTCTTTCCGTTGTCTTCCCTTTTGGGCAACCACCCCCCCGGGCTGCAGTGATTTGGAAAACGGGTCCGCCATCCCAGTCTTTTCCGCTCTCCCACTTCATCAACCTTCTTTTTTTCTTTTATTTCAGACGGACATTCTCCCTCCCCTTCTTTTGTTGGAACGTTTTCGTTCGTATGCGGGTTCTTTTCTTCCTTCCCTCTTCCTCCCCCTTTTTTTTTGGTGGAATCCCCTTTTTTTTTTCCGTGCTGCGGGACTCTTTCCGCAGTCGTGCATTCTCCCCTCTCACGCCCTTCGCATTCAGTTGCAATTTTACCCCCCCTGTTATGACACATCAACATTTTTTCTTTGTTGCTGATTTTCTTCATAGGCCCCGTCCTTCACTGGGTCCCCCCCTTGTAATAGGCTGGTTTCGCACAGGTATTCCGCTTTTCTCCCTCCCTTCCGTACCCACCAAGTGAACACCCCTTCTTCGGGGAAGAATCCGCCCCCCCAAATTTCTTTCAAATAAACCCTAAACCGGCCCTCCGTTACCCCCCCCACCCGTTTACCCCCCCTTTCCCCCACCAACCCTTCCGCTTCCCCTCCAGAAAAATCGCAGCACACTTCCCCCCAGTTTCAGAGGTTCCCTACTTTTTTTTGTTTTTCTTTCTCCCTTCGTGCAACAACAGAGTTCAGCCCCAAGACAAAACCCTTTTTCCCCCCCCCAATGACCGTGCTACCTTGATCCCCCCTTCTGTCCTTGGGAAAGCGATTTCTTTTTTTTTCCCTATGACTGGCAGCACCTTCCCTTTTCCCTCATCCGCAAATACGGCCGCCAGAACTGTTTCCCTTCAGAGTCAATTACCTCGCCCTTTTCCTTTCGGGTTGTCCTTGATGCATCGGTTCTCCAAGTCTTTTGCTTGAACAAATAGTGCGACGTTTTTTTGTTTTTTGATCGAGGGTTTATGCCTTCCTTGTCCTGGATTGTTTTCTCCTTGGCAGTCGTCCGTTCGCCGCTTGAAGATGCACCTTTCCCCTTTCCGTTCCCACCAAGATCACAGGCAGGATTTTACCCCCCTGCCCTTTCCCGAGCGCGGCGTTTTTTTGAGTCCGGTGTTATATCTCATAGCCCCCTTTCGTATTGTTTTTTTTAAGTTTTGTTCCCTCCTCCCTGGCAAACCTGATTTTTTCCTTGGATCGGCAGCTCCGCGGTCCTCTTTAATTGCGGCTAAGGACCCCCCCCCCCCTCCCCCCTAGTTCGAGTGTTTTCCTCCCCCTTCCACCTTTTTTATCCTCCTCAATTCCGGCAGGTCCGCCGTCCTTTTTTCCGTGCTTGTGGCATTCCCCTCCTTTCCTTTTTCTTTTTTTTTTTGACTCGGGTTTTCCTCCCCCTTTTTTTTTCCCCCCCCCCCACCAAACTAGCCGCCCGTCCCCTCTTCCCCCCTCCCTGAGAACGTGCTGGCCTGATGTTTCTTTTTCTTCTCTTTCTCCAAACGGGTGACTCCTTGAGTCCTCATTCCCTCCCCCCCCCCGAACTTTCTGGCCCTCCCCTTTCTCCCCTCGGGTGTTTCTAAAGCTGTGCCATTTTCTGTTCCTTTCGGTGATCACGCAGGAAGTTTTCTCTCTCCTTTTTTTTCCAGTGACCGGACGATGGGGCCTTACCCCCTCTACTTTTCCCCCCAAAGAAAGTCGTTCACCTGTTCCCCTGCCTTTTCCGCTTTGAGGGCCGGCTCTCCCCCCACGGGTTCCACTACGAAGTTCGTCAGGAACCCCCCCCCTCTTTCGGGTCAGTCTGTTTTTTTTGTCCTTTTCTTTTGTTTCCCTCAGGAACTTTTTTTTCTTCTTCCTTATTTATTTAATAGCTAAAGGCCCCCCTCCGTCTTTTTGCCTGGGCATGAAGCGTCTCCCCCCCCTCCTCGCATTTTTGTTCAGACGTCCCTCTCTTCTTTCCCCGTTTGTTGGTTGCGGATCCGCCTCCCGCACTTCTGGAACTCCAGCCCTTTTTTGGCGACCTCTTCCCCCCTTTTTTTTTTTTCCCAACCCCCTTGTTTTTTTTTTTTTAAATTCTAAGGCGATTCCTCGCGAACTCCCCTTCGTGTGGGACCACTTCGCCCCCCTCTTTTTCCAGTGAGAAATGGGTCCTGACGACCTTCCCTGAGGGTTTGCCTCTGATGGCTTGCCCTCCTTCTTCCCCGGTTAAAGATTTTTCATCCCTTTTTGACCTGTTCTCGCGAGGGGTCTCCGGCCCCCCTTTTTTTCCACCCTCCCGTTTTTTCCAAAAGAATCCCGATAAAACCCCTTCTTAAGGTTCCTTTTCAGCTGGGCTTTCCCTTCCCGTCGGATTGTTTCCTTTTTGTTTTTTGGCTTGGATTCGAGCCCTTTCTCCCCACAAGGAACTTACCTTCCCCCCCCCCCCTTTTTTGATGAGTGGCCTGCTTTTTTCCCATTTTCGTCCCAGCCCTTCCTTAGGCCAGTGTCCGATGGGGAGGGGCGGCTTTCTTTTGTACCGAGCGCACCTTTTTTGGATGCCCCTTTTCATTTCCGGTTAACCCCCCTTCAATGACGGACGGAATCCTTTTCGGGCAAAGGGGGTTTTTCCCCCGTGCTCTGTTGCCTTCTTTGAGATATGTGTATTTTCCCTTTTTCTTGGTCCCTTGCGCGAGGAGTAATTTGGCGGTCCTTTCCCAGGAATCACCCGTTCCTCTTTTTTTGGTGGTCGGGTTCGAAGTCACCTTTGCAACAAAGAGTTTGTGCATTCGCCCGGCGACAGGGCTTCCTTGGTCCCCCACGTTTTTTTTTTATGCGCTTTCTTGAGCCCCTTTCCCCAAAAGGCCGCTCCTTTTTTTCCAGTTGTCACGCGCCTTTCCTTATCTTTTGAAAGGGGCCTGGTTCAAATTTGCACCCTCCCTTTTTTCCTCCTCCATCACCGTAATAAAGGTTGGCCGTTTTTTTCCTTCACTTTATTCAAAAACCATTTTCCCCTCTTTTTTTTCCCCCCCTCCCCAAAGCTTTGAGAAAACGCCTTTCCTTCCCCTTTTTCTTTCCAAATACAGGGCGCTTATTTCTTACTGGATATTGGGCACTGGCGGTATTTTTTTCGGCTGCGTAGAAGCTTCTTCCTTTTTCCATTTTTGAACGTAGGGACATAGTTCCGTTTTCTTCCTGCTGGCTTTCGAGCCCCTTTTTTTCCTTCTTTTTCTCTTGTGTGGATTGATGCGGAGCCCCCTCTTTTCTCACCTCTGGAGCGGGCAACTCACCCCCTCCTTCCCCCATTCGAAAAATGATATTTCTGTCTTCTGTCGTGGGGCATTCATGATGACTTTTTTTTTCTTTTTCGGGGGTTAACCCTTTTCGTTTCGTGTTTTGGACTGCCGGCCAACTTGTTCCCCCTGATTTTCTCCGCGGAGCTTTTATCACGGTTCTTGCAAGTCACTGATCCCTGGTTTTCCTCCTTTTTCGCGTCCGCCGTCTGAAAATTGCGTGCCGAGCCCCCCCTGCCCCGCAGAATGGTCCCCAAATGATTTCCGACCTTTTTGTACTTGACAACTGGACCTCCCTTTTCCTACATTGGCCGTCTCTTTTGTTCGACTGGGCAAGCCGTCCCCTTTTTTCAGATAGGATTCTTTCCCCCCCCCCCGAGAGCCTCTCTTCCCCTTGCGTCCCAACATTACTGGGCCCCCCCCCCTTGTGATTTCTGCCTTTTGTCAAAAACCCCCTAATCCTTGTTAGGATGGGAGCTGAGGTTTTTTCCCAGTCCCACACACTCCGTTTTTTTTTCTGACCAAAATTCGGCTTTTCCTCCCTAAGGATGGATTCCTGTTTTCACAACCCTTTTTCCGTCCATCGGCCCTGCCCCTTGAAACCCTCCCCTTTTTCCAAGACTGCTGTTCTCTGGTCCAGAAGGGATTGGTTCCCCCCCCTTTTCGAAGAGAGG
>Ga0179593_1515133_pt1 | contig 10415 bp, 11 predicted proteins | sample CZODoug2_1_08_16_FD_185931 | JGI IMG/M metagenome (GOLD analysis project Ga0179593, IMG submission 185931) | Vadose zone soil fungal communities from Angelo Coast Range Reserve, California, USA - CZODoug2_1_08_16fungal (PacBio error correction) | ecosystem: Environmental > Terrestrial > Soil >... | reverse complement strand
TCCTCCCGCTCGGCCCCCAGGAACTCAGGCGGCGTGCCACCCTTTTTGACGATCGACATTCGCCCAGACCCCTGTCTCTTTTTAGCGAGATGAGTCCCCATTCTGCGCGCCGAGACGACGGGACCGCGTGAAGAGCCACCCGGCATTGCACAACACGATTTTTCCCCTTTTCCTTACCAGCCCCATTTCTCGCTACCGATCGCCCTGAGGCCTAGCACCAAAAAACCACATTTTACGGCCTGGTCGTACTTTCGTTTTCAAGTATTTCGCTCCCGCTCGGCAACTTGGAAGGCATCGCATCTTTCGCTTATCCGCCGCAGCGGCGTGATCCCCCTCCCCGACTCTCGGCTTCACTTGACCAAAGGCGTCCCTCCTCCGAAAGTCCTATCGATCTCGAGGTCGACACCCTGGTTTAGTGGTCTTGGCGCTGCCTCCTTTAGGCCCCCCCCGCCCGCCGGAAGACACCATTACGTATGTATCTCCCGCTCCTTGTCTTTAGCAGTCTTATCTTCCCGGACCATGACCACGCCCCTACCCCCGTGTCACATCCCCGTTGCCCATGATTGCTTGGTCTGGGTTGCCACGCGTCATTCTCTGATGTTTATCAGGCGCAAGTCTTCTCCTGAACCTGGACTTTTTGATTTCTTTTCTTTCCCCCCTTACCGACCGGATCTGAGAGAGGGAAAGAGGTTCAATCTGGCTGAATCTCTTCGAGATTGTTGTGTTTTGTCCTCTCCCCTTTCCCAAGACCATTTTGAGGCGCCGTGTCGCCCTGTTTCTGCCTCATATCTTGTTAGTTCTTGCGGCATCTACTCTTTGGTTTGGTCCCCCCCGTTTCCCACTTTGGATTTCGAATTTGTTAGTCACATGAAGTGACTCCTATCCACTTCCTGTTGTAGTCCACTGGGGACACTCGGTTTGGATCCTTTTATTTTTCAGCCCTGTTTGGGACGGCGCCGAGCTTCTTGCTGTGTTTTTACCTCGGACATGGCGCCCTAGCGAAGCTGTTACCCGTCAGCCCCTGTCGAGCCACCCCCGGTGTTCGGGCCCTTTTTTTCAGTTCGGTTTGGAGCTCAGGGATGCTCAATCCCCTTTCCCCGATTCCCTGTCTTTCTTTTCCTTCCGGAACAAAGCGATTTTTTGCATTTCATCGGTCGCTCCGCAATCCCCGCGCTTCCTGGCCAATTATCACTGGCCTTTTCCCCCCGACGCGGCCCCCTCCGCGTTCCTTTCTTGCGAGCGTCCGGCGCAAGCTTGACCTCTTCTCTCCGATAGTCCGAGATTCTACGCGATTCTTGGAACGTGCTCTGCCCCACGATGACGTTTCTTCTTTTTCTTGACTTTTTTTCATCCTGTCGGGACCCCTCCTTTCGAGCCCCGTGACACCACTGCGAAACAAGCCGGTCCATATCGGATTTCTTCTTCGACCACAAAACCCTTTTCTCAGTTTGCCCTTCTTTTATAATTCGTTTTGGCTTGCTTCTCCTTTCCTATTGGGAGTTCCTCCCCCCCCTTTCTTCTATGCGCTGGGGCGCTCGCCCTCATCTTCTGCTTGCTCTTTCCCGGTTCTCTGAGATCGCCTCCGCTCCTCTTTGGCTGTCGTTTCTTAGTTGCTCTTTTTTTTCCCGACTGCGGTTCCCTCTTCCCCGCGCAAAACGCGAGCTTGTTACGCAATGCGCCAACGATACAACGCCGGTCGTTGCAAACGCTCTCTTACTTCTACCCCGGCTTCCGGAGACTTTGCCTCCCTCGGCACTGTCCTTGCGGTAGGTCCCCTCTTCCCTCCTGAAAAACGCGGACCACTCCTCACGCAGTGCCCTTGCCGCGACAGCTTTTTTTTCAAGGAGGCCCCAGGAGCGGTTAGATTTTTCTCGGTTGCCGACCCATCTTGTTTTTTTGGTTCTTTTCACCCCCGCACCATACTCCGGCGCGAGCTCTTGGCGTCCACATTTTCGTGCCTTTTTCTTACCCATGTGCTTCTGGACGCGTTCCCACCGTTCCTATGCTCTCTTAGACAGAGCCACTTCTTCGGTCCCCCACCCTTTTTTTCAGTGATCAATGCCTGCAACGAGTGTTGCTTTAGATTCGATGCACACCCTCGGCTTGCGGCTTTCCCCCCCCCCCAGGCCGATTTCAACTTCTCCCAGTCCTTGACCTGGCTTTCTCCCCCTTTTTCTCTCCCTTTCCTCTTTTTTGTTGTTGTGAGATTCTCTTCTTCCAATATAGTCCTGGGTCAGACTTGGCGAAATTTCTGGTTAGATGTTCCGAGGGTGTTGCATCTTATTCCTCCTCTCCCAATTACGTCCTCCCCTTTTTTTTCCCCTGAGTGATTCCCTGTTCTTTTTGACCCCCCTCCGTCCTGTCGCATCTTCCTTCAGCGAGTCCCTCGCTTTTTCCCCCTCCCCTGCCTCGAGCAGCATGTCGCAAACAGGCAGCACATTTCAGGCGATCATAGGAGGACAGTTCTCATATGGGTACGTGGTCGACCCCAGTCCACACCCCCCCTCGATAGTGACAAACCCCCTATTTCCTTCCCGAGCGCTGTTGCTCCCCGCCACTGGACTCCTGGAATCGTCGCGCAAGTGCAATTCCCTTTTTTCCCCTTCCCCGACGGTCGCCTTTTTTTTTCTTCGGACGAGGTATCTTGTTCTTTCATCTTCATTCATGTTCTTTGTTCTTCCTTCTTCCTGGCGCTGGCGCTTGAATTAGATTGATATCGTGTTTCCTCAGAAGCCGATTGGCGTAGTCCGTTAAATCTGGGTCTCATCTTAATCTTCGGCAGTTATACAGTCCGCAGTTCAAAGCCGGTCCTTTTAAGGCGATTCTCCTCCCCCCTCTTTTCGCCCCCTTTCCCGGACAGCTCATCTGCAGTAAAGCCCCATTCGCACCTACACGGCTGTCACCCCCCCATGCTAAGTTCGGCATACTCCAGGCACCCTCATTTCTTAGCTCGAAACCCCCTTAAGCCAGTAATCCTTTTTGGTCTTCGACTCTCCCCCTCCGGCTGCGAATCGGCCTTGGGGGTGTATTGTTTAGGGCTCCTGTGGTCCGCGCCACCCCCCTTCCTGACTCATTTGATAATCACCACACCCCCTAGTCAGTTTTCTGTCAGAGCCCTTCCCTCCTCTCTAGGCCCCCCGATCCTATTTTGTATAGGACGGGCGATGCGGCCGCGTTTCATGTTTTCCGACCTTTTCCTGCCCTTCGCGTCGTGGGCCTTCCGTCACCTGTTTCTTTCTTTTCGACTTGCTTTATCCCGCGGTCTCGCCAGATCAGGTCCGCTTGCGGGCCGGACTCAGAGGCCGGGCTCTGTGGAACTGTTCGTGTGTACGGTTTTCTCTCTCCCCTCGATCTCCATGCCCCAAAAAAAAACAGGAGACGACAGGTTCGAGAGCGGTCTTCCGGAAAGCGACTTGCGCGCTCCTTTCCATGCGCTCGATAGAGTAGCCCTCCAAACGTCATCGCTGCCGCCCCTTTCCGGACAACCACCTTTCCCCCACTTCGGTTGGTCCCTCTTTTGTACCCCTGAACCTTCTTTTTGTTTTTTCCCCTTCCCTCAGGGAAGACATGCTGCGCAATCCCGGTGTTCCGTGACCAAAGCGTCGCAGTCCCGCCTCTTCCCTCTTCTTCGCTGCTTTTTTTTTCTGACTGGTCGGCGAACAGCCTCCTTTTTTTCGTGTGCGGCCCTCTTCCTCTCTCCCAGGAGCTCGATGGCGATCCGCTATACTCTCATCCGCCATTGGTAATCCAGACGTCCCCACAGTGTGCCCCTGCTTCCCTTTGCGGTCTTTTTTTTCCCTACCCCTACTTCGCCCCTCTTGAGCGCTTTGCATAGGCGTCACCTTTGAATCTCAACTGGTAAACTATTGTCTTGCCCTGGCGGGTTGGCGCAGCTTTCCTTGAATCACTTCCCCCCCCCCCTCCTCGTAGATCCGAGGAGAGCCGGGATGTCCGTCGGGGCCCTCTGTGAAGCCCATCCACCGAGCTCTCGCCCTGACACTAGTTCTCGTCGTGTCTTTTTTTTTGCTGTCCGCGGCCTATCCCTCCTCGGAGGTTGAGGAATGCTCGCGAGGAGGGCATCTGTTTTGTCGTATAGACTCTTCTATCTTCCAAGGTGCGATCGTTCTCCTCCTTGTTGAAGGCTTTTGTGGCGAGCATACTTGCGATCGGCCTCGTTTCCAGTTCCTTCTTCCCTTCCCCCCCCCCCAAAGTCCGTTTGTTGTATGTTGGCTTTCTGGGCACACCTCTTTTTGCTAAAATCGGCAGGCTCCCTCTATAGCCTTAACGCGATGTTAGTTTGCCGTCCCAACGGGTTCCCCGCAGCCGGTAATCCCTTTCTTCTGTCTTCGGGCGGTTTGCGGATCCCTCCCTTTTTCTCCATACTTTTTGTCTTCGATCGAGATTGATCGGCACCCACTGCACGCCTCCAATCGGTTCTGAACGCTGCGCCCAGCTTTCCCGTTCTCATCCCTACTCTTTCCTGCGCTACCTCCTCTTCCCTCTGCCGTGTAGCGAATTTGTTTTGGAAAACTGCCCCGCCCGGCCAACACGAAGTCCTTTTCCGCCCCGCCGTCCCATGTCGCTCTTCCCCTCTTTTCCCCCGAGGGATTGCTCTCACCAGAAGTCGGTCCCGATTAGCCACGCCCCATACTGGTCCCCGGACTTTTACGTCCTTTGTACGAGATTTCCCTCAACCGCGCCCTCGGTGACATGAAATCCGAGACGGCCCTGGCTCGAAAGGCCGAACTCCCTTCATGTCATCCTACTTATAGGAGCCCAGGTTCTTTCTTTTCGAGTTTCTTTTTTATTCCCCATTCAGAACCAGCGGACATCGAACGATGCAATCCTTACTGATACGAAGTACAACTATTGTTCTTTTTGTTTTCTTCCGTACGTCTGACCCTCCAGGCAGTTTGGGACATCCCTGCGATGCGGTCAGGCCTTCCCTTATGACGCGCCCTATGGTTCTGATTTTTGTATAGGACCGTCCTGCATTCTTAGCCGTCCTTATGCCTCCTGGGCGATTATTCCCCCATTACGACGCCGCAGGGCCATTCTTCTCGAGCGGATCCATCGGGCGTCTGTTAGGTCGTCGTTTCTCACTCCTTGTAGCTTTTAGTTTATGAACTCCCTCTTCTTGAGGCCTGCGGACTTGCCCCTAAAGTTTTTATTTGCGCCTTTTAATGGTTTCTTCCCTGATGGACCGGACCCCTCCCGTCCCCGTCACATCCTTTTTGTTTTGTCCACCTCTTTTCAACCTCCTGTTTTTAAGTATGTTGGGAAAGGTTTTTCCCTTACCTTCGGTTTGATGCTGTTTTCACTCGCTTCCGCTTCACCCTGCATGTTCCCCTACCTCTCTCCGGCTTTTTCCGAGGAACACCGCCGCCCCGCTCCCTTCAGGCCGTCTGGTGATCAGGTGAGGAAGTCAACTTGCTCCAACTTTCATCCCGATCTCCCGGCTCTTTTTTTCCCTGATGTCGTCCTTTTCCCCCTTGCCCGAGGTTTACCCGGCGGTCTCACTAGGTCGAGGAGCTTCAGCTTAAATGACAGCCGCCTGCAACTAAGCAGGGGCGGAGTTCTTCTAGAGCGCTTCTTCCGCGCCCTCCGTACCAGCATCGCGATTTACTGCTGACTTCTTTCCCCCCCTCTCGTAAGGGCTGAGTTTTTTTTTCGTATTAGATGGGAAACTTCTCGTCCCCCCCTAGTCTTTTTTCCTTTTCCCTCTGGCGGGATTTTCCTTCCGGGTCTCTCCCCAGAATGCAGCGGGAAACCCCTAACTTGCCCGATCTCCACAAGCCGGTTTCCCTTGGATTGTCTTCTCCTCCCCCCCCCTTAATGACTTTTTCTGGTTTTACCCAGGATCCCACTGAGTTTTTTTTTCTTTCCTTTCCCCCGAAAGGACAAAACGCGTTGAATTAGATGAGATTGTTGCGCTCGAGCAGCACCCTCTCGGATTTTCAGTCTTACCTGGGTTCTTCGACCCAGATCGCTCCTCCCCCGCGCCGCGTCTCTTCTCTTTTTATATGCGATATGCTGGCACAGACGAGACCCCCCCATTTTCCCTGTACCCTCTAATTCGCCCTCCCCTCTCCTCTCCTCATTACATCAGTCTGCCCTATGCCCCGCTCAGCGCCAGGGCCCCGGATCTAACCCTCATGGAAGTCTTCGGGCGGAGACCGCGGCCTCTGGCCCCTTTGCACCTTTTTTCCTGGACCCCCCCCCATCCCTATATTGCCCTTTCTGCTACCTTTTTCCTCCTTCTTCCCGCGACGCGCGCTTTGGGTCCCTCATTCAGGTTTTTTGCCGAGCGGTGGTGTGGTCTTGCAATTTCTCTTTCCCAGGACCCTCCCGTGATTTTTCGGCTGTCCGCCTTCTTTCTCGCTCCGTTTCCCCTTGTCGGGGCAGCGACCGTTTTGCAACCCTTTCTGCCTCATCTCGACAATTTCCCGATCGGTACACCTTTTTCTCCGCCCTTTTTCCCCGCAAAAGGGTTTTCCCCAAGAGATTTTCCTCTGCTCCTTTTCTTTCCCCCCTCGGCGCTCTACACCAGGGTACCCATTCAAAGTCTGATGGCCGATATTGCCGACATCTTCTCTCCTACTCTTTTGTTGTTGTTTTCTCGATCTTTTCCCCCTTTTAGCCGCTCTTCCCTCTTTCGCCTACCCCCCCCTACCCCATTCCGTTCGACTTCCCTCCCAATCTACCCCTCACAGCCTTTCACTTCTATTTCATCATTATTATTTTACCTCCCCCCTCTTCTTTCCTCCCTACATTACACCCCTCCTTCTATCCATTCCCATCCTACTCCCATCTGCTCCCCCCCCTTATACTCCATTTCTTGCCTCCCGCTCACACGCTTTACCTCCTATCCCCCTTCCCCTCCCCTACTTTTCCCCCTCCTCGCTTTCTCCCGTTCTTTTTCAGCACTTCCCGTGCTACTGACCTTTTCCATCCCCTTACGTCCATCCCCTCCCCACCACCCTCCGACCCATACCATCCCGGCCCTGCTAATCCCACCCCTTCGCGAGTCATCCTGCTCCTCCTCCTCTTACCGCCGTCCTCGCCCTCCGTCCCACCATCGCCTTCTACCATGCCCCTTCTGTTCCCTCAACCCTTCTATTTACACTTCCTTTGCCTCCCTTTTTTCATACCACCCCTCCTTCATATCCTACCACCCCACCCATATCTTCTCTGCCTCCGCCGTCTTTATTTCCCTCTCCCCCAGCCACCTCTTTCTACTTGCTCTCTCAACTCTCCCCAATGTTCTTCCCCCGACTCGTACCTATTACCTCCCACAGACCTTTTTATGTTTCCCTCATCTCCTCCCACCCACTCCTCCCACCCACGCACGTCACCTCTTTACCCACACCTCGGCTCTTCCGCCCTACCCCTAGATCTCCTCAACCCTCATTTCTTTCTACTCTGTCTCCTTACTTCCTTCACCTCTGTTCCCTATTTCTTATATTCTCCCAACCTTCTCGCTCACTTTTATCCCATCCTTCTCCCCTCTCTCCTCTTCCATGCCAATCTCATCCACCCCTTTTTGTTCCCCTCTCCTTCCCGGCTTCCCTCATCCACCTCCCCCTAAACTTCCTCTCCTAAATTCCACCCCTTGCCTAAATTCAACTTCTCCTTTTATGATCCTCCGCCTAATTCTCCCCTCGTCTCATCCCCCTCTCTCCCCTTTCCTTCTCATTATTCCACTTTCCCCCCCCTCGCACGACTTTTCTTTTCTCTTCCTTCATCTCTCGACCCACCCTCTTCTCTTTCCTTCACCTCCCACACCTTATATATTTTCTCTTCCGTCACCTCCCCCTCTCCACCTGCCCTCCTCTTCCCCCCCCCGTACCAAGTCCTTCTCCTCTCTTTCTCCCACCTTCCCCTTCCTTCACCCCCAACCCTTCTTCATCTGCTTCCCCCCTTCTTCCCCTCCCCCTCCCCTCCTGAGTAACCCTCCCCCTCGATACTTCTTCCCTCCCCCCACCCTTCCTCTCCTTCTTGATCCCCCCCACCCTTACCGCTTACCTCTCTCTCTACACCCCCCCTCCAATTCCTTTTCTTCCTCCCCCTTTCGCCCACCTCCCCTTGCCTGCCCCACCCCAATCTAACCTCACCCCCAAACCTGTCATTTCTCTCACTTCCCGCCACCGTCCCCCCCCTCTTTCCTCTTTACTCGTTTCCTCCCCCTTCCTCCTCAACCCCCCCCCCGACCCCGTCCACTCCTACCCCTACGACGCTCCACAATTTTCTCTATTCTACTCCCCTGCCTTCCTAATTCCCCGCCCATACTCCTTCCCCTCTCCCCCTCCTATCGGCTCCACCACCTCCCCTTTCCCCTTCCCTATGACATGGCCGGGTAGCCAGTACGAACGTGTCCCAGTCAGCTCCCTTAGCTTTTTTTTCTTTTCGCCCCTTTTCTTCCGATTGTCCCCCCTTTTCACCGAGTGGGTCCCTCTCACGCTTTCTCATTTTCGAGTGGCTTGGGGGGAATGGCGTTCCTTTTTCACCGCACTTGGTTCCCGGATCATATTCGCGAAATCCTTTTCTGGTTGATCAAATCCAGAACCCCCACCCCTCGCCTCCCCACCCCCCCCGATTTCTTGACAGAGCTTCAGTTCTTCATTGAGAAAAGCTAGAGGAATCAATATGAATTCTTTCCCTGGCAGAAGGGTCAGGTTTTTCTTTCTTAGCAGACGTTTTACCTTGTGACTACTTTCCCCTTGCGTTCTCTTGATTCTTCGTCGGTTGAATAGCGTTGTCTTTGCTTTTTCAGACGGGATGCGCCCTCATCCTTCATATGGGTTCGCGACCCTCCTACATTTCGTCAGATAAGCCTCAGCCTCGTCGTCGCGGGTGCGGAGGCGATCGCCCCCTCCCCAGTCCTTCCCCCTGTGTTACCAAGTTCATTTTCGAGACATTTCCCATTTTCCCCAAGGAGTCCTCCAACTCCCGCCGTTCGTCCATTAGCTTCACCCGTCTTTTACTTTCCTTCCACCTTAGTTCAGTATTCAGGTTTCTGCTCTTTTATCCCCCCGCGGATTGACCCCGGATTGTTTCACTTTTTGATGTTGGCAGTTGTTCTTGGTTACCTTGCGGCTGGTCGCGCCCGTATGCCGAACCCGTGATCCATCCCCATTTCCATTTTTTTTTCCGAGCATCCACTTCTACGATAGTAGAGAAGCTGCGTAACTTTGCCTTCCTTGCTGTGCCAGGCGTTTCCTGGCATCCTCTCGGCCTGCTCGCTCGGTTCCTCTTCTGGTTTCTGATATTTGGCCTTTGACTCCCCTTCCCTGTTTATCGCATGCCCTGGATCAGTCCCGTTACATCTTTTTTCCGACAGAGGCCGGAGATCGGGAAGTGAAGTTTTATTTTACCGCCGATCGCAGCACCAAGTCGACCTTTCCCGAGTAGCGGCGGATTCAGCGAATGATCATCTCTTGGTTTCCCCCCCATGCCTGGTCGTCCTGCTTTTCCTTTTTTTGACGCACCGGGTCCATTCCTGACCGTTCAGGAAAATACCGTCCAAAACCTCTGCCAAGTTTTTCTCTTTTCCCCTTCAACGGATATTGCGGTTCACTTTTTTTTTCCCGCATGATGTACCCGGTTTCTTGACCCAACTCCGTCTTCTCTTTTGCCGCGCTCGCACTGGGATGATGCTATGCCCCTTCTTCCTTCCCACACCCGCTCTTCTTTTGTCTTACGCACACCTTCGAGCTGAGCGCTTTTTTCCGATCGTTTGAACTCGAGAGACTCGGTAATTAAGACCGCTCCATCCCAGTGAGGATGGGCGGCTCCCGAACGCTGCCCTGGTGTTGTAACTTCTGAAGAGCCTTTGTTTTTCTTGATTTCATATTCCGACGATGGTCCCATTTCCCGGATAAGTCGTGGCGTCAGAGTTCTCGCGACGGCCTCACCTCCCACCACTTGAATTTGTCGTCCTGTCTCTTTTCGCCCCCCGGTCGTGTATTTCGTTTTGGTAAATTTTTTCCTTCTTAAACCGTGCCTCGAAATCCCAATGTGTATTGACGCGTGCGCGTTGTATGGCTGTTTCCGGCGGGTCGTCTTTTTTTTACGACCTAACTTCTGTGATGTGACCTTTGCTTCCTAGGGAGTTCGAAGCACTTGACGATGCCCTCTTTTTTTTCACCCGCCTTCATCGGTTGCGATGTTCTGATCCTGTCGAACCTCGCTTCCCCTTGTTTTCCCCTTTTGGTTGCCTATTGATCGGCCTCTGCAGGCCCTTTTGGTGCCTTCTGGCGGCAAAAGCCACATTTTCTTTTTGAATGTTTGGCCGTTTTTTTTTTTTTTCCACCAGCTTAGGCCCGGACTTCCGTAGATTCTCGTTCTCGGCTCGTGATCATTGGCAGCCCAACAGCTGGGCGCCTCCATTTCCGCTATTTCGGCGCTTCTGGGCG
>Ga0179593_1452605_pt1 | contig 10415 bp, 14 predicted proteins | sample CZODoug2_1_08_16_FD_185931 | JGI IMG/M metagenome (GOLD analysis project Ga0179593, IMG submission 185931) | Vadose zone soil fungal communities from Angelo Coast Range Reserve, California, USA - CZODoug2_1_08_16fungal (PacBio error correction) | ecosystem: Environmental > Terrestrial > Soil >... | reverse complement strand
GATTGTTATTTTCCAGACCAATTTTACTTTTGCTCGTGTGTCTGGTTGTTATTTGAACGCAGGACTTTTCCTTTTAGTCGTTTTTCGTACATTGCCCCCCTTTGATACTAACCCCTCTTTTCTGGTTGCAACGTGTCATTAAAAGGCCTTTTTATTTTCTCTGCGATTTCCCCCCTTTTTTTTTTCTTTTTTTAAGAGATTTGGATTTTTTGCTGTGGCCCTACAGGGCCGTATTGCTTTGTTCCCCCCAGGAGCTGACACTTATCGACCTTTTTTTGATTTGTTCGTCGGTGCAGGCGCATTCCCCTCTTTTTAACCCGGACTGGGACCCCAGTTGAGCACCTCTCCTTCCCCCCCCTGAAAAATCGCTGCACTTCCTTTTTTCACACAGGTTTTATCCCTCTCCCCCCCGGAGTTTCCCTTTTTCCTTCGGACATACGACACATGGGGCGGCTTCGCTTCTCGCCGCTCCAATATGTCAATTTCCTTCCAGCTTTTTTACGGTGCCCTATATCGTGGCGCGGGTGACTTGCTCCTTTTTTGGTACGCCAAGTCGTTTTTTTAGATTGCGCTCTTACGGTGGTTACCGGACTTGAGAGTTGCATGAAGCCTTTTTCAGTCTGGCCCCGGCTCATTTTTCCCCCCTCTCCACTTTTTCGTTTCACTCCTGCAGGCCCCCTGAAAAATATTCTTCATTTTGGTTTTGCTCCGTAGGTGACGTCAAAGGGCATGAAGAACCTTTCCGTCCCCCGTCCCCCCCCCCTGGCGAAATTTTCGTTTCCAACGGTGGAGTTTTTTTACAAACCCCGCTCAGTTTGTCCCCCAAGGTTGCGACTACATCTGATCCTATTTTCGTTCAGTTGAAGACGACGTACACCCTCCAGTGGGGATCGTGTGCTGTTCGACTCTCAGGTAAGTCTACAATGGGCCTTGACCCCCCCGCTTTTTTATACGGTTTCACCCTTTTCCGAAGTAGTGATGAAACCAAGTTACAAAACCCCCACAGATGTTTCCGCCGCCAAAAAACGTCCCAGGCTTCTCAGACGACACCCCGTTTTTTTTCCCTTCCTGACTTATTCGAAAAACCGTTGGGAAGTTATTCTTCCTCCCCTTAGAAGACCCCATCCTGATGGTTTTCATTTTTAAGCCCCCTACCCCCCACCCTGCGGCTCTGAATCATCATGTGCTGTTTTTTTTCAGGCAGTCCTACTGCCTTTTCTAAAGAACGTGGTCCCAGCTTAGTCAAGGACAAACCGGCCCACCCCCGACCCGAACGCTTTCGTTTGCAGCTTGCTTATATTGCCCAAAATACATTCTGCGTAGTTTTCCCTTTTCCCTCGGGTTTTAAGCTTCCCGGTTGCTTTTTTCTCGCCGCCGTCCTTTCCCCCCTAAATCGCCAACCTCGTGTCCCGACTGCCTTCGCCGTTATGGGATCGGTTTCCCTGACTTCCGTCCTGGCGCAGGCCCCCTTCTGTTTTGTCCGGGGCCAATGCTTCTTTTCAACTCGTTGGTGTATTTTTGATTTCCTGCCGTATAGTTGACTATGACTGCTATGATTTTTCTGCGATCTTCCTTTTTTTTGGCTTTCCCTTTCCTTCTTGTTACGTCTGAGATTGGGGCACCCGTCCGAACGCCTTTTCTTCTCACATCCCTCTGTTCGATTTCGGATCTTTGTTCTATCCCCCCTTTCAGGGTTCCCCGTCCTACTCCAACTATGGATTTTCTAGTCCTTTTTAGAACTGATGTTATGTTTTTTGGTCGCACTCTCTTCGACTCTGAGTCGATTAACGGCGCGTAACCTTACAAATCTCCCCCTCTGTCCCCCCTTTGGAATGAACCTGCCCCCCGAAGGCGTGTTTCTTTGAGGTTTGTTGGTCTTTCTCAAGTTAGACGTGTTGCTTGATTCTCCCCCACAGTCTTAAATTACTCTCTCCTCGTTACCCTGTTCCCCCACCTATCTACCATTTTATCACCTCCCAGTTATGGGATTCGGGGTGAGGCACGACTTCTTGCCAACTATTTTCTCTTCGAGTTCTCTCGGGCTGGGTTTCTCTGTTGCCTTGGGTCCTGGCCTGGCGGTTTTTCGTACGATGCCTTGGTATGGGTCGGGGCGGCCAGTGTCTGTCAACCTGGTCGTCCCCCCAAGTCATAGATGGGTTTGCTTTAACCCAGTTTTTTATTTTTGTTTCGGCTTTCCCCTTGTTCCCATTGGGAGGGGAACCATTCGTCCCCCGCACCATTCCGGGCTGCTTTACTCCTTGTTCCTTCTTTCCCTTTCCCCCGGGAACGAGCACCACGGTTTTGTTTGGACATTTTCGGGGGGTCTCGTGCAGGGAAAAGGTTCTAGGCCCGTTTGTTTTCTTATCCCCGCCATCCCTGCTTGTGGATCTCCTTTTGGCGGCTCCTTACTTTTTTTTCCGGCGTCGGCATTTATCCTTTGCAATTTGCGCCCCTTTTGACATCCTTCTCCCTTCCCTTCGGCGTCCTCGCGGCTTGTTTGCCTTTTGCTCGGCGCCTGTCTTGCCGGCCGTTCGGTGCTTGTCCGTTTCCCGGACTCAACACCGTAGTTACCTCATACCCCCCTTACCCGTATGTTCCGATTTTGGTCTCATTCCCCTTTCTTTCGACTATTACCCTGATTTCCACTAGCTGGATGTCCTTCCCTTTTCTTGGGCTTCTGAAGACCTTTTTACCCCAGAAAACCCACTTTCGTCTCATGCTTTGACGGACTGTCCCGAATATTGGGCGCCCCTTTTTCACTGTCTTTTTTTTCTTATTTTACATCTGGGACTTCTAACTTGGGCCCTGCGTCCCCTTGTCCCGCCTACTCAGTTTTTCCGACTCGGTCGGTCTTTTTAGCAACCCTCTTTTTCCGACCGTGTGGTCACGGTTCGGGTAACCCTTCTCCTGGTCCCTCAGGTTGTCATGTCGTACCGACACCCCCCTCCCTTGCTTGTATTTTCACCCCTTATCGGGCGGCCCTCTCTTTGGATCTTTTTTTTCCCGGTTTTTGGACGCAGGATCCGCAAAAAAAAGGTCCCACGTTCCCACTTCTTCTACCGGTTCTCGGACTCCGGAAGCTACGGGTCTCGCTCTCATTTTTTTTTTTTTTTTTTCTTTATAGTTTTGTGGGCTGTTTATGGTCAGACGATTGGGTTGATCTTTTGGAATGATCCTCCCTGAACGTCCGCTCATCCCTTTCCGTTCCCCCTTTCGCTTCTGACCCCCTCTTTTTTTGGTTGTTTCTCGTCCCATAATTAGTGCCCTAAACCTCTTTTCCCCACCTTTCCATAAATACGTTTACGTCCCCTGGGCATGCCAGTTGTTACGTGTCCTCCCCAGAAGGATTCACCCCAAAGGGGGGGGAAGTATAGTTGGGTTTCTCCTCATTTTTTGTTTTCTTTCTTCTTTAAGTACAAGTTCTTTTTTTTTTCTTTAGATCCTGTCCCCCTGATTCCCACTACGTTTCTTGCCCCCTGAAAAGTTTTTGCGACCGCGCTGTCTCATTCCCCCCTCGTTACCTGTTATCACCTGACCTTCCCTCAAAACACCCCCCCCCCCCCCCCCCCCCCCCCCCCCCCCCCCCCCCCCCCCCCCCCCCCCCCCCCCCCCCCCCCCCCCCCCCCTGACTCGTGGTCGAAGACTTTTTTTCTTTTTTTTTTTGACCGCTTGCTTTCGGAAGTTGAATTCATGTGCCCCCAATCTCGTCCTACCTAAAGCCGCCTCACGTTTTCTGACCCATCACAACCTTGAGTGGACCGTGCCGTAGTGTTCCTTGTTCCCGGTCAACTCACCGTTTTACCTTTTTGAGGGGGTCTGTCCCGTACCCCCCCTTCGGTCCCTTGCAAGCCCATTTCTGCCGAATCACCCTTTTTTCATCCCCAGCCAGTTACGGTGCGGGTTCACTTTTCCCCTCCACCGATTTTCCTTTTCCCAGATTTTTGTTTTCTTAACCCCTCAGATAAGGAACGCGGTTTTCCCTCCCCAGATGCCAGGAATTGCGTTCGTGAATTTCATGACCGGAACCCCTGCCCTTGGTCTGCCGATGACGATTTCTCCCCCTGGCCACCCCCCGAATTCTTAAGTTCCTAAAACGGGGGAGCTCACCCATGTGTTTTCCTTTTCAGGTAATGTAGGAATTGTGAACCCTTCCTTTCCATTAACCTTCTTTTTTCTTCCCGTGGACCTCATGTACTATGGCACAGCAGTGACAGTTCCCCTATTTACAACAATTTGAAGATGTTCTTATTCTTTTTTATGATGACCCCCCCCCCATTCAAGAAAGAAGGGAGGCGCATGGCCCCATGAATCCGGCCTCCGATCCCCCCTTTTGGCTAAGGTTGTCCTGACGCGAATTTAAGGATAACGCTACTACCCACTCTCGTGATGTTTAGCCCCCCCGCAATCACGACAGATGGGCTTTCAGCCACCCCTGAGTCCCCGTGGCCCTCCAGCCCGCCTCCTCCAAATGTACCCCCCCACAAACAATTGGCCGGTCGGCTTGAACACCGCGCGGACCTTTGCCTGATTGCTTTTACGTACGGCCCCACCCCGCAGTGCCCCACATAGGACCCCCCCCCCACCCCAGACCAACCTCTTCTTCTTAAGGTGTTTTTTTCCGTCAACCTCCCCCCAACGCTATTCCCCGGACTCCCCCACTTTTAGCCACCAATGATGTACCGTCCCAATAGGTCTTTCCTACTTCTCCCGACCACCCTTCCCCACGTCACCCCAATAAGGCGGAACACCTTATTCCGCCTTGCCCTTAGTCCTTCCAGTCTGCATCTCCAAGATATCCCCCCAACCCCCTTTTGTACTTTGGGACGTTTTTTTTCCAAGGCTTCGTCCTATCAGTTTTTTTTTTTTCTGGGCTGCGGCTTTCTTCCTCCCCCCCCTGGTAACCCCCTTAGTAGCGTTCCGCCCTGTTTCAACCCCCTTCAAAGACCCCCACTTTTTCTGGCCTGTTCCCTTTTCCCCAAGGTAGGGACATTGTTTTGTTGGTGTCCTCGCAAACTCCCTTTTCCCCTCCCCCTCGTTCCAGTTGCCCCTTTTTTCACCCCTTTACCACTCCCCCAGCGTCTCCACCCCTTTTCTTCTTTTCGGTTGTTTTGACGACTTTTCCCCCATATTCGTTTTTCCCCCACCCCTGTAATTTTTGTGAACCGCCCGGGCTTTTTTTGTTTTCTTTCCGCTGCCCCCCGACCCCCAAGGATCGAATGCCCAGCCGCTTTCCTCTCATCCCCACGAATCCCGTATTAGCCGTTCCCCAACCCCCCCTCTTACCTCAGGTATCCACCCCCCCCAGCCAAATCACGATGACGTGAACCTTGCTTGCGATCCCCCTCCTCACTCTTTTACAACGTCCCTAGTACCGGCGCATTAATTCTCTTCCCCCCGGCAGGGTGGCGATTTAACGTGATTCCACTCCTTAGCCAAACCGCAGTCTTTCCCTCACCTTCGCACCTCTTTTAATTCCACCAGGGCGTTTATTTTTTAGTCCGTTTTCTTGCTGTTTCCTGAGTCGGAAAACCCATGCTTTTTGGTTTCCCCCCGTTTTTTCGAATTAGTACTTTGATCCCAATTCTCGAACAGCATATTTCCCCTTCCCCTTGTGATACTTCTGTGTAAGTTTTTGTAGAAGTTCTGGGACCAGTCAATTCACCTTAGATTGGGACCGGTTCAATATTTTTTCCCCTCCCCCCACTTCGAATTCCTCCTTCCCAATGTCGTTTACGTGTTTCAGTTTTGTCCATTTTTTTTTTTTTTTTTCTTTCCGGTTAGGTTCCATATGGTTTTTCATTTTTCATTCATCCTCCATGGCGAATTCGTTAGATCGGGAGGAGTCCCATGTCCACTTCTTCAAACTTCGTTCCAAAGCCCCCTTCTTTTTTCCACCAACACGTTTGTCCCGGTGGACGTGTCGTCGTTGTTTTCCCCCTGCCGCCTGCCGATTTTCGCGGACTTCCTTTTCCGTTCCGAGTTTGAACCCTTCCCGCCCCCTCTTGTTACTTCACAACCCCCCTTTTCTGACACTCTTGTTTTCCCCCGTTTGGGACACGGATATTTACGGACGCATCCGGACCCACCCCTTGTATCTTTTCTTCTTTCTTCCCTCACCGTGAACCTCCTTTGGGCGTGAGTGTGGACCTTTCCAGGGAGACTACTGGTCAATAATATCCACATTCCATATTTAATTTTTACCATTCGTAAGAGACTAAATCGCTGACCTACTGGGCTTCCCTTTCTCACGGTTCCAATTTTCCAGCCGTATTTCCGTCCGTGTCTTTCTAGCAATCTTCTTGAAACGTCCCCATCTCTAATTTCCCCCTTCCCTTCGCGAAACGTTTAATGGGACTCACTCCCTCTTGCAGACCTTTCACCCCACACACTTGTTGTCCCTGTCCCAGGTTACCTTTTCGAAACTCTTTCTCCCCCCTTCTACCAGGAGTTTGTATTTTGGGAAGCGTTCCGATCTCCTAGGACCCGGCACACTTGAGCCGTGCTTCAAGCCTCCGCTTTTCTCCTTTGTGGCGTGAAAGGTCCTGTTTCCCCCTTTTCTTGGTGTCCCCATCAACAGACCCAAGACCACGTATACTACATCCCTTCCAAAAACCTTGGGCTTTTCCTTTCCCCTTTGTGCTATCTTTTTTTTCTCTTCTTTGATATAAAAACCCCCTTTTTTCTCCCTTTTCGGCCAAAAGAACCCCGTCGCCTTTAAAGATATAACAAGCCCCTGTTATCCACATTTTCCAAACGTCCGTCCAGCTTAAATACCTTTTTCTCCTCAATCCCTTTTTTTCTGTTTCTGTGAGAGCTCATTATTTTGCTAATTTCTATCCTCCTTTACCTTTGGTTTGTTCTCCTGCTGACCCGGCCTTTTACTTTTCGCGGTTTTTTGTGGCTCCACCTGAGCATTTTCCTCATATATATCCCCAATTTTTTAATAGCAAATGCAGTGACCACGCACGGGGATCTTTCCTCTTCCGAGTTGGTTTTTTTCGATGAGTTCCTTGCCCGTCGCGGTGTCCCTTCCCAGGTCGATCGTACAAGCTTTACCCCCCGATTTTTTCCACGTGGAGGGGATTATCAACAGGTGCTCTCGAGCGTTTTGTACTTTATTTAACCTTTTTGTCGGATCGCAATAGAGCCAAAGTATCTTTCCTTTTTGAAAACCTGGGTCTGAGTGAAATCCTGTCCTCTAAAAAGTCGAAAACCCCCGGCAGCAAAGATTTTTAATCCCCCCCAGGTGTTTTTATCCCACAGTCTCGCTTGGCAAGGCCATTACGAATTACGCCCTGTCTTACCCCCCTCCATTTGAGGGTGTTTTACCCATAGTACCCGATGTTTTTACCCCTTTTGGTCACCTCGGCCCCTATCAGAACTTTCTTCCAGGTTAACTCTCATAGGATCTTCTTTCTTGGCTGGTTGAAACTTTTCCGTTTTTACCGTTCTTCCCCCCTCCCAGGGTTCTTTTTCCTCCGATTTATTCTCTAATGGTACCCTTACCCCTCTAGACCTTGGTCTATTACAGGACTTCCAAGTCTCGGCCCTGGATTAATCCCCTCTGACATTAGTTTTCACTTCCGAGACCAAAAACGATCGTTTTCCTGAGCTTCCAGGGCCTTTCCTAATAAGTTTTTCCCTTTTTCCCCCCCGAACCCTTCTTTTTGAGAATTTAGGGTACCCCGCTCTTCCCACCCCCCCCCCTTGCTCTTCGCCGTCTTTTTTTCAATGGTCTTTCCCCCCCCCCTCAGAGAGAGGTCTTTGGTTCTTTCCTTGTAACGCACGTTTTTCTTTTTTTTTGTTTTTTGTTGTTCCCCCCCCCCGGGGGTTGGTTTTTTTATCCGCTGGTGCTGTTGAATTCCTTCCAAGGTGTCACTCACTATCAATTGGACCTTTCCCCGCACCCTTTCCTCTGCCCTCGTTTGATTTGACCACCTTTCCAAAACCTCTTCCCCTTGTGTCCGCCTGACCCCCCAGTCCCCCTTCGAGATCTTTTTTTGGACTCCGCCCCCCACCACTTTCCACCAACGGAAGTGTGCTCTTACAGTAGTTCGAAACGTTTTGACCCCACGTGAGTAACGTCAGTGCCCCCTTCGCCAATCAATGCCTCTTGAAACCCCCTTCAACGAGTCTACCCAAAACGACGCCGGACTTTCCCAGATTGTGGCCCCTAAGGGTCCGTTCCCTCGGCTCGAAGTGGGGGACGCCTTTCGTGTACCACCACATGCCCACGTGACCTTCCTCTGATGATTATGGTCGGAGTACCCCCTATAGACCAACCTACAACGACATAAGACAAATTAAAAAAAATTTATTTGAGTCTCTTGAGGGGATTTTTCGGAGGGTTACCGAGAGTTATATTAACTCACTCTTCTCAACCCCCCTCTTTTTCAGGTATCTTATAGGAATTCGTCTTTTTTTTCTAGTTCTGTCCTGCCGTCTTTTCCTGAATGGCCCTTCCTTTTGAAGGACTTTGTTTTTTCCTTCCATCGTTCCCTCAATTATTTTCCTTTGTGTGTTTGACTGAGTTACTTTCAATATCTCATTCGTCTTTCCCCCCCTCATTATCGTTCTTTTTGTGGCATTCATTGGTAACGACGCCAACCCAATAGATTCAGTTGATAGGTCCCAACATAGTGGTAGATTCTCTTTGCCCCACCAAATATCCCATATAAAACTCTGATTCGTGTATTGTTAGAGCTCTTACAGCTGGTTCCTTTTCGTTCTGCCCTTTTTTTGTTGGAGCCCTCTGTTTCGATTACTTTTCTAAATAAACTGACATTTTCATTACCTTGACCCTTGCCCATGAAGTCCCCCTTTCTCCCCCTTTATATTCATGGGGTTTCGAAGTCTCTCCTCTGATTCCCGATACCGGTCTCCCTATTCATCCTTCGTCCCCCCAATTCACCCGGTACCGTGGGATTATATTCCCTTGATTGTGAACCCAGCCGACGTTCTGAAGTCTTTTTCTCGTCTTTTGTTCGGCTGAGGTGTGTTCTGTGCCTTTGGTCTATTGGAGGGCCCGCCTCCTTTGATTTCAGTCGGCTCTTTGGATAAATTTAGTGGGAGGCCACGCCACGATTTAAAACTTTTTCCAACCCTGTTCCCCCCCGCGGTTCCCACTTTTTAAGATTTCTAATATTGTGGTCTTCGTAGGTAGTGATTTCCCTATTGCTGTATGGGTTCCCCCCCCTTACCCTTCAATAAGGTCTTAGTTTCTTGAGTTTTTTTTTTTGCTGTTGTCCGCAATCCCTTGACCCCCTGTTTTTTTTTTTGGTTCCCCCACTTTTTCTTCGGGCGTCGGGCTCGGGCTCTGCAAAAAATGGTTTGAGGTCTCTTGAGCCTTCTGAAGCCCCAGTGACTACGTATTTGTCTCAACCACCTCTTGCCCCCGTTTCTCTCCTAAACTTAACCGGGAAATTTTGTACCTTATTTGATATCGGCACTCCCCTCTACTTGGCTGTCATTTGATCGCTGCCCCCTCTCGTGAACTGGATAGAGCCTCCTCGAAGCATTGTCGATGGATGCCCTTTTCCTTTCCATCAACCTAGTCTTACCCCCTTTGTAACCCCGTCCCCCCCCCCCCCCCCCCCACCCCCCCCCCCCCCTAACCTTCCTAATTCAAAGTTTTTTTTCTTTTTTTTTTTTTTCTTGCCAACTCTCTGTCAACACACGGTCTTTTTTTTTTTTCTTCGCTGTTCTATTTCCGGTTTTGGCGGCCCCTCTCAAAGGACTACAACCACCAGTCGCCTCATATTTTTTTCCGGGGTTTTGTCCTTCTGCCCCCTTTAATGATGTCGTTGTATCGTCATCGGCTGGTGGGCCTTTTCCTGTTTCCTGCCATCCCCTTTTTCTAACGCCGACCCCTCCCATTTTTAAGGCGTGCCAGTCTGTGCGTTCTGGTTCCCAAAACCTGAGTCCCATGATAGCTTGGTCACAAAACCATTTCTTTTTGTCTGGTTTTCCCCCCGGTCCCCGTTCCTCACATTTTTTCCCAGTTGCTGGCCGTTTGACCCCGTCACCACTTCTTGTAGACTTTTCCTGAAGTTCGTCCCAAGATTTTCTTTTTTTTTTTGACTGAGCGTTTTTCCCCCACGGAAAACAAAAACCCCACTTTAGGTCATTTCCCCCGGTCCTTAACTTTTCTCAGTGAACCCTCCCCCATGAGTGTCCTCGATCATTGATGTATCTAGCAGCTGCTGTCTGATGCGGGCCATTCTTCTCTTTCCTTTTTGTTCTGACCCGTGCGATCCTATTTAATTGATCACCCACTCCCCCGAACCCGATTCGGGCCTTTCATCATTCTTTTACGGCTTGACCTGTTTGACCTTCCCTGATCCCCCGGACGGTCGCTGTCTATGTCCGTTGATTTTCTTCAACGGAGCTTAACTTTCCGTTTTATTCGTTGGAAT
>Ga0179593_1374715_pt1 | contig 10415 bp, 16 predicted proteins | sample CZODoug2_1_08_16_FD_185931 | JGI IMG/M metagenome (GOLD analysis project Ga0179593, IMG submission 185931) | Vadose zone soil fungal communities from Angelo Coast Range Reserve, California, USA - CZODoug2_1_08_16fungal (PacBio error correction) | ecosystem: Environmental > Terrestrial > Soil >... | reverse complement strand
TTCTTTATGTCGCCCCTTCTTGGGTCCGTTGAAAGTTTTTTTCCGCCCAGAATCTTGTCCTTGCCCCCACCCGGCAACGAGACGTCCAGACTGATCCGCCCGTGCGTCGACCCGTCTGATGATCCTTTGTTTTTTTACCTGACTTGTGGAAAAGTAGTTTCTTAGACACCGTTTTTTTTTTTTCCAACTGCGGGGGGCCTGGAGCTTTGCAGAAAAGTCGGCCTACCTCCCGCGGCTTGTTGTTATGTTCGAGGTTTTATTCTGGCCTTGGTCCTCTCCCTTTTCTCAGTGGGCCTAGATGATCAGCTGGTAGTACCGTTTGGAAAGGTATGTTTGCCCTTCCGAATTCCTTGGGGTTTTTTTCCTTTTTTATCGTACTGTGACCAAATTTGAGGCCCGTCTTGGCCGGGTCCAGGCCAAGATGGAGTTTTCCGTTCCAACTCTTCTCCACAAGGTTTTTTCCCTTGGTGTTTGGGGTTTTTTCAGGATTCCTTTTTGGGTTTTTTCTACGGCAAAACCAAACCCTTCGGGTTTTTTTTTTTTATTCTTTGGGTGTTTTTTTTGTCCTTGAATTCGTTTTTCAAAAAGTAATGTCCGCCAGAGCTGGGTTTTTCTTGACAACCCACCCTTTTTTGATGTCGTCCTGCGTACTTCGGTCCCCTGTCCCCGGCGAGGGGCCCGCCTGGTATTTGTCAGAAAGCCATCATGTAACCCCCCCCTTCTTTGACGAGTTCCGTTTTTCTAGTCCACTGTTACCTGCTTGTGTTCCTAAGTTGGCTTGCCTTTTATCGTGGGACCGTGGCTTCCCGGGTCTATCCCCAACCCCCACTTGTGGTTTCAAACACCACTTTCGCACCTTTGCCACCCACCTGAGGAAGCGCTTTGATGGTGGGCCCCAATCAGCCCGTGTTTTAAATGTTGAGTGTTCCTTTTGAGGGAGTCCTTCGCCCCGTCCCTTGTTTCTGAGATGCGATCGTGTTTCATCTTTGAAGGGGTTCGAAATTCCCTCCCTACTGTGTCACGTCAGGGACCCGTTCTAGGAAGGTTGGTGCTACTCCCTGGCAAGCAGCACCTGTGACCGCACCGCAGTTTTTTCTCCCCCTTGGGGATTGTTTTTGTGCCTTTTTTTTTGAGACCCACCCGCCTTGCAGGGTCGTTTTTTCACCGTTCCCAACGTTGTTGCCACGCACACCAAATAGTCGGTTGATGGACCCCCCCAGGCCCTTTTATCCTTTTAAACCCCAACAGGTTCAAGTGCGGGCGTGTGATTCTTTTTCCCATGGCGATCAAATCTGATATTGTTCCCCACATGCACAGCGTTTTTGAGTAATTCGACCCAACTCTCAGGTTTTGACTGGCCTAATCATGGGCCCCCGACTCCAGTTCCAAGGGGAGTGGGATTCAATACTTCCTTCAGTCCTTTTTCTTTCCTTGTCCCCCCCCCCCCTGGTCAAGGTCCACACCTTATGTCCCATTTCCCCTTGGGCACACCGTTTCATGAAAATGGTTCCTTCCCTGCGCGGCGGCCGCAGCACCTATTATTCTTCGGTGATCGCCCCACCAATGGTTGTTTGCCGGGACCTTTTCAGAGCCCCGGGGGCCCCACCGCTGTGGCGAAGTTCTTCAACCGAGGACCGAGCCTTTAGCCCCAGCAGGGCGTGTGCAAACTGGGACTTTTTACTTTTTTTCCCGTTCTGGGCTTTGGTTTTACCCCTTTTGGACCCCCCCTCCCCCCATTGATCCCCTGGACGTAGTTGTCGTACTCCTTGCTTGGCGGGTCTCCTTGGTATTGGGAGGTAGAGGGTTTCGTGAACCATCCGTAAACCAAAATTAGCCAGCGGCTTCATGTATCCGCCCCTGTTCCCTTGCGGGTCGTAAACCACTTTTCGTTTTTTTTCTTCCCCTCCTGATGACTTTTCCCTTTGACCAGTCCCAGCCGGATCCCCCTGTCGGCCCTTGTTTTGCCCCACCTTACATTTCCCATTTAGCCCCCAGGGGCCATTTTTCCGATTCGGTGAAGACTGGTTCCTGGTCTGCCCTTTTTTTTCGTTCGGGCTCCCAGCCGGCCAGAGGTAACCTGGTCGTGGGCTCGGGCCCCGTTGGTTTCACAAAGTATGTACCCTCCACAACATGTGCCCCCAATTTCGCGTTCCATGTTTGTGACCGGTTTTCAGGGTCGATCGATCCAGTATTTTTGCGGTTTTTTTTTTTGTTGAATTTTTCCCACTTACGATTAGCGGGGCAGTCCCCCGGCACCACGCTTACCAGTTGTCTCCTTCAGGGGATACCAGCTTTTGGACCATTTTACGGGCTGATTTCTGCTTTCCAATTTCCAAGGGTTGCAATCCCGTTTGCACGGCGGTCCCTTTCTAAGTCGGGTCACGTTTTAGGGGCCCCAACCCCGACAAGCGGTTGAAAAACAAGGTTTGAACCCTTGAGCCGTTGTTTCTTTGTCTCCCCCGGTCCCTAAGTTGGAGCAGCGCCCCAGTTCCACGCCCCTTGAAAAAAATTCCGAGGCTTTTTTCAGCCCGTACTTTTTCGTGACCGGTCCGCCGCTGTTGAGACGGGTTTGTTCGGCTCTTTCTCCCCCCATTATAGTACTTTTCTTTTACAGTGCGCAACCTTACTTTTTTCCGTTGTTATGTGTCCCGGTACTTTTTTTTTTTTTTTGGTACGTCACTTCCGGATTTTCGTAATCTGCTCGCTTTCCTTCCCTCCGTTGTTTTTTTGTTTCTTTTTTTTGGATGTCAATGAATGTTTTTTTCTTTTCCCCAGTTGTCGCTGTTTTTCCCTGCTTCACCTTTTTTCCCCCCTCACAAAGACTCCGTCGTTCACAGACGTCCTCTGACTCTTAAAGCCTGCCCACCCCTCTCGCCCAGGTTTTTTTTCCGCCTTTTTGCACGATTCTTTTTGCCTACATATCGTTATGTGTTCAGCTGGCTTTTTTTCTTGGCGCTTCTCGGTGAACAATAGTTCCGCAATTCACGCCCGCCAATTCCTACTTTTGCCATTTTGTTAGGGGGTTTTTCACAGCATTCTGCCGTTTGACTGTAGACCCGTCCGGGGGCCCTTTTTTGTGTTCGGGGTGGTGGCCCTTTTTCACCAATTGCCTCCCCTCCCTCAGTACTACCCCAGAGTACCGTTCGCTGAAGTTTGTCTTGGGACGTCGCCGCGCATCCTAATTTTTTTGAGCCAATCAAACCGACAATATCTGATTCGTTCGGTTGCCCCCCCTCCACCGATAAAGGTTGTTTGGAGACTTTATGGTCCTTCCTCGTTGTTTGCACAACTTTGCTTTTCCCCCCCGTTTCTCCTTTCCCGGAGCTCAATAAAATCGGGCTCCTTATTTTTGTCACACCCGATCGGACCCTTTCCCCTTTTTTGTTCGCCCGTTTTACAAGGCTGCCCAACCCCGCTGGCCCTTTAATTTCGTCCCTTTTTTTTTACGTTTCCTTGCGTTGAGACCCGAAAGGTTCACCCGGACATCCAGTTCCCCTTGGCTCCTCCGCAGTCTTTCTCCTTCGATCTTCCCCGCGACCAATCCCCCGTTTTCTGATACCGTGCATGTTAATTACCGACCCCCCCTCCTTTTTCTTGATCCAATGGGCTTGTTTATTGTACCAGCGAGATGTTTTTTTCAGTACCAGTTTTGTTTACCCCCCCCCCGCCGGGTGTTTTTTTTACAGTATCGGTCCGGCTCTTTTCTTCCCACCTTGAGTTCTTGCGTCCCTTTTTTTGACCCTTCCGTGGTGTCGATCACCCTTCGGCACTGTCCACAGCCGGGTTTGCTCCTAGGGCGGGGACGTCCTGCCCATTTTCTCCGACCTTTGTGCCCCCACTTTTTGTCTCGTTCTTTTGGTTTTTCCGCGGTCCCCCAGCCTCCTGGGTACAATGACCTGCCGTTTTCGTTCTGTGGTTCCGTATTCTCCTCCCCATGTCTTGTGTGACGGAAACGTGTCGGTTTGCGGCATGATTTCCCCCCATCTTTTCCTTCACCGAGGCCTGGATTTTGCGGCCGTTCGCGTTCTTTTTTTTTCCGGGAAACCCCTCCTTTCCGGTCCACCTGGGCCGCTTCCCCCAAGAACGATTGCATTTGCGGTCTCGACAAAGACTCGGGCGGCCACGTTGCGGTCCTTTTTAGAACTTTTAGGGATTGTCCTGACGTCCCACATTGGACGGTCACATTATATGTCAGGCAGCTAGGGTTCGACACTTTATCTTCGGTGGCGGCCTCCTTCCACACTACCTTTTCCTCCCCCCGTGCGGGACGGCCCCCCTCCCACAGCGATGTTTATAGCTTTGGTGGCAACTGGGGATTCCTTGCAACCGTTTGGTGCCCGCGGCCTGCTTTTGGCTGATTGAATTATCATTTAACAGTCCCCCCACCGTCGGCCACTCCTGGGACTCCCTCGGTTTTTCTCTTTTTTGTTACGGCAATTGCCTGGGGCGGCCTTTCTTTGCCGGCTTCGCGGACCCAGGACTTTACCCCGGGTGTTTTACTTTTGCTCGTTTGTCTCCACCCCAAAGCTTGGTTCTCCATTCCCCTTGCCAACGATCAACTCCCCCACCCTAGTTCTACCGCGCACACTTTTTCCGCGCCCTCCTCTTCCCTACGAGAAACGCCCCATGGGGACCTTTTTTCTATTAATGGGCACGGCGACGTCCATCTTTCTGTTTTGCGGGCCTTTCGGCCTCACGTGGTTCCTTGGCGACTCGTTAAGTTTGCTGACTTGGCGTTTGCCTGCACCGATTGTCCCCTGTTCAAAGCTCCCAATCCTGTACTTCCACGAGGTGCTCGCAACCCTCCACGTGAATCCCCAAGTGCCAGATAAACTCTACCCGTCCCCCGGCTTTTTTCGGCCTTCGTCCCTTCCGCGCTGCCGTTGCGTCCTGTCACCTTCCCACACCCCCTTTTTCCCATTTCCCCCAATTTCCTGTCGCTGTTATGTTTTTGTCTGCCGGCGCGGTTTTTTCTCTTTCGAGCCATGACCATGGGGGCTTTACAAAATTTCCCCGTCGGCCTGCGACATATCTTTCTTTCCCTTTTTCCTATTTCCCTTTGTTTGACGGATGAGACTATGGTGGCGCCTGTAGTTGTACACTGCCACGCATCTTTGTCCCGGCCCCCCCCAACCGGTAATTCCGCACACGTTCCCTATAACACTTTACTCGCCTCCCCCTGTATCCCCTAGGCCGAGTTTTAAGCCCGCGTGCCGAACTACCCTATTGGCCCCCTTGTCGCCCGTGTGTTTTTTTCCACTTTATAGGCCACCCATGCGCTGCAACCTGAAGGGGGCTTTTGTTGCACCCGTTCGCGTTTTGTGTCCGCTGGGGTTCGGTTTTCCTGTTTTCTTTGTGAAATTTTTTTTGCCCCCGTAGACTGGGGATTCCTTTCCTTCGATGATCCCGGGGTATGTTCGTTTTTTATCTTCCCCGGTCAAGGTTTTTGCCTGTGCCCCTTGCAGGCAGCTTGGGTTTCTTCGTCCCTGTCGCCCCCCCTTTTTCAACATTGTGTCTTTTCCCTTTTCGGGAATCTTTTGTGGGGGGGAGGTGCTTGTCCCCCGTATTCGTACAATTTTTATTTGGGCTTTTCCCCTCCCTGATCGGGAAGGCTTTCGCGGGTTCCACCAAAAACCGGTCGGTGTGTTTTCAGCGAGTTTTTTCTCTGACTTTGCAAGTAAAAAGCCATTTTCAACGGAGCTTTTTTGGTGGCAGACCCAAACCTCTGCCGTCCGTTTTCTCGGCCTGGTTCCCGAGGCCATGGTTGCCCCAAGGTTCTTCCACTTTTTATTTAGTACACGCCGGCCTCCCCAAACGCTACACCCGGAGGTTTTACACGAGTCTTGTTTGTACAACCCCGGTGGGACGTTGTCTTCCCCCCGAGCTTTGGTGCCCCCTTTAACCTTTTTCCCGCCACACACGGTGCACCAACATTCGGCACTTTGCCCCCCCGCTACTCTCTTTTGGTTGTTTGCCCTTCTGGTTTTTGTTGAGGTTCAATCTTGGACCACCTGTACTTTGACGATTACTCTCGCAGGGCTCGTTTTTTTTCTTGTTCTCCCTTTTTTTTGAGAAACGGTCAATAATGTTTTTGTGCGCCCCGCGTGTCATGAACTGGAGATACCCATGTTTTCGTCACATTTTGGGAGAGGGTGGTTGCGGACCTTGCCTCCTCCCCTTTGGGTCATTTCGTACTTTTCGGCGCCCTGGATTCGTTGACTGTTTGAACGGCCTCTTTCTGGGTTTGGTGACCCTGCCAAATTTGTTATTTTTTGTTTTTCCCCCACGTCACTTTTTCAATAATTCGAATTTGTTTTCGCTGACCACCCGACCCTGCCTGACCGGGCACCGTCCCACCACGTCCCGTTTCCACCTTTGGATTTTGGCTTTGTTTTTATTCCCATTCATTGTTTTTTGTCCACCGCGACGCTGATCTTTTTCCCGTTCTCAAAGGCTTCAGGTTTGTCCGATCGTCCATATCCACTAATACGGCCCAACTCCCCAGACCGACACCCATTGCGGTCTGTGTGTCATTACCCCTTCCCCTTTCTGCTTTCGCCCGGCCAGGCACACTTCGGTCCCCCTGGTTGGCCCCCACACAGTTTTTTTTTGAAGAACACATTGCCTTTTCCTCCCGCGATTGTCCTTCGCCCAGACGGCCCGGACCTTTCTTTTGGCCGCCGGTGATTTTTTTCCACAACAATGTTCCTGGCCCCCCGTTGCCATGTCAAAGCGTTTCCGAAGCGCACGGAGTTTTTTTTTTCCCGCTCGTTTTAGCCCCAGCTTTAGGTTGAGGTTTTTCTCCCCCACTGACTTTTTTGTCGCCGGCTCTGGTCAACCATGGCCACTCCATTTGATGTTTAAACTACTGTTTCGTGCGCGGGTTTGTTCTTCTGTTAATTACTTTTCTTTGGGGGCGCCCCACTGCGTTTTTCTGCAGGGGTATTTTTTTCGACAAGGTATTTTGGGCGGGTTCAGCGTCTGGACCCCCAATGTCACCGGACCTTAGAAGTTTCAAGTAGTTCAGCTGTTTCTATGCGGTTGCCTTTCCGGCGTTTTTTATGGCCAAGGGCTTTAAGTTTCCCCCACCATTTCTTGCTGTTGAATCTGCTCACACTTCCAGCCCGATGTTTCACCTGATTGGTTCTTTTTTTTGCACTCACATTTAACCTCCCTCCCCCAGGTTTCAGTTTCCCTAGTCGTGGTAATTTTTTGCGCCAGCCGTCGCCCGGGCTTTGTAGTACCTGGAACGCCACGTGTCCCCCCTCCTTGTCCCGTCTCTGGGCCGCATTGGTCCACACCTTCGATGTCTCCAAATTTGCCCCCCCCATCGCGCACGGCTGTACTTCGTTTTGGTTTTTGCCCCTCCCTATCAGCCCCTTTTGGCGGGTGAGATGTTTTCTCCAAGTAGTACGCCTTCCGGCTTTGTTCCATCTTTCCCAACCCCCGACTTCAAGTGTTTTTCCTGCAACCGCTTTCCCTGTCGTCGGTTTCCTTTTTTCCTTTTTTTCGCTGGGCCCAATTTGGTTACCGAACGGGCCCCCCCGCGCCATTCCTTGGTTTAAAGGGTGAAATTGCTACATTTCGGTCTATCCTGTCCCCCCCCCCCCCTTTACCCCCTCCCCTTTGAGGGCCCAAGTAGGTTTGACACCTTGGCTTTCGGGTTTGAGCGGGTTTTGGTTTTTCTGTTAAACTTTTTTTTTTCGCCCTTCCCGCCCCATTTCCCACCAAAACCGATGAACAATGCCTTTCACGAGCGAGGTTTTTTCGTTCTTCGGTACCCTTCGTTGACACGCGAGTCGCTGTTTGTTCTTCCACTTCTAGATTGTGTGAAGCGTCCGCCACTTTTCCGTGTCTGTGAACCTGTGATTCACCTGAAACCGGCGCCAGTTGGTCTTATCTATTACCCCTTTTTCATTCCCTCTTTTGTTTTTCTGTCCTGAGCTGGCTTCGTCAATTCCGGTACCAAACAACTTTTTTTTCGCCCCTTTTTCTTGCTCACCCTTGTTTTTTTCCCCAAACTTCCTTTCTCTTTTTTTCCAGTGCATCCTTTTCCTTTTTTTTTTTTAGCTTTCCAACACCCTGTTCCCCTTCCTGTTTTTTCACCCCGCATTCCCTTCTTTGCCTGACAGAGTTTTATCGTGGGCAATTTTTTGGGGAGTTTTGTTCTTTCTGACCCTAAGCCGAGCGCCGACACGCGCCAATGTCTTCATTTTGGCCCTGCTCTTTGTTGGACCGGCTCGGATTGACTGTATTCCCTTTCTGTGGCCTTTTTTGGCGGTGCCCTCTTGTCCCCATGCCGTCCGCCTTTAGCCGAACCCTGCGTTTTCCCCCTTCGCCACCTTCCCGTCGTGTTTTTGCTTTTCCCTTTTTTTCAACTTCCCTCTTTTTTTGGATCCCTTTTCCCCCCCTAACCTTTCCCCTCATCTGATCGAGTGGTTGTTTTGCAAGCCACCCGTCCATCCCCCCTTTTTTATGTCTTTTTGGCCTTTATGTCCTCACTTCCTTTTTTACCCGGCGTTCCCACGAAACCCCGGGTCACCCTCACCTTCCCGGCGTCTCGCCAACGGGCTGGCCTTTTTGCTTTTTCGTCAAAACTCCTCCTGAACTGTTCTGGTTTTAATCCCCTCCATACGTGCAAAAACCGTCCTCCCTAACTTCTGGCCCGTTGGTTCGGTCGGATTCATGTCTGACTACCAGTTTTTTTTCCACCCCTTTCACCCTTTTCGGAACTTTCTTCCCTGAACAAACCTTCCGCCTTTATTTCATATTCCTCGGGGCCCCCCCTTACCTCCTCCTTTTTCCCTTATAAAGATATATTCCTGATCCAATGCGTTTTTTTTCCTTGCCCCCCCCCCCGTCAGTTATGAGATGTTCAGGTTTCCATTTGCGAACCCCTTCCCGCTGGTTGGCTACTTGGTCTCCTTTTCCCCTCTTCTAGTCCGTCCCCACCCCGTTTTGGGCTTGAGATCCCACTTTCCTTAACATTGGGGTGCGCTTTTTCCCCTTGCCTGGAACCCCCCGTCCATGTTTCTGGAGTCTCTCATTTTCCTTCTGTCCGAACTTCCCTTTTTCCCCGGTGTGACGGTACCCCCTCCCTGAAGTGTTCTTTTCGCTTGGACCATCTACCCTTGCGCTTTTCCTTTTTTTCCCCCCGTCTTTTAGTCTGTAGTATTTGCTGATTTTTTCTGCCCCCCTGTTTTTCACTTCATTCGTTTTTCTCATGGATTTTTCCCAATTTCTCATGTTCGCACTTTCCCCTGCTGTTTTGACGCCTTGTTCTCCTGGTTTTCTTTGGTTTTTCAGAGTAACACCCCCTCCTCTTTACTTTGGTTTTTTTTTCACTGGGCCCCACCTTCCCCTTGACGCAAGTTAGTTTTTCCCCCACAGTATCCCGTGTTGTTGGTTTTTTCTGTCCCCCTTGAAGTCGCTTCCACCGTCGTTTCCTTGGTCACCCCCCTTTTGAACCGCTCTTTTACCCCCTTCGAAATGGTTTTTTCCCACCTTTTTGCCTTGCCCTTCCTCTTGCTGCCTTCTTTTTCTTTAGCGACCACCCCGTCTCTGCCCTTCGGACTTTTCCCGTACATGAGTCTTTCCCTTTTCCTTTCCCACGGCGACCCCATCCAGTTCTGTACTCTTTCCGCCGTTTCTTTGCAAAGTTTTGAATGGTGTGTTGCACCGTTTGTTTTTTGGCCTCTAATGGTGGCCCGGGGCCCCCCTATCGAGTTTACCCCAGCAACTTGCCACTTCTTTTTTGCTCTTCCCCTTTTCCGTGTGTTCTTTCCTTTCCTTGCCCCCTTCTCCATTGTGTGTCTCCCTCCGGCTTTCCCTCAACCCGGGCCCTTGCCCCTCGGGAAGGTAGGTTTTTGCCCACCCACTGTCTCTTTTGCCTTTTCTTTTTGCTCTTCCCCCACCTGGCTTACGCCGCCCAGTGCCCCCCTTCCCCCTTTCCCCCTATCTTTTCCAGAAACCGCCCAGGGAAACCTTTTAGTTTTGATCCCCCTTTTCCCGCTGACCGTTTTTCTCTTCTCCCTCGGCCGCCGTTCCGCCATTTTTTCGTTATCCCTTTCTTGAACCCCGCTTTCCCTGCGGTGCCCCGTGTCCCCCCTGATGTCCCTGGCCTTTCAACGACTTAATCCTTCTTCCTCTCTATGAGAGCACCTTTTAGACCTTCTGAGTTCCCCCCCCCCTTTCACCTATTTCACCTCGCCAGAGCCCCTCTTGTTATATTTTCCTTCCGCCGCTTGTCCCCAGTTTTGAAGATGCACTGGTTTTCCCTTCCCCTTCACAAACAGCCTTTTTCCCTTCAACTTGTTTTTTTCTGCCTCTGCGTCTGGCTGGTATCTTTTTCCCCGATTTGTGCAACCCCACAGTTTCCCCCGGTGCGGTAACCCTTTGCCGTATCCTCTGACCCT
>Ga0179593_1361915_pt1 | contig 10415 bp, 14 predicted proteins | sample CZODoug2_1_08_16_FD_185931 | JGI IMG/M metagenome (GOLD analysis project Ga0179593, IMG submission 185931) | Vadose zone soil fungal communities from Angelo Coast Range Reserve, California, USA - CZODoug2_1_08_16fungal (PacBio error correction) | ecosystem: Environmental > Terrestrial > Soil >... | reverse complement strand
GCTTCCTTGTTCCGCCACAACAAAATCTCCCGACCCTTCCCTCTCCTATCCCCGCCTTGAGATAGTTTGGAAAAGCGCGCGGCCTTTTGAGTTGTACTTGATCGGGGTGAGGCTTCGCCCACATTCCTTTCCTCCTCCCTGCAACCTTTTGCCGGCGCCCCCTTCTTCCCTGCTCGAGGAACGTAGCAGGTGGCTTTTTTTTTTCAAGAATTGATGGGTATGTTTTGTTCTCACGTCGTACCCGGTCTTGTACCGTGCGGTTCAAGCTCATTCTGCAACTCCTTCGCCCCCGCCCACACGAGCCGTTTTTGAGTGTTGACGATTCCCGGCAATCTGTTCTCACGTACTAGTTGTAGACCCCCATTCCGCCGTTACTGTGCCAAAGATCAGAGCACACCCGGATTGTATTTCCCCACCCCCCCCATAATGGTGCTCCCAGCTGTTGTCCTGCGTCTCCCGCGTTTTCTGCGTAGCCCCGATAAAGATACGGTGTCTTCTTCCCTCATGTCTCAGCACCTGTCGGCCTTTGGCAGTCAATGCCTCCCTTCGCAGTTGCGTTTCGATTAGACTGTTCTTGTGAACCCACACTCCTCCTGGCCACCGCGGCCTCCTGGCCTCCAGGTCCTGGTGAATCCTTTTGCCAACTCAATTGACGTTCTTAGCCTTCCCCGGTGGAGTTAGGAAATCCCTGGCACGTTGACCGCCAATGTTCGTCGCGTTTTTTCAAGATGGTTTTTCCGCCACACGGCAAAACGCGGGGAACGTTTTCCCTGGAGCCCTGGGACACCCCAACAAGAGGCATCGAAATTCTCTTTCCAACAATTTGACTTTTTCTTGAGCAGGCTCCGGTCATTCTATCTTGCCTTGCGTCGTTTTCAAGATCGCGCCCTCCGACGGTTTTTATTGCCGTTCGCGTTCACTCTCCCTTTTTAGTGTTCCCACTACTCTTGCATCCCTGCTCGTTTTAGTCAGCCCGTCTGGTGACCCTCCTATTCGAGCTCTTCCCGGCCAGTTCTTCCTTTATTCCTCTAACGCACTGATTCTGGTTTGGTTTTTGAGGTTTCTCGCTTTCCTCTTGCCTGTTCTCCTCCCCCTCTTGGAATTTCCCTTTCCTCGACTGTACGTGTTCCACCTTTTGGTGCTCCGTCGCGGTGGCGTCCATTTCCGCCCCCCCCACATCCCTGGCCCTCCCCGTCTTGGAAGGTTCCGTCTGGTTTCCCGATATCCAATCAGATTGATATGATGCTTAAGCCTAAGATTGAATGTTTTCCCCTGTGCCTCCACGTTTTTCTCCCGACGCTGTGCGGCTGTGTCTATTCCAGATTCTGACGTTTTTATTTCCGCCCGCGAGTTCCGTGTCGCGCATTTTCACGTGGCCTAGCACCGCCCTACGAATTTTGACCGTTCTTCAAAGGCCACTTCCCCTAGCGCCCATGTCAACCTTTGATTTTGGGAGGTCGCGGATTCCTAGACACTTTGGGCGCCCGCGCTCCCTGCTCCATGATTTCCGGTTTTTTCTTTTCACAGGGTTTTTTCTGAGTGCACGCCACCGTTCCTTCCCGTACTTTCAGTTTTGCTTCGGGGTTTGGATTGAAGCCTGTTTTTGATTTGCTGCGCGATTGTTTCCTTTGCCAGACCCTCTTTGCGGGCGTTCGTGACAGCCTGTCCTTCCCTTGGTGTAATGCTTTTTCGCCGACATTGTGACTTCCCTTAAGCAGGTACGACTGTTTAACGAGGTTGCGTCGTTTACGGCCCGGGCTGTAGTGTAGGTCTGACAAGTCAAGTACCCTTTGGCCTTCGAGTTTTTATGGGCTTCGTAGGGGGATCATATTCTGTTCACCGTTTATGATGAGCTTTTTTCCCCCCTTTTCCGGTTTCTCACCCATCTTCTTCTGAAGGAGTCCATGTCGATCACGCCCGTTAGTGTGGAGAGGCTACCTTCTTTTTTTCTGTCCTAGCCTCATCGATGCTTCTTACCCGGTCTCGCTCGGAAGACTTTCGTCCGCAGCGCAAAGCTGTTTTCTGCCGGACGCATTTTCTTCCAAGTTGATTTGAACTTCTGGTCGGGGCTGGTCGCGCCGGGCTCAGTCCGTGGATCCCGACACAATGCCCAACCGTTTTGGTTTCATTTTCCACTTCTTCTTCGCGCGGTCTTTGAGTCGGGAATCTCCCCCCTGCACTACTTCCCTCTTTTCATAATTAATCACGTCTTTGTTTTAGGAGTCTTTGATCCTCGCGTCTTTGTTTTTTTTAGCCGATGCCTGGCCTCTCCGGCGCCGGATCTCCTTTTTGATGTCTGCTGCCTTGGAAACGTTGCGATTTTTTTTAAACGTTCATCTGGCTACGCTCTCGGACGCTACTGGGTGCCCTGGCGTCCGTTGACCGTTGTTTTCAACGAAGGACTTCGCCTCCGATTGTCTTACTAGTGCGTTCCCAGCCAGTGGCGTCAAGCTCTGAGTGTCCTCCGATTCCCCTTCAGGCCAGGTGTGAGACTAGTCCCCCCCCCTCCCGACTTCTAGTCCTTTCTTTGATCGCTTTGCGCTCCGTCCGTCCGCACGGTGGCGTTTTTTTGCCTCCGTTAGGATCCGCCGTACGATCGCGGCCGCTTCCGTTCCCCTCTTCTTCCTCCTTTTCTTTTCCACTCGTCAAAGTTTCCCATGTAGTTCCGGCGGGCACCCCTCCCCTCTGCCCCTACCCGTCTCCGCCGCCCCTTCAGTTCGTCCTTTCTTTTCCTTCTTCCGCGTTCCCCAGTTTGGGAGTGGTTTTTTTATAGCCTGGCGGGCTCGGGACTGGGCATTCTCGCGCGTGACCTCGACAACCGCTTGCCAAGTAAACGTTAATTTGGTTCTACACCGTTTACGTGCGGTTACACGCTCTGTTCTGCTCTTTGCTTCCTTTATTTCTTTCCCACGCCTGTTTTAGGCACTTGCTTCCCGCTCGGAGGGCGCTTTTCTATCTCGGCTTGGTGACTGGTCCTCTGGCGGTGTCATCTCGTAGGAGGGAGTGTTTCCATGGTGTTCTTTAGTTGTCGCTTGCTGCCTTCGCCCCCCCCAAATCAACCTTTTTTTCTTTTTTTTTTTCTTTTTTTTGATTCCTTGCGCTGCGTGGGGTCCGTCCATTGTTTTGTATTAGTATCGTTTTTACCCTAATTGCAATGGCTTTTCGTTTTTCGAAGCGGTGCAAGTCCCCCAGTTCCCCCTCCCTTCTCTTGCTTTCATCTTACCGTTCGCTTCTCTGCCTAGGAAACCTCTTGATGCCTTCTTTTTTTTTTTTTCGCCCCACATTCTCCCTCGCTCTCCAACCGTTGTTTGTCGTAATGATCGGGGCCTTTTGGAGCTGCCCTCATAGAAGGCTTGGCCCCCCTCCGGAAGCGTTATTTCTCTCGGATTTTAGGACTATCCTTCTTTGCTGTGCTTATCGCGATGTCTCTTTCTCTTGCCTTCCGCAGTGGTCGCTTTTCCCTGGTTTCGCGCCCACATTTGGAGTCTTTTGCTTGCCCCATTTTACAGTTAGGAGCGTAGCTTTTGCTCTCCGGGCAGGTTACGCTCCTGCTCAAGAACCCCGTTTCCGCTGTTCTTTTCCTCCTTGACCGTGTTTTTTTTTTCCGCTCATGAACTCCTTCGTTTCCCGGTCGTTTTTGTGCTCTCGCGACCTGCGTGTTACGTGGAAGGATTACTCTCTTTTGGCCTTCACTTTCATTCTTTTTTTTCGTTCATTCGTGACTTTGTCAGTTCTTTTTCACGAGTTTCGTCGTCTTTCGTAGTTCACCTCTTCGGAAACTGCCCACGCGACATTGGCGCCTTTTTTTTCGCACGCGCCTGCTGTCATCGCCCTTTCGACCAGCGACCAGCCCCCATGTTTGAGAGATTGGCTCCGTGTTGCTGATCACTTTTTTCAGTTTTCGGTTCTCTCTCGGCTGGTATTTCCTTCGTCGGTCTGTAGAGGTGTGTTGCTTGCTGACCGCCGTTTCTGTGATCTTTCCATTTGCCGGTCTTCTTTGCCTCATGGGGTGTTCTCGTTTTAGGGTTTGTTACCCCTTTTTTTTTTTCCGTTCTGTTTCAACAATCTTTCTTTTTTTTCTGGTGCCCTTGTGGGTTCGAGTTTGGGTCTGAGATTAGCCATGGTTTTGTTTTCCCCGGGCTTTTTGCGATTTTCAGTCCTCCGCTATTCACGCTGTTCCTATCTCCGGTCCTCTTTGTCCTCATGCACTTTTTTCCCTTTGATGGATTCAACTTTTCCCTAAGCCTTTCCCACCCTTCACCGACTTCCTACCCCTTTGATTTTTGGCGCTTTCTTCTTTCTTCAGGCGCACGACGGTCATTGGCCTATCTCTTTTTCCTCCTCTCCTTTGTTGTTGTTCCTTCCGACTCGATCATTCTTTCGTCTGAACAGATTCTTTTCTCCTGCTCTTGAAAAGCTGAGCCCGGGTTTTCCGTGAGGATGTAAGTGTTTTTTTTCTCGTTTGCCCCCACGTCTTGTGAATCCATCCCCCTCTTGCGTCCCCTTGCCCCCTAGACCGGCGAGGCCTTCCTGCCTTAGGTTCCTCTTTTTGATTCGCACCCTTTGGGCCGGCACTGCACCCCTGCGGTTTGGTGGAAGCTGCCTCGCCAACAATCCGTTTTCCACAGAATCCCGATTTTTTTGCCGATGAAGGCCCCTTCTGTACAGCCTCCTGAGCTTTCATCCCGACCCTGACCCTGCATGTGTCACTTCTTCCGCTCCGGCATGTTCCCTGCAACACCGCAGGACACGGTTTTTCCATTGCGTCTTTTTTTACACTGAGCGAATTTCGTAGCCCCCCCCGACTCCGTTCGGTGCTTCTCACGTCTTTTTCCGCTTCTTTTTTTTGCCCCCCTTTTTGCGACTCTCGCTTCGAAGTATTTTGTGCCCTCCCTGCAAGCATTTTGACAACACCCCCATCGCCGTTTCCTGCTTGGTCCGACTTCCCCCCGTTCCTCTCCGACCCCACTACCCCTTTTACTCCTCCCTTGAAGTCGCTCTCCCCGTTGACGCAGTCCTTGGAGCCGGTGGTTGCCCACCGCCTTTTAATTTAATTTTCTCGGTTTCCCCCACCATCTGCGCCTTCAACAGCGAAGGTTCTTGCGTTTTTTGGACTCTCATCTGCTGAGAGAAATTCTCCTCGTGCTTTTTTACTCGGCGGTGTGTCCCTGATACTTTTTTGCGCTCCATTTCTCGTTCCCTCTCGTAAGTGCTGGTTCCGACCTTCCTTGATCGTCCCCCGCAGTTCTTACCTTCCGCCCGGCCCTGCCGCTGTTCCTCTTTCCTGCACTTTCCTTCCCCTTTTCCGATGATGGCAGGTCCGTCAAGGACCTCTGATTCCTGTACTCCTGGTGTTGTGTCGTCGTTTTTGATGCGAAGTCCACTTTGCCTTCTCTGTCTGGGTTTCCTCTGCTATTCATTCTGACGATCTTTATGATCTCATAACGCTTGTCAAGAGGGATGGTTGGAATGTGATGCCCACCGGATTCTCCTTTGAAGCCTGTGCGGAGTTTCTCCTCTACCCCTCTCCAACCTTTCTGCGTCACATCGCTTCTTTTAGTCGCTTTTACGATCTTCTGATCTGAATGCACGTACTCTGCATCCCTTCACGCTCTTCCCTGTCCCCCACCTCCCTGGACTCTTCCCCCCCGTCATCTGACTCAGAGAGTAATTTCCCGGCCTTGGAGCCGCGAGCTGGCCGGATGCATTCCAAGTTCCCCTCTTTCTTAGCGGCGTGAGCGCCCCTTTGTTGTTTTTTTTTTTCCCAGCCTTTTTTGTCTCTTATCTTTTGAGGGAGACTGGTCGGGTGACGGGTTCAGAGCGTCCAATCATTCGGCCCCTCCCCTTTGGATGGACCCTCTCAATTTGTCAGTAAGGGAATTTTATAAAGAACCAACGAGTGCGTCGGTTACGGCGGTGAGGGCTCGTTTCCTCCCTTTTTTTCCCGTGTCCTTCCCCTGATTTTCTTCTTGATTTCTGCGGACCTGGGGAACCGTGTTCAGTTTCTTTCGCACCACCAGTTGCCTGCTTGCGACACCGTGCTTTCGTGCGGGACTTCTTCCCCGTTTTAGCTCCTCCCTGGTCCTTTCCCTTTTTTTCCGTGGCGTGCTCACAGGTTTCGGTTGGTCTCTCTTGTGCCCGGGTCTTTTCTCCCTTAGGGGGAAGACGTGTCTTCCGACTAGGGGCCCCTGTGTTCCCCGATCTGTGTCGTCCCTCTGCGGTTAACTCTGTTTTCCCGAAGGGCTCCCTCTTTCACTATCCGTTGAGACGTGCCCCTTTTACCGGTAAGATTCAGTTCCCGATTTCGCGGCGGGTTGGCATTCGGCTCCCCCCTCAAGCCCCCTCCTTTGACCTTCTCCTTCTTTTTCTACTCCTCCTTTTTTTTTTGTTTTTTTTCTGCAGAGATAACCAATTTCCGCGATTTAGGGGTTTGACTAATATTTTTTCCCCGTCGTCTCCCGGTTCTCCGATCTGTCGTGTCTTTTTCCCCGGTGCACGTTGTAATCTCCCCTTTCTCCATTCGGCGCCCGCTCGATCCCGATTTGGTGCTTTTTTTCTTTTTGAACGAACATCTTATGACGTCGGCTTCGGCTTTTCGTTTCGCCCCCTTCCTCTCCGCGGGCATTTGACCCTGTCGTGCCCTCGAGGGACGACGTCGTACGGAATTTCCGGTTGGCTTTACGAGCCCCCCCCTGCCCCAAGCACCTCCTTTTTGCCTGATCGTCTGGTCCGTCTTCCGTTAAGACCCCTAATTGTTGGGGTTTAGGTTGGGCCGAAATCCCCTTTTTTTTCCTAGCGCTCCAATTAATATTTTACCACATTCGTCCCTCCAACTTTCCCGGGCACTCGGTCTTTTCTGAGTGGCATTTTCGGCCTCCTGATTCCTTGACATACCCGTTCGTCTCTCTTCCCTTCTTTTCGTCCTTTTATTGTGTGGTCCTTTTTTCCTCTCTGAAGGGCGGGCAACCCAACTTTGGTTTTTTAATTAGCGGCCGTGCGCCTCAACTTCTTCCCCTCCACCGGCTCCCCTTCCACACCAAGCTCTGTCTTCTCCGCATCTATTTGCTTTGACATTCCGTTTGATGCCGCCGGCCATTCGGACCCCTTGTTTCCATGGACGCAGTGTGGATGCTTCTTCGAGCAGGTCGTTGGTTTTTCCTTTTTTTTTTAAAACTGTTGACGTATCGTTTTTTTGGCCTTTTTTTTCATTCTTCGTGTTGCCTGTTTGCTTTTCCGTCCTCTGTGTGCTTCCGCCGATCGCAATAACATTTTTCTCCTCGGTGGGGCTCAGTTTTATGTCGTTGCCTTGTCTTTGAGCTCGCACAGTGGGGCGTTCTTACGCGGTTTCGTCACAGTTCCCCAATTCTATATCTTCCTTTCCTATGTTTTTGTCCGATTTGATTCGTAAACATCATTCCCTCTTCGATTGGGTTCTTCGCAAAGGGACATGAGATCTCCCCACGTTTTCCTTGTTCCCCTCTTTTGTATGAGGGTGGCCCTTTTAGGAGGGGCATTTTTCTTCAAGGGTGTCTTGCAACGTGAAGGATTTTCTCAGCTCGGGCTTTCTTTCCTTCCCCGGTTGTTGACGATCCATGCGCTTGTTGATCGCTTGGCCTGGGTTTTCTCTGACCCGCCAGTTGTTGGTGCGCCATCTTCCCTTTTTAGCTTCCCCACCTATGGACCCGTTCGTCCCCCGCTCTGCTTGTCTCGCGGAGTTGACGCTCTCCCCTCAAGCAACCCGTCCGTCATTTTTCTTTCCTTTGGAAATGTGGCGTCGTTTTTCTTCTCATTTAACTTCCCAGGACGTTTGATGTTGGTCTCCCTTAGATAGTACTTGCTTTCCCTTTCTTGTCCCTTTTTCCTTCCCGGGCGGCTACAACGGTCACTTCTTAGTTTTTGCGTCTCTCGTTATGGCTGTGAATTTTCGCCACCCCTCCTTTTCGTTGCGGGTGTTCACCATTCAGTGTAACCCTCTTGCCATCTAACTTTCGATCCCAGGCTTCGTCCCCGTGGCGCTTTGATTGTACGTCGTCGTTACTTCACCATGCTCTTAGGTTTTCGTTTTTTTTTCTCGCGTGAATCGCTCCGCCTGGTGCAATTTTTGTCGGCGTGTTTTTTTTGTACCTTTTGGGCCGAGGTATTTTCTAAGGGCTTTTTCTGGCGTTGCACCAATTGTGGTCGATCTTTCTTCGGGCTGTACCCCCCAATCTTTTCCGTCCCTCGTCCATTTTATCTGGGGATTCTTCTTCCCCCCCTCCGTCTTTTGTTTGGGTTTTGCGGAGGGGGGGGGTTGTTTTTTCCCCTCTTTCTTGATTTCGATCCGCTCCGGTGGACTTCATTTTTTCTATCAAGACTCCCGCTCTTCGCACGTTCTCCCTTGACGGTTTTTTTGTTCGCTTTTGTCCTGTTGGGTATTATTGGGATTCAGCTTTTTTGACTAAAAACCTGTTTCAACGTCATTTCATCTTCTTGCGCGGGTTTTCTTATGCTTTCAAACATTTTTTTCCCACTCGACCGATGTTACGCGACTTGGCCCCTTTCTTTCTCTCTTTTCCTTCCTTTTTTCCTCGTTGTTTTTTTTTCTTTTCAGTGTTTGGCCCAATTCTGGACATTCGAATTTTGGATCTTTTGCTGCCTGATGAAGCCTTTGTCCGGCCGTGAAGCGCATGTCCGGGTTGCGCTCCGCCCCCCCCTGTGGCGTGATCCCATACCTGCAAACAGTTGCCCAGCGTTCACCCTATGCCGTCTGAGGGAATAGTCAGTTCTTCTTTACCGAATCAGTTGGACTATTTACTGCACTTTTTTGCCACGGTCCTCTTTCCGCCAACTCCCCGCGCCCACAGAAGCCCCTCTTTATTGTTTTGCCTCTCACCCTTTGCATTCAGGTCAAGATGTCCTTTTCACTTTCGAACCATTTCTTACCGGAAGTGATGAAAGTTATCAGTTCGCACCAACTGTGGTCAGCACCACCGACGGGCCTCACCCCAGTTTGACCCTTTTACACTTGAGCTTATCGTTACGAGGTATTCTCCACACGTGAGCCCTTTTTTTTTTGCTCTCCCCCGCCTTCTAGCAAGTTTGGCTGCGAAGACTCTCTCTTCCTTTCGGTTTGCTCGCTTCCGTCTTTCGTGTTTTGACTATTCCCGCGCGTCCACGCTGCGAACTGCCTCTTTTTACTTTCTGACCCCACCCCTTTTATGCGGTGTTTGCGCCTTGCACTTTCGGAATCTTTCCTTGACCGCTTCTTCACCTGCTTATTTTTTTTGTCCCCTGACGGTGCCCAAACCTCTTTTAAGTTCATGAGCTCCTTCCTTTCATAAACAAATCGTTCGCCCTTTTTTTTTCCCCACGCCGCCGGGGTTGCTTGCAGGATACTGCTCTTGCCCTGCTTTCCAACGTGCTGTGCTTTTGCTTGGCGCGGCCGCTGTTACTGCGTTTTGACGTTCTTCTTCGCTCTTTTTGGCGGCCCTTTGCGGTCCTGGTGCAGTTGTAAGTCCCTTCGTCCCCCTCCTTACTGTGTTTTCATCCTCCCTGTTGATTCCGCGAAGCTCAATGCAGTCTGGTTTTTTTGGCTCGGGTCTTGGTCTCATCGTGGCCTTCGTGCATGCGGCTCCGACTGGCCATTTATTCATTTCGCCCCCTTTTTTTTTCTTTCCGTTCGATGTGCGACCCCTCCTGCCTTTTGTTTCCTCTTGTCAGATTAATGCTTTGATGCTTTCATGCAGAAATCTTTCCATGGGCTGTTTACCTGTGTGACTGCACATTTTTCTCCGTAGGCACCTTTTTGCGTTTTGTTTGTCGTACTTCCGATCCCCGTTACCCCGCTTTTGACCAGCCCACGCCCGTCCTCCTCCGAACGTCCTATTCTGTTCGGCCAGCTCTGTCTGTGTCCTACTATTTCCGCCCTTTTTTATGTTGTGCGTTGCCGAATTCCCCTATTTTCCCTTCCCCCTCCCCCCGTGCATTCTTTTTTTATTATTCCTTTTTTCCCCCCCCCCTTTTCTGCGGTATTCTTCCTTCCTCTTGTTTTCCCGCCTCGCTTGGCCGTTCGATGCTTCCTCCCTCCGTCCTCTGGTTAAAAAAGCATTGTCGTGACCGCCAGGGCCGGTTTGAGGAAGCCCGTTTTGACTATGTAGTATCTCTCGCTTCTATGTCCCCCCTTTCCCTCCCCCGCCTTCTTCATTAGGCGCTTTGACTTTTATCCCGCCCGGCCCCCTCATCCGGCTTTTCGAGACAAGGGTGCAGGAGTGAAGCGCCGAACTGTGTGGGTCGTGGCCGTTCTCCGGGTTATGTTGTCCCTCCTCTTTTTCCTTTACGCGGCCGTTTCGATGTTTGATGTCTCTTTAGTGGGACCGCCCATCTTACTTTTCACTTCCTTTCTTTTCTCGCTTTTACGTTCGAACGGCGTCGCCCAC
>Ga0179593_1325969_pt1 | contig 10415 bp, 13 predicted proteins | sample CZODoug2_1_08_16_FD_185931 | JGI IMG/M metagenome (GOLD analysis project Ga0179593, IMG submission 185931) | Vadose zone soil fungal communities from Angelo Coast Range Reserve, California, USA - CZODoug2_1_08_16fungal (PacBio error correction) | ecosystem: Environmental > Terrestrial > Soil >... | reverse complement strand
TTGCTTTTGCGCCCTTCTCACGTGCTGCCACCGTTTTTTTTTCCTTTTGCTGCCCTAAGTGTCAAAGTTTTCCGTTTTTTTTATCCTGGTCGGTTGCTACCGATATGCCTTCGCCATTTGTCCCGCCCCCTCCCTCTTGCCTCTGCCTGACAGGCAGTTATGTTCCCCCGCGGGCCTGGCTTTTTGCCGCCAATTGCTAGCTGTTCGTAGCTTCCAATGGCCACAACAACGTGTGCTAACCTGTTTTTCTGACTTTTTGCACCATTTCGGTCGCCCCCTGTGGGACGCTCCATGCCCTGATTCGGCCCCTTACTTGTGCACTTTTCGATCTGGTGAGGAGCCCCGCCCCCCCGTTGCCCTCATCTTTTCCACTTCCATGTCCTCTTTCGGCTTCGTTTTGAGGTTTCCACTCGTAGTGCCCTTTCTTTAGGTTCTCCTCCTGGACTCCCCCCCCTTTCGACCCTTCACTCACTGGGCCGACCAACGTTTTCGGCCGACTGGCCCCTCCCCACATCATTTTATTTTTTGAGCGCCCCCTGTGCGACCCTCAGATTTTATGAAGGCACCGTTGAGCGCGTCTTCCCGTTACACCGTAACTTTTCTGTCGTGCTGTTATTCCCGCTTCTGACGATTCTGCTCTTTGTTCTATTGCCGATTGATTGGGTCCACCTTCTTTTGAAAGGTTGTCTTTGTTCCCGCTGCTCAGGTCGTGCTGTTTTTTTCTGACGTCACTTTTCCCCCGCCCCAACTTGTGATTTTTTTTTCGCTTTTGCTCCTGTAGAGCCCTCGAGGCCCTGGCAACTTTCTTGTTTTTCCCCCGGCATGTCGTACTTATTGACTCGCTCGTTTGAGTCTCTTTTCACTTTCCCCAGTGTGCATGGTTTCTTTTTGTTGTTTTGGGTGGTCGGCGATCTTTTCACGTTTAAGGTGGCTCGCGCGTAGCCGATGCGGGAGCCTAGCGGGGTTGTGCTCAGAACACTCGAAAATAAACTCACAACAAAACAAAGCAAAACAACAACGGGGTGAACGTACTTGATTTCCCATAGGATGCGGGGTCGACCCCTCGTGCAACCGGCCATCGTATCCTGCCCCTTACGACTGTACCGTCCTGCAGACCCCCTCGTCCCTCCATTGGGGGGGCGGGCCTAACGAGCGTAGGACATTAGACCCTTGAATCCACATATGTTCCACTCTACTATGTAGTAACTCCTTACCTCCCCCCTTTCTTACCTTGTGTATCGTGGTCGGTGCGGGTCTTGTTGTCGACAGATCTACCCTTTCCGTGGGCTGCCATTCCACCCTCCTTGGCTGGGGGGTGGGGGGGTGTTTCGAAGTTCCTTTCGGTGGGGCCGCGGCTGAAGCCGGGGGGCTTCTTTGGGGGGCGCACAGCTAGCTCCGTGGAACCGTGGGGAGCACACTATTCTAGGTTGGGGGGGGCAGGGGTACCCCTTCTTTCGGTGGGGGATTACCAGTCGTTGATTCGAATTGGATTCCTGCTTTCCCGAAAAGCGCGGGGGGGCATACGACTCCCGCTTTTCTTTCCTGAAGGAATTGACTTCTCCACCCGCTCCCCCCCGGGGATCGTCCACACCCCCTCGTCTCTAGACACCACCTACATTATATCCCTCCGATGGCCCAACTCAATTCTCCTATTTACCCTATCGCCAAAGCCGCGGCGTTGCGGGCAGTCAGACCGCCATTGTAGATCTCACTCATCGCAGCCTCTGCCCCACGCCGGTGGCAGATCGGCCAGACTTACGTGTGGGGGTGGCGGGTGCTTTGTCGGGGGCCTGACGTTCTGTCCCACGGTCCGTTCACGGTGGGTGCTGGCGGTCTTCTAAACTCATGGCCCTCGTGAATGGCGGGGGGGATCATTCGCACCACGAGGGTGACTTGTCCTGTCCTCCCTGGTGCTCGCGCGCTTCCCGACGCCACTTACACGGTTCCTGTTTCCACCGGTACGGAGAATCACCCCAAGTATCGATCCTCCAAGGGGGGGGGGGGCGGTGAGCTGAGACTAATCCTCCCTGACACTCTCGATACCGTCACCCCGGCCTTGACCCTCCTCTCCGCCTAGATTGCCTTCCATACCTTGCGATACCAAAAAAAAAAACCAAAACAACTAAAAAAAAAAAACACAAAGACAATGACAAAAAAAAACAACAAACAACAAAAAACAAAAACCAAAAAAAAACGCACGAAAATAAAAAAACAAACAAAAAAAAACAAAAAAAATCACAACGCCGCAGACTTCGTGAAGGGGGGGGGGGGGCGCGCTGTGGCTTGGTTTCGTGCTGTCGTTTTGCAGTGGTTTTCTGGGTGGGTAAGGGGTATTAGTGAGAGAGCGCACGGCCGAAAAGTGGTGTTTTGCACCTCTTTGTTCATGGTCCTGCATTTTTGCTCCCTTGTTCATCTTTTCGAGCCTCCGACAATGCGCTTCACAGTGTCTTTAGTCTTCTTCGTACCCCCCGTCTGTTTTTGGCTGTGCTCGGCCGCGTTTTCTCTGCCTAGACTTCTGTTTGGTCCCCTTCTCCCAATATTTCCGTTTTTTTTATCCCGGAATTTGGCACAGGTCCCAGGGGCCTGTTCTTCTTGGCCTCTGATTCACGCCATCGGTAATTTCGCGAACGTGTCGCGAGCTTCTTGTGTTTGCATTCGGTTTTTGCTTTCTGGCTTGTTTCTTCCCTTTGTTCTAAGCCACCTCTGGTGTCCTTTTGGGCATCACGGGGGGCGCTGCGCTTTCCCCCCCGAGTTGGTCCCGCCTGTCGGATCCTCGACGTTTTGTTGTTGCGACTTCCTGACTTTTTGGGGTCGATGTTCACACCAACGTTGGGCCCTTGGGCCCGATTTTCCCTCAATTTTGAAGTTCGGCTTTCCACCTTTGACGGCTTTTTCCATCTGCTGCGTTTCCACGTCGATGCTTAGCCTTTTTCTTTTTGAGTACGTCACCGGCAACATCTACGAAGCTGTCCACTCTCGAGGATCGGTCCCGATTTTTCTTATTCTTCTTCCGCCACCAGAGGCGCATCGTCTTTCCCGTCGGTCGCCTCGTCAGTTCCGTTTTTTTTTAAGTGCCCACGATTCTTCCGTTATGTCGCGCCGCGGTGCTCTCGGAAAACAGGCTCCGTCTTTGGGTCTATATGCCACGACCTTTTTCCTATACTTTACCGAATTTTTGTCGAGTAGCGGAGGTTGGAGACTGGGTCCTTTGTTTGCCAGCCCCGACTCGGAGCAGATCTTTTCTTGGATCTGTCATCCCGATGTTTTTTTGCTTTGTTCTTTGGTCTCCCGTGCTTTTGTTTTTCTTCGGTCCGATGTTTGGGATCTGTTCGCGCGCCTGTTCCCCCCAAAACTCTCTTCTGAACGATGGGCTTCCGTCTTTCGGCGACGTCCCCCAATTCCCCGGCTGCCTTTTTCCTATTTGCCAAGTGGGATCTTATTTCTTCCGATTCTTCTTTTCCTTGCTTTCGTTATCCCACTAACATTTGCTTCCCCTCCAAATCAACGTTTTTCCGCATATTGGACACCCTCACTCCCGCCCGTACGCAGTATTCTGCAGTAGTCCCACTCTTGATACTTCCCTTAACTTTCGACCGACCCCCCGCCCCGGGGCAATCCACCCCCCCACTGGTTTTTCCCTTGTATCGTCGTGATTTTGTTTTTGTCCCTTTTTTTTCTTCTCGTAGTTACTGTCGTCGATAAGTCGCTTTTCCGCTCTTCATTTTCCCCATGTGCCTTCTTTCACAGTTATGGCCACCTGAGCACCCCTATCGGCATTGCACTTGGCGTTTTCACCCTTGTTGGTTGCCTGGGGGACCGCTGTCTATTGGATTTTCGCACCCTGATAGAACGGCGCCCCCTTTTTCTTTCCCTTTCAGTTCGGACTGCTTCTTTGTTTCCCTTTATCCTCCGGGGTATTTTTCCTGTCGGTTTTGTCTTTGCGAAACCGCTTCAATCGTCGTACCTTTTGCTTTGGTCCGAGTGTCTTGCCTCTTCCGTTTTTCATAACCCCCTCTCCAGGTCACCATCTTTCATTTTTTCTTATTTTGACGTTTGCCGGCGCCCCGCCCCTGATCCCCGTGTTCGTCGGTTCCGCCCACTTTACAGCCAAGCGGTCTTTCCACCCCTCCCTCCCCGTCCTTTTGCAACACCACTGTGACCCCCCTCGTTTTTTCCGCTCCCTTTTTGTTTTTTCTGGCCACCCGAAGGGTGGCTGATCCTCCGGGGCTTGTTTTTCGTCGGGCTGGTCCTTCCCGCCTCGTCTTCGTTATATGTCGACTATTTCTGCCCCTTTCCCCCCCCTACAGTGAGAGTCCGTCTCTTTTTTACTTTCTCTTCGCTTTCCCTCTTCTTCGCATTCGTTTCCGCAGGATTCCCGATGTTCTTGCCCCTTCATTATCGTGGCCTTCTTTCCCGTAACGGCCTCTTTTTTTTCTTTCTTTTCTTGATCGTTGGCGGGCTGATGGACACCCGGCTTTTTTTCCATGCGCACGTCTTTCGCTTTTTCTTTTCATAATCGTGCCCAGAACTTCTCGCTTTTGGTCTTTGCCCGTCCCTCATTTTTGCCGTTTGCCCCAGAGCCGTCCTTCTTACTTCATATTGTCGGTCCACTTTGCCTTTTGCACCTTTTTTGGTCCAATTGGCTTTTCCTCCAAAATGTTCTTCCTGCTGGCCATCGCTTACGTTCGGGCTTGCCCCCTTTTGGTGCGAATTCTGTGCGTGTTTTTCTATGATGCGCCCTGTTTCTTTCTTGTCTTTTGTCTGTAGCACCCCTGCCTCATTTTTTTCTCCCGAGGGGGGCTTGGTTGGTTTTCCCCCTTTTTCCCTCGACCAGCAGTCTTTCTAAATCCAGTATCCCACCCGCAACCTGACCACCATTGGTGAAATTTCACTTACCCCGGTCTACGGTCGAGGGGAATTACCCTTTTTTTGCCTTCTCTACCCTGTGCGTTTCTTTTGCCAGAGCATGGCGTGGCCCCCTCGTCCCTCGGTGCTTGTTTCTCATTTTTCTATTCGTGGTGACGGTGTCGATCGTTTTTCCGTAGTTCTCGGTCTTTTCTTCACTTCTTGTTTTGTGTCCGACCAGTATTTTCTTCAACTGGTCTCCAGTCCTTTCAGGGTCCCGCTTGGGACGTATCGCTTTCTTTTTTGTTTCAGTGAGATCACAGTTTTTTCCTCCTTTCCCCACAGGGAAAGGGATCCTTCCCATGACCCCTTTCACCCACCCTTCCGCGTTATATGCACAAAGACTGTTTCCTCAAACCCGGGACGGCCCCGCGCCTGCCGTTCTCCCCCCGACCCCACCGACTCTTCCCTTTTGCGGTTCTATGCGAGAGACCGGGGAGGCTAAGGTGAGCCGGTATGCGCACCTCCATTCGCCGTGCATGGGCAACTCGGCTCTGTCGCAAAGGTATTCCTCACTCCGCACCCCCTCCCATCGATGGAAATTCCTTCCCCCAGTGTGCAATGCTGGTGGGTCTGTGAACCTGGTCAGGACTTGGTACGTTTTCTTGCTTCCCCCAGCACCCATATCTTTTATATGTTCTTCTAATTTACGTTTTGCTTTTTTTCGCCTATGTTTGATGGGTCCTCCCTTACTTTCCCGGTTTTTTCTCCCCCCCTTTCCCCCGTGACGCCATGCAGTCCGTTCGCCTGGGTCCAACCCTTTGCCCCCCCCATCGCAATTGATTTTTCGTTTCTACCGTTTCGATGTGACTCGTCGGTGCCCCGGCCCGTCCCCGGTGACCGGCGTTTTCCCGTCCGTGCGGCCAACGATCCGCCTTCCGTATCCTTACAGCGTTTTATTTCCCCCATTTTTTCGTTGATTGGTTTTTTTCTCCCTTCTTTTCTATGCTCTTCCGCCATTCTGCACGGTGGCCCGGTGTTCGTTTTCCTTTTCTCTGTACACCTTTTCGTGATTGTGTTCACTTGCTGATTTCGACGTCGTCTTTTGTTCTGGTCGGCGTGATTGTGAACGGATATTTCCTCTCTCTTTGACCTCTCTGTGCACTACTTGTCCTTTCTTTTCTTATATACCGGTGTATCCTCGGACTTCGCTTTCCTTTTCGCCAAGCGTTCTGTTTTCCTTCTGTTTTTTTTTCCCTTCTTTGATCACAAGCAACATGTTCGCACACGTTGTTTTTTGGCGGATTTTTGATTAGTCATAGATGGCTGCCCCCTTTCCCTGAATTTCCTTGCGCCCGATTTTCCCGGATCCAGACCCTCTTTCCCTGCCTTCACTCCATTTTTAGTATTCCCCCCTCCACCACGTCTGACGGTGTCTTCGTTAAACTTCGACCAGCCGAGCTTTTACCCGTTATCTTTTTGCTCGTATTTTCACCGTTATCCAGGTACCGGCTCACACGATGTGTTTTTGCTCTCTGTACCCCGTCTTCACTGAGGACACCTTCTCTCCCGCCATGTCTGTTCATGTTTTGTTGGGGATATGGATTATTCTGTCCATCGCTGTTTTTGTATTGGCTGTTTTCCTGATGCTACGCCTGCCACAGTCGAATTGGACACCAACGGTTCCTCTCGACACGGTTTTTTTTTTGAGATTCTGGCAGCTGACGCACTACCCTTTGTCCTCCTCCCGATCCCAGTTCTTCGCTCCATTGCCCCAGTGGTACCCCTCTCCGTCTCTCTGTTGAGGTTTTCCTGCCGTGTCCCTGCACGCACGTCTGATTGGTCTTACAAATTCCATTTGGACCGCAGTTGAGCTAAAACCGAGCCCCCGGTGTGTCCCTTCTTTTTTCACCTTTCTTCCTTACAGCCGGCGGAGCTGGTCCGGCGCTAACTTTTCCTTTGTGTGCCCAGTACAGCACCCGCGTCCCTGTTGCTGGCGCTTTTTTTTCTGAGTCTGCGAAGTTCCGTGTTGGGTTAACTTGATCGCGTTTTCTCCCGGATCCCTTCCCTTTTTTTCCCATCCGCGCACGCGAATCGTCAGTCCCTCCCCGGCTCTCTTTCTGATGTCCTCCGGTTCCCCGTCTCATGTACCCCTCGTCGTCGTCCAGCATTCGTTTTATCCCGTTTATCCACTGATTTCGTATGGGGTTCGGGGTTCTCCCATTCCTCTGGGTGCTCTCCCCCTTTTCTTCTCAGAGTAAAAAAAAGCGTGCTTCCCTGATTTTGCTCTCGGGCTGCCTCTTGCCATTAGGAAGAAAAAAACCTACCAGGGTCAGTTTTGTACAATTTGTCCCCCCCATTGTTGTCGCCCGCTGACCTTCGCCCCTTTTACCCCCCCCCCCACACCCCCCTCGCCGACAAGGCCCCCCCCTGGGCTTGCAATTCAGCACACCCGTGCCGTGTTTTGTTGTTCGGAGTTCTTCTCTCACGCTTCACCGTTGGGGTAACGACCGGATTGTGTGGTTTTTTCACATTATGTGGTACACATTTTTCTTCTGAGGTTTCCCACTATTCACTGGCTTCGTATCGGAAAGTTTACACCTCTTGTGTGGGGAGCCTCTTGGCTTTTTGCCAACCAGGCCCGACTATGGGTCTTTTTTTTTTCTTTTTCGGTTTTCCGATCGTCGACCTCCCCCCCCCGTTTTGGATTTTACCTTGCCCGTTGGTTGGCAACCCGTATTGGGTCAAGTCCCAGCTAAGTTGCGTCTCTTTCCCTTTTCCCTTTGGACGTTGGGGCCTTGTGGGTTATACCCCGTCGTTTCGTCCCCTATGTTTTTCCTTGCCGTCGACCCTGGACCCAGCTGGTTTTGAAAAGGGTACACTCCGAGTGGCCGTCCCCCCTTTTCTCTGCTTTTTGCTCTACCAGCTCGTCGGGCCTTGCCCGACCTGGTGAAGCCGGATTTTCTGCCCTCCCATTTTCTCTCTTTTGCGTCACTTTTGGCCACTCCGGGCCATTCCGTTTCCCCCATTGGTTGCGGGGGTTCTCCCCCCTTCGTGGGCTCCGTTTGCTTCGTTATTCGCCGCCTCGAAGGATCCTGGTTTCACTACAGGAATTTTTTCCCCTGTGACCCTTTCATTTTCTCTACACATGGTTTTGCCCTCCCTCTTTTTTTTACGTGGGGGTGCCCCATCTGCGGAAGTTTCATTTGTTTCTCTTCCCTTTTCATCGTGAATTTTTGCCCCCTGATTTTTCTCTTGGTCCATCACTAGTTCCACGCCCATTGATGCTACTCTTGGGCTACCAACTAAGCAGGTCTGCGGTTTTTTTCTTTTGTTGTTTGCCACCACCCACTCATGCCGGGTCGAGGCTTGGTTTCCCTCGTGTGACAAATGGTGCTGTTCTGCCAGGCGCACGCTAATGGTGGTGCCCCCGCGCCTGCTCCTTGACATACCTCTCAAAAACTTCCTGCTTGATTTTCCCCCCAAACCAAGTTGATGGGGGCGCTCTAGGACACCCCCCCCTCCCCAACCCTTTACCTGTTTGACGATACATGCTTTTTTGCTTCGTGTGGCGGTCCCAGTTTTGGCCCCCCCAAACCCCAGAGTGTTATACTCGTCATTAATTGGTTCCGTGTTAGTATTTTTAGTTAGTGCACGACTCTTCACTGTATCTTTCCCCTATGCACCTGTCGGTTTCCTCTCTCCCCCCCCGCGACCCATCTTGCAGGAATATAGCGTTTTTGGGTCTGTGGTTGAAAACGCCAGTGTGCCCGCTTTTTTTCTATTTTTTTGTCCATGCGGTCTATTCCTGTGCGTTGTCCATGGACCAGACATACTTTCATTTTCTGATACTCTCCCGTGGGCCCTGCTCGTTTTTTGGTTCCGGTCTCCCCCCCTCTACCTCCTTGAGAGCCATCCGACTTGCCGTCGTTTGACCTGCTCGGCTTGCCCCCACTCGACTGTCCTCAATTGCTTCTCTTCTGTTCTCTCTCGTTCCAGTGTCGCTTTTTTCCCCTGCTGCCCGGTTTAATGTCGTGGGATTACTCCTCCCCAGCCACTTATTTCGCGGATCCCTGCGTTACTCCCCTCTGTGCGCACGTCGACAGGGCCAGTCCCTGCGGCATCTCCCCAACGAAATCGCTCCCCTCCCCATCCCAGGATATGTTCAGTCTCCCATCCTGCGCTTGTTCCCCGGACACTCTGGGATTTTCCCCCTGTCCCCTTGTGTTTTCTTTATCATGACGTTAAAGATTGGTGCATCTTTCAAGGCCACTGTTTTTGACCTGGCCCAAATGCCGGAATGCTTTTGCAGTCTCGTCTGTTTCATTCCCCCGACCCACCCTTGTATGTGTCCATCCTTTTCCCAAGCCTTCCCCTTTTTTTTTTTTCCCGCAACATTCGGTGGTCTTTGGATTAGAAGTCGCCACTCTGTTCCTCTTTTGCCTCCGGTTTTTTTTCTCTCTTTTCTGGATGTTGAGATGTTCCTGCAGGAACATTCCACTTACGTTCTCCGGCATGGTCACCCCGGGTCACCCCGGACCACTTGTGGCTTATCTTGTTCAAAGCCCTTCTGACAAAGTCGTTGTCCTGCTTCTGGGACCGGATCCTCCCCTCCCTTTACAATTGGGGAAGTCTTCAACCATCCGCAGTTGTCTTTTTGCATGCGTCTTTACGTCGTCACCAAAGGGGACGTCCTCGTTCCCGAACCCTCCCCTTTTTTTGGCTTCTATTTCTTTTACTCCTTCCCCCCCACGCCTGAGGCAGTCTGGCACGCCCCCACTGCTTTCAGTTCCCTGTTTTGCAAGTCTTCCTTTCTGCCCCCTCACCCCTGACAACAGAACAACAGGCAGGCTCTTTTCGGATTGGTCCCGGCGCCGACAAATTGTTGTGCGTTCATTCGTAAGAAACGCCCCCCGCTTTTTCACTCTTTACGCCCGTTCGGGTGCACCGAGTGCATTTTCGCGCACAAGCTTATGTTGGCCCGCCCGTCCCGTCCCCATAGTGGTCTGGCCAGTCTGTGTCCTTCTTTGGTTTTTCTCTCCCCCATCCTCCTGGTCCATATCATCACCCCTGTGGTGTGCTCCGGAGTTCCTTTCGCGTTCTCTTTTTCGTGGCCTACTTTACCAGCGAAACCCATGGCATGGCGTTCCCCCTGGGGTCGTTAGTGGACATCTGTTGATTTAATTCTTGTATTGGCCTTTCTCCTTCTCCTCGCGGCCTCAGCGCGAGTTTGGTGAATTCAGGCTCCGCTTCGTATGACCGTGTTGTGTTGCCCCATGTTGTGCTGAAGCCAGTCCCTTTTTTTTTTCACACCGTTTTGTCTTGGCCCATATTGACATCGGGCCTATTTATCCTGCACATTGTTGGGGATTGCACTTATTTTCCTTTGCGTTTCGGGTACTTTTCAGTACCGCAACACACTCTTTTTGTTTAATTTCGTTCTCTTCAGTCGTAGGCGCCCAGTGGTCGGCCGTAAGCACCCCCTTGCCCGGTACCTTTGCTGGGCCTCCTTCCCACTGGCCAATTCGCGTCGAAGTGATCCTGGGGGGGGCCCTTTTCCCGCCCCATGT
>Ga0179593_1298966_pt1 | contig 10415 bp, 8 predicted proteins | sample CZODoug2_1_08_16_FD_185931 | JGI IMG/M metagenome (GOLD analysis project Ga0179593, IMG submission 185931) | Vadose zone soil fungal communities from Angelo Coast Range Reserve, California, USA - CZODoug2_1_08_16fungal (PacBio error correction) | ecosystem: Environmental > Terrestrial > Soil >... | reverse complement strand
GCCTTTTTTTCTCCACGAGAGAGTTCCCTTCTCCCGAACCCTCTCCCCCTTCACCCGAGGAACTGATCGGATCGTTGTCCATAAATGTTGTCCCGAGTTCGAGCAATATAGTTACTCCTCGAGAATTTCTCCCCTCCAATTTTTTTTTTTCCAACTCGATTTTGCCTTGGATCGGCCCACACGTTTTTTCTGAAGCAAGGCGCTCTTCCAACTTTACTTTCTTTCCCTCCCCTGTTGAACTGGGTTTCTGTTCTTTTGCCCTTTCGCAGACCCGCTCGAGCGGAGGTAGAAGCTTCTGCTTCGCCTTTGCACTCCTCTCGTTGAGAGTGAGCTGAATGGATCTTTTCTGTTCTTCTCTATTGCGGCCCCCTACTTCTCTTGCATGGCGTCCGAAGTTGTAATTCAAGTCCTGTATCTTGCCGTTCAAGATCTTTCGTCTCTAGGCCGCACGGTACGACCTCCGAATTACGACATGCGCGCAAAGGTAATGCCCAGAAAATGGAAGGTTCACCCTTTTTTCGCCATTCCTTCTCCCCGCGCACCTGAGAGTCAGTCTCTAGTCACATTCTGAGTAAGTGGATGGCTTTTACCGGTGCGTTCCCTTTCCTGCCCTCACGCCTCTCTTCTAGGCGTTCAACAGTGTTCGTTTCTGCCCTTTCTTCTCCTTCAACCTCTGTCTTGAGAGATTCGTGCCCTTCCCGTTCAGGTGAACTCTCTTTTCATGTTCGCTGTCCAATTCAAGTTTGTAGTTTAGACTCTGTAACACCCAGAATCCCCTTCTATTCTGCCGTTACCTCTTTTTCCACTATCAAAAAGCACTCGGTCTCCTGTCGCGAGAAAGCATCCGTGGTTTTCCGATGTCGATCGCTATCCTTGCGGCACGTCGATTCTCAGCTGCCGTCTTACTGATTCCCTGATTAATGCACTCTTTTCTTTATGACCTTAGACTATTGCCGTGGAAAGGAGGTCCGATGACGAGCCATCTACTTCTTATTTCTCTGAAGAGACAGGGGACATCTTAATCTCGTGCGTCTTTTTTTCCCCCCCCCCTCTCCAGTCGGCTAGAGAGTTTACAGCACCGATAAAAGACGCAATCTTTCTATATCTAGTTATCTAGTCGCTCCTCCCCCCCTTATGATGCTATTCTTACCCGGTTTGCGAAAGGGGCATCGATTTCCCTCGATGGTTATCTTGGATGTCGAGCTAGCCCAAGAGACTGCGCAACCCTGCTGTTTACTAGGTCTTTGCCGCGTTGTCCGTAGTACCGTTCTAAAACTCTCTGATAGGTCCCCCCCCCTTGTTGAAATGCGGGGCTTTAGATGCTCCCAACGAGCCTATAACATTCCCCTTTAACCGACCCAGTCGCGCGGCCCCCGACGGATCCCTTCCGGCAACTCTCGACATGGTTTTATTGGCTGCTGGCTTCCCCAGGCTTAGAATCGGGGAGCTTTTCCAAGATTGCTCCTCTAGAAATACCCTTCGCTTGACGCCCCTCTCCTTCAATGGGCGGCACTTTTTCTGAGTGCATTGTATCCATCCCAGAGCAAAGGACCCTTGTTCTCCGGACCCACCCCAATCCCATCTTCCACCACGGCCCGCTCATTCCTGTTCTGAACTCTCGATTTGGGTTCTCCGACCATGACTTAGCCGAGCCGTACTTTTTCCTTGCTTTTTTTTGTCCCTATTGTATTTTCAAGTCCTGGAAGGGTGATTCGCCACCCTGGCCCTACGAGGACCGGGCTCGGCAAGGTCAGTTTTTCTCCCACCCCTCCTTCCCCTCCTCGCCAGCATCACGTTGGAACTGAAGAATTCTTATTAGCTCGTAGCATCGAGACCTCCGCGTCGCTTCTCACCCCCTCGGATTCCCCCGACCCTTCTCAGTCCTAGCCTTCGGAAAGAATTTCCTTTTTCTTGTCAAGAGGCTTGGCCGGTGTTCAGTGTTTGTAGACATAGGTTCCACCCGGTCGAGGGAGTCTTCCCTTCTCTGCTTTTGCGTTTACGGTCCCTTTCTGCTGACGAGGGGCCCGCGTTAGGCCTTTTTGCCTTTCTGTGCAGACGAGGCTCTTTATCTTTCCCCCAATTAATTTTTTTTTATAGAGTACCAGAGCCGGCCAGGCGAAAACCCTTCCCCTTTCCTTTTACGCAGCGCTTGACCCTTAGAGCTCTTCTGTCCCCCGCCTTAAAAGCATTTTTCGGACGAAATGGACAATGCTCCCGCGACCGTAACTCGTCTAAGGAGCCCCTGTTCCCCCCCCTTTCGCTTCTGCATAGTGACAAGGGCACTTATGTTCCTCCCTTCTTATCTAAATGGATTTGATCCTCCCTTTTGGTATGCTGCGACCGGAGGTCTACGGATTCGCTGCGCCGCTTCTACCTTTTGAGTTCGGCCCTTTCCCCCTCGATTTCGTACTGAAGGTTGGTCTGACCCATTTCCGTTTTTTCCCTTATCCCTTTCAAGAGAGTTCCGGTGTCCGTCATCCTTCTCTTTTTTTGAATACTTCTCCCTCCACACGAAAAGCCCCCTTTTGGATAATGATGTAGGCTGCCTATCTAGTGCCTCCCAGCTAAGGAAGATGGCTTTTTTTTTTACGCGTTTTCTTGGATTTATGCATGGGACGCCGGGTATGGATTCTAAGGTCCCTCTCCGTCCTGCTCAACGCTTTCAAGGAGTCTTCCTCGTTACTTACCAGCTTAAGCAGAGCGTTCCCTCCCTTGGCCCATACCTATTTCATTAAAGGACGAGCGTTTTCTCGGCCCTCTGCATCCGGCAACCGCATTTGAGCTCCCGGGTTGTGTGCGGACGGATTCCCGTTCAGCCCCTCCTTTCAAACCCCTGTGTATTGGTCAGGGGTAATTTTCGATTTTTCTGCTCCCTTTCTCCGCACATTCGCCAGGGTGGAAGTTATCTCGTTAGTCGGACACTTCCTCCTTTTACCGCGCAACCTTGACCTTTTCCAGCTCCTTGCAACCTCCCTTTCCCGTCTTCTGTAACCTCTTCCCATCTCTCCAAATACTCGCCCAATGTCCGCTTTTTTTTTGGTCAAAAAAACGGCATACTCTTGCATAATCTGAGGTCCGTCGATCCGTATCAAGTTCGCTCTCTACAGAGGGGTGCGGGGTTCTTTATAGCATCTGGACTTTATCGCTAATCCAGTATTTTTCTTTACGTTCCAAAAGTAGGTCTCTTTTACATTTCTTTCCCATGATATTCAGTCCTATCCCTCCGATGATAGAATTCTAGTCCCTCCTTCCCCGCGTAGTTGCATGAAGCTTGTGCGGCGGGCGGAGACACGCCCAGTGTCCGTTCGTCTTGCTTCTATCTTGCCCTCATTACTGGCGCCATTTCTTTTTCTGCTTTGCCTCGTTGCACTCCCACGAGTCGAGCGCGGCGGAGAAATCATTTAGGTTTCTCCTGGGACGCGTCTATTTTGAAACCGGCCCGGCGGGCAGCTCTGTCGAGTAGACAACGCCCCCAAACTGATTCAGTCCAGAACCCTCCTTTTTCAAATATTCTTCCCCGTGGGATGGCCGTTTTGCGTGCAAGCCCTCGTGTGTTGGTATCCTTCGCCTTTGGCCACTACACTGTTGCCCTCCCTTGGACTCCCTGCGTTCATCTTCTCTTTTTAAAGCCCTGCCCGCCAACATTCCTAGGACTCCCGATGCGCCTCTTTGCTAGACGAGAATTTCTTTACGAAGAGCTCATTGATCCCTGGTACGTTTATTATTCATGAACGGGCGCTTCCTTGTCGGGGCAGTCGGGTTTCTGGTCGATTAACCCTCAAACTTCTTTTTTCTCATCGATCCGTTACCTCAAGCCAATCCTCCTTAACTAAAGAGTCAGTGCCTCCTTCGTTAGCATCTCCCCTCTCGTAATCGCAGGTTCTAAAAGGGCACACCCTCGGAGGCGTTCTCCGATGGTACTCCCTCGCCTCGCCGAATCGCGGGCGCGACTCTGGAACCCCCGGAATAAACCCTTAGGTCAAACTGTTTTTCTCCGGTGTTGGGACGAAGTGAGCCTTTTGTTAGACGGTGGACGACCAATTCCCTATTTTCCTTTTTAGGCGGAAGTAGCGACATATCTCGCGGGAGAGGCGATCTGTTTTATTTTTCAAAACGGTGCTGTCCCCCCGCCGCTCGCTTTCAGCGGTTGCGGCGCTCGATTTCGCGCGCAAGTTCCAAGACCTCCGGGTGCCTCTCTTCTCTTTCTGTTCCTCCTTTTTTTTTTTCTGAGAGCTTTATCCCGTCACCCCCCGTTTCTTGAATTGTGAGCTCTATCGTTTTCCGTAAGAAAAGAGGAACCGTGACGTCGCGGGTCAATTTTTCCCTTTGACTTAGGGCCCGAGCCCTCTGCCCCCTCCAGCTCCTTTTCCTCCCTTTCCTCCTCACTCGCTTTTTCTCTTTTCTCGGTTTCCAACCGTCTCGCCCCTACCTCCTTTTACTTTCCCCCCACCGTAAAGGGCAGAAAGTCCCTGTCGTGAGTTCTCTTTCACTCTTCTCGCGCGCGATGCGTATGTCTCCATTGAGGGCCCCTCTATCGAGCCCGCCTCCTTATTGTGTGACAGTTGAGAGAATCCAGATTACTAGTCGTATGATAGAGGTTTTTGCAAAGTTTTTCCCTTTCGCATGCCATGAGACTTTTACTTGAAGTACGGATCGGCCTTCTCCAGAATCTTGATGTCCTCTCCCCTTCTCATGAAGACCCTTCCCTCTTTCGCCCCCATGCCGTTCCCCGTCAGACAAATCAAATTGATTCATGGATACATGCGCTTTAGTTCAGCACCTGTCTCGATGCGGCTTTTGCGACCCCTTTCCTTACGATCCTTTTTCTTGCGTTGGAGTTCACCCACTAGAAAATACATCTCCGCGATTGAGCTTAACATTTTTTTCATTCTGCGTTTCTTCACCCAAGAGTTTTTTTAAGACTCTTCTCCTACCGGTGACTTTTTTGTCCAAAGACTTTTTTCTCTTTTTTAGAGGTGCACAAGTTTGGCGTTGTTCGACTCTTCCATTAATCAGTAAGCTTGGCCTTTTCACCTCTACTCTCACCTAGACAATCCCCCCGGTTCTCCAGCGCTCGTCACGCCTTTGATGCTAAGATGCTAGACTTCAATCTTTTTTTAAGTCCCCCCGCCAAGTCCTCGCAATCTGCCGTATTTTCTGCCCTCCTCCTCCTTTTTTTAAGCTTATCTTCGATCGGTCCTGTACTTCTAGTTAGTAAGAGACCCAAGGACTTAGCATTCTTGAAGATTCGGTTACGACTTTGCCTCTCGTCTCTTTTTCTTTATTGACCCATAGCCGCAGGAACAGACAACTCCAATTGGCAGAACGACGACATCTGTCATCTCTCTCACGTCTTTAGAGCGCGTACCCCATCTTGTATTTCGCCTACGAGGGCTTCCTGGAGCCCTTGAGCGTCCCCCCTTCCTTCTGGGACCTTCTTTGTCCGACGCCGCTTACATCGGACTTGGCCCAACTGGGTGCTTTGTGAACTAGTTCTTTTTTCGAGGTAGAGTACCGCACAAATTCTCCCCTCCCTCTCGACTCTTACAACGGGCCCGATGGTCCCCCTGCTAGGGATCAGACCTAAGCTCCTTAAAAATTTACAACCAGTCCCCTTCTCGCGGCAGTACGATCCCCTCATCACCCATTAGACCAACCCTTCCCTTGAAGGTGATTGAGGGCCTCGTTTTTCCACCCTGGGTTCTTGGGGGTATCCTGACTCCTGGGAGTTTCCCTTTTTTTGCGATCTCCTTGCCCACTCAGTCCTTAAGAAAGTTTGCCGTATTTTTCCTTGTGATGCCAGCGTAGAATCCCCCCCGTTTAGGCCCCCTCACCGCTCCGGACTTTCACCCCCCTCCAAACGCTTACAAGAAAGATACGTCGTGTGCCCCCTTCGTGCTCGGAGACTACATGCCGTAGCCGAGCCCCCCTATTCCTTTTCTTTTTTTTTGATGTAGGGGACTTCCCTCTTTTCGAATTTTATGAGCAACCAGCCATTCCCCCTGGGAACCTTTCTTCTTCAGTTTATCACCTCAGGTATTAGAAGATGGCCCTGCGCGATGATTAACGTCCCTGCGAATCCTTGATCGGTCGCTAGCATCACAAACCTCTTCCTAGCTAAAGCCAGGGCGAATCGGCAGGACAGTAAGTTCCGATTTTCACGATTCGCTTCCGTTGTACGGGGCTCATCGACCTAGTTCCGGGATCCTTTCGGTCTTTAATTGCCGCTGCTGGTGCCGGCTCCCCCACCTCTCTTCCATGAAAGATTGGCAGCGGTGATTTATTCCTTCGGGCTATTGGGCAGCAAGGACGGGCTCGTCTAACCCTTCCTCCTCCTTTTGTTTCTTCTGAGATAAATCTCCGGCTTCTGCAACCTTCCATTGACATGTCCTCCCCACAGTTTATTCCCCCACTCGTAGAGTGAGCGCTGGCGCGTACACCCAGCCCTCTCCAGTGCGAACATCTTTTTTAGACTTAAAGACTCTCCTCTAAGAAAAGAGTCTCAGATGACATTAGGCAATTCTTTGTAACTCCCCCGGCGCTTCTCTCTCAATGTGCGTTTTTATATTCGTTGGGTGATTCATCTCAGACCTTCTTTCTCCCAGATTTCTGAGATGACGCTTACCCCTACTAGATGCAGGGCCATTGATATCTCCCCGGTTTAGAAATTCCCTTTGCACGAGCATGTTCAAGGACTCGTACTTGTTTTTTGGTTGCTAATTCTCCGTCTGCATTCACTTACTTCACCCCCCCTACCCCGACTTACGGGGCATAGGAAGGCGTATGTCGTCCGAGACTTTCCGTTCCCTCACAGCGCTTTTCGCGGCGTGGTCAGCAGGTGGTTGAGAGCTTGAGTAAGGATAGTAGGGCCGCGGGGAGGTCTTCACTCTACTATACTGAGCTCAGTCTGGGGACAAGCCTTAAGACAGGCCCTCACTAACAGAGCGGTAGTTTTCCCTCAGCGCGCACAATCCGGGGAACCCCCCTATCTTAAAGCAGAGGGTTGCTTTGACCTCTGCAGACCTCCCGCATTCCCCCGATGGCGATACCTTTGTTTCCTTTAAGGATCCCCCTTTTCCCGTTACTCGCGTCCCGGTTCTTGTTTTTCAATTGCAGTACTAGGATGGTTCTTATACCTCTCAGACCCGTTGGTCCCGTGTTCCGGTGGATTTTTCTCTTTTTCTACAGTTTACCCCTGGACCGCCCCGGAAATTTCTTTTCCCCCGCGCCTGTGGCCCCGTCCTCCTGGTTTCGCGATCCAGCCCCCTCTTCCTAGAGAAAATAGCGCAAGGGTTTTTTTTCCGATCATCGATTTCACCTCCCCCTATTTCTTTCTGTTCTCGGGACTAGAGATAGATCTGGGAGTACTTTGCTTTTTTTTCTTGTTTTGATTTTCCTTCCTACTTCTCGCCCTGCCGCCCGGACTCTCCTTGGCCCCTGCTCTTCTGTAATTAGAAACTCTGGAGATCCGATCACCATGCGGAGAATCAATCATCTTCCTTTTTTCTGATCAGTTTCCATCGCCGCCTCCGCGCGCATCTCATTGGTGCGTTTTTTTTCAGCGCTGATCCTCCTTCTCATCCCACGATGCGGTCTATCCGCTTCCCCCCTCGACCAATCTGTCCGGTTTTTTTTCCGTTCGCGTTCGTAATTTCTTTGACTCTCCTGTTCGCCCCCCTGAACCTCTTCTCGAAAATAGAACCAGACCTCTTCCCCGTCCATTTACTTTCCCCCCCCCTCTTTCGTTTCAAGACTTTTTGGAGGTAGCCTTTGACGGTCCAAACTGACCCCTTTCCAGTCTCTCCCGCATAAAGGCTTTTTCTGTCCTGGAGCAGACAACGCAATCCTCCACACACTCCTCTTTTTCCTCCATGATGTCTCTAGTCTCGGTACTCCCTTTCTCCCTCCTCGCGACCTATACGGCAGTAAATTCTTTAAAGGGGCGCTGCCTTCGGTCCTTTGAGTATGCTTTTGCCTGCGCCTAATAAATCGCTCTCTCCAAGGAACCTTTCCACTCAAGTAAAACTTCATTCTTTTCTCCGACTCAGATTTTCCGCCCTTCCAGTATCCCCCTTGACTCCACCCTTATCTCTTTTTCTCCCTCCTTTTTCCACGGGCACCCACATTCGAGGAGGACTGCCCAGCCCCCTTTGAGAACCCGTTCGTCGCGGCTCAGAAACGCGGGTGTCCAATTCGTGCCTCCCGATGGTAAATGGTTTTCTGCCCTTTTTTTTTACTTTAAGCGCCTGCGCCCGGTTTGCCTTCCAGGATCAGTGGATGAGTCATTTTTCGACCTTCTTGGCGACCGAGTTTGCTAGGATCTTACCCATGTTTCTTGGCCACTGAACTCTGATCGTTTCCTCGTTCCTTCGCTCGCTTTTTCTCTCCTCCCAGTTCCTCCTTTTCCGTTAATATCTCTTCATCTCCTCCTTTGTTTTCATTCACGTTCTTATTATCTATTTCCATTTTTTTTTGCTTGTCGCTGTTTTTTCCACTTAAACAGATCTTCTTCCGTTTCAGTAACCCTGTTTGCCGGTCCTAGTCTCTCGTCCCCTTCCTGAAGGTCGTTTGCCTTTTCCTCCATCACTCGTGATCGCCTTTATTAGGAACAACTGCGAGACCTTTTTTGCGTTCCAACCCCGTCAGGGCATCAAAGTATTGCCCTCTGGTAGTTTCTCCCTCCCTTCTCGCCTCCTCTCGTCCCTCCCCGGGTCTCATGCTAGGTCACCCAGAGTCCTTCCTTTTTTTACAGCGCGATGTTTTTTTTCCTTTGCTTTTATTTCCTTGAGGATGAAACGTCCGTTTCTCATGCCCCCCGGACTATTGTCCCTTGTGCCGTACCTGTCCTTCTCCCGCCTTCTGCTGACGAGCCTTTTAAGAAATAAGACTTACCGCCATGACTTTCCTAAGCCCATTCCACAGGACTTCCTTCTCCCCCATTCTCCCCCCCTCTTCTCCCTTTCTTCGCTCCCTCGGTGCACTGCGATGTTGGCTTCTCCCCTTTGGCTTTTACTACAGGAAAAAGTATCTTTTCTCTCAGTTCCAATTTTAGTGTCATTTCAGGCTGACATTTTTCTCCCCCCACGAGCCTCTGAAGTCTAGTTCCCCCTCCAGGTCTTTTTTTTACCCTTCTTTTTCGATGTTCTCTTGAATCCCAGTTGTGGTACAACGATAAAAGTCAGAATTGCGTCTTCACGATTACTCCGACCCCCTCTCCACTCCCTTGGTATGAGAGATCGTCCCTATCTTGAGGATTTCTCCTTTTCTGCCATCTAGTTTCAACTACTCCCCCCCACTTAGATGTCGAAGATGACCCTTCGCGATGCTTGTATCCCCCCCCGACGTTGTTTTTTGCTCCGCTTCGGTTTCTCAGTAATTCTTCTTTTCGCAACTAAGGTGATCCATTCGCGCCTAGCATGGGCCATCCTTGTCCTCCCGTGCTTTTTCTTTTGTCCGAGCCGCAGGATAAAGCAAAAGCTTTCGAACCTAAGAAAGCTCGAACTTCCCCTTATCAGTCGAGCCAGTCGACCCTATTTAGACGACTTTTTACCAGATTCCCCTCCGGCTCCAGGGTCTGTACTTAGCCCTGATTAGATCGGGATGTCTTTTTTTGCTGAACGTAGTGTCCCATTTCTCTGGACTATTTCGCTTTTCCCTCCTGGTACGTTTTCTTCCCTTTCCCGACCACTCGTCGCTTCCATTCCCACCTTTACAATCGGAGGAGGTGGCATCGACCGATTTTCCCCCCCTTTAACCCCGAACGTTAGCGCTCTGACGTCGCCTTCCTCAACCCCCCCCCTCTTTTTTCTGATTCCTGTTTTGAGACGATTTGCCTCGCACCCATAGTGGAACCGGCCCCTTGAGGTCAAAGGATCTTGCGCCTGTAACTACTCTTTGCGCGATCCTCATTGGAGCAGATCCTTGCTTCGCCGTATATCCCTACCCCCCTTTTCCAGCTCTCCTTCTCACCCTTCCACTCCCCACTCGCCCAACCCCCCCAAAGATAAGTTCCTTTTCTGAACTCTTCCTCGGCAATTGCTCGAGACATCCTTGGATTTTTTCGGATTGCGGACGGTTTTTTTTGATTTCCTTCTCAGGTGTTCTCCCCCGGTCCTCCGTGACCGTTTGCTGGCCTTAATTTTTCTCCCCCCCTTCCGTACGCCGCATTTCTTTTCCGCTCTCATTACGCCTTCCCCTATCCCCCCTAGCCATTTCGGTAGCATCACCCAACCGGGATCTAACGAAAGGTATCGTATCCTCATACGGACATTCAATTCTGTTTTTTTCTCGCGCGTCATTTTTTAAAGGGTTTGCATGAGAAGAGTTCATTACTCTTGTCCTTAGTTTCCCCTTCTCCCAAGCCGCCCTTCCTTTTCCAATACTTCTGACTTCCGTGGCCCTTTTTTTCTCATCTT
>Ga0179593_1277618_pt1 | contig 10415 bp, 23 predicted proteins | sample CZODoug2_1_08_16_FD_185931 | JGI IMG/M metagenome (GOLD analysis project Ga0179593, IMG submission 185931) | Vadose zone soil fungal communities from Angelo Coast Range Reserve, California, USA - CZODoug2_1_08_16fungal (PacBio error correction) | ecosystem: Environmental > Terrestrial > Soil >... | reverse complement strand
TTTGGATGGAGCCCCCTTTTCCCCCGAGCTCTCTCACTGGTTTCCAAACTTCCTATGACCACTGCTGCCCTTACACCCTTCTTTTTTGCCCATAAGTTTTGTACCTTTTTTCCTTTCTTGACAAATCACCAAACCGCTGTTTATTCCTCCTGCGGACAATGAGTTTTGCATGTCCCCCACCCAATCCTCCGAAGAACTTATTTTTTTTTCTCCCCCACTACCACAGACGTGAGCCGGCAGTCTTATAACTGCCTGGCTTTTCTTCCCAATTTGTCCATCATTCATCCTCCAACATTTTCTGATGTCTTCGTCTTTTTTTCCAATTTTTCCCTTTTTCACAGCCCATCTACGTACTAAATAAATGTAGTCCCCCTTCACTTCCTTTTGGTTTTTCCTTCCATCCTATTCCTAAAGAGTCTCCATGCTAGCGACACCCCGCAGCCAAGCCCTCCCATCTCTCCCTCCCCCCAGGCACATCCCAAGCCCCCCCTCCCCCTACACCATCATCCTCCCCCGGACGGATCTTTCTTTTTTCAATGACGCCCGTCCGTCTCTTCAAGTCCTAACTGTTTTTCTGACTTCCAACCCCCCCCCCCCACCCCTCCCCCCCCCCCCAAAGGCGTTCCCATTGCCTTTTTTTTTTTTTCGCTCCCCGGTCCGTAACTTGCTAGGTAAGTAGCAGTCCCTTTCCCTCTTTCCCCCATCGATCCAAGAGAGCTCAGAAAATTCCCGCCTTATAACTCCGGTGACACGAAATTAGAAACATCGTATGGTTGCATTCTTTGAAAGGGAATGAGAGAACACAAATATTAGTCGTTCCTCCTTCTGTTCTTTGACACAAGGACAGGTGAAACTGTCCGCTGGCAGCCTTTATGACCTGCATGCTGCCACCTTCCTGTTCCGCTTCAGTTCTCCCTCAGGAGAAAAATTGTTGTCCCCCCCCTTTCCTTTTTCTCCGATGTTAAGGTTGACGAACATGTTTGTTTTCCCCTTTCCTCCCCCATGCAAACTCCCTTCATCGATTATTTATTTTTTTGACTTCCAACATCCCCACCGATTATCAAATTGATTTCCCATTTCTACCCCTTCCTTTGCCTTCCAGCTCAGGAATCTCGCCAACGACGACCGCAGCTGACCCTTTCCCTGTGTTAGCGTTGGTTGGTTTTTTCCTGCGCACGACCCCATTCAACACATCGGATTCACTCCTTGTTCGATCATGCCCTTATTGCGAATTCAGGTAGATCAGACACTCGTAGGTGCATGCACCCCTCCCCCTCAAATACCAGCAGCGCCCATGTACTCCCTCTCTTTCCTATGAGTTTGGCCCCCAGCGCCAAGCCCCCCCTCTTCTTTGAGGTTCGAACTTTTTTTCCCACCCTATGTTACTCTTATCTTTCCTCTCTACCTCCTTTTGTGCGCCAGTGTTGGCCTGACCTCTGCCTTTCTGCAAATAGATTGCCTCATTTTTTTTTCATCCCCAAAACAGCCCCCCACTTGACCACTGGCGTTTCCAAAACTCATTTCTGCCATCAATGAACCTTGGCGATTTTTCATGCTTGCCTAGTCCCGCGAGGCGCGTTAACTTTCTCCCTTCCCCCCATCTTCCTCGATCCCGCCGTCCCCGACCGCATTCTTTCCGTTTCCTGCAATTGCACAATTCTTCTGCGATGGCCCCCTTTGCGCATTGGTGTGAGATTATTCCAGGGCGCCACCCGGTTCCCCAAGTGTCGTTTCCCGTTTTTCCAGGATTTGCTTTTTCATATCCTTCGAGACCAAGTGTTTCTTGACCCAAAACTTACCCCTTTACCCCGTGTAATATTGTCTTCCTGACCCCCTTATGCTTGCAGTCTTTTCCCATTAATGCGAAACCGAAAGAGGACAGGTGGGCACCACCCCTCCCTGAACCCCCCCCCACCACCCCCTTACCATCCTGAGTTTCCACGGCTTTGCCTACTCCCAAATGAACTAAGATGAACGAACGGTGAAGTCCATCCTCCCCCTTCTCTATCCTTTTGCGTTCCTGCCACCTAACATGGGAGTACCCGAAATGCCTCCAATCTACTTCCACCCCCTGAAAGATTTTCTCAAATATGAAACCCCACTCATTTTCCTTTTTCTTTTTCCATCGTATAAAATTAGATCCCGAATAACGCTTTTTTTCTGATTTAACTGACAGGGAAGTCTGCCCACAACCGCTACGATATCTTCAAAATGTCCTAACCGAAATGAACTGCTTTCCCCCTAACCGCACTACAACGGACTTGACTCCCTGTTTCTTGGGTGTGTTTTTTTTGATTCTCTCTCTTTCTCTTCTTGGGTTTGTTGGTGTTTCTTTCTTTTAGTTTCTCTGTAAATGTTTGGTTGTTTTTTTTTCTGTTTTTATACACTAACCCAACATTTCTTACTGGACATCATACTGTCGTTGCACGTCTTTTTTTTTGTACTTCGGGTTGTGATTATTTTAATTCTTTCCTTTTATAGCGCTTTAATGAAGCACGAGGTGGCTTATGTCTGCGCGCTGCATCGGGTTTCGCTGTAGTAGTAAAGCCCCCCCCCCCCGTTCACCCCCCCCATGAAGGCGTTTTTCTCGATTTCCCCTTTCCCCCCAAGGAACCCTTCCTTCGGCCCTACAGGTTCTTTCCCTCCCCCTCTTATATGAGTCTGCATGATTTACGCATCAAGCGCTTAAGGTAATTTTTTCCCCGCGGAAACTTTTTTTTCCCGCCTTTTTCCGCTTCATGAACCCAGTCTTTGATTGATCTATGGATCCACCCCGACATGAGGTTTTTTTCCTTTTAATATATTTTTTTCCTTCGTTGCCCTCTTCTTATTAGATTCTCGCCAAAATCCACTGCTGCAGTGCCCCTGAAGATTGTGACAGTGCCACACAACCTTCCCCTAAGACCTTTCCCAAAACCGTACCCTTTGCAGCCTTAACCCTTTGCACCCACCTTATGGACGAGCGCCGATTAACGGGGTGTCTCCTGCGCAATGCAAGTTTCAACCCCCTGGCCGCCGCCCCTTTTGCTTGGCAACCGCCCCCCCCATTTTTTTCCCCCCTTTTCAAAAATCCTGACCAGGCTACCTCTCCTCCTTGACAAGTCTTTACTTTACTTATAGTAGCAACCCCCTGAAGTTTCGCCAACCCCTCGATATTACTTCCCGACTGCCCAACACAGGGTTTTTCCTTCCTCCTTTCTTAGGTTTTATAGGCTTGAAGTAAACGTCTCCTCTCCTTCCAAGTATCCTATGCTATCATGCAGAACATCGAGTTTGCAGTCTGCGAAACTCTCAACTCAGATCCAGTCTCTGCCGTTATGAGTGTCTCCCGTTTACTTTTATTTTTTTTTTTTTTTTTTTCTGTCTTTTTTTGTACCTTGGTTTTGAGCCCACACAAACAGAAAAGCTCCTGTTTGTCTTTGCATCATTGTTTTTGGACTCCGCACAAATATTTTTGCCAGATAATTTTTTGCCCTCTCCTTTCTACCGTCGCTCAAGAATGATTCAAGCAATCGTTTTAGTGACTTTTCCCTTCCCTCCCCGTACTTCCCTGACAGAGCTGCCACACCCAGGAATATTGCTGCCCCCGTCACCGCCCCTTTTAGGACATTTCCCCATCCGACCCCCCCCCCAACGATGACCTCCGCCCTATGTCCTGCTGGCCCCTCCCCCAACCCAAAAACGGTGGCCTTTTGACTGTTTCTATCGCATCCATTGAAGTTCCTGTTTTTTCCTCGTTTAGGTTGTCTGCGACGCAAGTAGTAGCTCAATCTCTCATTCTTCGCTGAGAGGGATCATGCACCTCTTTGTTTGAAATCGAACCACTTTCGCTTCCCCTTCCTTTCCGCCGACTTACATGCATCGATCTTTCACCCCACCTTTTTTTCGTCCCTCACCATCTGATGGACCTGCCCCCCCCCGCGTATCGACATTCTCTGATGGCTTATTCTTCCCACAATTTCCCCCCGTTTTCTTCATGTTTTTTTGGGGTTTTTTTTTTGTTTTGCCGTTTTGGTTTTGGCCGGTTTTTCAGTTTTTTGTTACCGTGTTGGTTTTTTTTTTTTTGTGTTCTTTTTGTTTTTTTTTCGTTTTTGTGGGTGTTGTGTTTTTTTTTTGTTTATTTTTTTTGTGTTTTGACCCCCCCGTGTGACACTCACCAACTCAGATCCATTTCACGTTTCGTCCCGTTTCGAGCCCCTTTGAGTCTGATCCTTCCTGTGTTTTTTTTTTTTTTTCCCCCCCCCCCCCAGGGTTGTGTGTTTTGTGGTTTTCCTCCACCTTTTGCATGCAGAAACCCCTTATTGCCCAAAATCAACTTTTTTTTTTTTGGTCTTCCCCCACCTGATGCTTCCCTGCAACATTGTCTCCTGATGATTTTCCCCCTGCCCCCATAAAGCAATCCCTAACTTTTTTTTTTTCTCTCCTGACCATCCCCTGAAGCCGCTGATAAGTTTTCGCCTACTTCCCCACCACCCTTCGGCACTCTTTCCTCACACCTTCCCTCCCAGCCCGTGTTAGGCAGCTCCCAACAACCTGTCAATGCTGTCGTACTTTTGTTGCACTCGAACCAGGAGAGGATCTAAATAACAGATCACTGCCCTCTTACAGGCCACCCGACTTTGGGTTGTTTTTTGTGGTTGGGGGAGGGGCACTTTGACCATCCGGCAGGACCCGCCGTCCCCCGAAGGAAAAAATGATATTTTTTTTTTTTTTTTTTTTTTTGAAGAGTGTTTTTTTTTTGTTTGGTGTTTTGTTTTGTGGGTTGTTCTTGTCGTTTTGTATTTTTTTTTTTTTTTTTTTTTTTCTTTTTTTTTTTCTTTTTTTTTTTTTTTTTTTTTTTTTTTTTTTTTTTTTTTTTTTTCTTTTTTTCTTTTCTTTCTTTTTCTCTTTTTTCTTTTTTTTTTTTTTTTTTTTTTTTTTTTTTTCTTTGCCGCCCTCTTGTTTTTCCTTAGAAAACTTTTTCCTTTAACCAACACCCCCCCCCCCCCGGAATACTTTAGTGCCCACGCTTAAAGCGCTTTCCTGCCCTCCTTCCTGTGAATGATAATATAACCTAGTTTTCTGCTCCGAGCGGGCTCAGCATGCCGGAACAATGAGATAGTTTCCCCCCCCCCCCAAAATAAGTCACGCAAGCATATTTTGCGAGACTTTCCAGCCCCCACTTACCCTTGACAACTGAACCAGAACGCCATTCATCGGCCTTTGTTTTTCCCAACATAAACGTCCCCTTTCCCCGTTAGTTTTCGTAGTCCGGAATCTAGCACTTTATCCCTCTAATCTTTTCGCCGAGCTGCCGTGAGAACAACCTCGTCTCCTTGTTGGGTTTGAGTATCCGTCTTCTGCCCCCCACTCCCTGTCCTCCCTCTTCCCCCCCCCCCACAGCACTTCCCCATGCCGACTCCGCCGTAACCACACAATACAATCCGACCAGCCCACCACACGCCCAGGCCCCCACCCCCGACTCAACCAACTCAACCAAGTTCCTTTTTCTCTTCCCAGGGGCTTTAATAAAAGACGCTTCCGGTACCCTGGCGCCCCCCTTGGTGGTTTTCCCACCTCGAAAGAACAAAACGACTCCCCCCTTTACGCCCCACATCGTTAGGGGTTCTGCCCCGTTTTCCCCATGCCACGCGCTTCGTGGCCTGAAGGTTTTTTTCTTTCTCCCTTTCTTTGAACAATTCAAACATAATCTACAGACGTCCGATAGCCATTCGCCATGCGATAAGAGAGATGACCCAGCCTATCGCCAGTTTTTTTTATTTTTTTTTTTTTTTGTTTCCACCTTTTTTTTTTTTTGTTTTTTTCCTCTTTTTTTTGTTTTTTTTTTTTTTTTTTTTTTTTTTTTTTTTTTTTTTTTTTTTTCATTAGTTTTTTTTTACCCCCCTTTTTTTTTTTTTTTAAGCGACTTCGCCCCTTCAAGAGTCCGTAATTTCGAGGTAGCCCTATCTTTGGCATGCGTGGCCCACCCCACCCCCCCCCCCCCCCCCCCCCCCCCCGCTTGCCTGCAGGCTCAGTGCGCGCTGTTTTTTCCCAAAGTGCCCGTACCTTGCCCTCTTATGCATGTATCCCTTTTTTTTTTTTTTTTCCTGCCAAACAACCTTTTTCTCCCCCCTTCCGGTTTTTTTTCGCTTCGTGTGTTGGTTACGAAATTTGTCATTTGACTCATATTTTGATCCCGACCTTCCACCCGCTTCACATCTTCCAGACCGCCCTCCGTGACCTTCTCCCCCCCCCCTTACCCCGTACCTAGATAATCCGCCCCATCTCTCAACTTTTCGGACGACACTTTACTGTCCTCCTCCCATCACCCTTCTCCTCACATCGCACAGTCCCTTGCTTTCCCCCCCCCGGTGCTCCTAACTCCACCCCCGTGCCTTCTTTTTCTCCGTTTCGATCCCTATGTAATAATTGCGCTTTTCCGTAACCATCCCTCCCTCCTCCCCCCTGTCAACGCCCATAGATATCATGCACTATGCGTATTTGGCACTCGCGTTACTTTCCCCGCTTTGAGAGATGTATCCTTTACCACATTCCTTACTCTTTTAAACCCCCTCCCTCCTTAGATATGCTTTTCTTTTATCATTTTTCCTCGCTTTTTTTTCCGTCTCCTTATGATACATCACAACCCCAGCACTTTCTCTCCCTTCTTCGCCGCACAAAACAATCATTCTTAGACTCCCTACTTTTTTGAGTGCAGAAAATTCCGCCGCCCTTCTTCTCCCCTCTTTTTCTAATCCCTCTGATAACCCACCGGAAACCCCCCCCCCACAACCTGCCTCATCCTTCCGCCGCCCCTGTCCCTGAGTTTCTGTAGCCTCTTAGCATGCATCAACCATTCTTTTTTCTTTCCTGTCCCTGATTCGTTTTCGATAGTGAGCTGCCTGGACCTTCGCCGCGGCATGGATTTCAGAAAAGCCAGTGCCAAGCAGAGTGAGTCCTCCCTTTGGTCTATACTCGAAACAAATCCTCTGAGTAGAGCCTTTGAACATGTCCCTCCTTTGCTGTTTAGAATACCAGTGAGCCACCTGAGTTTTCGACCACCATGAGATCAAAGCTGGTCCCCCCAACAACTGTCCAGAAACCACACCCTTTCCGTCTTGGGTTCACAGGCACTGAAACTACCCGCCCTCTAAATATCCCCCACTCCCAACTCTTTTTGAGCCTTTTAAACAACCTTTTTTTCTTCCCTTCCCTTTTTTTTTTTTGAAAAAAGAACAAGCTTCCCATTCTAGGGTACCCTAATTTCCCCCCCCCCACTAGCAAGAAAATACCACTGACATTTTTCTTCCCCCCCCATTTGGACCCCTCTGCATTTTTTTCTCCAAGTTTTTTGAGTTGACGTTAGAGAAGGTTACGCATTCTCGTTAGACTGCTACGTCCTCAGGGCACATATTTATTGAAATAGGGACTTCAGCCAAAAATAGAAACTTTACTCCTAATTCACCCCCCCCCCCCCCCAAACCCCCCCCCCCCCCCCAGCCCCCCCCCCCCCTCCCCCCCCCCCCCCCCCCCCACCCCCCCAACCCCCCCCCCCCCCCCCCCCCCCCCCCCCCCCCCCCTTCTCAACACAATGACGCCCCTCATGCCCTCCTCAATCTACCTAAAGCATTGGTCTGACAATGATGAAAACCGCTATTATGTTTTTTTCTTCGTTGCGCCACGACCATTTTACTTGTCCCCCCCAGTTCCCCTTCTGAAAGGCTCTACTTGAATCGATTAGGTTTTGTTTTTGGCGTTTTCTACGAGAGAGTGGATGTTCCCCTTTCCCCCCTTTTCTCTTTGCCTGACTGCCGGATATGTCTGGTTTTGGACTTTTTTAGTAACTGCAGGTTTCTTTTCCTTTTCCCTTCTTTCTACCCGCTCCAATCCAATCTCAAGGGCCTTTCCAACCCTTTTACCCTCGTAATGAATTTTCGACAGTTTCCCACTTTTTTTCCTTCCTCCCCCCCAATGTCTCAGCCGTGAAGATTTGGTATTTCCCCCCCTTCTTCATGACCTTCATTGAACAACGGCTTTGCGTGATGGTATTTTCCAAAATCCTTCTTTTTTTGCTTCCCCCCCCCCCGCGTCCTCCGTCTCGTACCCTTATTTTGTAAGATACAAGGTGATAAGTCATCGCCGCTGGCCCGGTCCGCTAAGGTAGTGTCCCATATTTTCCCTACTTTACCAATCTAGTCGCTCTTTGGTTAACCCCAGCTTGACACTTCCCCCTCTCTTGCACTCAAGAGGCAGTGATATGACTAATGTAGCCCCCGTCGTCCCCATCCCTATTTCTGGGGTCCTCGCCCCACCTTTTTTTTCCTTCTTTTTCGTTCCTTGTCTTCCCGACATTACTCAGGCCGGTTTACGGCCCCCCCCCCCCCACTCCTTAATTTCTGGAAAATCTCGTGGTCTGTCCTCCCCTTTTTTATCTTGCCTTGATGGATTCTTTGAGGCCCTTGTTTCTCCTCCCCCCACTTTCACCATCAGTTACTTAGCACCCTTGGTGAGCTACGATACGGTTTCTCATCCTTTTTAGCCAGATCTCTGCCCGATCAAGATTAACCAGGGTTTTGTCGCTTTTTCCTTCCCATTTTTTTTTATGTGGAGTGAAAACGATGTGCGTTAAAAAAGTTTTTTTGGACCTTTCCGCCCATTTGCACGAGATTTCCCCGATTCAGAGTGCCCCCTCCTCCTTCCTGAACAACAATTTTTTATATCTCTACATGAAGTTTCCCTGCCTTTTTCCTTCTCTTTTCTTCCTCCCTTTCTCCGACTTCTCCCTTAATGTTGTTGTTGTTGAGATCTTTGTTTCCTTTTTTTGCCTTTTTTCGCTGACCCTGTTAACTCCCTTCTTTCTTTGAGATATCCCCCACACGTGTTGTCGGTCCTGGTTGATTTCCTCGTGAAGCTTTTTTTAACTTTTTTCTTTCGTTGAAATCCAGAAAAACGGGTGAACCTCGTTCCCTTCATTCCCGCGAGATTTTCACGTTACGACCCGTCTTTTCCCTTATCTGTTTTTTTCTCTTTTCCTCGTGCTTGAGAAACCCCCGTCACTCCCTCCAATCTGGTGCCCTCCCCTGATTTTTTCCACCCATTAGTCGGATGCGGTGGCCACCAAACGGCGCACCCTCCCGGCCGAATATTGATTTTTTTTCTTCCCCTACACGATTTCCAGCCCATGTCCGTTGAGCTTTTTTTGGCTGAGTATTGCCTTCCCCTCCATAATCACCCCAGGAAAACGCACCCAACGGTGTTGTCTCCGGCACCCCTGACCAAAGATGCGTGAATGTTTTTCGTTTTTTACCTCCATCTACTGACGTTTCTCTTACGGTGCAGTCCCCTCTTCTCCTTTTTCCATTTCTTACTCGCCGAAATTTGGGTGAACTTTTCCCTATTTTTCGACCTTCCGTTCGCGGCAGCCATGCCTGTTAGATCTTCTTTCTCCACTTCCCCCCCCCCTAAGGTGGTATCTCTGCTCTTTTTTCCCACTCCGCCACGAATCCTATTTGGCGAGACTTCGCCCATTTTTGCAGGAATTCCTTCATAAGGTTTTTGTTCCTCATCGTAAAGGTCTCACCACTTTTTTCCTTCTTTTAATTTTTCTCTTGAACCTTTACGAAACCCCCTCGCGGGGACTCCAACCTTTATCTGGAAGGGAGTGACTTGTAGTTGCCCCTCTTTTTCCACTTAGTCCTTTCCTGGAACGACCCCTGTCCATACAATTCCGCCGCCCATCCCCCCCCCCCCCCTCCCTTCAAACGTAAACTAACCCCAATAAGACCTGTCTACTCCCTTCCTCGTCCGTAACCAAATGCGGTCCTCTCGCTGAGCACAAAACCTGATCCATCGTTAGGTCCTTGTCCTTTCTTACTTTTTCCCCTCCCTTTGTATTTTTCCTTCCTTTAAACATTCCATGACGTCTCTCCCAATTCACTTTTCCTCTCCTGCGCGAACGCCTTAGAAATCTTTTTCTTTTGATCTTCTTAGTGCGGCAGTTAATTTAGTGGCCCTGCGTGTTCATTTTCTTTTTGCCCCCATGTATTCGTCCTTGCTGATGCGGTCCTGGCTATTAGGAGGTGCGGTTTTTTCCTTTCACTGAATTTTCCCTCTGTTGTTGGTTCGAACAGGTTGTCCCACGGTCTTTTTGACCTTTCATCCGCACCTTATAAAAGCTTAAAGCGTTTTTTCCCCCTCCTTCCACTTCTTCCCTCTTTTCAACAAGCGGTTTCAGTTTCCTTTCGAGCCATGCCTTGACAGAAATCGCCCGCACATTGTGATTTCCTGCCTTTACTCCCGTGGCCGAGTCTCCCTGGGAGAATCGCTGAGTTATAGCATTCTCATCCCTCCCACTTTGCTCCCCGCCCCGGTCTTGCCTTATGCGTTTGGAAGCGGACCGTTACCAGTTTCTTTTGGGCTAGGACTTTTCACAAGAT
>Ga0179593_1469072_pt1 | contig 10416 bp, 12 predicted proteins | sample CZODoug2_1_08_16_FD_185931 | JGI IMG/M metagenome (GOLD analysis project Ga0179593, IMG submission 185931) | Vadose zone soil fungal communities from Angelo Coast Range Reserve, California, USA - CZODoug2_1_08_16fungal (PacBio error correction) | ecosystem: Environmental > Terrestrial > Soil >... | reverse complement strand
GTGGCGCTTCGCTTGACCTTGAGGCCGGATTGATTTGTCGGATTCGTCCGATTTTTCGCTGTCAATGGCCTCTTTTCTCTTTCCCCGCGTCGTGCTTTTTACTGAGGAAGGACTTCACGACTTTTTTCTGCTTAGACGAGATGATACCTTTTCCGTTGGAAGCCGCATTCGGTTCATCGATTTCCGGATTTTTCGGCGCGACGATTCGTTTTCGGGACTCATTTTTGTCATTAATAGTAAAGTAGTTTTTTTCTCATCACATCTTTCCAAATGCCTTTTATATTGATTGAGTCGGCACCCTTTTCAGAAAACGTTACTGTTATTTGACCCCCCCCACCCGACCGACTGACACGCGTGGGATACATCACATGCTCGCCCCCCCCTTTTTCCAATTGTCGGTTTCATGCTTCGCCCCCTTTCTTCATCACCGTTCCCGTTTAGTCCGCCGTTTTTGAGGAGGGTGTGGTGAAGCCGGATGCACACGTGAACCCTCCACGGCGGCCCAGCCCTGGTTTCGCTCACTTGTCATGGTGTCGGATCTTTTTTGATCCCCACACCCCCCAGGGCTGGCGCCTTGTGAGCATTGTCGCAAAAACATTTTGTGTTTGCGACGAGATCCCCGTTTTTGCGATTTGACGACACAATTGGGCCCTCGGATCCGGGTGGACCTAGAAGCGGCATGGGGCGTCGGTGCGAGAAAAGACATCGGGTGTTTTTTTCCCCATAACCTTTTATTATCCAGTAAGTCCTCGTACCGATTTTTCAGCACTCTTTTCAATGTTTACAGAGACAACGGAGGACCGCCGCGTTGCTTCGCGGAAGCATGGACGCCTAGAGCCAATTTGCTTCTTCGCTCTTTGACCTTTTTGCGCACCCCCTTTCTGAATTTCCCGAAGGGGCGTTGAGTTATTCTGAACCCAATCCTCCCCCTTTTTGCCTTAACATCTCCGTTGGCATCCGGTCATGTGCCCCAGGGCAACGCTTGACTGAGAGACCGTCCCCTTTCAGGAGTTTCCGATCGCTCCATAAATTCCCGTTTTTTTTATCCGCCCCTTGGATCTCCGGGCCCGTGAGGCGTTCTCCCACCGTTCGAAACTCCAAGGGCTGCCAACATTGGCCCCTTAGCTCGCCATTATTATGGAATAGGCGGGGAACTTCGCTTGAGCACCCCCCCCAACAGCCCCGACCAATGCAGGTATCTCTGTTTGTCGGTATTTGCTTATTGGATCTCAGTCTCCCCGATCTGTCCGCACTTCATCTAAACCTCTTCATTCTTCTCCTTTTAACGCTCACTCCGAGGACCTTGTCAACACCCTGCAGTGAACCACCATTGGATAAGGAGCCCAATGGAACTTCTTGGTTGCCTGGCGCCCGCACCTTTTTTCATCGGCGTCTTCGCGCCGTTTCGGGCGTCTTTTTTTCCCGCCTCGTCCTAATCTTTTAAGACTTTAATGGTAAGCAGGGCGGTTGCTCTTTCGATTCAATTATTTGGGCGCGACTTGCCCTCCCGCCGGGACCGTCTGTTCTTCGAATGCCTCTGTGCCAAAAGGCTTTCTCTTTTCTTCGTTTTTAGTTTTTTTCCCATGCGATCGAGGATAGTTCGTTCCCCGTTTCCTTCAACCGGCATGGCGTTTCTTTTCTGATCTCGGATTCTCCCAGGCTCACCTTCGGATTTCGAACAGGGACCCTCGTCCCGATGCATCATTTCTGAACGCCCGGCACGCTTCTGCGAACCATGCACTCTGCGGCTGCGACTGAGCCATCCGACTTCCCTGGACGCAGTAAACTTGGATTTCCCCGCGTTTTTTGGGTCAGCCCCGGATCATCTATTACTGTCGTTTCACAAGAGCTTTTTTCTTTGACAAGAGATGATGATCTGCAGCCCGGGTGGCTGGTCGTTGGTCGTGTCCCCTTTTGTCCGTTTGTATCACACACTTCGGTATATGACGTTGACCTTTGCCATATTCTGCGTCTTCCGGGCGACTTGTTTAGCGTAAATCGTGTTGGCCGATCGAAAAATTCCGGGCCCTTTTTTTTTTTTTTCCAACTTCTTGTTTTTACAATGCTTCCTTCTGTTCCGTTCACCGGGGGATTTCTCCTAACCCGTCGGTTCCCCCGGCCTCCTCCCTTTTGTAGTCAATGCTTGACAAATGTGGGGACGACCGGCGTGTTTGCTGTCTCCGATGCCTGTATTTTTTCTTCGTTACCCCCAAAGTGGTAACTAGTTTCTTATGTGACAACCGCAGTCCCGCGGGTAACTTTATCTGCCCTTTTTTCCTCGTTTCCCCATCAGCTCCGGGATTGCGTCTGAAAAGCACCTCACCTGGCATTTCACGACAAATCTTTTTCCACGGTTAGACTGACTGGTGTCTTCTGCTGATTCTACGTTGAGCCAAAATGTGTTCCCTCGTGTTTTCGCTCATAAGAAAGTCAAGGCTTGTTTTGAGATTCAACCAGCTTTTTCAGGATAAAGTTTTATTTTCGGTCCTTTTCCCCAGAAAACCTTCTGCTTCTGAATCCTCGACACAGCTAGGACCCGCTGCGTTTCCGCCTCTGAATGCGTACGGGATTGTTGTTCCGCGTTTGCAACTCCGGGCCGGTCCGGGCATATTTTGTTCTTTGCCTTTAGGATGTTTCACCCCTGACTGTTTCCAGAACCAGAGGAGAACATCCGTTTGCGACCCCTGGAGTGAACCCCCCAACTGCACCCTCTTGCTCTCATGCCTGTAATTTCTTTTCAGATTCCTCCATTGAGTCTTTTTATATCGACGATAGGGCCAAAACTTATCCTTTAGATGGACGGCGAACGAACGGCGTCCCCACCACACAATATTGCCCGACCTTGCTGGCATATTATTCGGAATGGTTTCGCGGAGCGCGCGGCACGGGAATGAATGATTTTGGGTGATCTTCGGTTAGAGCGGGGATTTTCCCCTTCTAATTTATTAAGTCCATTCTCTGGGGTAACTCTCCCCAACAACGTTTCGAATTTGGGGCTGAAGAGGCCACCATGCATGTGTGATGCCGAGTTCCGCGCTGTTTTTTTTTAGGTCTGACACCTTTTTTATACTGCCCCCGCCTTAGAGGGGTGCGGGACAACGGCTGTGGCTCACGTGTCTATGAGGGTTCCCCCAAACGATTCCGCCGGCGGTGGTAAACTTCATTTTCGGCCCCCCCCGTTCCGCGCTTTCTTGCAAGGTCTTTTGAACCCCCTTTGCCTGTTCTTCACGGTTCCTGGTTCCGGCCTTTTTGGTAATATTTTTTCTTGAAAAACAGGCCACTCCCGGGCCACGTCATTCTTCACAGAATTGGTCCTCCAGTCATGCGTGTATTCGAGTTTTTCCAGACTCATCCCCGTCATTTCAGTTTTGACATTCGTTTTGGTGACGTTTGCCATTCGCACAACGATTTCCGCCGGGCGGGATCTCCGCAGCTAATGTATCTGATCATTCCCCAGTCTCGTCGCTTAAGTGTGTTATACTAATTGTTCACCCCTCGCGTGGAGCTCCCTCCGTGCATGACGCCAGCGAAACAATTAGTTGGTGATGTATGCGCTGGCGTATAGTTTTTGTCGGAAGCTGTGGTGAATTTTTTTTTTTGGAATTGGCGCAATGTGCCAACCTTGCGCTCGTTTTTCCCCGCCCGCAGCCCCGAGTGATCATAGCTGTTTCTAATTAACCCAAAAGTCACACATGGTCAGTTGGGAAACGTGGAAGGACTTTAGTAATCCGCGATTTGGCAACCCAACTTCCTCCCCAGAAACATGAGCCCATCCCGTACCTTCCAGGCCCATGCTTTTCATCTTTTTTCCAACCTCCAGTTCTCCTGTTTTCAGTGGCCTGCCGCGCCTTTATCGCAAAAAATCGGCCACGGTCACTTCGGGTTCAACCTGTAAGAAGCAGCCGTTGAACAAGTAATTACCCCCACCCAGAACGGACAAAGAAACTCGACTGCAGCGATCCATGCTCGCTGCAACTTGGGCGCGCTCTCCTTTGATCCCGGCTCCACGCGACTTTTGAATAAAGATTCCCATGCGTCTCCAAGCTTGGTGCTTTCCGACAGAGTTCCGCCATTTTCAAAACCCAGTTCTCTTCTACATCCCCCCATCCTTTTTTCCCTATGCCCCCATGTAACCCTCCGGAAAGCCCCACTCCCCCCCAAAAACGTGTTGTTGCCCCACCTGCCGCGGTGAGCTCAACCTCCGCCGCTTTCGCTGTGACACACTGCAAGGACCGAGCAACGTTGAGTGACTTTGTTTTCTGCGGCGTCCGAGTCCCCCCCCCTGTTACGAAACACCGGCACATGCCAATCCCCCTTTTTTAGGAAATCCTTCACTGGCCTCGGATGTCTGGTTAGTCCCTTTCCGTCTAGTTTTTGCCCCCCCCAGTTTTCCCCCTTGGAGGATTAAGGGACTTAACCAGGGAAGTCAAGATGGAACCTTCCCCCTGGAGACCCCCAAAAAAAAGGACAACTGATAATCCCTAGTTGATTTTAATGAGGCAGTTGCGGACCGTGGCCCGAGTTGCTTTCTCACCAAGGGTGGTAACGGAGTATCGTTTCCGTTCGTAACACGTCTGCGCCCTTGCAGAGTTTTGTCCAGGAGCGGCAGAGCTTCTGCAAAAAAACGCTTTAGGACGAAGTGTTTTATAGGAATATTTGTCATAAGTACGTGGGAGATGCTTTGTGCTCCCCCCTGAGATGTGCGCTCGTGCTGGAAACTAGCCTATTGGTATGAAGTTCACCCCCTTTTTCGCACGAAGACTTTTCGGGCCGAAATACCCCGGACTCCCCCATCTCGTAGTTTGACACCATGTTAAAGTACCCCCCCGTGCTTCATTCTCCTCCTCGTCGGGCAGGCGAATTTCCCGGCGCTCGCCGCTTGGCCCCGTAAATGCGTTGGCATTGGACGTTATTTCACCATATGCTTGGACCCCCCCGCTTACGTTGGGGCCTCCTCAAGGGTGACTCCTTAATTTCAAATTCAGTACGCGGGGTGACAGCGCGGAGTCTTCCAAAACCCCCTTCGCTGCCTTTAATAAGTCATTGGATTATTGATGCATTCTGTGATTTTCTGTCTCAAACGTTTCATGGTTATGCCGCGATTTCGCGGTACGGGCCCCCAGTTATTTTTTTCTTTGAAACACGTAAGCCGCCGAAGATTTGCCTTTTCTCGTCCACTCCCAACCCCTACATCCATTTGGATTTCGATTGGGATGTCTCTCGATTGATTCATAGACCACTTTCCTGGTGTTTAAATTTATCTCCCTGAGCGAAATCCCCGGCCATGGCCGCCCTCGCTGTAATGACGCTTCTTTTCTTTTTAAAAATCAGTCCAAGACGCGAAAACCCTCTGTATGGCCCTCCGCATTCTTGAATCCGGCCGACCATTAGGTGTACCCAAAATCTTTTTCTCCCCCTAGACCTTTTGAAGAAGTCAAATGGTTTGATCCGCCCCAACGCGGGAGCCCTTTATCGTAACTCGCCCGGCCTCTTCTTCTTTTCCCTCCTCGTTGAGAGATGACCGGGTCTAAATTTTCCTTTGTTTTCTTTTGATTGTCCTTCGTTCGGATACAACGCTGATGATTTTTTTCCCCATTATTTCCCTCCAGGAAGACCCCCCTGAGTAGTTGTTCCCCCCCCAAAATATCGGTGCATTTTTTTTCTTGAGCCTGAAAACTTGGTTCGCTTGAGATCACACATTTTTCGCGGTTTGGTGTACCTCTCTGAAGAAGCCCTCGAGGGGGCCATGGGTGGCGGATTTTCTTTTCTCTGGGCTCTCATCCCAAACATTTCAAAAGTTCTTGGAGTGCCCAATTTCTCCTTAGACCCCCCCACCAATGGACTACACTGTGCCCATTCTACGCTTTGCCCCCTTTTTTTTCGGTCTAAGTTCCTTCTTGTTTTACAACTCTTCTCTATTTTTCACGAATATTTATCCCGTTGTCAGTGGTGGAGTCCGCCGCCCTGCGCATCACTCTCGAGGCCCCCCCCCCTTACTTTCAACAGCATGTCATCCCACCCTTTGATGATCCTGCGGGCGAGATGGTGGTTTTTCCCCCTGCTCCCTTGATCACGCTCTTTGGTTTTTTTAGGATTCCATGCTGTTCCTCCCTTCCTGTCCGGACAAATAAAAATTTTTGTTTCTTTGGCTTTCTACATCCCTTCTTTCGTTAACTCTCCACTTTTTCTTGCCATGGCTGTTCCTTAGGCTGTTTGTACCGTTTTTTCACCCAATTTCTGCTCAAATCTTTTCTACTTGCTGAGCAGGTTGAACCGATTTTTCCCGGACGCTTAGCCCTTTGGTAATTTTTCCCAACTCCTTTTGACTTTTAGTTCTGTATAGTTTCTCAAAGGCCTGCGGCGTCCACCAAGGGGTGACGGTTAACTAGTTTCCAAAAACCTCTTCTCTATTTCTTGGCCCTTCTTCGTACCCCCCCCCCCCTGCCCGCCTCCTGATCCTCCTTTGAGCACGACCGCCAGCCTGCGCAGTGTCAAGAAATTTTAGTATATTTTGATCAACACAAACTCTTTGCCATAAAAGGTTTGATAAGGTCGCCTCTCCCTGGTGACAAGGATAGCTATTGAGATTGTAGTTTGTTTCGCTGGACCTAATACAGATCCCCTTTCCCCCATTGTCTTCCGCTATCGGGTCCGTTTTTTCCTGTCGCCTTGTTCCTAACATTTCAACTAAGTTTGGCGCAATGGGTTGGTTTTCCGGGCAATCTTTTGTTGAACTTCCTTTTTTCAGGTTTCCCCTCTCTGGACGTTTTTTTCCCAATTTTCCCATAGAGGACCCATTTATCACCCACAGGGGACAGACTCGAATTTTTTTTTTTTCCACCCTGAGCTTCCCTGTTTCCCCTCGTGAGGGGTATGGTTTTCATGTGAGGGTCCCCCTTCTGTCCGCCACACCTTCCCCCCCGTCCCCCCCTCCCCCCCGACCTCGATGCAGTTGTGCTCCTCTTCGCCTTTCCTCTTTCCACTTCGCCCGTCTTCCAAACCTTTCCCCCCTTTGCCACTCCCCTCATTTTGCCCCTCTCCCCCCAATTCCTCTCAGCCCCCCCCTCCCTTCTCTCTCTCCCCCCCCCTCCCTCTGTCATTTATCTCTTCTTTCTCCTCCCTTTCCTCTTATGCCCCCCACGTCCTCCCTTTTCGAAATCTCCACCTTTCTATCCCCCCCCTCTCCGTCGTCCCTCTTCTACATCAACCCCACTTCATCCCTCCCTTCACCACCCCTCCCGATTTCTTCCTGCCTCTACGCCCCTCCCTCCTCCTTCTTACTCTTTTCTCCCCTTTCCTTCCTCCACCTTCCCCCCCCTCTCTCCGTTCTTCCCCTCTATCGCTCCTCCGCCTCCCCTCCTCCAAACTCTTGTTTTTGAAAACCTCCTTCCCCTTAACTCAACGGCCCGCTCCGGCCCCTATCTCCCATTTGTCTAATTTTCTTCCCACCGAAACTATCTTCTGATCTTTGCCTAAGTTCCTCTCACTTCTTCTCATCATTTTTCTCCTTCTTTCACCCCTTCTCCGCTCCCTTCCGCCTTCATCCCTGCCTTCCCTTCTTCTTCTCCCCCCCTTTTACCTCTTTTACTTCGTGCCCCCTCTTCCCACTCACACTCCCTCCATCGCTCTCCCTCTTACTTTCCCCTTTTTCCCTCCTCCCCACCCCAGTTTTTGTGTTTTCGTCCTTCTTTCTGTTCCCCCTTTCCCTTCCCCCCCTCTTTCATTTACCCTCTTTTTGGTCTTTAATTTCACTTTTCCACACCTTTTTTTACCAGCTTCCTTTCTTTGAGTTGTTTTATAGATTCCCGTGTGTTGGGCCTTTTTGATGACGTCCCCCTCTTTTTTTTTCCTTTCTTTCCCCGGCTTTGTTTTCCTTTTTTACAGTTTTGTTTGCTCTGCAGCTTCGGATTTTGTCTTTTTCCGAGACCCACTTTGTTGCACATGGTGGCACTACTCTTTGTTTTCCCTTGTTTCCCCTTCCCCTCCCCTTTCCCTGTTTTTCACGTTCTTTCTCTTCTTCCTTCTGTTTACTTTTCCTTTTTTCACATTGCGAGCACAATGAGTTGTTCTTTGGAGGAACTCCTTTTTCCCCTCTTGCCGTCTTTTTTTTCCGCCCCCTTTTTTCCTTGTGTGTTTTTTTTCCTAATATTGACCCCCCCAAATGCGGAGATTCCTTTTTCCTCATGATGCTTAAATGGATATTTGTCCGACGTCTCATTCCGGGTGCCCAAACAGTGGCCCATCCTTCCGTAACAGTAATTCATTGTGAGGCTTCTCCCCCCCCCTGCCTTCTTGCTTCTCAGTTTAACTTCCTTTTTTGGAATTTGAACTCCCCCCAATTTTTTTTCACTGATCCACCTCAGTGACCAGTGGCTTTTCCGTTCACACTTTGTCCCCCTCGTTCTGACTTTCTTTTTTCCTTCCCCCCTTCAGGCCGGTCCTGTCCTTCTGTTTCTTGTTTCGGGTTTTTGATGAACAACGGGGTTAGGAGCCAAGGTTTCCCTTCCATTTTTCCCCCCCTTATTTTTGTCCCCCCCCCCCCCTGAACATTTACGCCCCTGCTTTTTTCCCGCCCAACATTCGCTGGCCCTCTCCCCCCCTCCCCCTCATTTTTTTTTTTGGCCTTTTCCGTCCCCCTTTCGGGCATTGTTGCCGTAGTTGGGTATCCTTTCTATAACTCCCCCCCTAGTTTTTGCTTTCCTCCCCGACCCCTCACTGGTTCCTGACTAACCCCTCCCCCCCTTTATTTCTTGCGTCAGGCCCCCGGTGTTGCCTCCCAATACTTTTTCTGGAATGCCCCTTCCCCTGTTACATTCGTGCGGGGTCCCAGGTTTGAAAACCCTTTTCTTTTTCTTCCCAACCCTTGGTTGCCCTCCCCCCCTTTCCGATTCCTTGCTATTACAAATCGGGGCAAATGCTGGGCCAATCTTTTCCCTCTAAGTTTTCCCCCCCTCCCCCCTTGTCTTTTTTTCTCCCAGTAGGGCTTCCTTGTCAGGGACCTTGTCAGCCATTCCCCCAGTGGCGTCCGCTGACCTTGATTTTCCAGCGACGGTCCCTTTTGTCACCAGGAAATTGTTCCCTTTTTTCCCCCCGTGTCCCCTGATGTCCTTCAGTGCGTGACCCTCTACCCGATTCTATTTTGGAGTGTTCCGCTTGACCCCCCTCCAAGTCCAATCACCTTCACCTTTTGTGGAGAGGTAGTCCCGCCCTCAGCTCCATCTCTTTACCTCATTCCCTCCTTTCCCTTTCTCTTTCCCCCCCCCCCCAACATCGGATCTGTGTTTCTTCTCCCTGAATGTCTTTTTTCCCTTTTTCGAATTTTTCATCATTTTGTCTCATTTTGGAATTCTATTGTCTCACTCGACCACCCCCCCCCCCCTTCATGTCGCTTGTGAGGAAGTGTCCCTCCTTTCCTCTTCGAACACCCATTCCCGGGCCTGCCCTTTCACACCTAGTAGGGTGGCAGTTCCCTTTGTTTTTCCCTTTGATTCCTGGTAGTTGTATTTGGTCCCCCCCTCGTCCTCACCTTTCCCCGGTCTTTCTTGGCCTTCTTTACGTGATATCCCCACCTGTCCCCCGTCCGGAAAAATCTCGAAAAACCCTTTCCTGCAGTCTTTCCCCTTATGGTCTTTCCTTTTTTGAGAATGCAGAGTTTCGCCCCCCCCTTCTTTCCCCCACTTTCCCTTTTTGTCCCCTTCCGTTACATCGACCCCCTTTTCCCCAAAATGACCCTTCCCGGAACCCTTGCCTTTTCCTGTTCCTTTCGCCCCACTCCCCTGAAAAGCGGTGCTGATTAGCCGCTTCCTTCTTTCCCCTTCTTCTGTTCCCTGCTGGGCATACCCTTCCCCCAGAAGGTTGGACCCCCTTCATCTCCCCCCTTCCCCTTTTTCTCCCGTTTTTCCCCCCCAGCGTTTGTCCGTACTGTCCCCCACATCGGGGGGATTTTTTCCCCCCCAAACTTTTGTTTTTTGGGAGAATGACGTGGAACCTGTATTTTATCAAAGGCTGCTCTGACCGGGTTCAGATTCTCTCATTTTTTCGTACTTTTCGTGGTTTTTTTTTTTGGGTTTTGAATGTGATGTTCCCTAGCTTCCGGCCGTCCCGTGAGATTCCCCCGTCGCTCCCTTCGAGCCACCACCCGGTCTGTTTGGGCGCCAGAGGTCATAAGGGGAAAGAGGACGGCGGGAGGGTAATTTGTTTCAAGGAATCTTTCCCCTCGTTCCCCCCCCCCACTCCCAAATCACATACATCCGCACTGTCTGGTCCCCCCTTTTTCTCAGGCCGTTATCCCCCCTCCCTTTTTTGACAGCTGTTGCCCCACGGACAGATATGGGACCCCTCCCCCTGCTGTTTTTTCTTCATGTCCCCTCAACACGTCATTCTGACATGGATGATCCCGACCTATCAGCGGACCCC
>Ga0179593_1366013_pt1 | contig 10416 bp, 6 predicted proteins | sample CZODoug2_1_08_16_FD_185931 | JGI IMG/M metagenome (GOLD analysis project Ga0179593, IMG submission 185931) | Vadose zone soil fungal communities from Angelo Coast Range Reserve, California, USA - CZODoug2_1_08_16fungal (PacBio error correction) | ecosystem: Environmental > Terrestrial > Soil >... | reverse complement strand
CGCAAGGAGAGGTTCGTTACTTTTTTGTCTGTTTTGCACAGCTTCTGTCCCATGGTCTCTCGTGTTATCACCCTCCAGAGCTCCGTCGTTTTTGATAGGTTTTGCTATGGGGTCCTCTCTAATCTTTTTCTTCTCCCCCTTGAGGACATCACTGTTCTCTCTGCCATTCTGCGGTTTCTTAGTGGTCTTTTGTCTGTTCTCACGGTGGCGACGTCAGGCAGCGTTTTTTGCTACGTTTCAGTTTTGCGCCTTATCCTAAAGTCCCCCCCCTCTTTAGCCTCGCGCTGTTGTTTAACGTTCTGCCACGTCTCGTCGCGTCGTTGCTCGATGGACGTAGTTAGTCGGTTACCCCCTTCTCTTGCAGCCTCACCACTTCTACCGGTTGCGCTCTTGTCCCGATCCGTCTTCAGATTCGGCCCTTGTGCGTCAGGTGTTTCGGGTAGCCCCCGGCATCCTCGCTGCGGTTGAAGACAGGGGTTTTGATTTGAATGTCGTCAGTTTTTTCCCTTTTTCAATTTTGTTTACAGACTACAGGTTTTTTTTTCTAACAAGAAGTTCTTGATAGATTCCTAAAGCGCTGTGTTAACCGTTCGACCAGGCGGCAGCTTTTACACTGGCCGCTCTTCTTTTTCTGGCAAATTTCTTCCACGAGATGAGTCCCTCGTATTTTGTTTTCGATGCAAAGATACACGTTCTCCTACGACAACTCTTGTCCGTATTTGGATTCTTTTCTCTTTTGTTCTCATCACTAGCAGAGCGTTTCCTCCCAGTCGCCATGTACATGATTCGTAACCCAGCTCGCTTGCTCAACCCTTGACTCAGATGTCCCTGATCTCCCCTCCGGTTCCCCCAGTCTGGAAAACGACGTCGCTTTTCTGACTGTAGTTAGTTGCTGTTGAGCCACTCTTTTCCACGTCGGTTTGATCTACTGGCAGTCAAAGCTTCCCGCCCGAATGTTCCGCTTTTTTTCATCATTTTCCGGCTATCTATTCTTATGGACTCATCTGGTGAGTCAGCGGTCCCGTTTTTTCCACGGTTCGTCCGAAGGTCGGACTTAGGAGCGACGGTAGAATTTTTTCGCACTTTCGACGATTTGGGTTTCTTCCGTCTCTCCACCCTTGCCCTTGCCGAATTCCCTCGACCCCTTTTGCGGCTTACTTTAGCCTGCAGTCGTGAAGGCGTTTTTTCCCCTGGGGACACTCTCTCTCCTCCGCCCTGTGTTTTTTTATTTTTTCCTAAGTACTTTCTTATTTTCTCCCCGGCGTGATTTCGGTCGAGTAGTGTTTTTACTTCGGCAAGGTAGGGTCCCGACGAACGGCTTTGTCTAAGTTTTCCCCTATCTTGTTCTTTCGAATTACCTCTGGCCTGACTTTTCACTTTGCTCGCACTTCCGTGTGGCCATACTTTCCTTGGATCCAGGGGACATGAATATTAGCGTTTTTCTTACTGGTGCGACAGGTCGGTCAGCGTTTTCTCTTTGTCTCGAAGATAGGTTCCCCGCGACGTTGCAAGTCTACTATCGCCTTACAAAATTTTCACTAATGGGTTGATGCTCCGTCAGAAGGAACCTCCTTTTCTTTCAGGTCGCTCACCCTGGTCCTTTTTAGACGGAGATGAGTCTTACTGTGGTGACGCTCGCGCTGGCTTTCCTCTTGACAAGCATTTCTTAATCTTCCCGGTACACCTTTGGAGGTCTTGCAACCCGCACGTGCTCTCCTCATCTAAGAATTGGATTTGCCGCTCCCTTCCGAGGCCTCCCCGTGAAGGATTGTTGTTCTCTCTTCAGATCTCACGTCTCTGATTTCAGCGCCTACATGTTAAGGACCTCCTGCGGTGTCAGTTTCAGTTCCTCAGCTGACGACATGGACTCTTTTGTGAACACTGGTGCCGACCCACTTGCTTTCCTTACCCTTCCATATGCGCTTCTTTCCTCGATTACGTATCGTGCGTCGTGTGAATCGCTTAGTCTTCTTCCTCCCTAATGTAAGTAAACCCCCCCCTTCCGGCGGTTGCAAGCAGTGTTTTTTAGACTTTCTCCTCTCCCCTGCGCTTGGGTCCCGTGTGATGCTTCGTGTTCAACTTAGCGACTATCCCATAAGATGACACGTCCCTCTCGCCATTTTCAAGACACGTATAACGATCTTACGAAGCCTTTCATCCTCTGGAGAAGCAGTCTGGCCGGTGTCTTACAGTTCCCCGCCCGAGAAGATTGCATCTTCTCCATTCTAGAAGAAGGAACGGCCTTCGGGTGTTGTCTCTTTTTTCTCAGGATGGACCCTCTGCCTTTTTCCGCTCAACCGGACTCCCGAGCGCGGCCCTTCCCCCTTTAAATTCTCCATATTCTTCCTTTCTCAGCATTCGGTTTTGTTTTTGTGAAGACCTTTTCCGCGTCTCTTCAGCTCACGCCGGAGTCTTAGCCCGTGGCCGCTCCCGTTTAAGAAGGCTGCCACTATTTATAATGCCTGCGCCTTACGATGGGCCCTTTTTGACGCAGACGGGTCGGAGCTGATTCTTCCTGAACCCTCTCTCTTTCGACGACATATTCCTTTTCCTCCTTTTCCCGAACGGACGGTGTACGTTACGAGAGTTTATGAAGGAATTTTGTCCGTTCTTTCTCCCCTCTCTCCGGCGCCGCCGGTGGAGTCAACTAGATTCTCTTTCATCTTTTTTTAAGCGCCCGGTCTTGCTTGCGTAGCGATCGGTTCAGGGGTTATGAAACCCTCCCTCCTCCGAAAGGCGACGTTTGAGGACGCTCTTTTTTTTTCGGGCTTTTGTGGCCTTTTGTCCCGGCTGTTTGGAAGTTCTCCCGTGTACCTTCTAGGTTTTTCTCCCGTTCATAGAGAGTTAAACTCTATGGTTTTCCGCTGTGTGATTTTCACCACACCACGGTCTTCTCGGCCTGGTCCCCAAGTTTTACCTGTAAGTCCACTGAGATCCTCCAGTTAACTAGAGTGATGCCCATCCCCTTTCGCTTTTCTTCCTTTGTTTGATTTCTTAGATGGATTGTCATTTTTCTTCAGTTCCCTTTTTTTGCCTTCTACTTTACGTTTCCCCCCACGGTACCCTCTTTCCCATTTGGATCGGGACATTTCAGGGCCACTTTAACTTTTCCCGAGCCCAAGATAATTCCCCTTCCGAGGCCGGCGGCCCCCGTTCCGCGACGGCACGCCACCCCCTTCCATCTCGCGAGGACCGAACCTTCCAATTCCGGTAGGTTCAGATCACACCCTCACCTCTGAGAGGACAGCCTGTCTTCTACAGAGGCGGATGTCTCACCGGCACACCAGTTCTCTTGAAGAAACCGCGTTCCCGCTTATCGCTGCCGTGTTTTATCCCTTCTCAAAAACGGTGCTCGCTTTCTTGCTAAATCTCGAGCGTCCGTAAGTTCCGCCTTCCTTCAGTGTAGTCCGTTTTTCCCGCTCTCTACAGTGGCTTCTCATTTCTCCTCCTTCTGCGTCGGCGTCCATCGCCTGGGCGCGGTTCTGCAGGATTTTCTAGCGTCAGCCGGGCTTGAAACAGTAGCCCCGGCCCCGTCAGAATAATTTTGAACTCCAGAAACTTCTGATGTCGCGACCTAAACCCCTGTTTGCGGGCGCCCTGAGTATTACGGTGTCGTTTGCAATGCCGGTCGACTTTCCGCAATTATTACGGCACTTGGACTTGGAGCGGCTCCAATTCTATCCCTTATCGCACAAAACAAGTGCAAGATCCGTCCGCGGGCTGAAGGATCAGTTAGATTAGGACTTTCGTGCAGTTAGAAACGGCGGAAGAACCGTAGTGATTCTTGTCCCCGTCTTGTTTTTTTCCTACTTTAGCTCTTTTAGGTGTCGGTGAGTTCGGGGTCTCGTCTCTCCGACTCAGCGTACGGAACTCTTTCTGTCGAAGATTCCTACGAACTCCCCTCCCTTCCCCCTTCCACCGTCCTACACGGGATAGCCGGCCCGTAGTTTTTCCACCCGTCTTTCAGCCCGAGTGTGGATGTTCTTAACGTATTCGGTTGCCGATCCACCAGTCGACGGCTCTCTATAACTTTATCGTCATTTTGAGACGCGATCTTTCCTGATTTTTCCCCGATGTCGTCATCCTTCGCTGCCTACATGTTCTTTTTTTGTGCCCTGACTGTTCCTTCGAGCTCATGTTTGTTTGTGCCAAAATTTCTTCTTTTCTTCGGGTTTCTGGTTGCACTTCGCTGAAAACTCTGTGCGGATCGCTTTCCTGGATCTTTCTTCCACAGCTTGAAGTTGTCGGTGCCGGCTGCTGTTCAACCTCCCCATGCCGCAGATCTCTTCCCTGTGTTGGTCGCCGGCACGCCATTTTTTATCGTCACAACGTTTGTTCTTCTCTATTTATCGGGAGCGGTGATCTCCCGCTGCAACGACCAGCTTTTTATCGGTTTCCTTATTAGAGTTTTTAGTCCCTTGCCTTTTTCTTTTCCCTTGCGGGCCCTGAGCACCTTGACCGCTCCTTGTTATGCTTGCTCACGCCCGGTAAAATTGGTCAAAGACCTTTCGTTTTTTTGATTTGAGCTTGTCTCCCTTTTTGGTTGGCCACGCCCTTAACGGCTGATCCCCCGCCCAGGCAGTCAACGGCTGTAAACATCCGAAATGGTTAGACGGAGATCCCCCTCGAGTAGGAAGGCTTATCCTAGCTGGTTTAGTCGACATCCGTTTTCTCCTTGACCCCCCCCCACCACCTGGTTGTTCTGTAACTGCGCAAGTTCGCGATCCCAGTTCTTGAAGATTCATTTACCTTATCCTTTTTTTCCTCGGCCTATCCCCCGTACCTTTCAAGTACCATCGATGACCCAGAGGAGGCGGTAGATTCCTGATAAATTGTTTCCACGGCGTCGTCGGAACTTCCAATTCTCTCTTGAACAATAAGAGGTTGTTGTCTCTATTAAGGTTCCTGAAGACGCCGGTTAATTTGGAGTTTCTCTTTCTTTCGAGCTGACGCCGCATCTTTTGGCTTTGGTGGTAATTTCAATGTAGTTTTTTTTTCAATACCGGATCTTCCGTGTCGCCGGCTGTCTAACGGTAGGCAGTCCGGCTGACTTATATAAAAGTTTACAGGGCTTTACCTTTGGTGACGACTATCACAATCTGGATCCTTACGCCCTAGAGACGTTTCTTTCTCCAGGGGTTGCGTCTTGTCCGCTTTTGACGGTCTGGAGGATAATTCACTTGATCGTTTAAACGATTTGCTGCCACAGTCCTCCCCGTTAGAAAATTGTTTGCCCCTTGGTGACCTTCTCGCAGCATTCCTTTCCCCCTGAGTCCCCTGTACGGGTGCTTTCCGGCGTTTTCTCCCTTTTATGATGCTTATTCCCCGTCCCTGCTCTTTGCATGGTACGATTCCTAGCTTTTCCCGTCTTCTCAATCGACCAGTGTAGTTTGATTCACCGTTTCTCCTTGTGTCACCGCCAAAGGTACCTCATTCACGAATCCCTCCTTAGGTTTTATGCGATTTTTGACGTGCACCCCCTTCCGTGCTCCCGTTCTCTTTCGGCCGTCCGTAAGAAAGCGCTCCCTCGATCGTACGGTTTTCAAGGTTTCCCGACGGCGGCTCTTTTTCCTGGTTTATGACGATCTAGACTGGCGTGCGCCCGAATTTGAGTAAGACGCCGCATTCTCCTCTCAATGAGAAGAGGACTGCTCCCTTACACGATCGCGCCTTTTTCAGGTGAGAGTTCCGACCTTTGCCTTTCTTCAATCACTGTCCACCCACGCGACTCCGGGAAAAGCTTTTCAAGGAGAGAGTTTCAAGTCTGGAGAACTATTTTCGGCTTTTTTCCAGTCTTCCCTGGCATCCCCGTCCCTCTCAACGGCAAGACAACGTTCTAATTGAGACTCAATGGAAGAGGCAAGAAGTTCAGCGCGCCTTACGCGTTTTCGCCGGCTCCATGATCATGTATTAGAGCTCTCCGAATGAGCCGACGGAATGATACTCGCTTGAAAGGGATAGGTCTTTCTCTTTCAAATTTCCTGTCTTCCATTTTTTCCTATCTAGCTTCGACCTGACCTTCTGACTGGCGAGTAACTCGCCCATTACAAAGACTCTCGTACATTTGTATCTCGGTTTCTGGTTTCTTCTCTTGAACCTCGAGTCACAACGTTCGTGTTCCTCATACGTTGCTGCTTCTTAGTTTGTTAACTCCTACTCTCCCTCGATAATCTGTCCTGATTATTCCATCCGGCGTCCGTGATCTGCCAGACCGTCCGATGCTCCACTAGATCTTCGCACTTCGCCCCCCCTAATAGTCTCGGAGGCCCCCGTTACGGGACGCGCTTATCTCCCCCCGCCACGGCCACCTTTTTGACTCCTTACCCTCTCCTAGATCTTCGCCGCCGGTTGACTTCCCATCGACGCCCGTTTGTGCGTGGCCGTGATTTCGTATCCTTTTTCGGAATATTCTGCCTACCCCCTTTTCTTCTGCACCGACTGAATTCAAGTTGCGTGAGGCTCGTTCGGGAGCGGCTGGTTTTTGTGGGTCTTTCTTGTTCCCCGTGTCACGGTCGTCCGGGGTAACTTTAGGTGACTCTCCTTTTTCCTGAGGCTTTTTGCGATTCACAACTAATCTAGTTGGTGGTGACTGCAAGACCTGTTGCATTCGGCCGGAGATTCTATTTGTCCCTTTTCAGTTTCAAAGATAGCCTCAATGTTTAAGAAGAGTGATTGACACTATATCTATTTTTCAATCCAGATTTTTTCTTTTCACATGTTGTATTGTCCCGTTCCCTCTTATGTCATTGTTATTCATCGTCCAGCTCCGTCCCAAAAGGTCCCGCTATTTTTCCCTTTTTATACGGTGCTAACCCAAGAGCTTGGCAACTCGTGCCAATGTTTTCCCAATGAGACGTCGGTCGTCCTTTTGCCACTACCCGGACCGCCCAACCCCGCTAGACCCGGAATACGTCCCGCTTCTTCCTTCCCTTTTCGACTAAACACGACCCGTGGCGCTTCTCGTCCCGAGGATTGGCTTTGCCAAATGGAATCAATAGTTCCTCCGTTGACGTCCCTTTCGTTCTCCGTTCGGCTATCGAAGTAGACCGTTTAACCTGGATTATGAATTTTTCGTTTCCCCCTGGGTCCGTCTCTTCTCCGCACGCCTCCGTCCCCTTTTTCTACAGCGTATTGCCGAGGTTGCAATTTAGTTTTTCTTCTTCTGAGGCTGAGTCCGGTCCGTTTCGTGTTGTTAAGGAGATACGACGTAGTATGCGTTGCTTGCAAGTATCTTTTTCCAGGCTTTTTTACAGAATCTTTAGCTGCCAGCATCAAGATTTGTTGCACCAACTAACCCCCCCCCCCAGGGTTCCATTCCGACCCCACGTTTGGATGGAAGTAGCGTTGGAGCCAATCGCTTCTTTTTTTCCCTTTCTTCAGCGGTGCTGCATGGTTCACATTTGACAGCAGTAACAATCCCGAGTAAGTGCGGCTGATTCCGGTCCTTTTGCTGGATCCTCCATTCTGTTCGTCTCCACTTAGGTCCTGAAAGTCGGTGTCTTTCTTGCCGGTCCTTACGTGTCTGAGAGAAGTCTTTTTTTTTCCCGACTGTGGCTATAGGTTTTCCGCGTAGGCCTCCGTGCACGTTGCGACGCCCAGTAATCACGACCCTCGGTCCATTTCTTTTCGGCGGCGTCAGTTAACAAGTATCATCTTCCTCTCTCTTGGATCTTGGACGTCCCCGTCTTATTTTCCGTATCACTGGAGCGGCGCTTAAAACTCTTTTAAGGCGCTCTATCGTTCGATGAAGAAGAGAAGATTCCCTGGCTCACTGGTTCCTCTTCCGCGTTTTCATTCCATTCTTGCGTCCACGCCGGCGTTCCCTTTCTAGAAGTTTTTAGAGATGATGTCCCTTCCAAGTGATTTCCCTCTCTTTTGGCTTTCTTGAACATTACCTTCTGTACACATAAAGTAGGGGGATCGGTCTGGTAGAGAACACCCCCGGGCAAGAGGGTTCCCAAGTTTGTGACAGATCCGGGTACCGTTCTCACCGTCCTCATCGAGCCCTCTTGCCTCCGACTCCTCATGTTGGGTTAGGTCTAACCAGAGTGCTCACGCCGCAACACTGATGTTCAGGACTTTAGCCGGATGGTCAGCCCCTTGTTTTGTATCCCCGTCCCCGCCAGCGCAGAGCTTTTCCCTTTTAGAGACTTACTAGTGAGAAAATCTGCGCGCGTGCGCACGGAAAGCTCCGCTTTGTTGTCTCTTCGTCCCCATTTTATTGAAACTTGAAATGCGACGGATCGGCGTACGACCTTCGTGTTTGACCAACGACTCTCCACCGTCGGATGATCTCCAATTCCGTCCCCAGCTAGTACCACGTTTCTAATGTTCCTTCCTGTCATCATCCCGGCTCTTCGTAAGATGGATCCGCTGGGTTAGACTTAGTCCCCCGCCGTGGCGAGCCCTTTTTTTTGCTGAATGTCCGCGCTCCGTCTCTTCCCGTTTAGTCCCGGTGGACACGTAGCCCTTTTGATACCATTGTTAGTAGGTGAACCCTTCTTTCCGGCTATAAAATCCTCCCTGAGGATGCCGATCTTTCTCTCTCAGTGCTTTTCGCGCCTTCTTATAGGAAAGATCTTTTACTTCCCCCTTTTTTCCGTTTCTTTTTGAGAGAGAAATAAGCTACTTGCGGACTTTTATTTTATGGAGCGAATTTTTCAGTCTCTGAGTTGGTCCTTTATGCGCCCTCGTGTTCGATCGGAAGAACCCGGATCTCTTACCGTTTAGAACACGGTCACTACTTTTCCTAGAAGCCCTCTTGGCCCGCAACCCTTTTCCCCTTTTCCGGCCTGAAGTCATCCACCATTCTGGATCCATCATGGCTCCTTACTGCGGCGAACAAGGGCGTTTGGTCAGACTTTTTGACGGTCCTGTCTGTCATCTGAAGTTATCTTTTCCACACCATGATGAGAAGTCTACCGCTTGTCGAACTTCGTTTCCCTAGGGTGAAGGATTCCCCTCCAGTGTCTCCGGTAGTTTGCCACTGCTAGGCTGTCGCTTCTCTTACCAGCTTCCCCCGGTACGCTCTGCGCTGGCTGCATAGGTGATCCCAACCGTCTTCCGATCCGCTCAACCCTACATTCCTAGGAGACCCCTTTTTTGGAGCTGTTCCAACGCACATGTCCTCGCCCACGTCCTCGTCTTTTTTTTCATGCCTGGGGCTATTTGCCGCTCTTCGGGAAACGTTTTCCGATTACTGCTTTTTTTCTCTTTCCGGCATCCGCTCCGTCCTTACGCTTTTCTGTCAAGACCACGAAGGCGTCATGCTGCCTTTTATAAGAGGTTTTCCCATTTCCGAGCGAGTACCTTTTCTTGGTCCCTAAACTCATGCGCTTCTCCCGGTCGATTCGCCTCTACAAGCCCACCCTAAGCGGCTCGGCGTATCTAAACATCTCGGCCACGTTCTCCGTGAGCTGAAGCATTGTCCTTCCCAAGAAGTTCTTCTCCCCTACCCCATGACAGACTTTCCGAACTTTCGCCGCCCTGATGAAAGTTTGGTACCTTCCTTTCCTTTTGGATCGTCGCCCTTCTCTTCCCGATATAACGGCTTATCTCCCCTGCCCTTCCTCACTTTCAGAGACCCCTACTTGTATATCACGAAGTCCGCACGGAAGATTTCATTTTCCCTATCCCCACCCTTTATGTTCCGGACCCGGTGGACACATGACCGAGAGAGCGTCTCTCTCGCGAGACAGATTCATTCCTTTCGTTGGTTTGTTCGTTCACGCCTGGAGCCCAGTGTCTCAGTTCAAAAAGTAACGTTTCCGACGTCTCTCCCAACGACCTCCTTCCCACAACCTCATTCGTGCACGCCTGGGCGGGTTTCTGGGTGCTCAGTACGACATCATCGTTTCTTTTTTCCAGATACACCGGAGTTTCTCCCCTTTTCTCCGCATGATTGCCGCTCTACATTCCCCACTCTCTTGACGTCGGGACGCCGACTTCCGAGGACAGTTGCTTTGTCAGTCCCAAGGACTTGCCGGTCATGCGAAGGAATGATTTTCTGAGTATGACCGGTTCGACCGCTCGCGACAAATTCCGCCCCTTCTTTTTTCGCCTCCTCTTCAGTGACCGGTGGTGTGCGACCTGTGTTGTCAACGTATCCGTACTGCAGTGGGTCAGCGCCTTTTCGGATCGCTGTCTTCCCTGAGTAGGGCGCTACAGGTCTTTTTCATTTTCACCCGCCCGTTTTTGGAATTTCCTTATCTTTCCTTTGAGAGGGCGTTTTTTTGGAGGCTGTCGCGGACTCTTGACTAGGTTCGCTTGGAACTTCGCGTGAGTGGGTCTTTCTTGTCCCAATCCTCTTTTTGGTGGACTTATTTTTTTCTCATGGAGAGAGTGCGGTCACCCCCGTTTGCTACCTTTAAGAAATTTTGATACGCCCTCAGATGACAGGAGAGTGCAGCCCCCTTT
>Ga0179593_1269675_pt1 | contig 10416 bp, 8 predicted proteins | sample CZODoug2_1_08_16_FD_185931 | JGI IMG/M metagenome (GOLD analysis project Ga0179593, IMG submission 185931) | Vadose zone soil fungal communities from Angelo Coast Range Reserve, California, USA - CZODoug2_1_08_16fungal (PacBio error correction) | ecosystem: Environmental > Terrestrial > Soil >... | reverse complement strand
CCCTTCTCCCCGCATGTTTAGTCTGCCCCCTTATCACCTCCTTTGTACCCCATCGCGCGTTTCCCGTGGACATCCCCTTTCCCGCTTCTTTACAGCAAAAAAGTACGTAGGTACCAACTTTTTCGAACCCACATCGCTCATGGCGTGTGCAATCCCCGCCCCTCCTTTTGGGGGCCCCTAAGATGCCAACGATTCGGCCCCTGGATTTCCTACCCTTTTCTCATTTAAACGTTGATCCCGTCCACCACCTTTTGAGAAGCAGTTCCCTCTTCCCCCGTGCTAAGCCATCTCCCGTGAATCCTCATCTGACCCGCGGTTTTTTCTTTCGACCCCTACCACGTGCCTTTCCCCAGCATTGCATCGCCCGCTCCCGATTCTTTTCTCTGATGCTCGTGTCCTTTTTCTCGGAGTTACAACCTCAAAAGATTACTTGGTCGCTTGACGGCTTGCCACGCAGCATTTTTTTTCTTTTTCCGTTTTCGACACACACACCACTTTCCTCGTCCACGTCCTACAGTTCTTCCTTTGACCCTTTTGACCCCTCCTTCAAGAAGGTTCGGATTGAGGAACAAATTCTCTCCCCAGTCAGAAAGGCTTCCAATCACCTCGTTTTGTTACCCACTTTTTTTTTTTTTTTCGGTGTAGACCCTTCGTTCTTCTAGCCAGTTTTCCTCCCCTCTTCTCATGACTGCCTTTTGATCAAAAAGATTTACTGACCTCCTGATGTAGAGTACATTTTAGGTCCTTAGTTTCCAATTCCCACCTTGGAAAAGCCCCTAATGTCACAAGGTCCCTTTCTTTTAGATGGGCTTCTCAGTCCTACATCACTCCCGTGACCATGGTGTCCCTCGTGTTGTAATGTCGGCCCCGTCAGCCGGTCCGGTAGGTTTTTGCAATTCACCCAGATCACTTAAAAGCCCCCCTCCCCTCCCCCCCGTTCCTTTTTTTTGACTTTCCCAGTGCTGGACCCCCTCTTCTAGATTGCTACGCTGGGGGTCTTTGGTTAAGAGCCCCGAGCGACTTTCCTTCCTTTTTCATAAAGAAGTCTTGAGTGTAACCCATATATTTGCCCTTTTTTCCCCCTTTGAGATAATTTCCCTACATCTTCTTATTTTCTTGCTGACGATCCTCCCCCCCATCCTTTCCTCAGAGACCCTCGGCAGTAAATTTCTTCGCTAACTTGTACCTTTTAATTGACGGCATTTCCCTTCTAGGAAACCCAATTTTTGATAATTTCCAAGGCTGATTTAGTTAACCACCTTTCTTTTTGCACAAGGTTCGCCCCACCTCTTTTCTCAATACGGTGACCAACAACAGGTGAACATTTTTGGGACCGCTTGGCCCTGAACTGTCCCTCCGGTGTTTCACGTATCTGCCTCCCCTTTTGCTCAACAACTGTGCCCACCCCCCTGCGCCTTTTGGACCCGGCGGGCGACGCCAACCCCCCAAACAGTTTGTCCCCGCCTCCCTCAATTCCCCCCCTTCGCTTTCATGGAAAAGAGTGATGAGTTTTCCAGATACTGATCCTGACCCCAATGGTGTACGTGTCAATTGCTTTTTTGCTTTTTTCCCCCCACACATGTTTTTTTTCGCCAAGTTCTCACGTTTTTGTGCTTAGAATTGTCCCCGCGTCCCTTTCTACGCATGGATAACCCCTTCATGTAGCAGGACTTTTTTTTTTTGTATTTTTTCCCTTGCCTTGAAGTTAGTTGCAAATTCCCGTCTTTTTCCCACTTAAGGGATAGATCTTTCCCCTTTTAACTTATCCTCACCGTCTCATGTCGCGTAATTTCCGGTTGATTGCGCGCGTCAACTCCGCTCCCACGAGCCATTCAACTATCCCCCTGACATGCACTTTTTTTTTCCTCCCCATCCCCCTCCTTTCTTTTACTCAATTTTCCTTAGATTTTCCTGCACTCGCGGCCCCTTTTCTTTGCTATGCGTACTACTTGCGAGACATCCTCCCCCGCCAAAATCTCCCCTCTTCTTCTGACCCCCCTACCCTACTCCAGTTTCAAACTGAGAGCAACCTTTCCTCTCCCGCTTTTCTACCGACGCGCTAACGTTCAATTTTTCCCTAGAAACCTAGTAGTAATGGACCCTTCAGCCCCTTAGAAGTCCGCCCTCGGCAGTTCCTACCCCATATGATATTCAGCCCTTCACAACCAATAATCCCCGTTGACTCTCGCCTCTGAGCAAGCAACTTCTTCTGCACCTTCTTTCCCCTTGGTTGTTTTTTTCTTTTCTCTCCCTCGAGCCGAAATGATATGGAGAGCGAACCCTCCTTCAGAATTGAATCACCCCCAAGAAGCCAGCCCCAATATTGGCGGACTCCCCTCTTTTCTCCCTGCTTCCAGATTTTTTTTTAACCTTTCATCATTCTCTCCTAGTTATTTCCGAAAACCTTCCCTCTATTGGGACCGTTCTCTCTTCCGAACCCCCCCCCCCTTTTTAGCTCTTGCAATCGATTGTCATCCGCTCCGAAACATGCCAAGCCTTCCTTTCGCTCCGGCCGTCCGTTCTCTTTCTTTTTAGTGCTGTTCGGTTGCTTCTCAGGAGTTTCCCCCCTTCGTCCTAGTAGACATTGATACGTCCACTCCTTGCAACTCGCTTTTTTCCTGCTCGTTTTAAGCGATCCCGACCAGCCCGTTTTGCCCCCACTAATTTCCCCCCCCCTGGGAGGGCGGTTATTCCCCCCAGGCTGAGAAACGGCTTCTTACGCCGTCCCCCCCCTCCCAGCCTGTTCCCCTGTCTGCCTGTCTCTCGCCTTAAATATTGTCTCTCTTAACCGTTTTTTTCAGGTTTTTCTTGCTGTTACCGCGTTCAGCAACTTTTTGATGTTCTTTCCGGGTTCCCGCCCAGGATTCTTTGACTTCTTGGGCCCCCTTTCCTTTGCTCCATTTCTAACGGCCAGGCTTCCCCAACACCAAGGTCAAGTGAAATCTTCCTTACTCATTGATTGTTCTTTCCCTTTTCTCGCCGTTTTCTTTTTTTCGCATTCCCCTTCTCGTCCTCCATGTCCTCCGTCACCACACCCCCGGGGGCAATCAACGAGGCTTTGTCAATCGGACGCACACTTTCTGGCCCACAATCCATATTTTTCCCGCCTCCATTCATACTGCCTTGAGAACGACACTTTTCTCTTTCTTGTTTTTGATGTCTTCGAGTCGATTGATGGCTTCCCTTCATTTGTTAATTTTCGCTTAGGTCCGTTCCTTCGGTTCGCGCTTGTCCGGTGCATCGTCCCATGTTGATCTGACTTGCTTTGTGTCTTTCTCTCTTCGTCCGTCCATGAACTGGCATCCTGCCCCAAATCGTATACCACGACACTCCTTCCCCCTTTAACTTTCCACCAGAACTCCCGAACAGGGGTTCCTGAAGTTCTCTTCCGCTGAAAGCTTCCCCTGTTTGCCTTCTTTTTTTCCTTATCGGGCGTGAGTGTTTACCTTTTTCCCCTTCATCTCCAGGAAGTCCTCTGTTTGTCGTCCCTCCCCCGGCCCTCCTTTCTCTCTTCGCATTATTGCGTAGTGCCTTTTCCCCTCATCGCCTTTAACTTTTGAAACCTCCAGACAGCTCGTTCCTCCCTTTCCTTCCCGACTCTTGCCTTCGGCTTTTCTCCATTACACCCAAGACCTCCCCTTTGCGTCGATTGACCCTCCCCCCCCCCCCTCCTGTTTTGAGGCTACGCTTGAATCCCTCTAAAGACAAACCCAGAAACCGGCTCGCTCGTGTAAATAGCACCATTCCTCCCCCCCCCTTCCAGCCTTCCTCCGCGTTTTCCCCAAGAACGTCCCCTCTCTTTTCCCAATTTCCTCCCAAAGATGATCCCAGGCGAAAAAGCTGAAGTAGGCCCCCCCCTCAACCCAAGTAAGCATCAGCGTGGACGTTGACCGTGACTTTTCCCCTCTTATTGGTTCCTCCTCATCCGTTTGTTGTTTTGTTTTATTCTCTGCTCTCCTTCAATCTCCGGTCAAAGCTGATGCTTCCTTTTGTGATGTGTTGGTCCCCTCCTTCCTTTTTCGTTTTTGTCTATCCATTTGGGCGGGCAACGCCCCTCAGCTGACGTCTTTACGCGGAGGATGAATGAAGGTTTCGAGGGGGCTTTGAGATTGGTGCTATTCCCCTTCTTTCCTTTTGTTTTCTTTTTTGGTCTTCAATTTTCTCCCCGGGATGGTTTGGTTGCCTCTTTTCTTTTTCCCGATTTAGGATTCCGTGGCCTGTATTCATTTCTAAGAACTTTATAGGTCCCTGGTCTTCTTTCTTTTTCTGGATTTTTTCCTTAGATTTGATTTTTTTTTTCTTTCTTCTCCCATCTGCGATATAGTACTTGCTGCTTCGCCCCTCCAAGGACATTAATTCTGCGTCTCTAGTGGGAGAGCCCATGAGTACCAGGCCCGCCTCAGTTGTCAAACAGCAGGCCGGCGGCGGTTCCCTCTTTGAAGAGTACGTCCCTCCCGCCCCTGTTCTTCTTTGGTCCCTTTTTCCGGGGCTTTGGGTCGTTATAGTTCTCATTTTGTGAGTCTATTGCTTGCCGACCGATCGCAGCAAGCACAGATCAAGAGCCTGGTCCGCTCCTAATTCCCTATGAACCCCGACCCGGACCCGGACCTACGCGTACCCATTACCCCCAATTTTTCCCTCGCGACTACCTGAAGACAGCGAACCCACATCTTCCTCCACGCTCTCTTCTCTTTTGTCCCGCTATTTGCTTTTTTCCCAGAACCCCAGTGGGTTTTCTTGAGAAGTGAAGACATTGACCTTTGCCATTGTCTTGCCAAACGTTGATTGCCGAACTTTGGCCCGCGATCCCCCTTGTGAAGGGACGTTTCCTGGAAACCCCTACTTCCCCCTAGGACTCGGTTTAAGGAAAAAAAGCAGTTTTTGCCTAAGATTTCCCCCCCCCCATTCTTGGTTCTTTCCTTGCTTGGCGCATGAGTGCCACTGGCTTTGGTCAAGAGCATGTCCCCACCCTTTCATCTTGCTTGAACATACATACAGCGTTTGTTCTGCACGCACTTTGCCATCACGCAGTAACCTGACCCCGCCTCTTCTCTAGAACTTATTTCCGCGATGAGCTTCCTGGGGCATGCTGGGCGATACTTCGGTCCCCCGCCCGTTTCCGGTGCTCCTTTGGTCCGATTCCCTTCCTCTCGTGCTGGTCCTGGCTTTCGGGCTCGTTTTTGATCGCTTAAGTTAGATTGGGCATTTTTCCTTGGTCCCTGATGCCCCCCCCGATCCGAATTCACCTCGAGTGGACCTTTTTAGACATCATTCATCCCCCTCCTATTATTCCCGCTGTTTCCGACAGTTTCTTTCATTTTCTTCCGGCTTCGACGCCATCATGTCCCTAGCTGACCCGGCTTTGGTTTTTCTTTCCATCCTCGGGAAGTTTTTCTCCTGCGACGGCTCTCTGACGACTTAAGGCCCCAACTGATCCCTAGGTACACACTTCCCGGCGTTTCATATACGCTCCAAAGAGTTGCCCCCCGGCTGTGTTTTCCCTTCTTGTCGCGAACAAGATTGGGCCGCTCGCGTTTCTTTTTTTTCTATGGACACCTATTCCCCCCTTTTTTCTGCGGACCCTCTGGTGATTCAGCTCCTTTTTTTTTTTCTTGGGTGGGACTTTTCCATCCCTAGGTTTATCCCGCGGGTTTCCGCGGAAGGGAGCTGAACCCGGGTTTTTAATAAGAGGTCGATCACCTCTTTTCCTTTTTTTCTCTTAGGCTCCTGAGCTGTTTTAGATTGACTCATGGAGGGTAGTATGTCGTTGGCTTTTTCCCTCAGCGTGTCTGATTTTTGCGTTGTCTTCGAGCCTTTCCCAGGTCCTCTCGTTTGGAAGGTCGGCCGCGCCCATTTTTTTTCTTGTACCCCTTTCTTATCCCCTGAAATCTTTCATGGTCCGGCGGACGAACATGGGCTTTTCCTGTTTATCTTTGCCTGGGGCTACCCGGTTCTGAGATGCCTTGGAACGCGCGCCTTTTTCCATCTGGTACGCGCATTTTTCCCCTACCCCCCTTTTTATTTGAAAGCCAGTTTTCTTTGAAGCTTCTCATCAGTTCAGGCCTCGGTCGTTCCTAACTGACCTTCCCAGGTCCCACCCCCTGAATCAATCGGCTTCATGCCTCATGTGTGTACCCCATGCTCCGGTCGTTTCCTTCCTTTTTTCCAGCCCTCCTTTGACCCTTTCGCCCACACCCCCGTTGGTTCAAATCCCCCTCGTTGAACGTTACCCCCTTTTGTGTGCGGCAGGTATTGTTTTTTCAGCTCGCGGTCTGCTCTTCGATTATGTGATGGAGCCTCTTCCCTAACACCGTTTTTCGTTTTTTGGTCTCTCCTCCCGGGTCAATGGCTTCGATGCGGCCGCAGTTGTTTCCGAACACCTGCGGCTGCGCTAAGTGACGCTTTGCTTTTTTTTGGGCCGACGGCCCAAATTTTACCCGTTGGTGTTTGCCAACCCCGGTATTTTTTTCTTTACGGGCGAAATTTTTTTTTCATCTTCGTGACTATGTGCGCGAATCCATCTGTGCAGACCACCCCCCCCCCCAAGTGGTTCCGCGCTTTTTTCCCCGACGTGCAGCTTTCAAGGTTCCCCACGTCCTCTCCGCCCCTTCCTTCGCTTTTAGTTTTTTAATTTTCCCTGTCGCGCCGGTCTTTCCCCGTGAGCGCGCCGATTCTTTGAAGTAACAGTTTTAATTCTCCCTTTTCAAAATGCCCCTTCGTTTGGCGTCCCCCGCACTACCTTACCTTCTTCCATCGTCCGTCATTCGATGTTTTCACAGCACACCCGTTTTTTACTCAATGACTATCTATCGTCCATCATGCTTCTTCTTTTTATTGGCGGATTCTTTTTGCTTCTTCGGGTTGACTTGCTCCCCCCTTCCGGTTTGAAATGATTACTGGCCTTACACGACAAAAAGCTTCCCATTAAGTGGCAGGGGATTTGTGTTTCCTTAACAGATCCCCCCCTACTTGCAGTGGTCCTTTTTTCTAGGCTCTTGTTGCCAGGACTTGGAACTTTCCGATTCTACATTTTCAGCGGTTAACACTACATCATCGATGTACTCCTGGAATTGCATCATTTACCTGTTGTGATGTCCCTTTTGGACGTTCATTATCATTCTCCCCTTATGGGCCAGCAACCACTGCTATTTCTTGAAAGACTTGGCTTTTCTTTTCATCTAGGTTGGTCTCCCTTATTGCCAGTTCCCTTGCCTTTAGTCAATCCCTTCTCCCCCGATTGATCCGGTCATTGAAGTGGTTTTTCCTGGGGGTTTGGGAGCCCCTCGGAACAGCTAATAATGTCTTTTTTCACTTCATATACTGTCCTTGTTGTTTTTTTAGTCTGAACCTGTCCTTATTTTTCCTTCAGAGGCCGGCGCCACGGTTCCTGTTCCAGCCACTTGTTCGAAGTTATCCCCTCCCCCCCCCCTCTGCTTTCCTTGATTTATGCCGCTATTTATGTGATCCCCTTTTTTTATTCACATTCTCCCCTCCCGAGTTTTTTCTTCCTCACTTGTGGCCCTTTTGCTTCTTTTTCGCCCCTCCCTCGGTTATTTATGGGCCCCCAACACATGTCGTTCGGGATTTCGACTCTCTTTTCTGCCTTTTTGGTATCCCTTCTTTTCTCTTGGTCGGGTACACGCAGCGGGAAAGGTTCTTTTTTCCCTTCCCGCGCGATGTCAACCAGTTTCTGTTTTTCCTTTTCATCCCCCTGCTGGTATGCCTTCTTTATTTTCCCCTCAGTTGTGTGGTCTCTCTCTCATTCTCCTCCTGGCTTTTTCCCTCGACCGAAAATGGTCCATCCGTTTCCTCGTCTTTACCCCTTTACCCTCTCTTTTTCCTCCCCCTGGAAGTGATGAAACTCTAAACCTTCTGCCTAAGAGAAGCGAAATCCCCCCCCCCCCCCCCGTTAACTAAATGTGTTTTCCCTCCGCTTGACCCCTCTTTGGCCTCTCCGCAATGCCTACTCCTTGACAAAAAATTTGTCCTCCACTCTTTCTTGGGTGAGCAGCCTTTCCCCCCCTCTTGATGATCACAGCAATCTCCTTGTCTTCAGAATCATTACTCAACAGCGGTTTCTTAGAACCATCACAAGGCGGACCCCTCACCGTCTTTCACGATCGATTCTGCTCAAAGTGCCATCTCTTCTTTTTCCTCTCCCAGCCACCCCCCCTCCCCAGAGAATGGTATGACTTCTTTTCAGCAGCATGATTCTGTCTTTTTTTGTCATGCGACAAACAACCTCTTGCATCGTCTGACCTATCCTTCTCTTATGTCGGTTCTCTTTCCTTTCTCCAGTCATCCGGTTCAGTTTTCTGTCACCACAATCTCTCCCAAAATCGCCCCCCTCCGGCTCCCCTCACCGGTGTTTTTTGACCTTTTTTGGATGAAGTTTCCTCCCTTTCCAGCCGTGTCCACCCTCCGGTCATGATTCCGGTATCCCCCCCCATCCCCCTCCGTGATGTAGAGTACCCCATTTTCTCGTTTCAATGCTGTCCCCCAAGGCCAATCTTTTGATCACGTGATGCATCCCGGAACCTTGACATTCCCCCGACCGGCTTGTATGCTGGTATTTCCCCAGGTCCGACTATAAAATCACCCCTTCCAGTTCATTGTGCTGGAAAGCCTTGTTGGTGTACAATGTCGTCCCGGACTCCTGGTCACTTTTGGGAGCAATTTTTTCCAATTTCCCCTCCCTCAAGACTTTCCGCCAAATCAATAATCCGTCCTCGTTTGCAAACCGAGATCGAGCCGGGCAATACGCTTGTGGTCCCCCTTGTTAAAGTTGATTTTACTGCCGTACTGCTTCCGTCAGTGATGCGTTCTCCAACACAACTCTTTTGAGTTTATCTCGCGCTTCCCTTCACCATAAGCTGTCAATTCGCCTCGATGCTGCCCTGCGGTGTCTCACTTCCTCACGTCCGCTTCCCTCCTCCAGTTCACTTTGTTCTTCCCGCTGACTCCCTGGAACTACGGCTTTACCCCGGCCTTAACCGTGTCAACCCTTTCAGGTTCCACAGGATGTTTTATTTCCCATACTTTTTGTTGTCCCCACTTTTTGCCCGTATTAGCAGCCAGTTTTTTCCCCCCCACCCCGAGTCAATTGTTCGCTCCTGAACGTAAAAGCCGGTTGGTATCGCGCCTTTCTTAACCCCCTTGCGCCCTTTCTTTCATTGACCCCCCGGCTGGTCTCTTTTCCTGCCCACCACTGTTTCTCCTCAGCTAACCCCCTTCACTTCCGAGATATGCCGAGTTTCTCCGTTCCCGCAAGTACTGAGCCCTGCCCCAAAAGGTGTTCCTTTCCCGGTGGTTTGCTTTGAACCCATTTTTTGTGTAGTTCCCAGGTTCCACTTCTTGCTTCTCGGAACGCCGGACACGTGCCTGATGTTTGGGATGCATCCGATTTGAAGTCCTGATCGACCTTGACTTTTGTTGACCGGTAAGTGCAGTTAGTCGTCACCCCTCCTTTCACCTGAAGGATTGTCTTGTTACACATAAACTGAGTGAGTCACTACGTAGCGGTAGCTTTGATTTGAGTGTGGAGCGTGTAACCCTGCAGAGCCCTCCGCAAAATGGCATTTTTTATCCCCTTTGAACCGCCCCATGGGCGCCGCCCGACCCCCTTCATCGAGAACAAGTTGCTTCGTTGTGCTCGGCCTCGCTTCCCTGGTTGCGATACTTTCAGGGCCTCCGCCCTCCCCCCCCCGCACACAAATTTCTCCTAGTTCGTATAAACGTGAAACAACTAAAATCCCCTTGTTCTAGCAAATCAATCCAGCGTGGCGTCGAGCTCTTCCCCCTCCCCCCAAGTGTTACCTTTCTCTAAAAGCCTGTAGTTTATTGTCCACTCTGATACTCCGCTTTCTGTCCCGCGGCGACAACAACTTCCCCCCTTTTTGACCCAGGAAAAGCCCCCCCCCACGGAACCGTTTTCTTACTCCCTGCTGCGCTTGACTTTTCGGTCTGCTGCTTTCACCGTATTCGTTTTTGTCATAGTGATAGACCTCTCGCTTACACCTGTTCCTTCTCCCTTCCTTTTTCTGCGCCGCTTCCTCACAACCCGACGCCCCTCTTTGTCGGCTTTATTAAACTACGTGTTCCGTCCGTTCTTAGTCTAGTAGTAGTCGTACTGCGCCTTCTCCCCTCGTAACGGAATTATCTCTTAGGACTTTTTTGCCAATTACGTCTTGGGATCGTACCGAACCCCCCCCCGCCTTGTCATAGCCCGTCAATTTTTAGGTCGATCCGAGTCCCAATGCACGCCCCCTTCTGCTTCCCCTTCCTGAAGTATTTTTTTTTTGATGTAGTAGTGTTTCTCGCGACCTTTTGGACACTGGAGTGTCTTGTATCGAAGAGGCCCTTGCCACGCAATTCCCGTCGCAATTAAGCTTTATGTCCTCGATAAGATTCAGACCT
>Ga0179593_1632091_pt1 | contig 10417 bp, 14 predicted proteins | sample CZODoug2_1_08_16_FD_185931 | JGI IMG/M metagenome (GOLD analysis project Ga0179593, IMG submission 185931) | Vadose zone soil fungal communities from Angelo Coast Range Reserve, California, USA - CZODoug2_1_08_16fungal (PacBio error correction) | ecosystem: Environmental > Terrestrial > Soil >... | reverse complement strand
TCTTTTCTAGACTGAGAGGTTCCTGGCGTCTCCAAGGATGCAGGAAGTGGCGCCCCCTTGCATATAGGCTTTACCACTCCCCGCCGACTGAGGCCTCTTTTTTTACGTCCGTCTCCCCTTTCTTACGTCAAGGGACCGAGACCCCGCGAAGAGTCTTCCATAGAATTCTTGCCCCCTACGAATAAATCTCCTCTCAAACCATAGTAGATTGGAATGAGGGCCACCGACTTCTTTTCGCGTCCCGCCGATTTCCCTTCAGAACCCCTTCCTTTAGCGCCCGAAGAAACTCCCCAAGAACAAATGAGGACCCTCTCGAGTCCTGCGCTTTTTTTTCTTTCCCCTTGCGTGACCGTTTAGGCATTTTTTTTTTTACTTTGCACCCTCTCTCTAAAACGTGCTTTTTTGCAGTAAGTGTGGGTCGCTGGACTCATTCCCCCCCCTTTCATTATAAACGGCGCTGCTCGGACCCCATCTTAATGCTAGGAGCTTTCCCTTTTTGGATAATATAGTTAAGATTTCCATAGTAGAAAAGGGCATGTAACCCTCCTATCGAGTTCTGTTCGGACATCTCTCCCCTCCGATTTTTTTCGCTTGGATCGATGTTTTGTTGATGACTCTTGTCTTTTCCGGTATGCAGCAAATTGGTTCGAGACCGCGCAAATCCCCCCTTTTCTGCCGCCTGTCGGGTTTTTTTTGTCGCTGATTTTAGGCCTTTTTTTTCTCTTCCTTTTTTCCGGTGTCCCCTTCGCTTCTTGATCGGGATAGTGTCCTTCAAAAACGACGCATTTAATTTTTTTTCTTTTCCCATCCTGCCGAGTTTCTTTTCCGTTTGAGACAGGCCTCGCTTCGCGCTCTTTCCTTCTCTCTACGAGGCTCTCTACTCCCCCTCTAGAAGGCAACGTCAGCGTTTTTTTTCCCCCCGCCGACAATCCGGCGGACTTTTTTTTTTTTTTAACGCGCATTTCCTGCTTACCAAAAAATGTCGTCATTCCCCCGCCTCCCTTCCTCCCATGTAAGACTTCCTCCTTCATTCTCATGTTTTCTATAGCACGCCTTCGCGGGCGAAACTCTTTTTTACGGGTCGGCGCACTATCCTCCCGTTGATTTTAACGCGGGACCCCTTCTATCCCAATTCTTCTTTTTCCCTCGCAAATCCCCAAGCCGTCGACCCTTCCCCTCTTGCGAAGACCTTGGCTTGTCCCTCCTTTTGCTTTATTCGATGCGCGATACTCATCTGGACTTTTCCCCTCTGGCTTCACCTTCCCCTTTCCTTTTCTCAAGAGGGGAGACAAATGCACCTTCGGTAACGAAGATTAGGCGGCTCTCCTTTTGAGACTAGCTTTTTTTCTTTCTCGTAGCTTGAATGGCATCCTGGCGCCATCCCCAATCTGCGCTGGCTCCTTCCCCACGGTCCCCGAAGAAAGGAAATTTGAAGCTCCTCTTTTGGGAAGCCCTTTTTAATTTTACTCCAGCAATGACGATCTAGGCTTCTTCTTTCTCATGGATTTACTTTCCCGCCTTCCCCGGCGCACTCTTTGTTAGTGATCCCCCTTCTTGGAGCGGAATGGCTCTCGCTGATTATCTCCCCTCCACGCCAAAGAGCACGGCTAAGCCTCCTCTTTTGCGCGAAAAGGACCTGCTTTTTTCCTTTCCCTTCCGAGAAATTTTTTCCCTTTTTTTTTTCATAAAACGCCGAAATGCGCTTCCCTTCCCCTTCCGCGTTACCCCTTCCGCTGCGGCTCACCGCGTTGACGCCTCGGTTTCCTCTCCCCGCCTTTTCCTCCTCCTCCGTGTTTTGTTTCTTTTCTTTTCGGAGTAAAGACGGTGAAGCGCCTCCCCTTCTCCTTTATACGTTGACTGGGATTTTTTTGTGTCAGAGGAATTTCGGTTTTTTTCCTTTCTAGCCCATACCGAGTACCCACCCCCCTTCTTTCTGAGGTTACCCGTCCAAAGGAGGTCTCTCCTAGCTATAGACGTGATCGTTGGCGTGGACTTCTCCCTCTTGTACTCGCGATTTTTTTCCCTTATCACGACAAAGAGTGCGCCGGCATTTTTTTTTCTCCTCTAAATAAATGACTCCGCTCCCCCTCCCCCCTCTGCGGCTTTGGCGCAAGAGCCTTTTTTTCTTTGGCGCGGAAAATTGCAGTGCTCGTCGCTCCTTTCCGTAGTCCACGAGTTAGGGATTTGCGCCCCTCCCCCCCCCTTTCCTAAAGATTTTTTCCCTTGTTCCAGCGATAGCAGCCTTAAGCTGCGTGACCTCTCCTTCTCCCTTCTTTTCGCCTAGCGATTTCTCTCCCTCGTTGAGGTGCAGCGCTCTTGTCACTGCAGTACGTGACCTTCGTCCCTTCCCCCCCTCTTCTTCCCTTCTTCCGACCTTCATTCCCCTTCTTTACATGGGGATTGTCGCGGAGCGCCTTTAAGTAATGGTAGAAGAGTTCCCCAATCACTTACGGACACTTTTTTATTTCCCACAAATATGTCACGCCGCTCCTTTCCCCTACAATTCTTTTTCTTTAACCGTCAGTGAGGAACCTTTCCCCTCTTAGAGGGGAATGAAGAACCCCCCCCCCCCCCCCCCCCCCCACCCCCATCTTATGGCCAGTTATCGCGGAAAACCCCCTTCTCGGGCGGAGTCCCTTTTCCCTTCTTTAGTGCCTCTTCTAAACGCTTCTTCCCTAATTAGTAGAGCGCGAGTCCCGGGAGGTTTTTTTGTGAACAGCAAGTCGGGCTTCCCCCTTCCTGTAGATCCTTCCTTCCCCCCCCTGAAATGGCCGGAGTTTTGAGCTCTTAAAGATACCGCTCCTCCCCAACTCTGAGTCGCCCACTGGAACGCGATGCCGAAGGCTTTCCCTCCTCGACCTCCCTCCCCCACTCGCGACATCGAAGCATTTTCCCTTTATCGGGGAAGCCCCTTTCTCATACCTCCAGCGCGACCGAATCGTCCCCCCTTCCCCAAGCCCCCCTCCCCCCCCTCCCCCCCAGCAGGAAAAAAATCGGCGTCCCCCTTGAAGGAACGCCGACGAGCTCGTCCTTTTATACTCCGGGGTTTGCTTTGGGTGCGAACGATCCCTCCCCTGCGATTACCTCTTCTCTCCCCCCCCTTAGCTGGGTGATGAAATATTCTATTTTCATTTCGAATTCATCGGACCCGGCGTCCCCCCCTTCCGTCCCCCACCCCCCTTGTTGATTTTTTTTTCCCCCAGAAAAACCCTTCCTCTTCTGACGAAAACCCGTCCTTTTTCCTGCAGCTAGATAAGTTTTCCATACGTGGGATTCTCCCATGTATTCGGTCTTCCTTTTGGAGTCCTTTTCTCCCGCGGAAGGCTCTTCTTGATAGGTTGAAGAATGCCCTCGTCCCCGATTCTTTTTTTTTTTTTTGCGGCGGAGGCCTCTCCCTTCGGGTCCCAGGAGAGTTTAGAAGAAGATTCGCTTTGATTACCTCCGGCGCCCTGACGCTTTTTTTCCTCTCCGGCGTCCCTTTGAAGACATCTTGGCTTGTCGATGCTATGAAGGGACCTTTCGCAGTCGCTTTTCTGGTAATAACCCCCTTTTTTCTCGGCAAGGGGCCTCTTTCCGTCTTTTCCCATCATAAAAGATATATATCTTTTTTTGTTGTTGAGAGAGAGACTTCCTTTTTCTGATGTGGCCTCTCCTCCTACTGGCCGGCGCTCCCCCCCCTTTACTACTCCCTTAAAGGAAGTAGGACATCCTTATTCAAAATGAATTTTACTTCGACCCCCGAGAATGCCCCAGCGACTCCGCCTTCCTCTAGCCGCCAGGCCCGAGAAGGGCTCGTGTCAAGCTTAACTTTTCAGCGAAGCGAGACACGCGTCCCCCTCTCCCAGGAAAGCCTCCTCCCCCTTCCGAGGCCGAGGGGCATTCTGCCATAAACAATCTCTACTTCGCTTTTTCTCTAAAGGACCGCCCCTCTCATGTCGCTCCCTCCTTTTCGAGGCAAGAAAGTCCCCCCCAAAAATTTCTCTCAGTCGTTGATCAAGGAGCTGTCCCCCTCCCTCATTCATATTATGTTTTTCCTTTTCCCCTCCTTCACCGTGCTTGGTGTGGACGTACCTCGAATTAGAAATTCATCTAACCTCTCTCAGAACTACGTCGCGCTTGTTCCCGTTTCCTCCTCTTTTTTTTCCGATGTCGCCCCCCCCCCCCAATCTTACAAATTAGTTTTCCCTCAAGATGAGCGTCTTCCCTTCCCATATTTTCATCGCCTTTTCGCTGGGGATCGATGCTGTCCTTTTTTTTTTCCCCTATGCTGGCTCTCTTCCTGCAGCAATGGGCGAGACCTCCCCATCCCCCCCAGGATGAGGGCGAATTCCTTCTTCTATCCTGATGTGTAGCTTGATTTTTCCAGTTGCACGGTGAATCCTTTTCTCTTTTTGAGTCAGGAGCCTTTTGCGCTCAAAACGCCGCCATTCTTTTTTTTTTTCTATTCTTTTCGAAGAAGTTTTTCCTCCCCTTTTCCTCCAGCAGGCCTCGATAGAGCTTTCCCTCTTCTAGATTCATTCTCTATGTCAAAGTCTTCGTCAGAGCAGTTCCCCCTCGCCCCCCGGAATAGGTGTTTTCCTTCCCCCCCTTTTGCATCGCTAACAAAAATGTCGTCATTCACTCCCCTCTTTTCATCCCTTAATCTGCTCTTCCTCACAGGACGGTTCTGGAGTACTGCTTCTTTTCTTGCGGGCTTCCCTTACTGGGAGGCGCATTACCGTTGAATGTCCCTCGGAAGACCAAGGACTTTGATCCCCCCTTCACGACCTCCAATAATCTTTTTTCGACGCCGGCTGAAACGGCCGAGTGCTTTTTTCGGAATGCGGTGGTCCTTTCCCGTACGGCTATCACTCATCTGGTCTTTTTTTTTTTTAAAGAAACGGCAGAGGCGAATCGCTTTCTACAATGCAGACTGATTTCCTTTAAGCGGCTATCGATGAATTGGAGAAGACTCTTCAGCAGTTGAATGGCCCCTTGCGCCCCCAATCGCCGACTGGAAGACTTTGAGGCGAAGAGCAAGGCAATTTTTCCCTTTTCTTCCTTCCATGCCCCCCTTACGGCTTTGAGCCAAAGACGCCTCTGCGCTACTTCCTTATGGATTTCTATCCCAAACTTTAAGGCGACTTTTTTCTTCTCCAAGAAGGGAATTTTCTCTTTCTTTCCCGCGATTCGGACCCCCCAAGCCAAACGAGCCCGCCTAGATCGATGTTGCGCGAAACAGACCGTTTCCAGGGTCCCCCCCTTCCTACTTTGACATGTTTGTACGCGGAGGGCCTTTTTTCCCTCTGAAGAACCTCGTCCGCTCTCCCTCGTCCTTCCTAGAAGATCTCTTTTTAAGCCGTGTTTTCCGCTCCTTCTCCCCCTTTTTTTCCCCCCTCCGTGGTTTTTGACTCTCCACCCGGCGTCAACGCTTTCTCAAGTTCTTTATCGTAGACGATGGCTTCTCGGACTTTGTTTTGTTGGGAATAGACATAGTCCCTCCCGGTACCCCCCCCCTTCCTCTTTCGGAAGCGTTACCGTTCCCCCCCCTGGCCCCTTTTCGCACCAACAGTGGCGGATTGACTCCTCTCCCTTGCTGGAGGTAGAGAATTGAATCCTATCTCCCTGCGCTAGTTTCTACGTTCTTTCGCACGAAAAAGCGTTCCCCTTCCCCTGTCTAGAACCCCTTTTCTCCGCCGAGCGATAAGCCCCTTGAGAAAAGAAGTAATGTCTTTCCTTTTCCGACTCAATGCGTCTTTCTCTTTCTGAAGCGTCGGGGACGTTTCCTTCGGATTTGCCTTCTGCCATTCAAGCTGATCCTTTCTCCCCGTCGTATCAAAGTCAAGAGATAGGCCGCCTTATTCTTGACCTCAGTATATCTTTGCATTGTATACAATTATTCTTTAGACCTCGTCTCTCCTTGAGGGAGAGACAGCGCCTCCCTTCTCTCGCCGTACGTAGACAATTAGTAATTCCCAAGGGCTTAAGACGCGCCTTTTTCCTCGTCGAAGGCTGGATGCGTGCATGGGATTCAGTCCTGGGTCGCTCCTCCTTTATACGTTGTCCCTCCCCCTTTTTTTTACCCATCTGTCCAGCGCAGCGAAGGGTTCCTCCTCCCCCGTAAGTGAGGAATCTCTTTTCTTTCCTGTCTACAGTTGTGTAGAGGATCCTCTTCCTTCCCACCCCCTATTCATCCTTCCTTCCCTCCGGCCGGCGCCGGCACTCTGACGTTGAATTATCTCACGATGCCCTTCCTCTTCTTCGAGCCGAGACGATTCGCGAGGCATGGCTCAGCACGTCGTTCTTCTGCGGAGATCCTTCCCTTCCCCCCAATGGCGGCGTTTTGAGCGGGTACGAACCGATCCGCCCCCCCCCTATTTCCAGTTGACTTTCCCGCGATGAAGAAGGCGAAAACCCCTCTATCTTTACTCTCCTCCCTCTTCCCCCGCTGGATTGCGCGAGTATCGTTTTCCTTTTCCCTGAGCAGAGAAGACGCCCGCTCCCTTCCATAGAACAGCACGATTCCCACCCCCCTATTCCCTGCCTCATCAGATCTCTAGTGCTGTAAATCCTTGTTGCGACCATGTTCCCGATAGGAAACTCTAACCGCCCTCCCCCTCCCACAAGGCGCGAGATTCATTTTTTTAGAGAAGAGACTTTAGATGAATTAGAATTTTCTAACCAAACCCCTGCCCCAACTCCTTCTCTGCTTGGCAAAGAAACCCCTTCGATGAAGAAACGAGCTTCCTTTCCAGCCTTCGCGAACATTTTTTGCTTTGATGGAATAGATGTATGCCTTCTTTTTCTCCTTGAGCACTCTGCGTTTCTTCGTTTATTGGGATAGGTTGAAGGCCCCTATGGTTTGAGGAGGTTTCTTTGACGTCGGGTTTAACGTTTTGTCCTCCCTTAGATTCCCCTTCTCCTGGCTCTCCGTCGCCGGCGAGAGTCCCTTTTCCTAGTAGAGGGATTGTGATTCCTAAGCAGGTTTTAGCATTATTTAAATAAAGTTTTAATCCCTTTCGCCTTTCCCCCCCCCAGCTCTATCTATATTTCCCCCTTTGTTAGAGAGATAGATTTGATGAGGGTGATCCGGACGGCCCAAAATTTTCTCCCAAGGAAGTCGGCGTCCCCCCTTCTCGGCGACACGACCCTTCCTGAGGCGCCAGAGGACGACGCCTTTCTTCTTACGAATCAAGGACGCTCTCTAGTAACCTTCTTTCCAGCGAAGCGCCGGTTCCTACGACCCCCCCCCCCCTCGCCCCCCTCTCCCGCAAACCATCGATATCTCAGAGGGGGCATGCTAAACGACCCCTCTTCGCCGCCGGCCGCCCCGACAAATCTTCTTTTCGCCGAATTCGCCCAATGATGTGGCACCTGATCCTCGAGCGTTTTTTCCCAGGCGATGCTCGGTTCTGCCTTCATTCTTCTTTTCTTTCTCCTCTCAGATCTACAACCTTTCAAGTAAGTTTTTTCTCCGGGCGAGGCCCTTCGCGCTAGAATTTTTTCCTCCCCCAGCTCGCTCTTTTTGCTGCTCCTTCTAGTTTCGAATAGTCGCCACCCCCCCCAAGACTTTACAGCAATCCGTGATTTTTTTCCGCGACGAACTTTATTATGATGGTCCCTTCCTTGGTGATTTTTTGCTTCTAGCTCGGTTATATGCAGCATACCCGAGCAAATCCAGCCTTTTCTTCCTCGTAGTATTCTCTCTCTTCTTCTCCTCTTCCTCTTCATCGCGGTTACCTTCCCCTTGAAGTATTGGGGCCTTCTGGTAGATCTCGCTCAAAACGGCCTCCCTTTCTCTTCTCAGACCGCCGTTCTTTTTCCCTTTCCGATGGAATACAGCTCGCTCTCCATTGCTCGCGCCCCTCAAGGCTCGATCATCGCCCTCTTGTGAGATCTCCCCTTTCCGCGGGGCCGCCCCTTCAGAGACAATCGGCGTCTTTTTTCGCGTTAAGTTGTTTCCCTTGGGTGTTTCGTGAATTACCGAGAAAGCGTGTTCTTCCAGTCTCTCTCCCTCCCCTTTTGAGTATGGATCGCCCCTTGATGACAGATGTGGTACGGGAGTTTTTTTCACCCCATCCCCCTGTGATTTAACGAGGAGACCTTGAATCCCTCCCCTCAAATTCGATCCGCGAAAATACCCCCTCATGAAACGGCGAGGGATGAAGCCTTGCCCGGAAATCCCTCTGCGCTCCAGACGGCGATCAATCCCCTTTCCCTTCCGGCTAGGCCGCACGCTGCCCCCCCTGGCGAAAGGCCCCCCCTTCCTCTTTCTCCAAAGAGAAGATTTGATGAATCGTCCCCTTCACTCAGATTACAGGTTCCCCTCTCCGAGAGAGATTGATATTTCTTATCCTGTCGACAAATCCTACTTCTTTTACGACGCCCCGACAGGCCCTTCCCCCCCATTATGCAGAGCCATGTCTTCTATCTTCCCCCCTCCTTCTTTGGCGCATCCCTCCCATTCCTTTTCGGCGGAGCGCTCGGCTTAACCTCAAAAAATTTCAGGCGCACCTCTTTTCTTGCATAGTCTTCGCAGCGATAGACCAATTTTTCCCCTCCAATCTCCTCTCTCTCCTCTCCCGCCACTGTTTGGCGAGAACAGTCCTCCAGGGGAACATTCGAAAATCTGATTCCCTTTTTTGTAACGCCCCTTCGGGTGATATCTCCATGCCGATGGACGAACCTCGTCCTCCCCCTTTATACGGAACATGAATGCTCGCGGCTTCACCGCGTTGGATTTTTTCTATCTCTCTTTTACTAAATAACTCCGTTCTTTTTTTCTATAGATCTCTCTGACGACTCCTTAAGAAGAGCGGAGTTCCCTTTCTTTCTCTTCTTTTTCTGCGACGATTTTTCCGTCTCATCTCTTCGGCGGTGGGAATGGCAATAGTCCCTCCAGGACAGATTTAGGAAGGGTAACGTCCCAGTCGTTCTTTTCTTTCCCAAGTTCTCTCCGTTTGTAGTGGCGTGGAGGTCTCTTTCTCTCCCGCGCTCCCTTCTCTCCCCCCCTTCTGAGCAGACAAAAGCGTTTTTTGCGAGGTCTCGAATCCATTATCCTAGCTTGCGATCTTTGGCGCAAAGCCGTAATGTCTTTCTTCTCTTTGCCCCAAACTTGTCCTTCTGCCGTCGGTGACGTCGTCCCTCCCTTCCTTTTAGGGAATTTGCTCATGATGCACAGTGTACATTTTCTTATCAAATTCAAGCGAGCCTCTTTTCCTCGTCCCCTCCCCCCCAAATCTTCCTCTTTCCCTTTTCTTCGCCTCGCCGATGCCTTTTTCCCTTTTTCGCGACATTTCAGATGAGTGATCTCCTCATCGACCTTAGTAATCCCGGACCCTACTTTGCCCGCGCCGTTTCAGCGCTTCCCCCTCCCTATACTCTTTTCTTTCTTTCCTTTCCTTTTCTCCCGCTTTTAAAAATAACTTTTCCAAAGTATGAGACTAAAGTACACTGTCATCGCCAGCTCCCGGCGCGCCCCTTTTAGTGAGGACTCCCTCCTTCTATTAATTGATCTTCCGGGTAATGACGGACAGTTGTTTTTTCCTTTCCTTTATCGCGGAAAAACCCCTCCTTTTCGCATTTCTCCTCGGACGAGGCCGCGCGGACTTCCCCCCCTCTTCTTAAGGCGATGATCTCTCCTCCCTTCTTGGCGAGCCGGAAGCGAGACTCTCTCCCCGTCGGGAGGAGTCAAGACGGCGTATCATTAGGCACCATGGTTAAAGTCCCCTTTTTTGCGGGTCAACGCTACCCCCCCATTTCAAGGATCACCTTCTCCCCCTTCCCCTATGCCGAGGACTCCCTCCTCAGCGATAGATAATCGAGACCTTGCAGCACTTGCTTTTCGGTTCCGCCCAATTTTTTCCTCTCTTAGAAGCTCACATCGGCCCCAATAGACAGCATCGATACCGCGGCCTGGCGTCGCGATCAGATAGTTCCTTTTTTCTTTCGGGCTTGTTAACTTCCTGTTTCTTCATTGTCGATTTTGGGGCGATGAACGATGATTGGTTTCAGCGGATTTCTCTCTTAAGCTGGGTGAGAAATATCTCTTTTTAGATGGCATTTCTTTCTTCGGCACCGGCGACCCCCCAGCAACGTTGTAGATCTGTGGAAAACCAAAGCCCCCCGAAAAGGAGCAGCGCACTTTTTCCTCCTTCCGGGGTCCCCCCTTCCCAGTTTTTTATGGCCTCGAGTATTATTCTCTCTCTCATTGAGAACCTTGGCGGCCCCTTCGCGCTTTCTTTTGCAGCCGTAGCAATCGACTATTGTTTTGTTTCGGTCTGTAGTCCTCTTTCCGATGGAAGAAGAAGATCTCCTTGACGTCGCAGGTTTTCGGCCTCCCTCGATAGACGCGTCGCAGCTGGTCTTGTTGTACGATTTCCCTCTTTTTCTCCTCCGACGTAATTTTGCATCTTCTTTTTTTCCAGGCCGATGGCGG
>Ga0179593_1594497_pt1 | contig 10417 bp, 16 predicted proteins | sample CZODoug2_1_08_16_FD_185931 | JGI IMG/M metagenome (GOLD analysis project Ga0179593, IMG submission 185931) | Vadose zone soil fungal communities from Angelo Coast Range Reserve, California, USA - CZODoug2_1_08_16fungal (PacBio error correction) | ecosystem: Environmental > Terrestrial > Soil >... | reverse complement strand
TTATTTGCCCTCTCATTTTGAGCGTCACCCCTTTTTCTTTTTCCTGACCATTTTATCTTTCCCTCACCCGTTTTTACCCCCTTCGAAACGACAGCGAGTCGGTCTTATCCCGCGCTCGCGACGAATGCCCTTCTTTTTTTTTTTCATTACGCCGTGGACGCTTCAATCTTTCACGCGTCACTCAACGACCGCGTTGTTCAACTGCCCTTTTTTATTGTCGAGGTTTCTTCCCTGAATGGCCGCCATCGTAGATTTCCTGCCCCTTCCCCCCTCGTCCCTTTCCCCCCCTACGTCTGGGCCCGGCTCGCACAAGATTGACCTTGCCGTTTCCTTGACCACCCGAGAGGCTCTAGCTTCTGCCCCACTCATCACCAACCTTTCGTGGCTCCCCGTCCCCCCGACGAGACCCAATCGTTCGATGACCAGCGCGGATGCCAAGGCGTTCCTATAGCACTCTTCTTCATCGCTTTAACTTTCTCACCCGCCGGGCACCGGCCAATGGACCCCTATTTTTTCTCCTTCGCGTAAGATCCCGGCTGTCGGCTTAGAAATTGTCGAACATATCCGGAAGGTAAAATTTCTCATTCAAAGTGGCGCATGCTTTGCTTGCCTCTTGGCAAGCAGTGACCCTCACCCACCACATCCTTCGCCGTGAATATCAGCGCCCCTGACGACTGTTTATCCTATTCAATCTGGAACGGTGAGCGGCCAAGCCATCGATTCTTCTCCCTTTTATACCCGAGGCCTTGGTTTTTGTCGTTTTGCGTCGCATCTTCCCTGGAACGTACTCCCGTCCGAACTTCTGCAATCTCTTTTTTTGTACCCCCCCTCTCGATTGAGGAATCAGGATGGTCTCGTTGTTTTCCGCAACCGGCACATCCCTTTGTCCTCCCTGCGCAGTTTGACCCAAACCGTTTGTTTCCCCTTTTTCATGTACGACACTTACGGCTGGCCTGATGCAGGGTTAGCGGTTTACCCCCTCTATTTTGAATTTTAAAGACCCCTCCCCCTCGGCCCCTTGTAAGATTCTGCCTCCGATCGCCATTATGCACCCCTTTCCCCGTTTAATGTGAGGAGATGTCCCCTCTAATTTATCGATGTTCTAGCTTCCTCACCTGGCTAGCTGAGCCTTCCTTCCTTTTGCCAGCCAATGAAACTTGACCCAATAAGTTAATGACCCGTCCCCTTCCTGGTTCATTGCACATTTCGTATTTGCCGCCCGTATATAGTTTCTAGAAAACCTCCCCTTCGGCTGGTTTTACAACTGACGAAGCCCCCCTTCTCCAATAATCCCTTACGCCCGGCGGGTCGAACTGCACGGCCTATTAGAATCCCTCCTTTTTTCAACCTGTCAGTCGCCCCAATTCCTCGCGCGATTCGCCGAATCTCAAGGGCCTTAGTGCCCTGCTTCCCCTCTGAGGTTCAACCCTCTTCCAGAAGACCTGTAGATGTTCGCTAAGTTTCTTCTTTTCCCTCTTCAAATTGTGGATCATTTTTTTCCCGCCCCTAGACTTTCCGAAGTTTTTTGTTAGGTGGTTTATCCCCCTTTCCTACCTCCGCTAGGATTCATGCTCTTCATTGCCCAACCTTATCCCCACATTTGAGCCAGACCCGTACATTCACTGCCTTTCCTATGTTTCCCCGCATTTGTATGTTTCCTCCCTCTCGTCAATCAGGTTGCGTGGGTGTTCCCTTTGTTAAACGCAACGGCAGCTTCATGGTGAATCTCGTCCTCAATCGCAGGACTTTAGCCTGCGGGTCTTTTTCTTGAGTTGATCGTCCACATCCCGATCCTGTCATTTTAGAGGACGATTCGTCATCATCGCACTTGATTAGCCTGAAGTCCTTCTCCTTGCCACCTCACCTTGGATCGGGCTCCCTGTTTAGGATTTACATTGCCTTTTTTAGGGGTGATTCCGGCCATTTCAGACTGACTTTTTTTGATCGCACCCGGTTGTCATCCTCCCCTCCGGCGTCTCGAGTGCACTCCTGCATGCTGCTGGTAACTTTTATTGCTTCAAATGGCTGCCCTCTCGGCCTTTTCTTTTCCCTGCGTTGCTCCGGCGCGCATGGTGCCTGGGTAAACCCCTCCATCCTCCCCCTCAGCTTCACCAAAATCGGTCTTTTTTCTCGGTTGGATTGTACTGCTCACCCCCTGAACGTCGACATCCTGTCACCGTCTTTAGTTTTTCCTCTTTGTGCCAAGGTTCTTTTCTCCAAATCCGTATCATTTTCAATCGCCGAGCCGAAGTCCTCCGGTGATGGTCTGCCATTGGGCGTTATACATTTGATTTTCCCTATCCTTCTCCCCCCCCTTTTCTCGTGGCACGGGTGCTCTTTATGATTCATTTAAGCGCGTATGATTTCTGCACCATGGTTGTGTGGCCCGATTTTTTCTTCTCTATCTTATACTTTCCTTTGTTGTTGTTGAGCTGTCTCACCCGTCCAGAAACACCGATTTTCCCCCTTAGAGCGGCAGTCGGTCCATGTCCTCATTGAGCCACCCTTTCACCCCCTATGAGTCTCCTCAGGTCGTAAGGATTCTATCTCCGATCCATCCCTTGCCCCCTCCACCGCACGCCTTTTTCTTGACGACGTGAAGCAAACCTTGTCTCTCCACCTCCCTTGGCCCGCCCCCTACAAATCCTTTGGATTTTCTCTTTCAGCCGGCGCTCCCTGTGAGCTGCATCCCCTCACACCCGATTTTTGTTCTCCGTCAGGTCTCTCCTTCTGTGTTCCTTTTCCCACCTTTCTCTTCGCCTGGGACCCCCCTATGCCCGCCATGAGTGACCCCGACCAGATGATCACAGCACCCTCCGCCTCTTGACCCTCTGGGGCCCACGCCGTCCCATCGCTCTACTAAATGCTCCCACCTCGAAATACTGCCGGGGTTATCCTTCGAAACAATTCAGGTTTCCATCCCTCCTAGTTATCGCCAATGGTGCCCCCTTTGCCACCGCTTGAATTTTCGATTCTCCCTTTCGTGCTGTTGACGACGAGTATCTCTTACCGCTTCTTAGCATCCGACAGCTTCAGTTATTTTGACCTTCAACTCCATAGGCCGATGTCATCCTGGAGCTCCTGCTCTTTCGTCCTCCCGGCCGGATGACACCAGAGGTTTTTTGATTTGCACCAGCAGACCTCCCCAAGCGCCCCGCTTATGGTCCTCCTCGGGACCATACCCCTTTCTTTTCCCCCGGCAAGAATACTTCCTTCTTGGGATGGTTTTTTATGGCGTCATGATTTTCGCCCCTCTGATTTTCAGAGACCCTTCTCGTTGGTCGGTAAACTCCTTCTAGACCAACCCGCCTCATGTTTCGAACCTGTCTCCATTCAAACATTTTTTGTCTTCGGTTCCGACGTGTCAATGACTCTATACCTAATCATGTATGGACTCTTTATCAAGTCAAAGCCCTACCCTGAAAGCCCCTTTATCTCCCCTGCTCAGGCGCGGGCGCTTTAATGGTTTTTCGACTCCGGTTCCACTAAGAGTAGGCCGAGGGTTTCTTCAAAGTTAGGCCAGCTCCTTCATCGCCCTGGAGTTGTGTTCCTGGAGGTTGATCCCCCCCTTGGTAAAATTCGTCGAGGAATACAAACAGGGTTCAGAAAGCATGATCCCCTTCTACTTCAAGGCAAGCGAACCGTCATTTTCCCCGCGTGGTAATTTTTTTCTGGCTTTCCGTTGGCTAATTTCGCGCGGCAGTTTCGTGACCCCGTCTTCCCCTTTCGAGCTAAATTTTCCTAAACATCGCCTCTTACCGTCTCTTTCCTCCGGTCAATGAAGATTTTGGCCCCCTCCTTTTTAACTCCGGCAGAGTGTCCGTAACTTTTGTCACGTCTCCCAGCTTCCCCCCCCAATTTAAGCTTTTCCCGTGGCTTGGTAGTTTGATCTCGCCATTCGAGGGATTCACAGGATCCCTTTCCGGCCCCATCAGTGGTCTCCTAAACCCCCCATTCCCCTCTCGAATCCTCGTTGGGCTTGCTGGCTGATGTAGTTCCCTGTCTTAGATCTTATACCCTCCCCCCTCACCCATGACCCACTTGCCAGTGCGGCTCTCATTTTTTAAATGCGAGCCAGCTTCTTTTGGTGGATTTTGTTTGTTCAACGCGGAGAATCATTAGACGCTCAGTATCATTTTCTACTCTAGCGGCAAGGCCTCCCGTTGCTATAATGGTTTTCTGACCCCAGAAGAAATCATTTTCTCAATTTGGTCAGCTCGTTAATCTAATTCTTGCCTTCTCGCCCCCGCGAGGCCCGTCCTCCCATTTCATGGGAAGTGCCTTATAGTTGAGTTGCCACGGGCACAGGCCCCCGGGCTTGCGTTTCGCCTTCGCTGCATTTTCCCGGCATCGAACATTGTTCTTTTTTTGCCCCGTGCCGACTGAACAGGTGTTTTTTATGGGCAGTCCTCTATCCTTCTTTTTAAATTGGACGGCCTTCGTCCATCCCCCCCCCCCCCTGCCTCCCCTCCCCAGCTCGAATTCGCGAGGTGTCCTTTCAGGTCGGATGAAGAGTTTTCCTAGCACTCCTAACTTCCCGACCCCCCGGAATCTTTTTTCCTGAGTTTCCCCAGTAGTTTCCTTTTCCCGCCTTCGTTAACTTCCAATTTTCTTGGATTTTCATCTACTTTTCCCCTTCCCTTCCCTGTCGCTGGGTATCATTAGAATGTATGGTCTAGTGGTACCCCCCCCACCTTTCCCCGTTTGCATATACCTGGTCTTTTCGGTTGCCAACCCGAGGGAGGGCCAGTTACCTCTCTTTCCCCCCCCAATCCGTTGTTTGTGAGGCCCCGCTGATTCGGTTTTTGATAAACCTTCTTCCACCGGCTGCTGACGCTGAAGGTTTTGGGGCAACTCCCCTCCTCCTCCCAGCTCTTCCTCACTATCACGAGATCCTAGATGGTCCCTTTTCTGATTGCCGAAAATCATTTACGTTAACCTCCCCCTGTCCATCCACCCGTCCGGTTCGTTCCGGCCTTCTACATGCTGGTTCTCTGTCTGCGAGAAAGGTGCCCTTTTCCTTATGGATGCCCCCCCAACTATCTTCCCCGTCGGCTTGCCCCCCCTACTAGACTTTGCTGGCTCTCCTTTGATCCAGACGGTCGATTCCACACGGAGTTTGATTTCATCCATGAAAATCCCACCTCAAAATGCAAGGTCTCGCCGGGCACTCCCCTGGAGAATCAACGTTCCAAAAAAACGGGTCCCAGAGGATACTTAAGGAGATCTCCCAACACACTCGAAAGAAGCAGGCTGCGGTTACAGCGCGTGATCATCATCAGGAGGAACCGTCTGGACCAGATTCAAAAGGTAACTTGTCGAGCTTACTGCTCTTAGAGCGTCAGAACAAGCCTTACTGGGTTCCATTGACTTTTCTCACCTGCCTAAAAAGAGTCCCTACTTGGGAGGAGTGCAGATGCCCTCGGAGATTTTCCTCCACAAGAATTAAGACTTGGAACTGGCATTGGCCAGAGAGTGCCGTGCCTCCTTTGCAGAGAACGCGAGCAAAGCTCTGAAGCACTCCCGGGTTTGTAGAGGACCTCTCAGAGCGGTCCAGTCCGCTTGACACCGGTATTGTTTCGTGCACGCTGTTCTTTTCGTTTTGTCGTGTCCCCTTTCGCATGGTAACTCCCTCCGCTCCAGACCCTTTGCAATCTCCGTGTCTTGGCCTCTTGATTTCTTCTCGCGCCTTTTGCCCCCCCCGCCCACCTCGAGCCTTTTTCCTGGCGTGCAACGATTCGCGTCAATTCCCTATCGCGGCGCAGAGGGCTTTCGGAGAGGGACTGGTCTGAAAGCTCCGGTAATACCCGACCTCGGGTCCCTCTTGCCTGCTTCCATTGCCCGCTTGTTCTGTCAGCAGTTTTCCGAATTTGTTTCCAGATCCTTACTTTCCTGAATTTTAATATCTTTTCAAAGAACTGTTTACACTAGTCCCTTATTACTCCAGACAAACGGCGCCACACAACAACTTTTCCTACTAGTCTGTCACATCTGTTCCGCCTTTTTCATCGCTTGTAAGTCCGTGCTGAACTTTTGGCCTTACGTGATCCACATCCCTCCAGTTATTTTTCTCTTCATCCCACCTCAGGCATCCCATGTCACTGGTAAAGACCGGTGCCTTTTTTCTCGCCTCTTTCATTCTTTTCTTCCGTCCTGCACCCAAGCTTCTCTTCACTTCCACGACCTTCGGCTAGCATGAACCCTGTCTGGGCCTTATTTCCCTCCTTTCCTACGTTTGCGGCGCATTGGTAATCACTATTTTTTCCTTGCCATCGGTTATTCTACATACTCGTCTCGCCCCCTATTAACTCCGTGCGGTATGGCCAAATCCGGTTTCCTTCTTTTTCTCCAGTGAGCCAAATCCCATCTATTTTTTGACGAAGCTTCCCGATTTTCTATCACCTCTCGTCCATACCTACCGCCTGCTCCTCCCTTCTGATTTATTGAGATACCTACCCCTATTTTTTCCGTGTCAGCCCAACCCTCCTTTTCCTCTTTTGGTATCTCCTTCCGGGATGTTGACATGCCACTGACCATCAAAGTTAGCCCTTCTTTCTTGTGCTGCCGTCCACCGCCTTCCGGTTCTGCTCTGAATTTCCAACGTGGGCCAGCTGACTTTACAGGACCCTAACGGGTTATCCCCCTCTTTTCCCGTTCTTTTCGACGTACATTTACCCCCTCCTATCTCGTCGCCCATTACTTTCGTCTCTATCGCTATAACTTTCATCTCCTAATCCTTTCACAGCTTCTCCCATTAACGTGTGTGGGTACGTTCGCTTCCCCTTCCCCCTGTTTCTTCCCGTAACTAGTTGCCCTAGACTCTCCTCCTTCCCCCACCCCCTCGATGCTCCCTTCCCGCATTCTTTGGGTGCCTTATGTGCTGCCCCTCGCGCTGCGTCATACGTGGTTCCCCTTTTTTCCTTGTCTGTTGACGACTACCCGACCCTCTTCTCCCGCCCCATCCCGCCTCTATCATTTTTTGGCCTGCTGCTTCCTCCGCTTTATCTTGGCTCTCTTTATACTTTTCTTTCCAATCATTCTCGCCACCACCTTCTTCTCTCACACCCCCCACTTAGGGTTTCCTTTCGCTCCCCTCATTTTTATTAGCGACACAGCACCTGTTTTCAGGGATTCCCCCTCTCTGGCACGCTTCACGTAGAGTCTGACACGATACTGTGATGGCTGGGTTATACTAGCCTCCTAGAGTATTTGAACTAGACCCACAGCCATCCCCATGCTTCGTCGTACTTATTATTTTACCACATATTCCATTTCCTGCCAAGACGCCGTTTGGTACCGCTACGCTTCGTTAGGTGTGGATACTTTTTAAGCTCCTTGCCTTTCGTGTCTGCATTTGCTCCTACGATGACCCATCTCCCTTTAGGTCCTGCTCTATCAAATTGTTTTTCTGATCTTCTCTCATGCACGTGCGTTCCGTACAGTAGCAGGCAGCCGAGGTCTTTCGCGAGAGTTCTTCTTGCCCTTCTCCTATCTCGTCCATTTCTGATAGCTCATTCTTCATATTCTCAATTGCTTGATCCCCAGTCTCTCATTTTGCCTTTTTTCTTCCTCCTCAAGCACTCCGCCGACCCGTATTCCACTAAAGTAGTCCCCCCCACCCCCCTTTTCCTTTCCTTGCCCCCCCGTATGGAGTGTTGTGTCCCTTTTACTTTTTCAGTCTCCTCTTCCCCTCTCCATGATTGTCCACTTAATTACTCTCCCTTAGGAACCTTTTATCTGAGTCACTAGGTGAGCGCGAGGTTTCTGTTTCCTACCCATACAGGTCCTCTTCCATGCTTCGAGTCGCCCTCTTAGACGTTCCTTTTTTTCTATTTCCTTGCGTCCCCCTAACCCAGTACTATATTCCCATCCGCTTTCTCCAACCCCAGTAATCTTCCGCGATACTGCAGGCCCACCCGTCTCTCATTACTTGACACGGATCCTCTTGGTTAATCTTATTTCTCTTTCCCTTTTTATTTCGCCGTCTTAACCCCTCCTAGTCCCCTTTCTCTTTCTCCCCTCTCGTCCTGTGCCATTGTTCGAACTACATTTTTTGCTACCTCGACTGACCGCGGTTATAGCAGGATCACCCCCCCCCCTTTTTATTTTTTTTCCGAAGCCTTTCCATCTCATTCGATTCCTCCCCTTCGCAAACGTTCTCAGTTTTTTTTTTTTTTTGTGCTGATATGCCTAACCACACAGTGTTTGATGCAAGTGCTCCAACGACCTCTTCTTTGAACTACCTCTCCCCTGTCGACTTCTAACAGACTAAGTGTCCTCTTTTGCTTCCGTTCTTTGGGTCCCTCCCAGAAGAGGGTTTCCCACTTCTTGAGTCCTATTACCCTGTCATCAGACACTCTGGCCGCGGACACCCCCATCCTTCTATCTTCCTCCCCACATCAATCCAACTTGTAGCGCAATGTATTAATACCCGTCTTCTTCTGACCCACCTTGAGCACCGCTGTTTTTCCATCCCCCTTACGCTTTGTGCCTCCTTTTGGATTCTTCCTTGGGTCACCGCGTAAGTGCACGTTTATATAGGGCGGAGTGTCCTCACGTCTTCCCGACCACCCGCCCCCCCCCGTACTTGATGCGGACCTTTTCCCCGGCCCGCTGGTGGTGTCCGAGCTGCCAGGTTTCAGTACCCAGCGTTATGCCGTCTTAGGTGCTTCGCGGCTTAGCACCTGCGCGCACACGACCAGTATTCCGGATCCCCCTCGTGCGGGTCATCCCTTCCCGCGTATTTCTCCGACTCCATCTGGCAAAGCGTCCCCGCCGCCTTCGCTGTTTCTAATTTTTCTTCCTTTTTTGTTGTGATGTGGCCCACAACCGACATCTATCCGTCACGGCTCTAACCGTTTCTCACCAGTCCTTTCCTTCTATGTTTGTCTATCATTCTCTCAGGAGCGCTCTCCCCGATGCTTTTTAAGGTATGGGCAAAACTCGCGTCATTTCCTTACACGCTTAGACTGTTGTCGTGCGCCGACGTCCTGCCTCACATGCGCCAGACGCTTTTCGTTGCGTTGCGGCAAATACCACGCTCTTGCGTTACGCTCCCCTCTTCTTTGTGTAGGAGATTGACTCCCTTCCATTTCACTTTCACTCTCCCCTTATGAGTATAGTGATTCTTTTTTTTTTGGTTGTACTCACTAACGTCCTTCCCATCTTTTTTTTCCGCTATATCATTGCACTAATTGTCGCGCCTCCTTCTCTCCGTCAGCCACAGTGCCAGCCTCTACCCGTAGGTTTCGAAAATCGTTTGCCTCTTTCTTTGTCTCAATTTTCGTCGTTTCCTTTTCTCTCCCTTCCTTCACGCCTTTTGCCTTTCTGTCGGACATAAAATTTCCTTCCTACACCATCCCGTCTTCTGTTTTTCACGTGATCTGCGGGTTTTTCCCTTCCTTGATAAAAAGTACTCTATCGATGCGCCTCCCTATCTCCTCTATTCCATAAAACGATCCCGATGGTGATCATGTCCTCTTCATTCCCCACTGCGGTTGCCCCATTTTGTACTCATCCTGAGCCCCTTCCTTTTCCTAACCGATGGTCCGTTTTGGGGTTCCCCCTTCATCTCCCGCGCTCTTTGTGCCAATCGCCTCATTACACAATTCATCTTAACTTCCTCTCCCTCTTGCATGTTGTGTTCTTTTTTTTTTGTTGGTTTTTTTTTGTGATTGTGTATCGAATTTGATGTCATATCCGGACCCGGCCGTCGTATCTCTGCCCACCAGCCCTTTACCTCACTATTTTAGCCATTTGATGAGCCCGTTTTTTTCTAAGGTCTATCTCGCCTTAATTTCTTCCACGCCCCCCCACCCCTTTCCTCTCCACCTTGCCAAACGAGGGCACCTCCATGTTTCCACGCTTGGCGCCCTGCCTGCCGCATTCGCCGCCCCTTGGTATGTCCGCCCCGTTTCTTGTCTTTCCACCCGACAACTCGAGCCGCAGTTTGATCCAGTAACACTGATCTGCATCTGAGCACGCGGCACCCCTAACTCTTTTCGTTTCCACCTACCGCCCGTCTCCCCGTTGCCAGGACCTGTCGAACGGTACAGCTTCTTTTTTTTTTTTGGCCGCCTCCCCCGTACGAACGCCGCTTTTCTCTACGAGCCCCCAACGCCAGTCCCCCTCTTACCCACGCTCGTACCTTTTAGTCGTGTTTTTTGATCACCGGGCCTTTCTGGACGTGAGAATAATACTTACTCTTACGGACGTTAGTGGCCCCCCCTTCTCCGTTTTCATCACACCTGTTCCGCAGCTCCCACATTGTTAGAACGTGACCCTTGCGAAGGTCCCTTCCTTTCCCCAGCGTGGGTATTCCCCTTGGATCCCCCTGCACCAACTCTAGTATTGACAGTCCACGTTAATCAAATAACGCTTTTCCCTCTTTAGCGTCGTTCAGAGTACCACTTCAATG
>Ga0179593_1505712_pt1 | contig 10417 bp, 14 predicted proteins | sample CZODoug2_1_08_16_FD_185931 | JGI IMG/M metagenome (GOLD analysis project Ga0179593, IMG submission 185931) | Vadose zone soil fungal communities from Angelo Coast Range Reserve, California, USA - CZODoug2_1_08_16fungal (PacBio error correction) | ecosystem: Environmental > Terrestrial > Soil >... | reverse complement strand
ACCGCTGTAGTCTTTGTTCTCCCTCCAAGGTCTAGTGAGATCTTTTCCCCCCAGTTCACGTTCCTTTTCAATCCTTCCGGCCCTTGTTTCTTACCCGAGCCTTCGCTTTGCACAACGTTTTGTTCCTCTTCACATCGTTGCCCGTTCCGCCATGGGTATCCTTCGTTCTCCTCTTTTGGTGTTCCCCGGCGTACTTTTTTTCATTTCCCCTCCCTTTTGAAAATGAAAGCAGTCCACCAGGAACTTTCACGGAAGTCTTTTTCTGAAGCTTCCAGCGTACAGAGCGACGCGATACTTATCTCCCTCCATCGGTCCCTCTCTTTTACCCGTTCTTTCTGGAAAGCCCCTCCTAAGTTAGAAGGCTTCAGACATGGTACCCCCCCCCTTTTTTTTCCCGCTTCGTCAAACCAAGGAGGAGTTTAGGGAATAATGATCTCTTCCCCTCTTTTCCCCTCCAGACCGTCTCCCCCATTTCCTTACGCTTTTCCCCTTCGGAATCGCTGGTTCTCTTTTGTTTTCGAGTAGTCAGCCGTGAGGTCCCAAAGTTTAATGGGGCACGGGCTTCGCTTCTAGCTTGGTTCCCAGTTTTTTCCCAGAATCTCGAGTACTCGGAACCTGCTCCTGCCGCGGTAATTCGTAGGGCCTTGTCCCCTTCTACTCTCCCCGTTTCTTTTTACTCGTGCACGCCTTCATTAGCTTCCTTTTTTTTGACCGCCGCGACAAATCGCGCCGAGTCCTCAAACGGAAGGGTTTTTTTCGCATTCGTCCGGCATGCCATCGGCCGTGTTCGGCGGCAGCCCGTGCCTTATCCCCCCTGTCCCGGAGCCGCTGATGTGACTTGAATTCCCCTTTCTCAAATTCCCCTGACAGCATCGACCCCCTATTGCCGGTCCATTTCTCCTCTTTCCTTTCGGGTTTTCCCCCTTCTTTTTGTCTTTCCCGTCTTTACAATTTTTTTTGTTCTTTTCTTCTTTTCCTCTTCTCCAGTCGCCCCTGCCAAATAGTACCGCTCTCCAGCAAAAGACTTTCCGCATTTTTTTTTTGCGGATCTATTCTTTCATCTGGAGAGTCACTTTCCCTCCCCGTCGCCCGATGACCCCCCCGTGCGTTGATCCGGGCACGTCCTATCCCCTTTATCCGAAAAACTTTGACTCGGGGGAATCGGCCCGAACAATTTTCCGTGCTTGGAAGTTTTTGTATGAAGGCGTCGCCTTTGAAGGTCCCCTTTTCCCCCTTTGTCAGAGCTGTTCCTGATTGCTTTTCTCGGATGTATTGGGTCCATTATCGCAGTTTCCCCTTTCATTGAAAGACCTTCAACTCGCATCTCGTACCTCTTCTACAATGGCCTAGTTCTTTCTCTCCTTTTCATCCTACGCCGGTTTTTTTTTCGATGCTCATGCTTTACTACGAAGATGCAGAGTTCCTTTCAAGTCATGGTTAATATCCTTCTCGGGGGACCCAAGATTTCCCTGCTAATGTCGGAAAGCACAATCCACCCCACTTATCCTTTTTAGGCCCCCCAACGGTCGACGACTTCCTTTCAAGCGCTACAGTACTGGTTCTTTCATCAATCCTCCGTCGAATCTTCAAAGTTTTTTTTTTCCCGATATTTTTTTCCGGCTTCACACGGTTCGTTCATAGGCTTTCCCTTTCGTCCCCAGATGAGCCCCCTCAGATCAGCAAGATCCCCTCCGAATCCTCCCGCGTTAGTCGCGTCTTTTTCCTTCTTTTTTCTTTTCCAGTTAGACCTCGATCTTCCCTCTCCGAATAAACCTCCAATTTCCCCTTCCTTTTGCCTCAACCTTTTCGCTTCCCCTGCAAACCGAACTTTCCTTGCCCGGATATTGTGGTGAGATTCTGCGGTTCTGCCGCCGAGCATTTTGTTCCCTGCAAATTCCGATCCCTTTCCTCCGTTCAAGAGTTGGCACCTGTCCGCCAACCGTTTTCGACGATGGAATGGCAACTTTTGTCATGCGGTCGCGTTTTTCTTTTTCCCTTACGGCGGTCGCCACGGGTTTCTTTCTCTCATGGGCCCCCAGGTCTCACTTCGTGTCGAGAAGTCTCTTTTTATTTCCCCGGATTTTCTGAGCAATGCGGCCTCTACGACTTCCCGCGGGACGCCGAGTCTTCCGAGTACCCCCCCCGATTCCTTGCAAATATTTCCTCTTTTAACCTGCTTCTCCCCCTTGCGGGATCTCCGGCCCCCCCCAATCTTGGTAAGCATCGCTTTCCTTTCATAGAAAACTGAAGCTGGGCGCCCCAAGCGATTAGGACTTTTTCCTTTTCATCGTCATCGGCTTTTCCTCTTCTCTTCCCTCCCCCTTCTCGCCTTTTTTACGCCGAAGAGAACGCGTAGTTTTCACAGGTCCTTTTACAGCATTAGATGGCGTTGGGCTCTGGTCTTATTTTAACAGAACGTTCCCTTTCTCCTTTGAATTCTCCCGCTAGCGGGTACGTTTCTGGCCGGCCTGCAGCGCATCGGGCTTCTTCCTTTTTCACGTGAATTTACTTTTTTTTTTCTTCTCTTCGTTCTAACTGTGCGGGTCTTCCCTCCCCCCTACTCCGGTGAACCACTTGAGACCCTTTTCCTTGAGCCGGAGAGGAAGGTCACCCTTGCCGCGAGTATGACGCTCCCCTTTTTTGCAGCGGAGGATCCTTGGAAATGGGACAGGGTTGTCCTTTCTTTTTTTGTGAGGGAAGCCCTTTTTTGACCTGATCTCCCTTTGCTGCTATCGCATATCCTTTGCTCCCCTCTGGGCCTTTTGTTGTCGATACACACCTACTTCAATGTGGAGAATTCACCCTCTGCGCGACGGTGCGCGTTTCCCCTTTCTCATCCAAGGACATTTTTTTTTTCTAGCGTGACTCCCCTTTCCTTTTCTTTGGTAACTCTTTGAGTGGTTGCGGCTGTTACGCGGTCTTTTCCTGAGATTTCCCCAATATCGTCAAAGAGCCCTTTTTTTCGGGGGAGGAATGGACTTCCTTTTTCCATACATCCAATGATGTGATGTTCGTAGGCCTCTTTCTTCCTGCGCTTTTTCTCACCATGGAGTTCCCTCCCATTCTTGGACCTTCCCGAGAACCTTTTGCCATCGTTCCTTTTTCCCCTTTTTTAGAATGCCCCGAATGACATGCAATGAGAGAGCCCATTGCTGATTTATCTCTTCTTCCTCCCTTGTTGAGTCTCTTTTGGATCTTTTTCCGCGCAGAAAAACCCCCCTTCGGAAGATATGTCGGCTTGATTGAAGTGAGTTTCCCCCCCCACAGCTCTCCCTCCGATCAACGACTGCACATCGAGACGCCGAACTCCCTTTTTAATGAACCAGCCGTGACTCAGAAGATGCCGCCGCGATCTTTCTTCCCTGTTTTCCTGGACGCGGTCCCCAAGCTGCCTTTTCCCTTCAGGCATACCAATCATCGTTTTCGTGAGAAACAAGACGTCCCCCTTCCCGAGAGAGTTTTAACCATCTGTGCACCGGCTGTCTTTTTTTTTTCTTCTGGACGTTGAAATTCCCCACTCACAGATTTTTGGAGGAGGGTGGAGCTTTATGAGCATCCTCGCACCACCCGCTCTTCCTTTCGTTGTTGTTTTTTTCGATTCGGCAGGTGGTGAGAGGAAGGCTTTCTACCATAGTTCCCCCCTCCTCCCCTAAACCCAGTCCTGTTTGTTTGAAAGTCCCTTCTCCTTCGCCACCGGTGCAACTCTTTTCCTTAGCCTCGTACGCGCCGCGTAGCCCTCTTTTCGACCAAATACGATGAGATTCCCTCCGCACATCTCGGCGCTCTCCCCCTTCCCATTTTGAACCCAGGCATCAGGAGTTCTTCTCCTTTCAGTCACCTTTTTTCGCCCTCTTCAGGGAGTCTCGCAATTTTTTTTTTTTTTTTTTCCTTCTAGTATGAACCGGCCTCAGGAGTTTGTTTCCGTGCAGCAAATCCTCTCTTTCCCTCTTCTCTGAGAATGTGGTTTCTTCTTCCCCCTTCACACCCCTATCAACAAGTAGGCTTCTTCTCCTCCCAGCAATAGGGATATCTTCCTTCTTTTCCGAAATTTTTGATGCTCAGATTTCGCCTATGCTTTCCGCAGCTGTTTACCCTTTGGCTCCTTCTCCCCCGGAAGTTGTGCCTGCGCCGCCGTAGCGCCCCCCCCTTTATTTTCCAAAGCATGGGATTATTACCCCCATTGGCCTTAACATTTCTTCCCCATCGGCTCTTTTCTTCTGAGCACCCCTTCTCCGAAGACCGCGTCTTCTTCTTCCCAATCGTTCGTTTCCTTTTCCCTCTTCTGTTTTCCGCTCGAAGAAGAACCTGTCTTTGATGAGAAAGCGTCCGCTTCTTTTTCGTCGGCTTTTTCCTCCCCCTGCTGTCTCGACACTCCCTTTTTTAGCAGGTTGGGCGCACTCATTTTTTGCCTCCCGTTATGTCTCAGTTCTTAATTCCACAATCATTCAGGCCCATGTTTCCCTTTCCCCCCTCTCCCCCCCCGCTTGCACCCTCCCTCTCGCTTCCTTCCTTCCTGATCTCAAGGGGTCTAATTACTTTTCTCTTTTCCCTCCGGTCCTGGTTCCACGGCTTCTGCTTTTTCTTTCAAAATACCCGAACAGGATCTAACGACCTGAAAGCAGAACCCCCTTTCCATCCCTGGGATCCCCCTTCGCCTGCAGGCCCTGAGGCGACTGCGCCCCCTCTTCTCAAGGCCCTTCCCGGAGTCACGCTACAGCATTACAACGTTTCTTTCTTCCTCTTTTTCCCCGAAGCCCCCTCCCTTTCGTGCTTCCTCTCGATTTCGTCCCCCTCTTTCAGGGATTTTTCATGATTGCCCCCTCGTGCGACGCATTTTTCCCTTTGAACGATGACCTTGGTTTCGGCCCTCGTTTTCGAGGTCAGTCAGACCCCGTTTTTTACAACGATTGGATGGTTCACGGAGATCCGTGTAGAGCGATGGGTCTTTGCTTTTTCTTATTGCGATCCCCGTACTCGGAAGACATCTTTTCTCGGTACTCCTCTGGCTCTCCTGCCCTTTCTCTTTTTCTCGGGAGTTATGCACCGAACTTCCTTGCGCATCTTCTTTCCCTCGCGAACAACTTCCGCGCAGAGTCCTGGCCCACTTAAGCCGAGCTCTTGTTTCATGCCTCGTCCTTCCTTCTCGGACGGCAGCCGACTTCCAACTCTGGAAACTGCGCTGAGGGCACAGCACGCATTCAAAAGGCATCTCACCGCTCGCGGCGTTTCCGACCCACCCCTCAGATTACTTTCGGTTTTCATAGTCATGAGGCACAAGTAGTTCAATTCGATCTGCTATCCCGCAATGAACCCTAGGAAAAGATATCCCCTCCCCCCGCGACGACAAGATCGCATGCGCTTTTCTGCTTTTCTTCTTGCGGATTCCTTCTTTCTGGCTCTCTCCACTGAGCCGTGACCTGAAACCGTGCGTTGCTGACCTTCCGATTAATATCGCACCCACAGGAATCAAGTTCCTTCCTCTTCTCACGGGTGACTGAGGTCCAGAGTACGGTAGCGGCCCAGTTTGCGATGCAGTTCTTTCCCTGTTGATGTCCAGCAAAGTTCATTCGGCGCCTGTCGATACCTTCCGTGTTTCTATCGGATCCTTTCGCCTGAAGGGAGATATTTTACCCACATGAACTTGTACCTTCACATCTCATATTATATGATAATTGCAGAGCATCTCTTTCCTTTTTTTTCCCTCGTTGTTTCTTCAGATCCCCCCCCCCTGACATTGCTCCCTTACGAAGTCTGCAGTTCCACTCGTCACTCATTATCTTTTCCCCTCCTCGATAAGACGCTTCCTCCCCCAATCAGGAAACCGCCCGGCCAAAATGCAATCAGTTTCCCGAGGACCTCACTGTCGACTCCTGCCCCCAATTCAAGCCTGTACGGTAATGGTTCTTTCAATTTCCTTCCCCTCTCTAGAATCTTCCACACTCTTTCCTCGTTTGTCGATATTTCCCTTTTCAGGATAAAGCCCCTTGTTCTTTTCATAGATCAGTCTTTCATTCTTCTCCATATGAGACTTCAGCCAACCGGAGAATCCTCCCGAAGCACCCGCAAGATCTTCGGGCCTCTGAGTCTTCTTCGTGGTTTTTTCCGGGAGGGGATAAGCTCTTGCCCTGGGTGGCCCCGGGAGATGATTTCCTTCTTCCCCGAGAAGACGTCCCCCAAAAGACCTCAAGGACAAGGGCCCTCTAGCTTCCTCGGGAAACTAAAAAAGGTTGAGAGACAAACACAAGGACATCCGCCTCCTGGTCTGTGAGGGCGTTTTTAGATCGAACTCGAGTCCCTCCCCTTCAAGGGAATAAGAGGAAGTTTGACTTCAAAGTTTCAGGTCATCTTTCTATAATCTTCCCCATGGGGGAACCTCTCCCTGAGCCTCCACCAGGCAACCAAGGTTTCTTCCCATGGACGAAGCGTCCTTCTTTAAAAAGGCGCACCGGATGGCGATGCTGCCCGGCACGTTTCCTGGACCCGCCGCCAGAGAATGGGAGGTTTGAAGGATACGGGGTTCCACAACGGGCTATTGAGAAACGCCTTATTCCAGTTGAAGGGCCTTTTTTAGGGGATCTTTCAAGAAGCGGCGGAGATTGGAAAATTTCCTGCTCCACTCCCCTCTTAAGTCGCCCACGAGGCCACCTATGACTCCCGAGGGACGAATGATGGTCTTAACTCCCGATGTCTGCCAATAGGATGCCTCCCCACGGAAAAAAGGACGTTCGAACAAGATCTGTGGATTTCATCCACGTTGCCCCCATTCCTTCAGAGGACCCTTGTTAGGCCTCCTCAGAAAACCCTTTACAGAGGGACCCCCCGAGTCTGGAAGACTTCCCTCGTAATCGTAGTTTTCTCAGGCTTGTTTATCCCCCCGGGTGAGTCTCATAATAGGACAGGTTTTGCAGAAGGTTCATTTAGGAGGGAACCCTGGAAGCTTCCTTAGAGTGGCGTGGTGTCTGTGGGAATGCTTCAAAAGACAGCCGGGAAAGGCAGGGGGGCGGGGTATCGGTTGTTTCGAAACTGGCCTTGTTCCCCTTGGTGAAGTCTTCTGGTTCGCGCAGCCTTTTGTGCCCAAATTCCCGTTCTTTTTTGCTTCGGGAGGGGTGGGGGAACCCTTCCCCCCTTCCCCCCTCCCTACCCCTCCCCCCCCCCCTCCCCCCCCCCCCCCCACCCCCCCCCCCCCACTTTTTTTTTCCCTTGAGTTGCGGTTCTTTTTCTCAACTAAAGAGAAGACGGCGACCCTTTTCCTTCAAGGAAGGGTCTTTTCCAGGGACTTTGAGCGGCCCCGGAAACCTTTAGTTTTTTTTTTTTTTTTTTTTTCTTTTTTTTTTTTTTTTTTTTTTTTTTTTTTTTTTTTTTTTTTTGTTGATTTTTTCTGACGAGGGCGACCCGTTGTGTCTCAGGTCTTTCGGGATCATGCAACAAGGGGACGGAAGGTGGTCTTTTGCAGCAGTCGGGAATTTTCTTTTCTCATCGACTTCGCCCCCTTCCCCCTTTCTTGTAGAGACCCAGTTTCCTTTCAACAAGTCTTTGTTCCCTTTTCCGCGCCGACGGACCCCCTTTTGGCGGGACGGCTTTCTCATCCCCCCGGCCCCCTCTTTCTTCCGAGAGTTCCTCTTAACGAAACGATTTTTTCTTTCGGAGCGGAAGAGTTTTCCCCCTGATCTGTGTCTACCTGGTCACTCGCCAAGAGCCGATTTCGTGATACCTTCTCTCCTGGAAGGCCAATTTTTGTGAAGACCTCCCCCCCTCTTCTCAGGTTTTCAGGCATACTTACGGCGGAGTTTTTTTCCCTTTTTCACCCCACTCCTAAACCCGACTCTCTCTTGGGGAAACAGGTTCTTTTTTTCCATCGGAGAAATTTTCCCCTTCAATTCAGCCCGCTGCACTCCAGAGAGCCCCCTCTTCTCTCTCTAGCCGCCTCCTACCCCTTCCCTTTTTTCTTTCGGCGAAGGGGAACTGCCTAAAACCCAATTCTTTTTCCGCGACAGTCGAGGAGTTCCTGCCGGAAACCCCACAGCCTTCGGCTTTTTCCTCCACCGAAGTCGGCCTCTTTTTGAACGCAGCAGCGGAATGGACCAGCCTTTTCAGAAGAGTGCCGCGCGAGCCTCTGTTTGGGTTTTCCCCGGGGCACCACAGCGGCTTGGGGTGGGTTTTCTCCGGGCATTCCAAGCTTTTCAAGACCCGAAGAGACTTCCCTCCGAGAGCGGTCTCTCGTGGGACAACCTCTGTTTCCTTCCTGGCGAAGGAGGTTTGGTATTCTTTTCCTTCCAAACACTATGTCCCACCTTTTTTCGCCCAGTCCTGTTTTCTTCTTCTTAGGTCGACTCCTCCACCCCCCTCTGCCGATAGCTCTCCCTCCTTTTTAGAGAGATCTATCGGCAGGTGGTCTTCTTTTTTTTTGCCCTAGATTTCCCCCTACCCCCCCGTTTTTTTGCTGCTTGTGAAATAGTTTCCGTTCCCTTTCCGAATACCAAAATTTTTGAGTTGTCCAGACTCGCTTCCGCGCTTCCTCGAGTACTATTCTGTTTCTTGTTCTTATGATTCTTTTCGGCCGCTTCTTTCCCCGTGCCTCAAGAGGGATAGCTCCTTCCCTGCATCTCGGCCCGTCACGGCTGCCTTTTTTTCTCCGCCCAGTCCGATTTTTATTGCACCGCCGTAAGTCTTCTTTTTTCTTGCAGCGACCCCTTGAGATTTTTTTTCCTTTTTACCGAACCTCACCCCAAATCTCCCTCCTCAACCAAGTAGGATTCGTCCCCTCTGGGCTCTCGCATTTCCTTCCATTCCCTCCCTTCTGAATTCCTACTTTTCCCTGCTTGGCAAACGTTTCGTTTCTAAGTCCTTTTTTTCTTTGAGGAAGTGGTGTCCCCCGCGCCGGCCGTAGCGTCTAACCTGATCAAAGTTTCATTGTGCTCTTTCTCCCCCCCAATGGCACTTTTTCCTCACGAAAATAGGCTTTTTTTGAGGAGTTTTCAGAGTAGTCCTCCCTGTTCCCAATCGCCTTTCTCTCCCCCTCCTTCTCGCGCACCAGAGGATCTCGGAAAGAACTCTCTACCTTCCCGCCGTCATCGCACCACATTTGGCGTCGCGCTGCAGTGATGATTCCCCCCATTTGCACGGTTTCTCGCCCAAGCCCCTCCTTTTAGTTTGCGTCCATCAAGTTTTCGATAGCTTTCGTTACCGGTGATGATGCCTCCATTCCGGACCCTTGTTTCCTTTTTTCCTCTCCCCTTCTTTTGCACACGGTTCCCCCCCTCGGTTTCCCCTTTTGTCTAATTCCGTTATCCTGCAACCTCCTTTCTGGGTTCCTTTCTTTTCCCGGAAATCCCCAGGAGCCCCCGCGAAAAGTCCTTTCCCCCACATACCTTAAGGTTTCCCCTTTCGAGACCAGTTGGTCCTTTCCGTCTGAAGCCGGCTTCTTGACCGCGCTTACCTTTCCTCAGAGCGGCGCCCCCCGCTCCCTTACAACGTTCTTTTGCTTCCTAAGGCCCAACTCTTCTGGTGCAGGACTTAAGTTCCCGGTCGACTTCGTCCCTTAGAAGGGCATCATGCTTCCCCCTCCTTTTTTTACGCAAGACCTTCCCTTGATGCCCTTCTAATCGCTGGTTCCTTATTACGTTGTTCGATTCGACCCGGATGGCGTCAGGAGGCCCCATATTGGAATGGTGCACTTTTTTTCCCCCTCGTTTTCTCTTTTTTTTGCCGTGGCGCCTTTCGATCAGTACTAGGACTCCCTCTCGGGACTTGTATGGGCGGGCTTGCTCTAATTCCGGGCCCTGAGGAGTTCTCCGCCATGATCCTTCGCCGCCGCGAACAAAACTGTCCCCCCCGCGTCGCGAAACGGAGACGTCCTCCTCCCTTTTTTCCCATGCCATCGGACCTGACCCCCGTTCGGCGGCATCTTCCCCCCCTCTTACGGAGACAAGTTATTTCTTCCAGTCTTCTCTTTCCCCCTTCTTCCAAATGCTCGCGGCGCTACGATCGACCCCCCCTATCCGCGTACCTTTTTTTTTTTGTAATCTACTAGCCGGGACCCCCAAATGTAGGTCTTTACCTCTTTTCTTTCCTTTTGGTCGATCTGAGCTCCCCTCCTTCAGCAACGACGCGAAGACGCCTTTCGCGTTCGGGCCTGGATTTGGCGGTTTTCGGCTCATCTGGGGAGCTTTCCCAGCACTTTGAGACCCCTCGTTTCCCCCTCCCCGGGGGCCGATCCGAACCAAAGAGGAATCCTTCTACTGAGGCCCTCGTGACAGAAACCAGTTCCTTTTTTGCTTGAAGTTTGTTCTGAAGTATCGGTTGTCCTCTCTCCCCCTTCGCATTTGGTCGAGTGTTTTTTCTGTTTCTTCCTAAGTTCATCTTTTCCCTTATCGGCCTGAATGCATCACACATGAACTTGACTCCAATGAAACTCTTC
>Ga0179593_1437449_pt1 | contig 10417 bp, 7 predicted proteins | sample CZODoug2_1_08_16_FD_185931 | JGI IMG/M metagenome (GOLD analysis project Ga0179593, IMG submission 185931) | Vadose zone soil fungal communities from Angelo Coast Range Reserve, California, USA - CZODoug2_1_08_16fungal (PacBio error correction) | ecosystem: Environmental > Terrestrial > Soil >... | reverse complement strand
TCCCGTCTTTATGCTAGGGGTTATTATTTGGGTCTTTATTCCCCGGTTCTGATGTCGCGAGTAGTCACGGACAAGGCGCTTTTTCTTGGCCAGTAAATAAGGATCTGAACGTGGTCGATCGTCTTTTTTACTTTCGTCGGCCTCCTGGTCCTGTAATTTCTTTCTAGTCATGTGCATAGGCTAGACTAGGTTTTTCTATCAGAGGTTTTCATGCCGAGCGCGCATCTTTTGGCGCGTCTCCTGTAAATACCATCGACCCGTCTCGCCCCCTTTTGACCCTTTAGTTTTCCGGCCGAGGCCCCTTGAGCTGTTTTTTCTCTAGATGTAGTGCCACTGCAACTTCCCCACATGCGATTCCGTCTCTCTTTGTTAGCGTCTCGAAATGCCTATTTTTCTCGAAGTTTGTGGAGTTATCTTCGGGAAATTCTCGACGATTCTGGGGGTCCGCATATGTCATCTTGTGTGAATCGGAGCTTTCTTAGCCGCCGTTTTTTGTCCATTCCCCCCCCCCCCCCCCCTGGGGTCCCTTGCCTTTTACCTATAGCTAGGGATATTGATGATCGCGGTCATCAGTTCCACCAGCGCGCTACCACGATTGTATTAGAGATGTCTGAAGGCCGCCGATTCCTCAATTTAAGAGGGCCCGCCCTGTCTCCCGCCAGGAAGAATGTCGTGATAGGATTTTTTCAGTTTCTTTCGGGGTTCCCGTCTCTTCCTGGCGATTTCGGTTTTTTTTTGCCCCCCCAAACGTCTTTTCGCCGGGGGTTTGTTGTGCCGGTTTCTCGCCCTGGCAGTTCCAATAACTGCTTTTCCTTCTCCGCCCATGCCGATTGTAGCAGGAAAAGATAGCGACGCAGCTTGAAGTATTGTTTTTCCACTCCTTTTTTTAGGAAAGTTTCATACAAAGTTCTCCTTTTCCCTCAATCTATTTCTTTTTGCAGAACTGAGACTCCTACGGCTAGAGTTTCTAGTTTCTTTGCGAGATAATTCCTAGCACGGCGAGAAGAATTTTCGGGATCGTTACTGTGCCCCTGAGTCCCAGATCTTCCGGTGGTCTAGGTCCTTCTGCCTTCTTTTCTAGACGTTAGATTGATCCATGGCTTAGAATTTTTCTCGAATTAAACGTAGCCGAATCCCCCCCACACACCGTGGCTATTAACGGTCGAATTCAGATTTTCCCAAAAATGCGCGTTCCGATTCTCTACCCCCCCATTTGAAATCAAGGGTTTTCGGCCAGCATACTGAGACCTATGCGGCGGCCTGCCCCGATATAGGATCGAATGCGGATAGCGCCGGTCGATTTCCTTTCTGTGCTGAAGCAGCCGTTTCTGACTTTCAGAGGATCTTCTTTTGTCGGAGGCGAGTAGTGCGGCTCCTCGGATGGGTGATCGTCACGTAGGTTTCGTTAGTGTCTCTTTGGCATAGTAGTTGATAGCCCTCGACTTCTCCTCGTGTCGTTTTCGGCGGACCTGCAGGTACCAATACTTCTATCTCCATTGTTTACTCGATTTAACTGAGGCTACGACCGGCCTGCGCGCGCCTTGGGCCCCTACTGACCCCACGTACCTTCCCTTGAACTTCGCTTTAAGCTGCCTAGGCTCTCAAAGCGATCTTGACCGAAGACGCTGCTCGTAAGAATGCCTGATAAGCATTGAAGTCTTTCTCCAAGCCTTCCTGCGGCTCCCATCCTTCGCCTAAGAAAAGGTCCGCATTGTGACCCCCCAATTATCCGGATCTTGGGCCGAAACTTTAAATTTTTTAGAGCCCCCAGGAAACGAGATTGGCTTCGGCCGCGGTCAAATTTAGCCCCCGTTCAACGGTTTTTTGTTTCTATTCGGTCCTGGTGAATCTTTTCATTATATCCACGCGAGACGCAGATCGCCTCACTTTCCGACAAGACGAGACCACCAGTGAGTTTTGAGAGCGTTCGCGTTCCCGAGCTCGGATCCCCGACATGTTTTTGTTTTTTTTGATGACATCCTATAGCAAAGACGACCCACCCCCCTTCCCACTGAGGTCGTTATGTGCGGACGCTCGAGGTGGATTCCGTCACGTCCTTTTTTGGGAGTTCCGTGCGCCGGTCGTTGCAAACCTCCCCCCATTGTTCTTTTCCAGAGTATGTTTTTTCCGTAGTCCTCAACAACTCTTCATGGAATACCCAAGATGGAGTCTTTTCCTCTGGCGATCCTCGAGGTGAGTCTTTTCCCGCGACCCTAGCTTCCCCCCCCCAATTTCACCCACGACCAGCGACCCCCCCCCCTCGTTTAGGATCTCAGATTAGAGTCCGCGTCGCATGGGGAATCTCTCAGGCTTCGGCCATCTCTCTTCCAGTCCGCCGTTCTCGCAGTCGGTGATCGCGAGGAGGACTCTCATATTGATCACGGCCCACATGCTGCAAGCCTCCTTCCGGGAGTATGGCAGATTGACCTGTCCAGATTTCTCCCTGGAAAGATTCACTTGTCCCCACGAGTGGCCGGCCCCACGGCTTCGTCTCCCTGTCCGATCTCTTCCCGGATCGCCCCCAATACAACGGTCCCTCCCCGTCTCCCCCTTAGGACGGAAGCGCCCCCCCCCCAATAAGGGACCGTGACCTGCCATTCGCGCTGTGGAAGTGTTTTTACAAACAGCTACCTGGAACCCTTTTTTGTTTTCTCACAAGTTCACCCCGACCTCTATCGTACGCGAGCTCCCCGTCTCAATTTATTTCCCTTTATGTGCTGGGAGGTGTCCTGGGCAGTTCGTATCACGGATCGGGCCCCCCTCCCTCGAATCTTACGCTGATTTCGATGAGTTTCCCTTTTGAACTTCTTCGACAAATACAGCCACCCGCCCTCAATCAGAAAGCTGCTTTTACAGACATGACGATGTCCGCTCCGCGTCCGGCGCTTCGCGAGAATCCTCCCAAGACTCTTCCCCCCCGGCCATCGAGCTATGACCTCCTCTTGTACGCTCCCTTCTCCACGAAGACGTTTTTGTTTATGATCATCGGACCAGGAAGGCGTATCGGAGGTGTCTAGATCTGGCTAGCTGGGCGTACTCCCCCTTCTCGCTTTGATTAGACTTCTTCTGGCGGCCTCATCGGTAATTCTATCTTTTCCTGGTCGATCGTCTGCGATCGGTGCGTATTGTCCCCTTTCCTTCCTGATCTTCCCTCATGTGCCGCGATAGGGAAAGTACCCTATTTGGTAGGGGCCATGGCCCGATTCATATCCCCGCACCCCGTCCCCGCCAGCAAAAACCCCCTTGATAGCCGATGCCGAAGCCTCGCCGTTTGGTCTGTTTTTTTTTTCACACAAAGAGGCTTGTTTGCCGTCGACGTGCATGCCCGTCTATTTTCGATGAGAAATTCCACATGCTTTCTCATTTGTTACGATCTATGCCGTAGCCGTGTCAGACTTTTTTGTGGGCTCGCCGAAGGCCCCTTGACGATCGGTACCTTTGTGCGTCCCTATCAGTGCGAACTTTGGGACGAGAGCCCCTTGCCCTTGGTGTTTTCTTCAACTTTTCCAGCTCGGCCATACTCCTTTCCCCTTACAATGGCGTCCATGATCTCTGTCGGGGATGAACTCTTTTCCTTCATCGCAGATAACAGTCCCCCGTTCCACTGCTGATATAAGAGGCAGAAGCGCCGATCATTTTTAGCTTACTCACGGAAACCCCCCCCCTCCCCCCCCGCACCCCTCCCCCCCCCGCCCCTCCTTCCCCCCCGACCCAGATCCCCCCCCTTTCCCCCCCTCCCCCCCCCTCCCCATATCCCCCCCCCCCCCTCCCCCCCCCCCTTCCCTCCCCCCCCCCCACCGCCCCCCCCCCCCCCCCCCATGTAGTTGGCTGAAGGCCCCCGCCGGCCCTTCACCCCCCCCACCCCCCACCTGGAGCCCCCCCCGGTGTGACGCTTTGGTCGCAGGTCCTGGCGATTTATTGTTCGTTCCCCCATCCCATTCGGATTCGCCCGGTTCGTTTCCCCCTAATATCCCTTAGATGGGTAGATGACTTTGTGACTGAAACCACAGATGCGTTAGCGCAATTGAGCGAGGTTTTACCTTGAATTTTTGCGCCGGAAAGTTTCTTTCAGCCTGCATGTCGCTTGACGTCAGTCAGAAGCAAAGTTTCTCCCAGACTCCGTAAACGTGTTGAATTCTTCGTCTTTGAGATAGAATGTTTTCCCTCGCCTTTGATCTTCCCGCATGTCGGGATCTTTCTTTTTCTCACTCCTAAGATCCCTACATCCTTCTGTGGTTCTCGGCTTAGGCAGCTCTGTTCCCTCCTCTTCTCGCGCTGGTCCTGGCGAGTTACCACGCTTCACAAGGTTTTTGCCGAACAAACACAGTTTTTCTATCAATTTTTCGTTAGAATTGACGGCTAAAAAATCTTCCTGTCACTTCCAACTGTTTGCAAATAGTCCGATCCGGATCCAGTCTTTTTTTTGGGTTTGTTGTGGTGTTTGCAGCCGTTTATTTCAGGATTTCGTCTAGGGTTTCCCCCATCTGTTGTTCGGTTCTTGCTGCTTTGGTGGTAAGGCCGTACAGATCTTCCCCGCCTTTAGTCCGTCGCTTCTGGAGCACGTCTCCTGAAGGAAGCTCGGATGATCGTGGTTAGAAGTTCCGGGAATGTTTCTTAGTTTAGATCTTCTCGCAGCGGTAGTTTTCTCTTAATGCACCCCCCCATTCTATACCTCTTTTTCACTCTCATCCGTTTTTTTTCTGGATTTTTGATTTGAAACGGCTGCGCGCGCTCGCTTTTACGCATAAGCCCAGACATTACATTCCTTGTCCCCTATTGCCTCTTCCTCAAAGCAGAGTCCTATCCCACCGTCCGTGTTGTTTCCGCCCTCGGCAGATCCCGCCATTCATTAGTATTTGCCCTCCCTTTTCCGGTCCGCACCTCCGCGGAGCTCGCCTGCTTTCATCCTCCCCCCCCCAGGCTCCCAATCGGGGCTCAGTATCAACTTTCTTTTAACACGAAATATCCCTAGCAATATGTTGTTCCGTCCCCTCAAATTTGCCTTGCCTTTCGCGGTTTGATACTTTTCTACACTTTTGAATTTTTCCCTGAGTTTTTTTTTATGGTTCTTCTCCCATCTTGGCTCATTTCAAGAATGCAGAAGCTGAGGTGGACCCCCGCTTTCTCTTTTGCTGCGCGGTGCTTCCCCTTTCTCCTTGTACGACGTGCGCGGGTGATGTGCCTCATCTGGAATCATCACCCCGTTCTTTTCGCGTTCTGAATCGGTGACGAACTTCCCTCCGGCGGCTTTTATTTTTTTCCTTTGCGCTCGGTCGTTTGCCCCCCCCTGACAGTCCCCAATAGTTCCCTCTTCTGGTTTTTTGAAACAACTCTTTTATGTCTTCTATCCGCTTGCACTTTTGTTTTTTTTATCAACCGCCGTTTTACTTTTGTTACGCTCCCCGAAATCGACATGCGGACAATCCTGTCTAACCTCCCCGGCCTATAAACGACATTTCTGTCTAGGGCGGGTGGCCAGCTCTGGAGACTGACAGGCGCGCCATCCCTGGCCCGCGTCGTCGGCATGCCTGTTTGACCCTTATCGATCATCACCCCCTCTCTTTTTCCGGCCACATGCTGGATTCTCCAATGTTGTTTGACGAGCTGTCGTCAACCTTTACGAACTTCTTGCCGATGCACTCTCAACTCTTATATGGTTCACGTGCCTCGTAAGATCTCACACGGGGCTTCTCACCAAACGAACGTTTGCTGACTATTTCGTGAGGTTTTGAAAGGTCCTAATCCATGAAGGGCTTTTTTTGAAGTTGTCCTTTTTTTTTTACATCATCGAGGCCCTTCATGGGTCTAGATTGCTCCCTTTTTCCACCTATCGTCACGCGGGCCTGTCGGCCATAGTCCACGTAGCTGCATGGATGCTGGCCCTTTTTCGGAATCTCTCCCGGGCCATGCGCTCTCGGGACTTGAACCTATAGCTTAGACCCCTCTCGTCTGAGCCCTCCAGGGACCAAGCGAAAGATTGATTATTCGAACCACCCTAAAGATTTTTTTTTTTTTTTTTTTCTGAAGATCATCTCCGATGAGGCCTAACTCCTTTTGCCTCAGCGTCTGCCGCCCGACTCGCCCTCCAGCTATTGACCTCACGTCTGTTCGATATTTTTTGTGTTTGGAGAGAGCGACCAGTCCTTTCCATATTTTCGGGACTTTTTTTCTCCCGCGTCGCATGCCTGAGGTCGTTGCGGAATTCTTCCTCTTATCAGCATTTGCGCAGTTGTCGATCGGGTAGCGCTCGGTGGTCCTTGGTTGCTCATGTACTTGGCGGTCCTCCTTCTCTTAGGTTGCATCTCGAGGATCTAATCCAGTAGTTTGCCGCATGCTCACAGCTGGCTGCATCCATGCCATCTTCGCCGGGATGCCGGCTCGCCGTGACGATAGAGGTCTTTGTGAGTTTTTTTTAGTGAAACTGTCTCGGTTTACTTTTCTCTGCAACACCTGCTCCTTCAATTTTTCATGGCCGTGGATGATGGTCTCTCGTCGCCTCACTTTTGTCTTTTATTGTGTCAGCCGATGCCCTTCTTTTGATCTTTCCGACGATTTTTCGCAATCTACTCTCTCTTCCTCTGCAGCCTGCCTTGGAGTTTTATCCGCGCTGCGCACGGCCAACCCATCCCTTTTTCCTTCCGGGCTGGCCCGTCGCGAGGTTTGATTTTATTTAGAACAGATCATACTCTCTAAACTCCCGCTAGGCCGATTGTTGCAGAACTGCTTGCCCGTCCCCATCGCGGCAGCATTGGAGGACATTTTTCCTGTTTATTCTGGTCGGGGTGTTTTCGACGTGTCTTTCTTTGTCGGGTAAAACCAACCTTGCTTCGCGGCCTTGTTTTGATTTATAATAATCATGCAGGGGGTATTGCCCCCAAAGTCCTCTCTAGCATCCCCCCCCCACTCAGCGGCACAGGCAGCCAATTATCTTTTTTTTTTAACATTGAGCGTTCCCGTGATTTTTCTTTTCGAACGCCTGGGTCGCAGTGTCGCCCGTGACAGCTTAGTTCCTCGCCCTCTCCACCCTTTCTGCGCATCTTTTCGTCGTCTTTGCGAGAGAAGCAGCAAAGCGCCGTCTCATGTAGTTGGTTGCGCACCGCCGCGACTCCCCCCAGATTTGGCTATCAATTTTTTGATTCCTTGTTTTCGGCGTCTTTTTTCGGATCCTACATGGTTCTCCCCTCGATGACCATTCACCGTTTTATCTTCGCCACAACACCGGATGGATGGGTCTGAATACTCTTAACACTGCGTCCGGTTCCGCTCGATATGCCAACCCGTGTTTTCACCAGACGTCGGATCGCCGATTGCGGTTTTCCCAACTTTTTTCGGATGTGGCCTGCGTCGAGAAGGTTAGTTTTTGCGAAGTTTCGAGGTCGACGATCTAGACCCTAGCGCCTTTGCTTCGCGTCAACGGAGCGGCTGCGGATTGCGGCGTAGACCCTTCTGCATAGGACCTAGGTAATTTCCGGGATCAGTCGTTGATCGGCTTCCGTTTGTCGTGTCGGTCGGTTGCTACAATCATCTCTTTCCTCCGGTTTGGTGAGAGAGATTTGTCCTCCGACGGCTGCCGCGCCATCTTTTTCCCGACTTTTCTATGTCCTTCCCTTCGACATTGATTTTAGTTCCATCCGCCGGCCCCTATACGCCTTCTTTTTTTGACGCTCTTCAACCCCGTTTCTATAGCCCCTTCCCTCCCGACCGCCAGTTTCGATCCTCACCTCGCTTTGTAGCACGCATCATGATCGACAAACAAGGGTTTGAATTTTTTGGTTTGAAAAACCTGATTTTAATAATTCCTCTTCCTCTTAAGGCCCCGCGCTATTTTTGACGGTCCCATATCTCCTGTGTCCTATTGTTCTCCTTCTGCCTTTGAGCCGGTTTTATGTCATCCATTGAGAGACGCAGCTAGCCCCCAGACTTTTTCGAGAACCCTTCCATCTCCTGGGAGCGTCGTATGTTGCGCCCCGATTTTTTGTGGTGATGCTGCCTGTTTCTATCGCAAAGACGACCCACTGGCGCTTTCTTTCTTTTGGCTTGAACTGTGACTCCAGCGTTTGCAACTTTCGGCGGCGTCGGTCGGTCCCCCCGTTGCCGCACTGTGCCGTTCTGCGTTCTAGATCTCATTTTTCTGTTGCTCTAACCAGTTTCTTGAAGTCTGACCTGACATGTTCTTCCCCGGCAAGCGAGGTGGTATAACCACAATCTGGCCAGTCACCTGTCCACCAGGTCCCAATTCGCTTTTCCACCCTCCCTTATCTGATCCGATTGGTCGGGTCGCTTATGGATGCCTGATCGGCGGCTTGGCCCAGGAAGACAGTAGTTGTTCCCTTATGAAGGCCTCTCTCCTTACTCCTGATTTCATACCCCATATCCTTCTCCACCTTCCCTACTCTTTAGTGTTGCCCAGAGCTCCCCCAGGATCCCAAGGTCAATTTCGGATAGTGCAGCTTCCCATACCGCGGAGAATATATTTCGTTCAAATTGGCGCCATTTCTTATTTTTAGTTAGCCCCCACACTACAACGGCACCCCCCGACTCCATAGTCTAAGGACAGAGCCAATCGTGTACGATCCATGCGGCCTTGCTGTGTTTAAATAACTTTCAACCCCCTCTACGGCCCTTGACGAGTCTCCTCGTCCGTCAACTCTATCGGTATGGATTTTCTTTTTGGCTGGCTGGAGGTAGGACGGAGGGCGCCAATTCCGGCTTAGTTTTGGAACCTAATCTAGAGACATCCTCGCCATCTATTGAGCGGATTTCACCAACAAGTCGAGGAACCCCGACACCGATAGCCCGTGCGCAAGATACGGATTTGAATGCCCTTCGTAGAAGAAGATGTTCAGGAATCTTTGGAAGAAGAGCCATTTCCAGAGGACAAGAGACGAAGAAGTGTTTCTCTTTATACTATATTATAACGTTTTTAGAGTACATAGAAGGGATAGGGGGGTGGCAACTGGCTTCTTCGACTGGGTGTTGGTTGGACTTATTTTCGTTGTTGTTCTTTTTTTTTTTGTGGTTTTTTTTCCCCTCTTCGTTTTGTTTTGTTGTGTTTATGAACTTGCTCCATAGGAGCGACTCGGCGATGTCATTCTCGGCAATCAGTCCCTGCACGTGTGTGGTTCGATTAGGGTCCCCGCCGTTTTTGAAATATTTGTATGTACTTGGCGGGATCGATATCTTGCCCATCTATTTTCTGGATATATCATTCTTTCTTGTGCCATGGAACAGACTCGCATGTGTGCCACTCATCCGAACCAAGTCACCATGAAGAGGATGCCGAAGGTCGCCGTGACGATAGAGGTCCTTTGTTTCGGCTCACTCGCTAGCGGTTTTTTCTCTCTTCCCCAATTCCCCCCCTCTCGGACAATGTTATGGAAACATGTTGCGCTTGCCGTCGCCCTAACCCTCCTTTCAAATACTTGCGTTGTATGGCGAAGACGAGCCATCTTAATTTTCTGAAGAAGCTGGCCGCCATATCATTTCTTTCTCCCCCTGTTCATCGAGCCGTGGCTTTTCCCTTGCGACGGTCAGCTCGGCCATCCAGTTTCTTTTGTGCAGTGATGCCGATATTTTTATCTTCCGATTACCGACGCCGCCTGAACACGCCTATTCGCTTTAGCAGAGAAGAAGCCGCCGTCCCTCCACCCGCCGCATTCGAGCGGCGTGTCCTTTTCTTATATGTTTTTTGACCAGTTCCTTGGTTGTGATTATGCGTTGGTTTTTTTTTTTCCCTCTCGTTTCGACTCAACCCCTATTTTTGTGTATGGCAGTTCCCTTCCCGAACACTTTGCTTTCCACTCCCAGCGATGTGGTTGACTAGCACAACCACACGACGTGCGGAGCAGATGATTTTTTTGACAGCAGCGCCGGCCGTTCGTCAGCCAACAGGTCGTGGTGACGCCGTCAGACCTATCCCGAGCCCTTCCTTTTCGGCGTGCAGAGTTCTGCGTCTAATTTAGAAACGGCTCAGCTCGGGATCGAGGGCTTTGTTTTTGATCCCCTCCTTCGGGTAGGTCTAGGTCCGGATTATGGGTCGATCTTGATCTCCGAGTGGAGCTCTTCTAACGCGACTCTTGGAGCCGAGTAGACAAACCCTCGTCCTTAACCTTTTCGCGCACCTTCCCCAAAGCTCCCTTTTTTTCTTTCTGCTATGCCACATATAGTGTTCTCCAGGTTTTCCGTTATTTTCACTTGTGTATATTCAGGATGCGGACCCTTTTTGCACTCCATCGAGTGATGTTTGTTCGTTCTACTCCCTTCCTGGCAGGCTGAACCGATCTCTTCCGATTATCCTGTCGTCGCGGCGGAGCCACGGGCTTTTTCGGAATTTGTCGGATGCCCTCGTTATTCCGTTTTCCCTAATTGATGTTTGGCGTTCTGAGTCGCCCGAGCGCGCGCGGTTTTACAAAATCAA
>Ga0179593_1337053_pt1 | contig 10417 bp, 9 predicted proteins | sample CZODoug2_1_08_16_FD_185931 | JGI IMG/M metagenome (GOLD analysis project Ga0179593, IMG submission 185931) | Vadose zone soil fungal communities from Angelo Coast Range Reserve, California, USA - CZODoug2_1_08_16fungal (PacBio error correction) | ecosystem: Environmental > Terrestrial > Soil >... | reverse complement strand
CCTGTCCGTTTCCTCGCCCTCCTATTCATCTTTTCCTTAAGGAAGTAGACTTTTTTAACCCTGGTACGGGTTGAGTGGACCCGAATGCCCTGGGTCGTGGAGAAATGGAGTTTCGCTGCTTGTCTTTCAGATAGTGACCCCCCTCTGCTCCTCTGAACAATTTGACTTCTTATCGATCCAACGGTCTGGGTAGAGTTTTGTCTCAGATGGTGTGCCGACCCTCTAGTCGCGCTCATTCCCTTTCCTGGATTCGACTCAGCTCCTCTTTTTTACTGTGTGGGGTCGCATGTCTTTGAATTGAGGCGGGTTCACTTAGATTCAGCATCTCAGTCTGCTCGGACACCCTTTGCCCCCCCTCTTGTAATTTCCCATCTCCCTTCGATCGTTGATAGTTATCTCTTCTTTCGATTTAATATCTATAGCCCTTTTCCCCCTCCGGTCAGCTTTACTAGCGGTAGGACGTGATCTCCGTAGCCGCACAGTACTTTCGCACGTCCCTCCCCCTGCTTGCGTTTCGCTTGATTTTTCTAATGATACCATGAATACCCGGCGCCCCAATTAGCTTGAAGGCCCGGGGTAACTGCGTGATGGACCCCGCCTTCTCGCCGACATGATCTTATTTGTAGCTTGAAGGAGTGGAGGTTTTTCTCTACGGATAGTGCTTCACGGTCTCGTCCCCTCAAGCAGTGCCTTCATCTCTCCTTATTCGCACTCGATGATGCGTAATTTGGATTTCAATGGTAGAGCCGTACTTTTGCTTAACGGCATCTTTCGACGCCTTTCCTCCACATGGGCTGAGGTTGGCGGCACCTCGTCCCTCTCAGGTCCTGCATGGTCCTCCCCTCGGCCTTTTTCCCCGCTGCCACTTAATTGCTTTTCGGTTTAGTGACACTAGAGATTGTTTCATCTCCCTTCAGGCGTTGCGCTGGCTCGTTCGGGCCACGCGTCTCGCGTCCTTCTCTTTTATGACCTTGAAATTCCCTTACCGTTCCTTCCCACCCTCCAGATGCATGGGAAACCATAATTCTAAGGGCCTCGTGTCTGAGTGTGTCCCCCTTGTAGTTTTCCTGAGGACGCGCCGTGTTCGACGTTGAGTCCTTTAACCCCTCCTCCCGCGCCCTTTCGGACATCTTCCAACTTGGTTTTTCCTCCGACGGTAGGGTAGCTCGCCGTTTACTCCCGAGGCACTCATCACTACCCTCGCAGCCAAACCTTTACGATCCCAAAACCCCAGTTCCCCCCCCTCGACTCCGGAAAACACACTAGGTTTTCTTCACAGACGTCAAGCCGTAGTTGAGAGATGGTCCGTTTGACCCATGATCCTCCCCTCCTACCCCAAATGCGTGCTACGCGGCCTCGCGATCCCTGGCCTGCAACCGCGCCAGGCCCCTCTTTTTCCCACGCCAGGAAGAAGAAAAATTCCCTCCGTGGACAAACGCGAAGTTTTACCTCTTTCCCCATTGTCCTTGGGATCCGTTTCCCCACCCCCCCCCAACCGACCCCAGCTAGAGCGCTTTTAGGGACAGTAAGTTTTTAATCTTTCTATCCAAGACGAGCAACAAAGTCAGTACCCCTGGATTTGAGGCGCAAGGCCGCGGATTTCCTCCCAACCTCCCATCGTCCTGAAGATCAAACTCTCCGGTGGCCAAGCCTCCACCCCCTCTCTATACCCCTCCACCTTTCTCTGCTGACCAGAGAAGCTGGGAGTGATTCCCCTACGATCGATGGAGGCGCTCGTTTCAGTGACCTCCATCGTTCAACCCCTTATCTTGTGTGTCCGAATCCGGCAACTCTTGCCTTGCGTTGCGCTTTTCCCTTGTGTTTCCCTCCCACCGTCCGCCGATAGATCCAGTCTTGTTTTCGCTTAGAGATCAGTCGCCTTAGGGCAGCAGCCTCTTGGCTTCTCCCCCGCCACTCTCTAGAGTGAAGGCAGCGTTTACTATTTCGGGAGTGTAGCAATCCACCATGGCACCGGTGTTTCTTCTAAAGCGCCCCGCCCTCTTGGCGCCCAAACGTGGCCCCGCCCAGCGTTATGTTGATTTTCCTCTTTTTTTTCTCCCACGGGGAATAGTAACGCAAGATGTGGACCTGAAATCAGAAGTTTCATTTCGTCCCAAGAGTTTCTAGTTCCCTCATGAACATTACGTCGCGCTCTGGAAGCGCTCCGAGTACCCATTTTTTTTTTCTCCATCCAACTTTATCCCACTTTTCCTCGTTTGTTGTGTTCGTCGCCCGAGTTTTTTCAGTACGCGACGCTTGACGTCGTCGCTCAAGTCGTTTTTGAAGAATGGCTATTCTTTCTGCTGCTTTTATCGATGGAATCCGATCTAGGTGTCGTTTGCTCGGCACCATTCTTCTTTTCCTTTGAGTAGTTTACGCCGATTTTCCTTGGGATTGGCTACATTGCAATAATTTTAGGCCTGTATTTCTTTCTCCATGAGGAGTTGCTGGATTTTGCGTTGCCCAGATGTGCATGGTGTAGTCTTGCCGCACGGTTCCTTCTCGCCTGGTGGTGTAGTTCCTCTTCCTGCTTTTCCCCCTTTCCTCTCGTTATTTTTCTGCCTCGCGGTCCTTCTAGCGCACGCCGCTTGATTTCTTCGTTTTTGCTCAGTTTTTCTGCCACACCTTCAGCGAGCTCTTTTTTTTCTGAATCGGACGGTTAGCCTTCTCCTTTTTCCTTCGTAGGCGTTCGACAGGAATAACATGAGATTAGTAGCGGCTCGTCGTCCTCGGCGGTCGGAATCGTCTATGCCGAGCGAGTTGGACTCTTCTTTTTCTTGTTGTTTCCTTTTGGCTTTTGGACTCTGTATTTCCCTGGCTCTTCTCTCCCCCCTTGATCTAGCTTGCACTCCTACTCCCAAGCGTGATCTGGTTCTTTTGGAGCGTTGGTTTTCATGTCGTCTTTGCCCGCGTTTTTTCAGCCTTACCCCTCCCTCTTTTTCTTGTTGGGTTTAGAATGCAGAGAAGAGACGAGAAGTGTTGATTGACGACATCGCCCGACTGCTAGGTTAAGTCCCGTTTTTTTTTGGCTGCGGGCTGCCGCCGGCGCCTGGGTCCAGGAAATGTCTGTGCCCCTCTGTTGCCGGCTTTCGGCGAGCAATTCGCTCCCCCTCGATTGATCTGGATTGGCAGTTCCCCATTAGCACCCTATCGGATTGAAGTACTTTTCTGCCTCAGGAATGAGGCGTTGTTGGATTTTTTGGGTTTTGTGGGTAGGTTATTAGTATGGGCGGAATGATGGTGAGTGTACGGGCGACATTCACCTCTGATTCCCAACCGGTGTTTTAGACCCTCCTGCGTCTCCCAAACAGTTTGCGTCTTCTGTTTGCTCTCCTCTCAGACTTTTAGTTCAACTCGACGACCGTCTCTAGTGACGGTACCCCCAGCATGAGTTCCCGGGACACTGCAAGGGACACATGACTTCCGGTCTCTGGTTTGACTCCATGTGTGAGAGGTAAGTGAAGCCTTTGTCAGTACAGAGTCCTTCTGTATCCTCCGGCCGACACCGTTTTCTGCACCGATGGATTGAAGATTTTTAGGTTGACTTGAAGACGAACGGTCTCTCCTTCCTTTCAACCTTCCGTCCTGGCGTCGTCGCGTGTACAAGGGCGCCGGCACGTTCTCCCCCTTTCCGTCGATTGGATTCAGAGTTCCCTTCAGAATGACTTGGCGGCAGGTGCGCTCGTTAGTTTTTTCCCGTTTGTTCAATTTAAGGTCCTTTCCCATTTCTTCGGCATCGATCTCTCCAAATGACATTCGAGGGCGACAGACCGTTCTTCTTTCCCTCCCGCTTTTAACGAAACCTTTTTGAAGGTACCATCATGTCCAGGGTCTCCCCCACGTACTTCCCCCCCCCCCCTCCCCCTTCTTCCCTTCCTGCCCTGCCGGCTGGTCCATCCAATGCAGGTGCTCGCAAAGCTCCCTTTATTTTTTTCGACTTTTCCTTTATGAACGTGTTTGCGGAGTTCTTCGAACATGTTCGTTGCTCTTCTCCTTTTCTTCCCCTCCCTACTAGCCTGTCGCTTCCCGGTTCTGGGGCACCTTCCTCTACTATGAGTTCCGGTCTCCGCGCCCAAGTAGCTAGGACTGAGCCGTGTTCTCGGGTCTCCCTCTTCTTTAATTCCTTTTGGTTCCCGTTTCTGGAGAGTGACCGACCCCAAAATCATGGGGATTCCTCCCCCCCCCCGCACTTCTCTTCTCTTCTCGGCTCCTTTTAGGATTGAGCGATCGCGACTCCATCTCGACGACGAAAGCACCTGGTTGACAACAATGGCAGATGGCTGCAGAATTGCCTTCCTGAAGCCCTCTCTCTTATCCCCTCCTTTCCCCTAGGTGCTTTGTCTCAATCATTTGCCTGAACCCCTTCCTTTTCCGGAAAACCTTCTGAGAAGGAGGACTATGTATGGCTCTGAGTACGGCCATGGCATCTTTTCTCTTTTCCCTCCACTACCTTTCTGTTTGATCTCTCTTCCAGTGCCCCGAATAGTCTTTCTCCGACGATTCTAGGGCAGGACCAGTCGACAGTCCCTCCTAGATATTCTGGTCCGCCCTGACTTTAACTCCAGTTTCTTTTCTTCTTCCTAGTTAGCCGATGTTTTTCAGATAGCTTCCCAGATTGCTCATAGATAAAAATAGGCCTGAGAACCATCGGTTGTCTCCCTTTAGAGCCGATGGAGTTTGACTCTCTTTTTTAGCGCCCTCCCCCCCTCCTTTCCTTTCTCCGGATTTCATCCGCCGCGCGTATATAGCGGGTTGCATTTTTTGGGTTGCGTTAACTTACCGCATTCCCTTAGTGCGGGACATTTATCGCCGGGGCGCAGGACCCCCTCTTCCCCCACTTCTTCTCCCTTCTCGTGCGCCGTCTGTGCTTGTCAGTCGGTTCGAGAAGTCTCGCTGCTCCCCCTTTCTCGACCCTCTAGGTCGGCGACAGAAGCTTCTTTTTCCGTCAACTGAAGACTAATTTAGTCGTGAATTTCCACGCATGCTAATGACTTCAGGCGACCCATCCTTTTCTTTCCTTTTGTCCTCTCTGCGCGTGATGTCACCCCGCCCGGCGCGGCCTTTTAAATTTCTCATGGTGGGTTGTAGTCAAGGTTGCTCTTCTCCTTCGGTCCGTTAATAGAGCTCGGGTTATTGCGCGGCCTTTTCTCTTTTTTTTCTCCCCTATCGTTGTCGATCCTTCAGTCGGATGGTATGTTTGGTATTATGACATAGTGTTGACGAGGTATCCCCTGAACAGTTTTAGGCGAGGCAAAGCGGCTGGTTTTCCTGTTTCTTCCAATTTCCTTTTCCCTTCCCTCTACTCATTGTTACGAACCGCCAGGGCGCCTGACAAGACGACGTAAGCCCCAGGCCGTGTCAGTTTGTTGGGGGATGCCCTTCTTGTGACAACGTCATGGATCTCTGAATAGTTTCCTTACCCTTTTCGTCCTTCTCGGAGTTGATGCGTTTACCAAACTTTCCCTTCAATGTTTCCTCCTTGTTCCACCCCTAGAGAAGGCTTCCACTCCCAATTCCTGATAGGATTCCTTTACTTTTCTTGATCTCGTTCTTGGTATTTAGTCGTCGAGGAGCCGTGTCTACTTCTTTTTCGGTTTCCTTCGCTCATCGTCTGAGGAAGGCGCAAGTTGTTGCGTTCCGGTCTGTTCTCCAACGAGAACGTTATTATTTCCTTTTCGTCCTCCTCCCCTACTGTAGACCTCCCTTCCGATCACCCAACCAACCCGGCAAACTCAGAATTTTTGCCCCAACACTTCAGAGTAGCACCCCTACTCTTGCGGTTTTTCGGGGTACTGGTCCCCTTGACCTCTATCCCCCTTGGTCAAGATTTAGGTTCTGAACCGCCAACTCTCTGGCCCCTGCCTCGAAGGTAAGACGAAAAAGACCGTCGATTGTCTTACCGGTTTTTTCCATGCGAGACTCCTTTCCCCCGGGGACCTTCGTTCATCTCAGACCCCCACCACCCTCCCAAGACAAGCTGTTTTTTGCTCTCAGTGCGCCGACGACCCCAAGTCCACTCAGAAACGGTCCCCTATCTTTTTTTCGGGTGTTCTTTTTTCTTTTTTGAAGCTCTTTGTATTCTATCTTTCGATGACTATCCCCCGAAAATCTCCACCGCTTATCCCTCCGCGCGGAATTTTTTATCTGACTCTTCTCTTCCTCCCCTCGAACGGCAAGGATGGTTTTTTGCCGCCTTACGGAGAACGCAAGACTTCTGCCCATTATAAGTTTTAGGCGTCCGAACCTAACGACGGTATTTTTCCCGTGTTTCTCCCCCCTCAAGGACCCCAGCCGCGACCCCGACCCTATGCCTGAATACGCGCTAGTACTGTCTCCGGCTTGACGTCCAGTTCGCCCCTGTCGAATGGTCGAAGGCCATTCAGCGCAAATCCCTCTCTTCTGATTCTTCTTCCCCTGGAAGCGGCACCTGACCCACTTGATAGAGATCGCGAACCCCTTTGCCAAAAAGCGCTGGCCGACCCCTCATTTCAATAGTTTTTTTTCCCCCTTTTTATTATTCGTCTTTACTTCCCAGCCAGATGCTCAAGCCAATTCTAGAATGATCCTATAAAACCTGATTGCATTTCGACATGGCCATTACCGCGCCCCCTCTTTTTGATCGCCTCCGTCCCTTTCCTTTTCCATAGTTGATTCGTACGGTATATTATCTCTCCGTTTTGAGAATATTAAAGTATGACCCTCTGCGTACTCTTTTATTTTCGTTAGTGTCCCAGGAGCGCGGGACTTCTTTCTCGGTCCCCTTCTTTTTTCTCCTGAGGACTGTCTCAGTTGTGTGGACGCAGTGAATCTTGGGTATATTAGTTTTGACAAATCTTCCCCCCCAATTAAGAACTTAGTTCACTCCCCCGGGTTCTTCCAGGTTTTTTTTTGTTTACCCTTCTGATTTTTTTCTCATTCGAATTTAGTGTTGAAGTAAGGTGACGACGATAATTTAGTTTTTCCAGATTTCTTTCTGAACAGGCCTCAGGTGCGGCTTTAGCCTTCTTTTGTAAGGTTCATTTTTTTTCTCCCGAAGCGAAGCCCCGATTTATCGGGAGAGGTGGTGATCGTTCCCAATTTCGTTTCCTTCCCCCCGTTTTTACTTCTTGACCTTTCACCCTCGGATCGGTTTCTTTCCTGTCGTAGTTCAGGTCCCGTCTAGAGCCTATCTTGATGCCGAGTTTGTGATGGTCGTCTTCGTAAGGAGAGTATCTCGATTTCTTTATATTTGCCTTGGTTCTTTGGCGTCTGTTTTAGCCTTTTTTGCGGGTGTGGTCCGTCGCATTCCTTGTGAGATGAGTACAGTCATCGAGTTATACCTGGAACTTTCACTCAATGCGGTGAGCTGGTTAGAGGGTTTTCTGCATTTCTTAATGTCCAGTCGAGCTTGATGCGCTCGACGGTTTTTTTTGACTTCTCGAGACATTTCGCTCTTTTTCCCCGAGTTAGTCTTTTTCCCAAATCATCTTGTGGAGGTTCTAACTCCTAGCGCTTTGTCCCAGACGTAGGCGAATATTTGTTTCCAGCTCTTGATAGTCCTTCGCTATCTTTCTGTGATGCGCTGCCAGCGGGCCAGATCTTCCGTCTTGGTCCCCCCCTTCCAAATTGCCTTTTGGGCCTGGAGGTCGGCTTTTTTTGTTTTTTGGGGTCTTTCTTTTTTTAAATGGTCTTCATATCTCCGAATCCCTTTATGTCGCTGTCCTGTTCCTGCTCCCCCCCCCCCCCATTGTTTTTCTCTCCGAAGCTTTTTTTGTCTGTTTCCCTTCCAACATTCTTTAAAACCCGTCAGTAGATTCAAATCCATCCTATCAATTTCCCAGCACCGTGCCAACGATTTTTTTCTTCGACCTTAATTTTTTTGAATGTAATGGCCCTCTCTTTCCTTTTAGGGGATTCACCTTTGACCATTTCAAATTGTTATCTTTCCCGGCCTTGCATAGGCCTGAATCTTCACCTTTAGCAGCCATGAATTTTTTATGACGGCGCGTCCCCCCTTTGCCTTCTTCGTTTCGAGTTGTACCCGGTCTTGGCACGAAACCCGCCTTCCGCGTTCGTGGGAAGTTTCTAACCAATTCAATCATTTTTTTTGCAGTTTTTCTCTCTTACGGACTTTCAGGTGAGACAGCAAGGGTTCGGCTCGATATTCCAACCTCGTGCCCTAATCGTCGGGTCTCCCCTTTTTGATAGTTCTTTACACTTCTATTGTCGAATGCGAAGCCGAGCTTTCCCCCAGTACCTATTGACTTTGCCGTCATCTACACACATCAGGCCTACTTTCCTGCTTGGTTTCATCCCTTTCTTACACCCCTTACCTCTTCCAGCTATTTAGTTTCTCTTTACGAGCGTGCCGAACGTATCCTCCTCATCTGTGTCTCCACCCCTTTCTTCTCCCCCTTCAGACCCCTGGTGTTCTGGTCACTCTAGGAACGTGTATCGCTTATTCCACCGCTCAAGCAGGCCGAGACTTCCTCTCCTGTGTCTCGATTACTGTAACGTTCCGAGGCGTTGTTTCCCCTTTTAATTCATCCTGCGCATGTCCTGAGTCGCCACCCCCCCCCTTTCCACCCTTTTCCCTCTTCGTGATCTCAGCAAGATCTTTTTTCCCTTTCTTTCTTATATCGAGCAGTGATACCCCTTTCCCTTCCCTCCTTAACGCCTCCCATGCACTTTGTTTGGTTTACCATCTCTCTCTCTGTCGTCCACGACCCTTTAGATTTCGAAAATTTCAAAGAAAAGGGTGCGACACCACTCTTGTCTTCACTTCTTCCTCGGTCCTAGGCCTGGCAACTCCCATATGGTTCGAGATTATGTTTGCTGTCCTCCTTTCTTACCTACTCCTTTTTTTTTTGATCTTCTCTTTTTCTTTGATAATTCCCTCCCCCCGACGAGTATCCCCGCCCGATATCTCTTCCAAAGTTTTCATCCTCTTTCGTCACGCCCCGTTTCTTCTCTTTGACTTGATGAGTTTGAGTGAACTTTCTTAGGCGATACAAAACACTCGGCCCCCCTTTTTTTCCGCCCCTATCATTTCTGTCTTTGTCTCTAGGAGTTTTATGTTTTTGGTCAATGGCCACGGGGACAATGCTATTCTTCTTTTTCTTTTCCAGTTTTTTGTTTGGTCGTTTCCCCTTACTTGTCTCTTTTTTTTCCCTTGAGTTCACTGTATCTTCTCCCCTTATTAACCCAATTATCCGGCGGGACTAAGTATCCCCATCTCCCTCACCCCGTTCTTCGTGCCGCCTTGTCGGTTTCTCATGTTTTTTGGTTCTGTTTCCGCGTTCCCCCCCCGGAAGAGGCATTTCTGCCCATCATCCTCCTTTTCTTGTCTCTTCTTTCTGGCCCGTTGTTCTTGCTTCCCCCCCGTTTTATGGAGTTTCTCTTCGTTTGGCACCCAAAACTGAACAACCGGTCGCAATATTGAGGCTCTTTTCCCATCTTTTCTCTTCTTACCCCTGCTGTTCTAAATGCTCGCCGTTTGTGGTCCTTCGTGAACGTCGCCCTTCTTTCCCCGGACTCTCTCTCGTCGTTAGCTTTTCTAAGATCTCAATCTAGCACCCCTGCCTCCTCCATTTCCAATCGGGTATGGTCACCTTTGTGAGAGCATTCCCTTTCCACCTTCTTTCCACTCCCTGGAACCTAGTTGAGTCATCGGTTTCCACAAGTCCTTATTTTACGGTTTTAACCTTCCACGAAGCTGCCCCACGGTGTTTCAACTCAGGACGAGCCCCAAGACTACCCGCCTAAGGGTTTTCGACAGGTGGCTTTTCTAGAATTATTGACACCGTTTCTCCCCCCCCCCTTCCCCGCTTCCTCTGTTATGATCTTTCGTTCAGCCCGCCTTAGTCGATCCACCGTTTCCAGCTTCAACCAAATTCCCCTTCAACCCCGGCCTTTCCTTTCCCCAGCGCCCGCATCGTCCCGCACAGACAACGTGTAATTTCTCACGTAATGGTGTGTCTATCATTCTTAGCATCTTCTTTCGCACCTCCCTAACTCCTCACCACCCACTTCCCGATACGTATTTCGTAGTAAATTAATCTGTCAGATACATCATTTTGGCGTCCCTTTTCCTACTTTTGTTGAGTTGACCAGTCTTATTTTCTCACCCTCCTACCTTGTTTGCTTCAAGGACGTTTAAGTATGTTGTCAGAGAGTATTTTTCACAAAGTTGACAGTTACCTCAAACTCACTTCACCAATTCCCCCCCAAGTATTTTGTTTCCCCTCCCGGTTGCCGTTCCCGTTGCAATGAAACCTTTTCTCCCAATTCGTCTTCCAGAAATAAGCGGCCCGTGTCCTGCCCCCTGCACTTTACCTCTACACTAGCCTCCGCCCCTTCTCGAAGTGCCCCCCGCGCTAGCGGTTCATCCGTTAGTGGGCCCCGGGTATTGAGTGATAAGTAAGTTTCTGATTGCCCT
>Ga0179593_1677886_pt1 | contig 10418 bp, 12 predicted proteins | sample CZODoug2_1_08_16_FD_185931 | JGI IMG/M metagenome (GOLD analysis project Ga0179593, IMG submission 185931) | Vadose zone soil fungal communities from Angelo Coast Range Reserve, California, USA - CZODoug2_1_08_16fungal (PacBio error correction) | ecosystem: Environmental > Terrestrial > Soil >... | reverse complement strand
TGCCCTGCGCGCCCGCATACGCCACGGCGGCGTCGTTGCCGATCACCTGTGCCACGCACTGACAGCGTCCCTCGCGATGGACGGATTGATCTTGCCGGCATGATCGACGGACCCCGCACGTTGCAGATCCGGCAGCGCCAGCTCGGGACAGTCGGTTTCGAGGGCCGGAAAGCCGAGCCACCGCCAGGTCGTTGGCATCTGCTGAGGATAACGGCCACGGTCCGTAGCTGGCCGGAGATCTCGACCACGCCGTACTGAGTGGAATGGGCCTCGAAGTGGTTCCGCGCCTCCGGTCAGCGGGAGACACGTGGTGGCGCGAGTTCCTCGGACACCGCGGCGCAGAACTCGGCAGGCGCGGTAAGCCCGCGACCCGACCGCCGTGCCGCCGATCGGCAAAACTCGGCGAGCCGGCGCCAACCGGACGTCAACCGCCTCGATGCCGCTATCGCGACCTGCGAGCCCATGCGCCCGGCCTACTGGCCGAGCGTGACCGGCCGGCGTCCATCCAAAAAAAACACCCACACACCACCCCCCCCCCCCCCCCCCCCCCCCCCCCCCACAACTCCCCACCCCCCCCCCACCCCCCCCCCCCCCCCACAACACCCCCCCTGAGGGGTGAGAAAGGAATTGACCAACGTGGAACATTAGGCAGGACACGCCAATCGCTCACATCGGCCAGGTGCCGGTGCCGGGATGACGTCGCGTGAGGACGGCCTCGTGGCCGCGAGGGGGATCGTGGTCGGGAACGTGTCGTTGGACGACTGTGAGGCGTTGACGTCGTTCGTTCGGGTGAAACTGCGGCCGAGCGCGCGGGTGGCCAGAGCGTCGCGATGACTCGTTCTCGTTCATGTTCGCTAGGTGCGGGCGGTTGGAACACGTCCAGCTCGGGAAAGGATCGTCGATCCCGACAGCGGCGACCTAGTCGGACAGCCTCTGCGCCGCATCCGGACGTTTCCGCGTGGCAGCACGCAGTTTCGCGTTCACCCGTGCCGCGGCGGCCTTGAGCAGGAGAGGGCGCGGATCTGGGAGCGTTCCAGTGGGCGGGCCTGAACTCCGGAAGTTATACACCCGCGCTTTAGGTCTGCGCCGCCACAGGGCGTTCGCCGGAATTTGACATCGCACATGTGTAGTGCCTCCGACGCGAAAACTCCTGATCACCCATGCCTCCAGTCTGGACCCGGATGGTCCCGTCGGCAGGCGGGTGGCGCGTTCCACCTCTGCCACTAGACAGAGGGATCTAAGCTCGGGTTTGATCCACCACGAGCGAAGGTGGTCGGCGATGGCCGAGCCAGCGGGGAGTACGACATCGACAGTTGATCATCGGCGCGGCCCATCCGTGTCGCGGCCTACTAGCGGGATTCCGCGAGCTGTCCGTGGCGATGGTCGCCTCACTGCCAGCCGGGCGGCCAGATCACGGCGATGTACCGGAGAAGATGATCTTCGATGTGGCCGGTTTCCGCGACTCAAGGGAGAGATCTGCAGTCACCGCCTGTCGAACAGGCGGACAGGCCAAGCCGCCTACCTGCTAGGCCGGCGGCCCGAGAACATGTCCGAGTCGGGTGACCGCGTTCATCGTGACAATGGCCGGACGGCACAGCAGTGCGTGCGCCCGACAATCTGATCACCGCGCCGGATAGGCGAGTTACGCACAGCCCACGGCCGGCCGGCGACGGGTGGCTGGGCCGGGGCAGGTCACTTCGTGCCCCCTCGCCCGCACAACGGGCAGGAAGGGTGGTGGTCGGCGGCGTGACTCGGCGATGGACTGGGCTGCGCGCTGCACCGTGCCCGTCGGATGACGCTGGTGACCCGCCAGGGCCCAGTTTCCCGCCGCGCTGCCCAGCAACGGTCCGCAGGTCAAGAGTGGGTGTCCCGATCATCGTGCGCGCCGAGGTCGCACGAGATGCGTGGCGACGGACCTCGGGTTGCAGGAGGTGGACATCCTGGTCAGGCCGGCGACCGGAACACCCGCCGCCCAGAGTGTCGTAGCGGCCTCGCTTCCGGCCACCTCGGCACGATCGGTCGTGGGGCATGGGACCTGGACCACCGCGCGGTCCGCGTCGACTCCCGATGGCAAAGCCCGCGAACGGATCTACGAGGCCGGCGACGTAGCGGCCTACGACCGGCAAGGGAAAGCTGATCGCCACGGCTTTTTTTTTAGGCGAAGCGGCGACCGCAGTCAACAATCGCGGGGCACTGAACCATGGCCGACACACATTTCCCAGGCCACTCCCGAACGCAGGCTGACCGCATCCGCATGGTCAGCCCCTACCCAAGGATGCCCCCAAGTCGCTTGCGCTTGCTTGCTGACTGGCCTTGAGGGGCTGACTGTGATCGGCCGGCTTGTAGCATGGAGCTGAACCCCCCTCCCCATGGCTGCTGGCCGTTGTCGCGCCACACTGCCCGATTCGCCGTGGATCGAGCCGAGCCGGCTTTGGCGCGCCGGCATGCCTAGCCACGGAAGGCCGCCAGTTTTCGCGCCAGCGGACTGAAAGAGCCGGGCACGCAGCGGACAGAGATGGATCGGCGCCCGATCACAGCCGATGCGGAGATGGCGGCCCGCCAGGATCAGGCCGGGCCGATCAGTGCTGGTCGCCGGCAGGACGCGACTAGACGATTGGTCGGACAGCGTCGAGCCGGGACACAGCGCCGGGCCAGATCAATGCCCGAGCGCCGACCAGAGCATGCGCCGAGCGGACCAGCATATGCTTACGAGCGTAGACCAGAATCATGCCCGAAGTGTGACCAGATCAATGCCCGACCTGGAACAGCGGTAGACAGACCTCCGGGGGGCAGGGCAGCGTATCCCGCGAAGGTACTAGTGATGGTGCGCGGGCCCGACGTCGAGCCCGGTTTACGCGTTTTTTCCCTCTTTTTTTTCTCGATGCCATGTATCCAGACTCGTTATTCGAGCGCCCGGCTCCCGGAATGGCACGTCGGGACAGCTCAAAAGCCGTTGATGTCCAGGCCCCGAAATCGGAGGCCCCACCCATTGCAATTTCTCGAACTCAGCGGCCGAACCACGTTTCGAGCTGATGACCCCGCGGCGGTCGTAGAGATGCCGCCGTCAGCCCAGCCAACACGGCCCTAGATACCGGGGGGGACGCTACGTTGTCCACAACCCTGCGAGAATGCGCCAGTCGCCACCCATGGTACAATGATTCAAATGATGCTAGAAACCTGGGGGATCCCCGAGTGTCTTGAGCGTGACTTATTAAAGTGGTTCTTTTTTCATGTCAGAGTAACTTGTACTATCCACAGGCACCATCACCTATAAGCTACGTTTCTTTTACTTCTTTTTTTTTTTCCTCCTATAGAGACGGGGAATAAGAAGAAGGGGTGGGTTTGATGTTTTTAGTTCCCCTTTTCGAGATTCGTGTTTGCCCATGGGGCCTTTGGATAAACGTCGCGGCCTCGGCATTTCAGTTTTTCTTTGGGATCTTAGCTCAAGTACTCGGGGATCTCCCCCCAACAAGTGGTCCATTCTAGTTTGATCTTGACCACCTGGGTGTTGCGATGCTCTTTCGCGTCTAGGGTTGTGGACACTCGGAGCGTCCGGTCGACCTTGTGCGCTACCTGACCGTTGCCGACATCTAAGACCGCCCCGCTTCCCCCCCCCCCGGTTTTTGGTCAGCACTCGTGGTCGCCGACGGTTTTTCCTCCAGGTTCCAGCTAGACCCTGTCCCTTCTGCTTTGTGCACTACCTCATGATCAGCCTGAGCGTCCGATATACAATTCGGTAGCCGGGCGCCTTGACTTCTTCTCTTTTTTTCCCCCACCCCCCCCCCTTTTTTTCCCTTCTTTCCTTGATAATACGAGCGGCCCCCCCCTCGGGCTTTACATGGCGATCGAGCCATGGCAGGCGACGGTTCTACCCCCGCACCGTAGGGATTTTCCCGCGCTGATGCACCTTTCTTTGCACTCACGAACCTAGCCCCCCCAGCGCGGCCGACGGCCCCCCCCCCCCGACAAGGCCCACCGCATCCCGGTCTGCTTCAACAGCATGGGTCCGGGTCGCGGCATTGATATGGTCGCTCGGGAATGATATCGCCCGTCCGACTCTACGCGGGAAATTGAATCTGCCCGTCCCGATCGGGCATGGATGGTTTCCTTAAGCGAGGACATTTGAATGGACCCGGCGTTTATTGCTCTGTTGGTACGGCTCGACGCTTGTCCAGACCAATCGCCTAGTCGGGTTCCGCTAATTATAGCCAGACCCCCCAGAATCTGATTCGGACACGGAGCTGAGCATATGGGCCGCCGACAGCCAGCTTTCCCCCGCATCCGTGCTGGATCGCTGAGCAAGATCCAGATCGTCACAGTCCCGCGGCCCGGCCTGACAGTTCCCGTAGGCGCGCGAAACACTGCGCGGTTTTTCTTTTCCGTTGGCTAAGGATCATGCCAGCGAGCGCCAAAGGCCCACTCAGGATCGGCTCGCTCCAGCGAATAGGGTCATTTCAGGTGTGGCGCGACACGGCCCATACCCACCTGGTACAGCCCCAGGCTCCCGAACCAAGCCAGGCACGATCCAGGTCAGCACACAAGGCCAGTCCAGCAAGAAGGGACCAAGCGGACTTGAGGCAAGACTCTTGGGGCAGCGGGCCATGAAAATGGAGGATGTCACGGTTTTCTCCTTTTTTTTCCCCCCCTCTCCCCTTTTCATTCTCGCCTGTTTCTTCTTTATTCTGTCTTCTTCTTTTTTCCCTCCCCCTCCTTCTTCCCCTCTCTTTCTCTCCTCCTCTTTCTTTTTTTTCCCCTTCCCCCTCTTTCTCTCTCTTCTTCTTCTTACCCCTTTGTTTTTCTTTTTTTCTCTTTTTTCTTCCTTCCCCCCCTCTCCCCCCTTTCCCCCCCCCCCCCTTCATTTTCTCTTCCTTTTCCCCCCCCCCCTCTTTTTTCCCTTCCCCCCCTTTTTTCCCTCCCCCCCCCTCTCTCTTTTTCTTCTTTCCCTCCCCCCCCCCCCCCTCTCTTCTCCTTTCTTTTTTTTTTTTTTTTTTCCCTTCCTTTTCCTTTTTTTCCTCTTTTTTTCTCCTTCCTTTCTTCTCCCCTCCCCTCTTCCTTTTTTTCTCTCCCTCCCCCCCCCCCCCCCTTTTCTCTCTCTCTTCCCCCCCCCTTTCCCCCCTTCCCCTTTCCTTCCCCCTTCCTTTCCCCCTTTTTCTTTTCTTTCCCCTCTTCCCTCTTCTTCATCCCCCTCTTCTTACTCTCCCCTTTTTTTCCCTGTTTCTTTCTATTCCCCCCCTTTTTCCCTCCTTTTTCCCCGCCCCCCCTACCCCACCCCGCCCCTCTTTTCCCCCCTGTGCCTTCCTCCCTCACTTTTCTCTCGACAGGCGCGGGAGAGGAGGTTCTTCTTCTTCTTTTCCCCCCTTTCCCTTCTTTTTCTCTCCTCCTCCTTCTTTCCCCTTTCCCCCTCCCCCCCCCCTTCTTCCCCTTTCCCCCCCCCCCTTTTTTTTTTCTCCTTTTTTTTTTTCCCCCCCACCTTTTTTCTTTTTTTTTCTATCTTCCCCCCCCCCCCCCCTTTTTTTTTTTCTTTTTCTCTTTCTCTTTTCCTTTTTTTCTTTTCTTTCTTTCCCTCCTTTTCCCTTTTCTTTTTTTTTTCCTTCTTTATACTCCTTTTCTTTTTTTTTCTTCCCCCTTGGCCCATCGCAGGAAAAAGTTGCCGATGCCTTCCCCCCCCTCTTTTCCAGGGTTCAGTGCCACAGCGATGTCTGTTGATTCCTGACTTCCCCCGGTAGAAGCTAGCCGAATGCCGTGGCGATCAGCTTCACCTTGCAGAGACGTAGGACGCTACGTCGCAGGCCCCGTTTTTCTTTCCTTCTTCTTCCCCCCCTTTCCCTTTTTCTTTTTTTCTTTTTCCCTTCTTTCTTTTTTTTTTTTTCCTTTTCCCTTTTTTTTCGCTCCACCGTATCCGTTCCTCGCCCCGGGCCACTGGTTTGCGCTATACGTGAGTCTGACTTGCGTTGAACGCGCATTCCCTTTTGGTTTCTCGGTCCAGGTCCACCGCGCCCACGACTCGATCGCGGCCGATTTGGTCGGCTAAGGATAGCTTCGATGCCGATACGAACTATGGGCGGCCTACAGGGTGGTTCGAGTCGCACGGCCTGAAAAGGAGTCCATCCTCCTGCAAACACGAGGTCGTCGCCACGCAGCGACGGCGACCTCGGCGTCCACGATGATCGGACTACCCAGAACTCGCGGACACTGCAGGACCGTTGCTGGCAGCGCGATGGAACTGCCGGCCCCTGAGCGCCTGAATCCAGACGTAAAAGACAGGCCCTTTTTTTGCCGCACCCCGATAGGCCCTGTGCACGATGCCAAGTATTCACCCCATTGTACAAGCGCTTTTCCCAAGTCCCCCCGAGTCACCGCCGCCAGACCACAACAAAACGTCCTGCCCGTTTGTGAGCCTTTACCTTGGCGACGGCCCGGGACCGCAACGAAGTGTGGACCATACGCCACGTGTCCCAGCAAACCGTCGCCGGAAGGTTTTTTTTTTCCTTCTTCCTCTTTTTACAGTGGGAGGGGTGCGGACCCCTTTTTTTTTCTTCCCCCCCCCGGAACTCGCCTGATCCCGGCGGTGATAAGGATGGCGGCGACTAGAACGGCTGTGCCGTCGGTTTCCATTTGTGTACCCCGACTGAATTTATCGGTCACCAGTCCCCGACTTCGGTCAGTTCTGGGTCATGCCGGTCGAGCACCTGTTTCGTTTAGATTGCGGCTTGGATATGCGGCCCACCCCCCCCTCCTCTTGTTCGACAAGCGGCCCCTTCGGTGACAAGATCATCTGTCCCCCATTGATGGCCCGCCGGGAAACAGGCCACACTAGAAGATCATCTTTCTCCCGGTTAGTAACCTCGCAGTGATTGGTTTACGCCTAGGATCGCGGCGTGAAGTAGACCATCGCCAGCGACAGTCGCGGATTACCGCGTAGTAGGCCGCGATATAAGGCCGGATGAGACCTGCGATCTTCCCCGATGATCAACAGGTCGCCATGTCGTACTTCCTCCGCCCCGCCTGGCCTGCGGCCATCGCCGACCACCTTTCGCTCGTGGTGGTGTTTTTAGCCAAACCCGAGAGTAGATCCCTTCCCGTCTAGTGGCAGAGGTGGAAATGACGCCACAAAAAGCCTGCCCGATTCCCCCCTTCTGTTACGGGACAAATCAGGGTCCAGAACTGGTAGGCCAGGTTGTCCGATCAGGAGTTTTCGCGTCGAGAACGACACGATGGGCCGACCCCCCCCCCTTTTGTGTCATTAAGTTACGCCGCGAACGACCCTCTTTTTTACCTGTGGAGGCGAGCAAGAAACATTGAGCGAGCCGTGGGACGAACCCTTCCTTTTTTTCCTTTTTTTACTGTAAATGCATTTAAGGACGCTTCCCCCCCCTTTTCTCCCCCCCCCAGCTTTCTTTCTCTTCTTCTCCCCCCTCTCCTCTCTCCTTCCTCTCTCTCCTCTTTTCCCCTCCTCCTCCCCCCCCCTTTCTCCCCCCCCCCCTTCTCCCCCCACCCCCCCTCCTCCTTCCCACCTCTTCTTTTTTTCCTTTCTTTCTCTCTTCCTCTCTCCCTTCCTTCTTCCCCCCCCCTTTTTTTTTTCCGTTTTTTCCCTTTTTTTTACCTCTTCATCCCTTCTTCCCCTTCTTCCCCCCCTCTCCCCATTTCCTCTCCCTTCCTTCCTCCTTTCCCCTTTCTTCCTCTTCCTTTTTCCTTTCCTCTTTCTCCCCCCACCCCCCCCCCCCCCCTCCTCCTTCCCTCTCCCCCCCCCCCTCCTCCCCCCCCCCCTCCCCCTCTTCTCCCCCTTTCCTTTCTTCCCCCCCCCCCTTTTGTCTTCTTCCCCCCCTTCTCTTTTCCCCCTTTCTCCATCCCCCTTTTTTTCTTTTTTCCCCCCCCCCCTCTTCTTTCCCCCCCACTCATTTCTTCCCTTCCCTATCTTCTTTCTCCTTTTTTTTCCTTTCCCCCCCCCCCCCCCCTCTCTTTCTTCTTTCTTCTTTCTCTCCCTTTTCCTTTCTCTCTCCCTTATTCCTTTCTCCCCTCCTTTTCTCCTTCCTCCTGTCTCTCTTTTTTTTTTCTTTCTATCCCCCTTTTCATCCTTCCCCTTCCTTCCCCTTTTCTCTTTTCCTCCCTCCCCCCCCCCCCCCCCCTCTCTCTCCCCCTTTTTCCCTCACTTTCCCCGTTTTTTCCCCCTTTTTTTCTCCCCCCCCCCTCCCTTCCTCTCCCTCTTTCCCCTTCCTCCCCCTTTCTTTTTCTCCTCCCTCTTCTCTCTCTCCTTCTCTTTCCTTTCTTCTTTTCCCCCTCTCCTCCTTTTTCTTTCTCCTTTCCCCCTCCCCTCCTTCTTTCTCTCCCCCCCTTTCGAACGCTCCAAAAATGGACAAGAGAAAAGACGACGCGAAAGAGGACTTCCTTTTTTCTTTCCCCCACGGACTTGATCTTTAACCCGCGCACGATCTCCCCTTCTAGCTTTTTTTTTTTTTCTTTATCCCAAGCGGCACCTCCCCAATCTGTCTTAGTGAAATTGTTTTACTCTTTTCTCCCAGAATTTTTTTTTATGGAGGGATAGAAACCCCCACGAAAGATTTTTTCCTCTTTTCCCTTTTTTTCTTTCCTTTCCCTTTCCCCCCCCTTTTTTTTCTCTTCCTTCCCCCCTCTCCCCCCCCAGGACTTCTTTTTCGTTAGCGCGAACCCGAGATCGAAGAGTGCTGCCGTACTTGATCCCGGTTCGCCGTGGCGGGATACGACGATCCTTCAAGACAATGGACGTGTTCCAGAAAGGATCTACGTTAACCAGTATAGCAACATGAACGCGAACGATTTGTTCATTCGAGAAGATGTTTGCTACACAAGCTTGACGCTCGGCCGCCGACGCCTGCACCCGACGACGACCTGTCAAAGCCTACAGTGAGTAAAAAGAATATTATGCTACCGACAATCCTCTGATACACGTACTTGACCGGCAACCGATTGGCCGTAATCACCGGAGTAATACCGGCAACTAATTGGAACATGGCCTAGAGGTGATAGAGGGATGTGCTTTTTCTTTCCCCCCTTCTCCCTTCACCTTCTCCCTCCCTCTTTCACCCCCACCCCTCCCCTTTACCCTTCCTCCCTCTTTTTTCTTCCCTCCTCCCTCCCCTCCTTTCCCTTCCCTTCCCCTTTCCTTTCCCCCCCCCCCCCCCCTTTTTCCCCCTTCCCTTTTCCCCCCCCTATTTTCTCTCCCCTTTTTTCCCCCCCCCTTTCTTCCTTTTTCCTCCTCTTTCTTTCCCTTTCCTTATCTCTCCCCTTCCCCCTTCTCCCCCACCCCCCCCTTTCTTTCTCCTTTTCCCCCTTCTTCCTTTTCTTTCTCCCCCCCCCCTTTTTCTTTCCGCCCCCCCACTCTCCCCTTCCCTTCCCCTCCCCCCCCCCCCTTCCCCCCTTTCTCTTTTCCCCCACCCCCCCCTTCTTTTCCTCCCCCCTTCCCCCTTCTTCTCCCCTTTTCTCCCCCTCCTCCTTTCTTTCTGGTCTTTTCTCGTCTTTTCTCCCCCCTTCTTTTCTTTTCCTCTTTCTTTTCGTCTTGTTTTTCCCCCCCCCCCCCTTTTTTTTTCTTCTCCTCCCCCTTCCTTCCTTTTCCCCCACATGCCGCCGACCGCTCCTCTCTTTTTCCCCCCCCTTTTCCCCCTTGCTCCAAGGGGAAGACCCAGTGGTAAAGTCCCCCGGTAGAACACATATGATGGAAGCCCCGTCGCCCCCCCCCCCCCCCTGGTTCCGCTCGGCCAGCGATTTTTTCGGACGCGGGCATGGGCCGCGCAGGTACGATACTTCTGGCCCATTCGAGCGGTTCCTTATGTCCGGTTGGGCCGGCTTAGGCGAGTTGCCCCGATCGGCCGGCCTCACGGCGGGTTCGTTGGTCCGAGGCTACTATGCTTTTTTTTTTTCTTCCTTCTTTTCCATGTAACGCGCCTGCGAGTCGGCGATAGCGCCGTGGACATGAGCGAACTCGCGTATCTGCCACCAAGGGTCTTCCCGCCTGAACGAGGTAAGGTAGGAAACAAATTAGTAGGACCCAGGTTTTTTACACGCAGGAAGGGCCCAGTGCGTCGAAATCCATTTGGACCGATACGGAACCGTGGACCCCCCCCGTGTTTTTATTCGTGGAAGCAGCAAGATCCGCACAACGACCTGCTTTCCCTGGTGGTACCTCGATGCCTCCGGACCGAGAACCGGACTGGCCCGAGTATGCGTAACTGCAGGATCTGCAACAAGGCTTCGTTTTTCCCGGTAGTCGAGACATGCCGGGAAAGATCACAATAACGAGTCATCCGGAGAGGCGAACTTGATGACAGGTCGTGAGCACAGGTGATAGGCACGATTTTCGCCGACGTGCGTATAGGCGAGCAGGGTACAATCTCTCTATTTTACGAAGAATTTACCCCAGCCCCCCTCCTTTTTCTCCTGTTGTT
>Ga0179593_1508897_pt1 | contig 10418 bp, 4 predicted proteins | sample CZODoug2_1_08_16_FD_185931 | JGI IMG/M metagenome (GOLD analysis project Ga0179593, IMG submission 185931) | Vadose zone soil fungal communities from Angelo Coast Range Reserve, California, USA - CZODoug2_1_08_16fungal (PacBio error correction) | ecosystem: Environmental > Terrestrial > Soil >... | reverse complement strand
AGAAATTTTCCTAGGTTTCCGCCGGTAAGATTGATAAGCGTTTCATAGCTCCATATCTCATCCTCGCGGTCCCGTCAGTAGTACCTGAATCGTCTGTCTTTAAGAAGTGCACTTTAAAGGACAGAGTCTTAACAATCTCCCTTTAATGCTTGATCGCCACGTTAGCCTTTACCCCACGCGAAGACACGCCGCCGATCAAGTCTTCCAACCAGCAATCCTTCTTTCCTTGTTGGCACCCCAACGATCGCTTTTCCCCGCGTCACTGCTTACGAGCGCCCGGTTCCACTTTTAAAAAGAATGGATCCCCGCTTTTTCGTGATACGCTCAATTTTTCCCTGGTTCCTTCCTCCGATACCCAAACCGGGACCGTCTTCCCTACTTCCAAAACGCGAGTTGAAAAACTTCATTAAGGTTATAGACCTGAACTGCCCGTGGCAGGGAGTTCTCCCACCCGGCATTTCTCTGGACCCTCTAGCGTTGAGGTGAAACGTCAGACGCTAAACTTTTTTCGTCCTACGGGCGGCCTGCCTGAAGAGGAGGAACGCGGGGAGTCCCCCCTCTTCGACCTCTTGCATGCAATGGGAAGGAATGCCCCAACCCCCCCCCCCCAAAGAGCATCGCACAACCCCATTCACAACTCGTTGTTGTAAGAGCGCAGGTCCAGGAAACTATGTGGCACCAACATGCGTAGCTTTTTTTACGTCGCCTACGACACGAGCCGCCGGCTGCCCTCTAAAGCTTCAGACCTTTTCACTTCATATATCTTTGTAGGCTCTCCAATCGCCCAGTCGGTGTTAACGATTATCTCGCATGATCTCCCTTGAAATTTGATCCTTTAAAAAGGACCCTCTTGAGAAACGCCGTTTGAGACCCGATTGCCTAAGGCATACCGTGTATGGGTTCGTGGGAGAGCGAACTGGGGGTGCCCGACACGTGAAAACCAACCGCCCGATCTCCCCGCTCCTGGTGGGACTCGAGTGAATTGCCATCCCAGGACCCGGATCGACCCCCCTGAACCGACAGATACACCCAGAAGCCCGCATTCTAATGGGTAGAGTACCCGTTAGTTTTTTTTTTCCAATTCCTTTTCAGTGCGCTGTCCTACCACTCCTTTCCCCACGGCGGCAAAAGTAACCGTCCTTTCAACGCGCGTTAAGCTTTTTAGTGCTTCTCGACCCAAAAACCACAACTAGGGCCTAGGAAAGACACAGAGTCTGCCCAAAGTCTTGGCACGACGGAGGTAACCCCCCGATTATAGGCGGCAACGAATCTAACTAGTCGTCTCTTCTGACCAGCACCCTCTTTCCCGCGTCGTCTCTGGATACCCCCCCTCAACGAACTTGAGTTGCTGGTTCATCCTCGGCTGGGCCCTCGTGTCCCTAGCTTGTACCTACACTTGCCGGCAGTCCCTGCCCTTCATTCTTCTCTCTAGACAGGGATGTAGAGATAGATAACCACAGCCCTTGCCCTAACTCCCACAGTAAGAACCACGGTATCTCCGGCCTACGTCTTCTGCATTGCTGCATATTCAGCTACGACTTAGACCAAGTCGGGGGCAGTTGCAGAAAGGGACTCAATCGGTCTTCAGCTGGATGGCCGACGCAGATCTAGTTTGCGTGGTGGACGTTTGAGGTTTTCCTAGTCTCGCGAATGACCGCTTTTCTAGTTATAATGCGCCAGGTTCTTCTCCGCTTCAGCTTGCCTGAAGGGATCGTTGCGAAAGTTGAGTTAAGCGGCATAATTCGGGCATCAAATCGCGCCGCTCGATTCTAAATCGGTCCTCGATCCGCACGCGTCATTTTTAGACCCATAGATCACCGTGAGAGCGTCCCTTTGTCCATATGGCATGCTAAACTTTTTATTATATCCCTGATCGAAGTTCTTTCCCTGGGAGATCTTTTTCCCCGTCTTCACAGCGTACTTCCTGGGGCGTTCGGACTCGTCCGAAATACTAGAAGTACTTTGTTTTCTTTTGTCCGGAGGACAGTTAACATTCGTACAGGTTTCCTTCCAGGACGTGGAAGGTGCCCTGGTAGGATTTAACACCTGTGTACTGGTAGGATGCGCTTTCTTTCTCACATTCCCGAGCCCGCTTTGGCCCGGTCCGCCCTCAGAAAAAGTCCCCGCTCGCCGGTTCCCTTCGGCTGTCCTTTCAGCTACGAACTGTGCCCCCGCGACGACTTCGTCTTAAATGGGAAGTATTATTCCCACAAACAATAATATCGATAACTTCCGGAGCCTTCTCCTTGGACCACTGACAACTTCCCATTAGTCCCCATGAATTTTTTTACGTTTTTAGGAAGCTCGCCAAATTATTAAGACCTGCCCTTTCTTTTCCGGCCCACCCGCCGCCCCGATTCTGCCCCCTTAATTCCGAGAGACAAGGAATCTTGATAGTACCTTCTCTGTACCTAGTTTTCCCGAGCCACACTTCTCCTCACAGGGAACCCCCTTCTTTCCCACTCCGTTGTTGATGAGTGCAGATCTCTGTCGAACATGGACTCCCTCTCTGTCTCTAGGTTCCCCCTTTAAGCAAATTGTGCCTTCCGATAATGAGGCTCTCTTTGGGCAGTATTGTCCTTCCCATGTTTCCTTTTACTAGGGGCGGGACCCTCTGCGTGGAAAAGGGTCGTTACGGACTTCGTGCCAAGAGCATTTTCCTCCGGAAGTTCTTTGACCCTGCTCTCGCCGGGACCGTCCTTCTCCGCGTTGATGGTGTGCGAGTCTAGTAGACCTGGTTTCGAAGACGTGGGGGGCAAGTTTGGAGTCTCTCGCGATAACCCGTAAGATTCTCGGTCCCGTTACTTCGAGAATCCCGTAGAAGGCTCCGCCCACATAATATTTCAGGTTGGGGGGTGATGATTACCTCGTTTAATCCCATCTGGGTGTAAACCACGTCCCCGGGCACCCAAGTAGAAATCCTAGGCCCTTCTCCTGCAGAAAACCCTACCCCGTCCCAGACACAGAGTTTTCCGGTTCTCCCTTATTCAACTACTAGATATGCTCTTACTCCACCTGCGGTTTCTGGCGCGGAAGGTTCCCCTCGTGTCCGATAACTTGAGCTTCCCCCACATCCCACCTACCCCTCCCCCCCCGCCACGCAAACAGGAAAAACCAGAGAGATATCTCCAAAAGGGCCTCCCACTGTCTCTAAGGCCCCGGCTTTCCCCTCGTTCTCGACAGCAGAAGCCTCAGAAGCCCCTCCCCAGGTCCATTCTTTATTTTCCGCTTCCCCCTATCCCCCTTTCCTTGCTCCCTCTCCCCCTCTCCCTCCCCCCTCCCCCCCACACACAGTAGGAAGGGGCAAAACCGAGTACGAAGGTAGACAACAATTCGATCCATCCATCCACGTTGGTCTGAGTATTCAGAGAACAGTCTTCCGTAGTCTCCTGCGAGATTTTGTGTTTAAATGCACTGACTCCTTGATGTGTTACCCGCTTTGCCCTTTTAACTGTTAGAAGATCCAACTACCTTCCACGATAGAGATATTTTCCCCTTTCCTCGTTGCAATTGCAAGACGCTGTTTAAATCGACGTCGCCAATGCATTTGTCGCTTCACGACCCTATAGTCTGGTGGTCAGTTTTGACGATTTTGCGGCGCCCCTGCGATCGTTTGCGAATTACGGAGTGAGCGAGGACCTGGGGAGACGTCGGATTCCTTGGTACCCAGCAGTTTTTCCATACCGTGTTACGTTCCCCATCAGTGAAATGACTTTCGATGAGTCCCCTCCTGCCCTTTTTAAGAATTAGAAAAGAGAGCGCGTGAGGACTTTACCCCCAACGCTGATTCGCCCAGAGGATGTGAGGAGCTGAACGAACATTAATGCGCCCAGCTTCTGGCACTCTTTTTTTATGTTTTCAAAGAGCTCGATCGATTGTCCAACGACCCGACCCCCGATCCATTCGTCATGGATATCGACGAACCAGCTTAATGGGCTTTGAGCGATAAATCGCGGAGGAGAGGTTGACTTTTATCCCCCCCCCTTGATGACCCCATGTCGAGGCCATTCCCGCTTATCTGGATAGGCATTCCGTCTTGTTGTTAGGCGGCGAACGTCCCAATTCATCGGTCCAATTAGAAGGCCGCTTTGACTTTTGTTCCTCTGGTACTTGGTCCGGGTATTAGGATTCTCGTCCCCTTCGTGAACGCCCTCAGACGACTAGAGGGTCGACCCCCGTTTTATCGCCCCGGTGGATGGCTTGGGGATTCGCGTCCCCGGTAACCATGTGTTAGAGCGTGCCTTCGAAAGTGTAGCAGACTCTGAGAGTCCCTCTGGGTCTGCGAATTTTCCCCTTATACAAAACAATTCCTCTCCGCTAGACCCAATCGACCACCATGGCCGTATCCGCGCATGTCGGACCCCATGAGGCCCTCTCACGTATCCCACCAAAGGATTCATGCGAGCTAGGTTTCAAAGACCCCTCCCCTGGAGAATTGGCCCGGATGCAATATTTTTTTCACCAGCTTTATTCCTTCCGGCTGCTTTTGAGGAGACCTGGAAAGCAAGATTTTTCTTCGAGGAGGAACAGTCTTCCCGGCAGGAGGTAGATTAGTTCTCGAACTAATAGGCACACGCTGTTCTTGTTGTTTTCATACTCTCCAGTCGTCTTAGAGGGACTGATCTCCCACATTACACCCTCTTAGAAGATTGAATGATTTCTAGCCACTCCCCGAGTGTGGAGTCGGTCATGTCGCCCGAACTCTACGAATCGTATTCTATACACCCGTCCCGACCTTTGCTACTTTCTTTTGGATCAGCATACTCCCCCCCGGAGGCCAGTACTGTTCCGGAACTATTCTGGAGAAGTCCGGTCGTCCCCCAGAGCGGTGCTGAGAAGGAGCGCCGGGTGTAGTTCTCAACGGAGGGACCTGGTTTCTCAGGTGAATCCCTCTATCCCCAGGCCCTTTATGGGGAGTGTTTAAACTCAGGTTAGCTTGATCCGTAAGGCCCTCGACTACAAAGTGTCGTTGATGTTTTGGCTTTTTTTACAGGGGAAAGTTGTCCGTTTAGTTTTCCGCAGGCTCCTTTTGGTCGGCTTTTAAAGTGTTGAAAGGTGTACCGGTTCTGAGGTCGCAGCCCTCCAGTTAGCTGGGCCCTGATTCTAAGTGCCCTCTCGTTAACGTCCAGAAGAGTTTCATGCTCAGCTCGAGTGAAAGACCTTGATAAATCGCTCACGCCAGCCCCAGACCCGCTTGCACGGCCCCCCGTTCCCCACCTTTAAGCTGATCCCGCTCGCATCCTTCCTCTCCTTCATACACTCGTGTTTGAGAGACTGCGAGCACCGGTGTTTCTTAAGCTTGCTGCGTCGAACCGTCTCCTGAATTAAAATCGTCTTCATTCCTTTCTTTTTCTGGACACGATCTCGTAACGGGCCACATGCAGCCTGCGCGCAGCAAGCGCTCGTCTATTGGTTATTCGCTGCTCGCAAGGCGAGCAAATCCTCCCGAGAAGGCAGTTGCCCGGAGGCCACATACTCCGCTATCCAATTGTTGCAAAGGTCAAATACTCCAAGTGTAGGTCTCATTAAAGCTGTCACGTGTAACCCGAGGCGTTCCCACTTGGTAGTGTTACCGCCAAAGGGACTCTCCCAGTTACTACGTGCACATGCGAACATGTCACGCCTGGCCTTGCCCGAGTACCCCGACCTCGGAACTGATTCTTGCCGCGCACCGCCAATATTTGCTAACGGTACACTTTTTGCAGCGACCGCGGATGCGGATCCTCACAAAAGCCCAGAGGATCTCTTTCGTGTTACCGAGCGCCGACCTCCGATCTTTCGATTTAACAGAGTCTTCCCCCCCTGCGCGAACGGCATCGATCTAATCCCCCCGGTGGCTCTGGAAGGAATAAATTCCGCGACAGTCCGAATCGGACCAGTCAACCTGTCAACCTCGTTGTCCGAGTCGGTTCTCAGGTACACCGAATCCCCTCATTTTTTTTTTTTTTTTTTTTTACATGGGGACTTTTCTACGACCCCATGAAGAGTCCGACCTTCTTTGTAAAAGGAGATCGATAATTCTTTCGATAATTCCTTTTAGACTTTCGAACATAGCTGGCACTATCTCGGCATGCTTAGCACATGTACATTTTTGGATCTCCCAACCTCTTAGAAAGCCGCACACCCCCCGGGAGTGTAGCCTACTTCACTCTGGGCTTGTCCCCTTGTGCAAAAAGTGTCGTCCGTAACACTTTATACGCCATTAACCTACTAAGATCTAAGTGAATGTTTTGTCTAGAATAATGAAAGATTTCTGAACCATTCTTAAAGTGGCCCCCAAAGAATCCCCCCATGGGTCGGAACCCTGTGCGAAAGAATCTACGGCTGTTCGGAGTTTGTTCCCAAACCTTGAACCTAGGTAAAACCCATTCACGATTTTCCGCGCTCCCCGACCTGGTTATCGTTCGTTCGCGACTCCACCCCCCCGGCTTGCAGGTTTCGCCATGCTCCTGTGCCTCGACGCTGAGGTCACTCTGTTTCCTTTTTCGTCCCGTCCAACGTCCCGGGGGCTTTTCCTGGGCCCTGAAGAATGGACCCGTTCGGCCCCTTCCCGCCTGTTTTCATCGGCGTTGCGTTCATCCCCATTTCGGATGTACTTACACCTATCGTATTACCCGTCCCTTCCGGTTAGGTCAGTCCCCCCACCGCAACCCTCCATCGATCAGAGGTGTGAGAATCCCCGATACCCGGATTCGGGAGCGAGTTTCCACCAACTCCTTTCCCCTCTCTATAAGCCGCGGAGCTTAACTGGCGGGACCCCTCTCTCCGCCTATACCCCTCCTTTCGAGGCTAACTTGATTTTTTAAGATAAGAGCTTTTGACTCGGAGATTCCTTCGCCCCTAACGAGCTGGTAGCTTTTCGGCATGATAAGGGTAGAGCTTCTCGCGCTTTTCACCCCGTCTTCAGCCGATTCCTTTTTGTCCCCCCGGATACCCGTCCTTTTCTTTGATCGTCTGGCCCAAGTTGTCAAGCTAAAGAGTCACGAGTGGTCCAAAACCACCCCCCCGAGACGCTCATGCCCCCCCCCCCCGAGCACGGTAAATTGACCCCATTCCTCACGCTTAGCGCAAGGTTGCTCACATGCGCCGTAGACGCTGTCTAATCTTCGGAGGCAGTTTTAGCCCTGGTATTCTTCAGGATGTTTTCTGTGTTTTATTCGGTGCTCCTTCTGAAAAGACCCTCACGCTTTTTCTCTCCCGTAAGTCAGACGGCGGCGACCTAGAACGGAGTGTCGGGCTTCCCTAAATTTTCTCAGAAACTGTTCGCCAGGCGTTTAAGTTGCCTGGTCGTACTTTCCCCAACGGCGACGGGAATATTCCCCGAAGTTCGGAACATTAAACAACCTCGAAAGCATTGTTCCTACCACTAACTGAAGTAAGACCCCCCCTCCACCTTGAACTTCAACTGAAGAGGGGTTATAGGTGTCTTCTCATCAGCAGTTGCCACCTCACCGGCAGGATTTTAGGGTTTTTATCTCCTAAGTAAAGTTCCCTTCCGATAGCATGTCCAAGAGGAAATTCCCTCAGAAAAGCAATAAAGACTGGTTTTTGTTCAGAGCATTTTACTACACACGTGCCCGTATCAATTTTTCCCGCCCAAAAGGGGCCAGTTCCGTCTTAACCTCCCCTGCTCCCCGCTAAGATGATTTCCCCCCCAGTCTCTCAGCCCCCCCCCGGTTGCACTAACCTTGCGCCCTCCTCCAGATTCATTCCTTTTTATCCCTGGTTCTAGGACGTCTGGTCTCGTTACTGGGCGGCAAGGTTTTCTGTGAACCCTCGGGTACTCTCAGGCTCTCTTTGCTAGGACGCATCAGAAGTGAGCCCCCTGGTTGGCACGAATCGTGCCATCGGAACCCTGGTACGCCTACGACTGTTTCCATCTTCGACTGTCTCTATTTTGTCGCTTGCTCCACCCCCACAACAAATGATGGCCTATAGGAATGGGGCAATGGAACGCGGACTTTTGATACCTTTCTTAGCCCCCTTCTTGAGAGAATTCTCCGGGTTTCCTCTGAAGTAGTAGATGGGGGGGCCTCAAGTACCCCGAGGAAACCTAGGGACCCGCTCCGATGGTTACCCTGACCGGCTTTTCGATTTTTCCCCTTCCTAGCCCTCTCTCTTTTTTGGTTAATTTACTAGATCACGTCTCCAGGGATCTTAGCGTCCTTTTTTGGTTTTGTTGGGAAAGAATGACAGGACACTCATCTCCCTGGTGCGGTTCGACACCCCGGCACGACCTGACTCTAGGATTTTTTTCCTCTCCCCCGTCCGACGCGATGATGCGTTGGCAGACGAGCAAATGGATCAACAGCCCCTACAGCTACAACAAAGCAGTAGGGGGAGATCCGTGGGAAGATTGAAAGTCTAGTCCATCTTTTAACACCTCGTCGGAACGATTTTTTCAGGATTTGTTTCTTTACTAGGAGTTCGGATCAGATTACACCGGAGCTTTCTACGATCTTTTTTGTGTGTGGTAAACCTGCCTCCGGTGCCGTTATGCGATACCCTTTTTAAGTAGTTCAAAGCAAGGGTCGGAGAAGAGCACTGTGCCCTCGCGTTCCGGGTAAGACGACCCCCACCCCCTGTTGTAGGACGAAGGCTCGAACCTAAACCCTTCATTTTCGTCACTACATGACGGCGGGTTCCTAAGTGACTTTCCCTCAGAGGCGAACTATTCCTTCTTTTTGGACTGCTAAGTTACTCTAGCCTTTTCCCCCGATACCAGGCGTCTTTTTCAAGGTCGGGTACGTCGTCCCCGCCCTGTCGATAGAACTGGGGGCTCCTTGGCCTCCTGATTGATGCGCCGCTTTCCCCGTGCCTAGGAACTCGTTTTTTGCGCACGACGTACCACGCGATGTGCCTAGACGTTTTCGGTGAGATTGAGTCCCCACCTCATGACTGTTATCGGCCCACCCTCCTCTGGCAGGGACTGAACTCAACAGATGCACGCGCGATCCCTATTCCCAAGGCGTCCTGTTCCTCTCCGGAGGTGTAGCCAAGGGGAGAGTCCCACCCCTCCAGGAGCTGGATTGCCGCCCATGACCCCCCCTGTCCCTTCCTTCGTCTTTATCACGGATCCTATACCCTCCTTTTTGCCATTGTTGTTTTTTAGTCTTTCGGAACGCCCCAGCACTCGAACTTCTCCGCAGCGGACGGTTTCGTAGCAGCCGGTTCAGTGGGTTTAGTCCCTTTCTCCTTAGTACTAGGAGACCGCTCGCACGACCCCCTGCCCGTTTTTTCACGGTTTCCTTCCAGGGTAGTCTTTTCTTGGGTTGGTATATCACACACCGAATGTTGGTGGGCGTGCCGAAACCGGCCATCCGCCCTCCGAGCTCAGGGGATAGCCCGTTCTCCCGGTGTAAGCCACCCTAACGAGATGATTTTCAATTGGCTTTTTACGCAACCCCCCCTCGGTCCTGAGCAGTCACCCATTCTCCTCTAGTGTTACATGAGGGTGAATCTCATGTTATTTTTTTTTATTACCACCCTGAACAGTTCCCTCATTTCCGTGAACATTGTGGAAACCGGACTGGATTAGTGAGGTCATGAATAAACAGCACCGGGATATTCGATGAGGCCTTCCCCGCTGCTGCAGCGGGAATCCTCAGGCCGACTTACCTTTTGTCCCCGACGTACCACCCCAGGTCGACGTCCTATGTATTCAGGATAGAAGGTTTTGTTCCCGCCTCGGACAAAGCCCGCTTGTCTCACTTTATCGACAGTGCGCGTGTGCGTCGTTAGATTTTCTCCTTAAGTCAGTCCTAGCCGCGATGGTCCTTTTGCTTCCTATCAACGCCCCCGGCGTGTTCTTTTTCAAGTAACAAAATTTTCTCTTGGAGGACGCTTTTTTTTCACCGCCCCCCTCAGATATCCCCCTCGATGCCGGGTTTGAGTTCACACACTTTCCAGCCATTAAACTGGTTCTTTTCGCCCCTTTTCCAAGAGTATTCTTTTCACCTCGGCTTGGTGTTAGACTGGTTCTACCCCCCTGTCCGTGATGTAGGTGTTAATTACCACGGGTCACAGGTCAAGACGGGACTCCCCCCCTGACGTTCTCTTGTTCCCTGGCGTCTGGGTTGGTGTAAAAACTCACCACTTAGGTCCAGTTTTGACTCATGGTACTTCCTCGAACCTTGGGGTTTTGCTTCTCTGGGTTGCGAAAACCCCCGTTCTTCTTCATGTGTCCTTGCTCGGTGGCGTTGGACCGTTTGAATTTTTCTTTACCTCGACGACTGGATTTTTCTGCGCTAAGACCTTTGAGTCTCCTCCAGATTAGCCCTTCCGGTAATTGGACTCGTGAACTTTCCGAGAGTGATACCTGATCCTCGTCCGGACTTCCCTCTTCGGTCATCTCCTCCCTTGCTGTGAAACCCCTTCCCGGAGAAACAGGGAAGTAATAGAGAGTGGATAATACATAT
>Ga0179593_1469156_pt1 | contig 10418 bp, 10 predicted proteins | sample CZODoug2_1_08_16_FD_185931 | JGI IMG/M metagenome (GOLD analysis project Ga0179593, IMG submission 185931) | Vadose zone soil fungal communities from Angelo Coast Range Reserve, California, USA - CZODoug2_1_08_16fungal (PacBio error correction) | ecosystem: Environmental > Terrestrial > Soil >... | reverse complement strand
TTTCGTCAGAGTGCAAGTCCCCCCCATGTCTGCTCTTGCCTCCCGGACAAGGCGCAGCCCTCAACCGCGTAATAATGGCCTCCCTTTGTTTCCTTTTTTGTCTCCTTCTGGTCCCTATGCTTTTTTTTTTTTTAATTTCCATTGAAACTTTCAATTTTTTTATCTGATGTTTGAACGAGGTTTTTTTCTTTTTTCTCCTTTTCTTTTCTTTCCCCGAAATCAGAGGATTGGCGCTACTTGTCCTCAAGTAGAATTTATAGTATTATTTTTTTCCCAAAGAAGATTTTCGGCCTCCCTTTGACCCGTCCCAATTTCTTATATGGAGCCTCTGTCCACCACCTTTTCATGAGAGAAAGATAACTTTCCCTTCTCTTGCCCTCTTTCTCACCCTTTTGCCAGTTCTCTTCTGTGTTACATCAAGCCCCTGTTCACTCCCGTGTCACTCCCAATACGAATATGGCGGGTACCGATGTCCCTAGGCTGTTATCATATTTTAGACATCATCCCCCCCTTTACTTCCAGGTAGCGAAGTCCCCCGGCCCTGCGTGTTTTTTCTTTCTGCGGATGGCGAGATCGCCCAGGCTCCTTTTCTTCCTTTTTTTTTATGTTATCCTTGTTCTTCGTCCTATTATGCGGTACCCCCCCTCTTCAGGTTTGACGCCCCCTCCCCCTCCCCCAACTGAATCCGACCATTTGGAATCTCTTTTCCCTTTTTCTCTTGAGGGCAATCGGTCTGGGCAGACCCGCGCCGTCTCAATGGCGGCATCGTGACGCTGGCAGCTTCCTACCCTTCTACGGCAGACACTCAATTTTCCTTTTTCAAAGTGCCAAGCCACTCCGGGATAGTCTTGGACGATCCCGCCCTTTCTGATGCCCCCCTATGCTTGGACTTTCTCCTTTGGTTCCCCCCCCTGGACCCGCGAACAGCCCCTGAAGTCTCCCTCTTTTTACCGTTGGCGACGACTCCTTAGTTTGTTAGCCTACGAGAATCAGTCCTTGCTCTCTATGCTTTTGACTTCTGTCGCCTCCTGATGTTTTTTTTGCGTTCCAATTGGCTTGACGTCCGGACCCCTAATCACTTTTCCCCCTCTGATTATCCATCCATCGGGTCCCCGGCCTTTCCTTCTTTTTTGTTGATTTGAACTAGGCCCTAAGGCTTGTGACTTTACACACTCCGCTGCCAGCCTCCCTCACTGTCCCTGGGCAACATATTATTCGCATTTCAGCTCTTCCCCTAAGATTCCTTACCTGAAGCCGTTGTTCGGTCTGTTAGAATTTTCCTTTAGTTGATTTTATCTCTCTCGGTTTACCTCCCTTTCCCCTTTTTTTTTATCTAAACCCCCTCTTCAAAGGCGCGCCCTCTTCTTCCCCCCAACCCCACAAAAGATTGTTAAAAAAATAAGATCTTCCTTTTCTTTCAAGAGTTTCCTTTCCCTTTTCCGAATACTATTTGTCTGTGACGTTGGATGAGTTTTTTTTTTTCGGAGAACTTTGGGCTCACAACGCTTTTCTCCGCTCTTCCACCCCACTCCATTAAAGCTCCCCCTCTTTTTTTTCAATAGATCAACATGCATGGATCCACTTTTTTGTTTCCTTTCCCCCTGTCAAATTTGGAGTTGCCCTTTAAGAAAAACCTGCGGGGTAGAGCGATTTCAAAAGCGATCCCCTCTCGCCCGTGTCTTTAATCTTGTGGAAGGCTACCCAGACTTCCTTTCGATGATTCGCCGCCCCCAAACGTTTCCCCACTTTTAGGACGGCAAACCTTTACCTTCTTCCCAGTCCGACCCCTCTTAACCCTCCAATAGAGGTTGCCTTCGATCCTGCTAGTTCCTTATACATGGTTCCTTTTTAAATTCCATGCACCTTCCACTGGTTTTTACCCAAAGATACCTCAGATCGACCATGGTCTCAAGCTTCCACGAAAGTTTTAGTCATTTTCGCAGTTAAGCGCGTCCTTTTCTCCACTGCTTTCCAATCTACCCCCCCCCTTGACACAAGAGACCCCCCCAATGGTCGGCGGCGGAGATGGGCTTCCTCTCCTTTGCTTTCCACCGCAGTTTCGGAGGTTCTTTACTCCTCCTTCAACTTTTAAAGTCCACGACGACAAGAAGGCGCCCCGTGCTTTTCCCAGTCAGCCTGAATCCCAACGCGCCGTCACTGATCTCCTTTCCGGTTCATGATTCGTGCTGCCTTTCGAAAACTCTGCTCCTATGGTCCCCTGACGATTTCTCTTGGGTCGGCTCTCCTTTTCCAATATTCCGCACAGGATCGGAGATTGATTCCGGTTTTTCCCGAGAGTTTTCCAGACAAAGGTATGTTGCCTTCCCCAAACGGTCCGGTCCCCAGTTTGACATCCGTCCACCACTTTCATTACGGTGCTGGCCCCCCCTCCTTCTCCGATACCCCTTCCTTCTTTTAGGATTGAGACGGCTGATCTACCCCAACTTTGACTCCTTTCCTCCATACTACCGCGGTGCTCAGTAGTCAGACCCCCCTGTTTCACAGTGTCTGCAGATAGATCCCCACCTCCGGTCCACCGCGATCTTTCCCCTTTCTAGACACTCCCCCAATGTATTTGGTTTACGAAGTACTTGGTCTTTTGGTTTTTTTCTAGTCGCCTGTGGAAGTTTCCTCCCCCTATCCCTTTTCTCCTCATACGGTTTTTTTTATCTAGATGGTTCGTTCATCATTGAAGTCGCGATAATTGACGTCATCTTCGACAGTAATCGGAAACCAACCCAGTTTCCTTTCCCTTAACACTTGTTTTAATGCGAGGGGACCATCCTCTCCTCGCATTCTGCGCAAGGTGTGAACCCCGTGTTTTGGCCTGCACCCCGAGGAGGTTTTAATCTTCCTCCATTGGATTGTAGATCATTTCGAGCAGCAGCGTAGCATTTATCCTTCCTTATTTTCCCTCCCTTACATTTCTTTACTTGGTCCCGTTACCTTCTAGCTGTCTTTGCCCCACCAATCCTTTGGCCTGTGCTCTATCCCAGGACGAGGCAGACCACGCTAGTCCCTTGACGAGAGGGCTCCCAATAAGACTGCTCTACCTTTTTTTCTTGAACACTACGAATTAGGGTCGCTCCATATTCTTTTGTTCGAAAGCGCCACGGTGTCTAAGGACCCCCCTTCTTTCTTCCGCTCATTGCGGGTTGGATTTTTTCTTTCTTGGGATAGGAGAGATCGTTCTCATTTTTTTCGAGTCATGGAGGCGGACGGTCGTATCCCTCGGGATCCGGATCCACTGAGTAAAGGTTTTTCCCCCCCCCGAATTCTCCGTTTTCCCCCCTCTTTCCTTCTTCCTCTTTGGGGAGCTTGAGGGTCTGTTTCTGTTCAGATTCCTCTCTTCCGTCGCACTCCCTTTTTTTGGACGCGACCAGGTCGATCGCTGTTTTTTTTCTTCGACAGGATGGTTCCGTTCCAGGCCCCTTTCCCAAGACAACTCCGGTAGTAGTCCCTTCGCTCCCCTCACGCTCATTTGATTCCCTCTCTTGGCTTTCCTTCCTTTTCGGGGATTCGATCCGCCCTCGAACTTTCTCCTAAACGTGATGTTGGAAACCTTGTTTGCACTCTCGCCGTGTTAGGTTACTTTCCGACTCCTCAGTCCGTGTCCGCCTTCCCTTTTTGGAATGAGGCGCAGGAATCCGTTGTTTCTTCTTTTTTTACTGCTCCCCTTCCCAATGAAGTACGGACCTTCAACTTATCTTATGAGCTTGATACATTACATATTGTTACCCCCATCAAGCTATGGGCTTGTTGTCCCTCCCTTGAAGCTTTCAGGAGGGTTTCCACAATTGGCCTCCCCCCTCTTTCACAGCAACGTACCTTTTAACTTGATTCCATTTCAGCTTTCTCAGATTAGCTATTTTTAAAAGCCGCGGTTCCTTTCTTTTTTTTCCGATTTCCATTCCCGGCTCTCCTTTTGAGTCGTATCATGTCCCCGTTTTGGTATTTTTGAGGAGCCTCCTTCCTTTTGCGCCTTTCTCTAACAACTGACTTCCCCCCTTGGTGTGGAAAAAATCCTCTCTAATCGTGCTGAGGTCTTTTGAAGCTTACATTCTCCTCCCCCTTTTCGTGACTTGGCGGATTTGTGCTGTCGCGGCGCCGGTTTTCACCCCCTTTCCTTTTTTCATCAACAAGCCCATCCCCTTCCCCCAGAGTAATGGATAAATCCCCTGGATCCCTGCTTACCCTGGTCCGCGCTCAACCCCCCCCCTGATGATCGAATTCCTTCCTACCCAACATCTTCCGCCGGGGATTCAACACTCTATTTTAGATCCCCTTTATTATCTTTGAGGCATACCCCAACCGCGAGAGTTAGACCACCTACCAAAAGTAATTCCTCCAACGGCTGTTCACTCTTCACCTCCTCCCCCCTGCCTAATAAATCCCCCCCATAGCTGACCTAAGAGAGATCCGGTGATCTCTCACTAGACGTGTCTTGGACCGTGCCTCTTCCAGTGTAATGGGGATCTCTTCAATAATATCGACCCCATGAGTTTCCTTTCACCTCTCAATATTCCTCGTTCTCTTCGGGGAGTCAGCTTTAGCTTTTCCCCCTTAAGCCCTCCCCAACTGAACAAGGCTCCACTTTTTTGGAGGAGTCTGGAGGGCGTCATAGCTTTCAATTTCTACTCCTTCCTGCGGGCTACGTCCGCCTCCCTCCACTGACCCCCCCGAAGAAGTCTTTGACTTTCTCCTCGACGAATCCCTCCTCCCCCCCCCTCTGATCGAACAGGATAACTTGCTCTGTCTTATTCGAACCAAGATTCTCCCACCTCCCCCTACTATTTTAGATCAACTACAATATTCTTATTTTTCGGTTACCTTGCGATGTCCCCGCCTATTGGAAGCACCTCGGGAGGTTCTACGGTACGTTTTTTTGCTCTACCGCGGTCCACTTGATGTGGGTTCCCCCCCTCACGCGGTGGCCGGGGCCAAGTGAAATCCTCCCCCCAAGCGTCTACGATACAATTCCCTCTCTTCCTGATTATTACGGCTGATCGACCATACTTTTCCCTTCTTTCGAAAGTTCCCCCTACCGCGGTGCTCCTCTTCCTCCAACCCCACTTGTTTCACCTGAGCTCGGGACTAATTGTCTAACCGAGGTCCTCTCTTTCTCCACTTTTTCCCCTCATGGCCCCTTTCCTTTTTTTTCCGAATTCAGGCAGCCTTTCCATTTCCGTTGAGCAGCTGGAAGGAAATCTGACGTCCCCATCTTTTTTTCCTTTATCCTCGTTGTTGTTGTGCTCGCTTGGTCTTCAGGCCACAGGACTTGATTACCACGAGATGTGAACCCCAGAAAGTTCCTTTGGACTCCTTTTTGTACATTGCCTCCGCTTTTTCCTTGTTTTTTTCGGTTGTTTTCCCTCTATCCCTTTCCTCCTCCAATTTTTGGTTGTGAACTTCTTTTCAGGCGGTATTAGTCTTCCTTACTGAGCGTTTGCTTTTTCGTCTCATTCGTCCTTCCTTTTTCCATACCGCCTTTTTGACCTTCACTTTCAAGACAACCGTTAAATTAACTGGTTGCCTTGACCTTATGTATGGCTCTCTCACCCAACATCCCCCCCCTTTTTCTTTCCCGCATAATTGTAGAGCACCGTGCAGACCCTCCAATTTTCCGGATATAGATGTGCCTTCAATCAGCCATTTCCCCCCCCCCGTGGAGACCTCCAGACCCCACCTACGTTCTTCCATCTAGGCGTAGTGTTCATCTTTCTCTGTTTTTTTGGAACGCCCAGGGTCGAAGTTTTCGGGTGGGATTGGGATGGATATTCCTCTCGCCCCCCCTTTTTTTCTCGGCTTATCCTCTTAGACCCCGCCGCGGACTTCCCTATCTTTTTTTCTGAGGAGGACGCCCGCCCATGCGCCTTCTTTGAATAGATTTACAAGGTTGGTGGGGAGCCTTGAGGGAACGGGTTCTTCTTAGATGTCCCGCATCGGACGTCGAATGCTCTGGCCTTCTTTTCCGATCCCTGCATCAGATGTGATCTTGAAGTCGTCTTTTTCTTTAGGGCAGTTCAACCCCCTCGTAGAACCGAGATAAGCCCCATCTTCCCCTCTTACTTATTGCTTGTTTTTCTTCTCTTTTCGGACGATCCGCCGCTCAGACGTTTTCCATCATGTAACCGTTGGCGCCTCTCGATTTCCTAAACAGCTTCATAGTAAAAGGTTATTGACTGATTCTTGTCAACCGGCGCCTAATCTTTTTTTTGCGCCTTCGATCATCCCCCTCTCGGAAATTGTCCAATCACGTGGAGTCATTTCCGGCTTTTTCCATTGGGAACAACTCTTTTCTGCTTTATTTTCTCGTTGTCAACTCTTCCTCGACTTTTTTTGCTCCCTCTCCGAGGACAGCAGCACTCCCCCGTGCCCCAACGCCTGGACATATTTGATTCGCCATTTTCTTCCTCTTCCCCCCTCCTTCTTTTTTTTAAAATTTGTTGGTTATGGTTTTGGTTTTTTCTCTCATGATCGCTCCTTTTAGCGTTCTTCCTCTCTTCTCCTCCCTTTTGTTTGTTTGTGGAGACGAGCCCCTCACCTTTCTTTTTCTCAAACCAAGACCGAACCAACCCTGGACCCCCATCTCGTGAAGCTTTTTTGAGATGAAATGCGACCTCCCCTATTTCTTTGTGCTGATGCTGGCCGCGGCTCCTTTTTGGCCCTCCTTTAAGAGTGCATCAACCATAGTTACTTCCCCCCCCCCAGTGGTTTACCCCGATGGAATGGATTTCGCTCCTTTTGGATTCAGGTCCGCGACGGAAGTCCCCCCCCCCCCCCCCCCCCTTGGGTCGGACCCCGACGCTTGCATCCCCAACAATCTTCCCCCACCAAGATTTTTCGCTCGTACACTTTTTCTTTTCCTTTTTTAATCTCCCAGGCGAAGAACCTAGTCTTCCTCCCAAGTTAAAAAAGCCCTTTTTCCTCCTGTACCCCAACAAGGATGTTCTCGGCGCTCTCCCCCCTTGCAGTCCCCTCCCCTAAAGCAATAGAGGTACCCCTCAGTTCTTTCTTGCCTTTGAGCCGGAGGGTGCTTTCATGAACTGTCCTGGTTGACGTCAAGATCACCTCTCGTTTACACGGCAAGATGACCGTCTCCGTCCCTTCATTTCCTTTTCCAGAACCCGGCTTTGCCTCCCTGCTCCCCCCCCCCTTTGGACCCAGCGATTACAAATTTTTTTGAGGTCTTTTTTTTTTTCTGTCGAACTGACGCCTTTCCCCTCCTTCGCTTTGTGCTAATCCTTCCGCCTCCCGCCGCATAAGCAAGAAGTCTCCTGGTATCTCACAGCACCGTACCTCAGCCCGTAAAAGTGATCGACTTTCTGGCTACCTTTGCCTTTCCCTTTGCCGCAAAAGTCATCCCTGCCCTCTATGGCCGCGACCTCCTATTTCCTCTTCCCTTTCTCAAAGTTTTGGCCGCCCGGGCTTTTAGCCTTTTTTTTTTTTCTTGATTTCTCCGGCTACGTGGTCTTTCCGTTGTCAATGAGCGTGCTTCCCAAGTCTTTTTTTGCAGTCCCCCCTCGCTTTCGGCCAGTGAAAGCCGAAAAGCCTCCCGTTCCCCCTTCTTTAGATAGAATTCGCTGCCAGATCTTTTGGATTTTATCGACACTCCTTTCCCTTGCGCCCGGCTGCACGACCTTCCTTCTGCTTTCACGATCCTCCAACCCAACTTTTCACGTTTCCCTAGTAGGGATCCAAGCCTTATAGATTCCCCCCCAAGGGTCGCCAATTAATTTTCCCCCCTTCCAATTTCTTTGGCCCAGTAATGGCGCCGGGTTCCCGGAGCGCAGCCTGTGGGCCCAATTTTTTTTCCTCCACAATCCCTTTCTCTCTTTTCCTCGGTTTAGATGTTTGTCCTTCCCGTCCACAGTGCTTTCTTTCCCTGGTTTACCTTTCTCTTTTTTTTTGAAACCGACAGGCCGGGTGCGACCTTCCTCACCCTATAATTGTCTCCCTTGTAATGCCTCCTTTAGAAATTATTGCGTACCCATGTCTCTCCGTTTTGTGACACCAAGTTGGCTTTGTCTTACTTTGATGTTCCCTGGTCGTCTCCTTTCTATCAATTGTGAACTTTATTTCTTCAATCCCCCGAAAGGCATTCTCTTTCTTCCCACGCTTTTTCATCCAACTGTTTTAGGCCTTTGACGACAGTTTCTGCTCTGGCGCGTGATGCCCCCACCCTGGAATACATTTTTCTGAGGTAACCGGATCGCCGACCACTTCCTTAACTCCTCTCCTTTTCTTTCAATTCAAGCCCTGGCGGCCGTTTTTTTTCCAATAAGTCTTTGAGGGTAGATCAATAGCTGGTCTAGAAAGCCCCAAGTCAAGGTTTCTTGCCCCTTCCCTTTCGAGAGCCGTTTCCCCCCCTTGGCTTCTTTTTCATAGTTCGAAGATCGCACCAGGTCTCCTGTCTTTTCCCCATTCAGGTTATCAGTGGCTCGGCCTCGAGAGGTTCCCCGGACCCCTTTATCCCCCTCTTCTGAGGGACGCCCTGCCCATCCTAACCTCCTCCCTCTCGCTTTTTTTTCCAGTTTTTTGCTTTTCCTTTCCCCTTGGTCTCTTCCAGATGGCGCCGAGGAGTCGCCCGCTAGGCATCTCTTGGCCCTCCCTTTGTAGATTTACTGACGTTCGGAGCCCCCTTCTTTCTGGAAATTTAAAAAAAGCCCGCACGGTTCTCCCATAGATTCTCTCTCTATCAGGATGTCAACATATACTTTTTTTTTTTTTTTTTTTTTGGATTATTCGCTTTCTAACATCTTCTTCCGAGCTCCCTCGTTTTTCAGTAATTAAATTCTTGTCTTTTTTTTTTTTATAGAACCCCGGTAATTTAAGAATTCCCACCCCCCCCCTCTCTTTATCCCAAGGTCTCGATCTCGTCGTCCCTTTATTTGATTGAATAAGAGGAGAAGCCGATTTGGCTGACCCCCGAGGTAAATTGAATCTTTCACCCCAATTTACCAGTATGCGGATGATCATTCCCCCCCCCCCCTATTTGTTTCTTCTGGTTGTTGATGGCTAAGCTTACTCTTTGAGCCCCCACCGGCGCCCCTTAGAAGACCCGTTCACGGTCCCCTATTGATTAGCATTTTTCGTTTTTTCTTTTCTCTTCATTACCCTGCGTTTTTTTCGGTTGGTTTGCTCCTCCTTGATTAGTGTATCTCTTTTTCTCTTTTAGGTGTTTTCGGAGATTAACACGCTTCCGCGCGCCTTTCCCCCACAGAGAAAAAAACGAGGCTGTCCAACAATCTCCTTTACCTTTCCCTGATCGCGTACAAATTTTCAAATATGTTGCCGTGACGTTTTTCTCCTTTGATTCCTCTCGAGGGTTTCACCACGCCTTAGCGGTCTTCCTTCCCATAACATAAAGATTCCTTTTCCCCCCCCTCAAGATACCCCCCATACGATGCCTGCTCCCACGTTTCACCTTCTGACGGCAAGGATACCCCCATTGGTCCCTTTTCCGGCCCAAAATTGCGCTGTTTCCACAACTCTCGCCTCGACTGTCTCTTTAAAAGGCGAGACTTTCCTCTCGTTCCCAATTTTCCAACATACTTTTTCCGTTCCCTTTTTTTACCGGACTAGAATCCGGAAGACCCCCAGAATTTCCCCCCCGGCATATCTTTGTGAAATCCAGTGATATTCTCCTTTCCTCCTGTTGATTTTGCCAGTTTTTCTTTTTTCATCAACGTCAAGATCACCTCATCCCCCTCCTTTTCAAGCTGAACCCCGATGCACGAGCCTCGCCCTCTTATGGCCGAGATCTTTCCCCCCTTCCTGAACCCCAACTGGAACAAGCGCTTCCCCTTCTTGAGGCTGGGCTGGCGTCCTCAGCCCACTTCCTTTTTCTTTTCTTCGATTTGGCTACGCGCGCCCCTGATACTTCCCCCCCCCCTCACAGTAGCCTTGCGATCTTCGCATAGCCCCTCCGACCCCCCCCAAAGCCCCAAATTTCTCTACTCTTCCTGCTTTCCTTTTTGCCCTAAAAGATGTTCCACTTCTGGTTCTTTCTTCCGTATCTTTTAGGCTGATCCACGGGTATTCCCTAGAAACGCGATATCCGGCTGACTTCCTCCCTTCCGTGGTACGGCGCGCCGGTTCTTCTTTTAAATTTCCAAAGGTATGGTGTGCTTTCCTAGCACTGAAGGTCCGTCCAAACGAAAAGCCGGGCTGGCCAACATCTCCTAACTTCTACGCGGTCTACTCGGCGGATAGCAAGCCGTCAAGTGCAATTCCTAAGACTACCGCACGGTGCTCTGAAAAACGCAACACTTGTTTCACTTTCGAGCTCCTCCCTCTTGCTCAGAAGGTCTTCCAAGTTGAGAATCCAAGGGTAGACAATCACTTCCCGAAGTCATGGAGAAGGGTTACCCTGCCCCCTTCTCCCTGTTTCCTGTGGGACGGAAATATGACTACCC
>Ga0179593_1727877_pt1 | contig 10419 bp, 17 predicted proteins | sample CZODoug2_1_08_16_FD_185931 | JGI IMG/M metagenome (GOLD analysis project Ga0179593, IMG submission 185931) | Vadose zone soil fungal communities from Angelo Coast Range Reserve, California, USA - CZODoug2_1_08_16fungal (PacBio error correction) | ecosystem: Environmental > Terrestrial > Soil >... | reverse complement strand
CCCCCGACGTCACCCTGAAGTTTTTTCCGTCCCCCTTTTTTTTTTGCGCGTTTTTTCCCAGTCGGTGAGGTGATTCACCCTTTTTTTGCTGTCTCGGTCGGTTTCAAGGGAAAACGTACCTAGTCCCCCTTTCCAAAAAAATCCTTCCCCCACCTTGTCCCCCTTTTCCCCCCCCCCCCTTCTTTTTTTACGGACCCCCCCTACCCCCACCTTTTTGTTTTTTTTTTTGGCTTTTTATTTTTTTTTCGTTAATTCCCGCCGTCCCCTTGCCCCCCGTTTCGAAACCCCCTCCCACTGACTTTGGGCTCACTTATTTGTTTGTGCTGCGGCCTTCCGGCGCTCCGCTGTTCCCCTTGTTTTGATCCCTTGCCCCCGTTACTTTTATAGGGATATTTTTTTTTCGAACCCCCCTTTTCCCGGGTTTTGTTGAGTTAGCGATACTCTTTCCCAGGTTTCCCATTGAACAATCCCTTGGTTTCCTTCCCCCTTTAACTGTGACAACAGTCTTCCCGGCGCAGTTTTTTGATTTTTTTGAACCCCCCCCCTTTGCCTTTGATGCGCCTCCCAAACCAAGCAGTTTCCCTCTGCAGGCCCTCACGATTGGCTTCCATTCCCCTCGTTCGCTTGTAATTCGGTCTTTCCTTCCTCACTCTCCCCCCACCATCCTTTCTCAAAAGGTCGCCCGCTTTTTTTAACCCTCCCCCCAACTTTATCTCCTATCCCTCCTTTCCGTGGCACCCCTCCGTTGAACCCCCCCCCCCCCAGTTTCTCCCTTTCCGCGGCGGAGAGACTGCCTTATTTCATTTCGTTTGAGAGGCGGTGATACTTGCCTCCCTTCGCTTCCCTCCTACAGACGCCCCCCCCCCCCCCGTTCTTTTCGACCGGTGAAGAGCTCGTTAACCTTTTTCGCGTCTGGATTGGTGGCCAGTGGCCTCCCCCTGCAGCACCCTTTTTCAATTTTCTCCCTTTACCACTTTAATTCGCTGTTCCTTTTTTCCGGCTCTTCACCCTTGGCAGGTATTTCGCAATCCTCTTCCTCCCTCTTCTTGCGCGCCCCGGTGTGCCCCCCCTTCATTTCGCCTCCTTTTTGTTACACCCCCAGCATCGTGGGTTTGCCTTCATTGATTTGCGTCTTTTTGTCCCCCAATATGTTGTTTTTTCCCAGACTGCCTACCTTCTTTTTCTCCCCTTGGGTCTTTTTTTTTTTGGAAAGCACACTTACCACCGAGCCCTTTTTCTGTCCTTTTCTTTTCCCCTGTCCAGTTCAGGGGGTTTTTCCTTTGAGTAAGCCCTTTGCCAGCCGCTTTTCTCCAGCGTGTTTGCCACTGCGCTTTCTTCGCGTTACCGAGTTTTCCCTCCCCCTCTCGGCTCTTTTTGATCCGAACCATTTTTCGTTTTTTTTGTCTACCCGCAGGACGCCCACCCCCCCAACGCTCCAGCTCTCCCTTTAATGGGCATGGGTTTGCCCAATGGGACGTTTTTCTCCGGTTTCTTTTTTTTTTTTCTTTTTTATTATTCCCGGTGCTCCCCTGCGCTTTTTCCTTCGACACCGGCAGATTTCTTTAGTGTTTTTCCCCCAATCCCGTTCTCATCCCCAGTCCTCCTCAATACAAAACCGGACTGGCGTAGTGAACACATTACACTTTTTCTTCTTCCTTATTCCCCACAAACGAGAATGGTCCCATTCCCTTTTTACCCAACGGCCATCGCCTTCTTCCCCCTCTTCTTTTGGTTTTTTTGGGCTGAAACCCCTGAATGTCTCCATTAAAGCAACCCCCCCCCCTTTTCCCGCGTGGTGCACCATCCTGCCAACCCCCCCCTCCCCCAAGTTTTTTTTCAAATTTTTTTTCCTTCACTGTCGCTTTTTCAAGTCCTGGCTTTGCTTTGTACCCCCAGCGGCAAATTTCTTCTTTTCTTCACCCATCTGCTCCCCTTTCATCCCTCCAACTTTCCCCCCATAAGGGCCCCTCATCCCAGCACCTCCCCCGCATTTACACTCTTTCTTATCAATTTTTCCCCGCTGCCCTGTTGCACTTATCTCATTCCCCCCCCGCTTTGAACGTCTTCTTTTTTTTTTCCGGGCAATTATATCAGTCCGCCACAATTTCCCTCTCCTCTTTTTTCCCAAAACAAGCCGTCTCACCTTCCCAACACGCTCCCCGTCCCCGCCCCCAGGTTCAATAAAGGTCTTACGTTTCCTGAAAGTCCTTACAGAAGGGTACAACTGAATCCCAGAAAACTCTCTTCCACCTTTTTTCGGCCCACCTTTGACTTTCCTCCTCTTTCAGGTTCTCCCGTTGTGATTTGTTCTTTGACTTTTTTCGGCTCATTCCAGCACACACTCAATGTTTTCCCCCCCCACCCTTGGCCCTACACAACCCTTTTTTTCTTTTTTTCCCTTTTGAGTTTTTTTTTTCCGTCCCCAACCTCTGCCCAAAAGAGAAACTGATTCTCTTTTTCCGGATTCTTTCCCAATTTCCGTTTTGTTTGTGTTTTTTTTCCTCTGAGAGATTGGTCTTTCTGTGAGCACTTCGTTTTCTCTTTTCGTCCTTTGCGTGTTGGTTCGGATCAATCCCCTCTTTCTTTTTCACTTGGACGTTGTTCTTTCCAATGTCTTTATTTTTTTTGGGGATTCTTTTCTGTTTTTGTCCCGGTGGTACATCTGTTGTTTGCTGAGGCTTTCCTTCAAACCGCTGGATGCATGGCCCCCGTTGAGCCCCCCCGGGATCCTTCGTCCTCCCTTCTTTCCAATTGCCGTGCCGACCCGGTCTTTCCTCTCCGCGTTTTTTCTTGGATTTCCCTTTTTTTTCTTTTTGCAATGAGGCCTGGGTTTTGGTTTTTTTGCCTTCTTTTTTTCCCTGGATTGGTTTACGGGTCGGTGTTGCCGACTCGCTGACTCAAGCTTTTTCTTCTTTAAGTTTTTTTTTTTTTTTTTTTTTTTTACCTTCCACCTTTTAGCCAGCGCGTCTGTCACTTTTTTGCTTGGAAATCTGTTTTTTCTCTCCGTTTTTCCTTTGAAAAACTTCCTCCCCTTTCTTTTTTTTCTTGCTGGTGCTGTTAGCCTGTGTCTGGTACTGGGCCCTGCCTTTACTTTCCAACCATGTGTTCCTCCCCTTTTTCCGAAAAATTTTTTTTTCTGTCCTTTTTCTTTACACAGCAATTCCCATCACTTGGCAGTGCCCTTTTGTTTCAACGGCCGTTTTTTTCTTTCTTTGTGTTTCATTTTTCTTTTTTTTGTTACCTTTTGGTTGTTTTTTTTTTTGCCTGGTTGGCGCTTTTTTTTTTTTTGGCCCTTTTCCCCTACCCACCCTTAATTTTTTGGGGGTTTTTGCGCCTGCGACGTGTCTGGATTCGTTCTTTTCCTCTTTTTTTGCCTCCAGTTGTCCTTTTCCCCGACGAGCCACCCCCCACACCTCTTTTCATTGGTCTGTCAGTTTTCTACGTTTGCTTCCCTTCTTTCGCTTTTCTGGTCCTCTGGCCCTTCCCCAGCCTTCTTTTTCTGCACGGGGAGACTCTTTGTTTCGCGGTCGCTGGATTGAAAGCTCTTTTGATTGCTCCCAAAAAACAGTCCCTGGGCCACCCAGTTTTCTTTTCCAACGTCTGCGTTTGTCTCCACCCCCTTCTTTTCTGGTCCTAGTTGTTGTTTTGCGGTGCCTTCTTCCCTGTCGGGCCCTGTCTTAAAGATTAGGCTGATCTTTCCCCCCCCTGTCTAGAGGCTGTGATTATGTTTTCACTCTTTCTCTGGCTTGAACTTTCCCTTTTTTTGACCCCACCTTTTGCCCGGTACATCCTTTGTTTTTATTTGCTAGTGCACCACGTCTTTACTTTTTTTTGTTTTTTTAACGACAACGATCTTCCGTCGGGTGACAGTTTTTTCTTTTCCCTGGTTGCCTTTCCCCCTGAGCGTATGGAATTGCTCTTCCCGACCCCCTATCTTGATCCCCGACCCCTCCCCCCTCCGTTTTTCGCGCTTTTTTTTTCAGTTTTTTTGTAAATTTTTTCTTGGATGGGTTTTTTTCTCCCCCTAACGGCGCCCCATCAGGTCTGTTTTTCTTTTTTTTCGATTAAAAATTATTGCAGTCCTTTTCTCCTTTTTTGCGAAAATTTTTTTGCGGAGGGCTTTTTTTTTTTAAACCTTCAGTGCGCTATTTACTTGATGGATCGCCTTTCCCTCCCTGGCGACCACGGATTTTCGCCACGTTTTTTGTCTCCCCTTGTTTTTTTTTTTTTTCTTCTGCCGCGGGGTGACTTTTTACGTTTTTTTTTTTTTCCTTGATGTCAGAGCATTCAAGTTTCGATTTTTTTTTTGTCGTCAAAGCGAGTGGCTTCCATCCCTTGGGTCCCCTGTTTTCCTTTTCCTCAAACCCCTTCCCCTTCCAGATGGCTGCCGGAAGCCCCCCCTTTTTTAGGTTTTTGTTTTCCCTCCACAAATGGGCATTTGGTCACCTTCCTCTTGGTCGGTTTTTTTTCCCCTCTTTCCTTGGTCGGTCAACCAACGCTGGGTTTTTTTCCCCCTTCACGATTTCCTTGCGTTTCTGGCTTGTGGTTTGCTTCGCTTGGGAACGACCCGTTTTTTTTTTTGGCTTCTTTTTTTTAATCATCGTTTTTTACTTTGCGGGACCGGTCCCCTAGTTTTTTTTGCTGTGTTTTTGAGGGAGCATCTCAGTCTCCCACCTTGCCATCAACTTTTTTCTTCTTGTTTTGCCCAAAGGTTCTCTTTTCTTTGCCCACCTCACTTTTGTGCTATTTCTTTCGTTTTCCGTTTGACACGAAGTGCTTTCTGTTCTTTTCGTCTTCCTATAACCTTTTTCCCCCTCCCTTTGATTCCCCACCCCCTTTTGTTTCTCCCCCACTCCGTTCCCGCGTCTTTTCCCCGGTTTTTGGATTTGCCTCCTGAGACTTGATTTCTCCAAAAGTCGTCCTCCTGTTCTCTTTTCAATTTTTTCGGGCTTGCGACGAACTCTTTTTGAAAACCGTTCCTCGAAGGGTCAGCCTTTTCTATTTTTTGGTGTTTTCCTTTTGCAAGTTTGTTGGTAACCCGGTATTTCTTTGCTATTCGCGTTTTTGGTTTTGGCGTTTTCTTTTTCAACAGCCTGCAGTTTTCTCCCCTCAACCTCTTGGCTGGTTCATACGCTGCGCTTTTTCCCACTTTTTTCCTGGGCGTAGCTCTCTCTCTTTTCCTCCTTCCTTTGTTTCCTCGATACTTTTTCATGCAGTTTCCCTTCTTGCTGCGTGGTTGAACCCCCCTTCCCTCGTTCCTTGTAGGTCTGTTCCTCCGTTTTGTTACTCCAACCCCTCCGCCAGGCAGGTGACCTGCAACCAGTTCAAAAAACCCACTCCCGCCCCTCCCCAACAACCTTGGTGCTTCGCGGGGTCCCATGTTCCTTTTTTTTTCGCCTGAACGTTACACCCGGGTGACTTTTTCTCCCCATTGTTTTCCTTCACTTGTTTTCTTCCATTGCCGTCCCTCCATCCCGAAAGGGCGCTTTTTCCCGTGTTGAAGTTTGCCCGCCTGATTTCTCCCCTTTTGTCTTTTTTCCCTTACCTTTGATTCTTCTGGAAAAAAGAACCGTCGCTCCCCTTTCCTTTTTTTTTTTTTTTTTAGGTCGCCCCCCGATCAACTGCTCCCCCTTTTGGGTCCCCCCCGTCATTTGTAGGAAAACAAGCGTCCCTGCACCCTTGCGTCCCTTTGATTGGTCCCCCTTTAATTCCCGCCTTCTTATTGCGCTCCAACCCAGGCACCCCGGACCCTTTTTCCCCCCCCTCCCTGAAGTTATCAATCTTTGGATTTAGAAATTTTTTCTCCATTTTCTTCTTAACATCTTTTTACCCTCGCCCCCTCTTCCCCCCCCCCCCTTTCCTTTTTTCGGCCGCCCCGCGTTGTGACCGGTGAAAGGTTCATATTCCCTCTTTCCCTTCCGGCGCTTTGCCACTTCCTTTTCCCCCCCCCAAGTTTCCATGTTTCATGACGCCCGGCCTTTTTTGTTCTTCCTTCTTCTGCAAATCATTGTGTCTTTTTCTTTAGCGTTCGGGATCTGTTTGCCCCTTTTTTCCCCCGTTCCACCAAGCCGCAAACACCCCCCCACATTTTGCTGCCGGGCTTTTGCCGGTGATCCCTTAGTTGAGCCGTCATTTTGTGTCCCTTTCTTTACCCCCCGTTCATTTCGCTTCCAGACTCCCCCGCTCCATCCAGTCCTTTTGACTCTCGCCCCCCGCGGCCGTGTCCTTCTCCGTTTTTCCTCCTCTCGGCGCGTCCCGTGTTTTCTGCGGATTTGCCGTTTTCACCTTTTTTTTTTGGGGGTTTTTTCCCCCCCTCTGAATTTTTGGCCCCCCGCGTACCGGTTTTCCTTTTTCCAATCTTTTGGTCCGGTTCGCCTGGCTGTTTTTTTGTAACGCTTTTTATTATTTTTGCCCCCTCCCCCCCTTCCCCCCTCTTCCCATGCTTATCGCCGTTCGTCCGTTTCAATGCCCCTTCTCCGGAGGACTTAGACGATCCCCTCCTTTCCAACTTTTCCCCCCTTTTCTCTTTTCTCGGCGTACCATCTTTTTTCATCCCCCCTCTCATCTGGTTTTTCGCTTGTGAATCTTTTTTTCGTTGCCCTCGCAGCCCAAAAACCCCCCACGCCTCTGGTAAAGGAAATGTTCCAAATCACTCTCAAAGGTCCCCCTCTCTTTTTCACTTTTTTTTTTTTATGTCACCCTGCGCTGGACCCCTCCCCCGGTTTTTTCACCTGTTTTCGAACCGCCCCTCCTTTCCCTCCTTCCTTTCGCGACCCCCACCAACGACTTTCTTTTCATTTTTTTTCCCCCCCACCTTTCCGTCCCCCGCACCTTATTTCCCCACAAAATCAGACCGTTCCTGCAATTCCCTTTTCCCCCTCGCCTTCACAATTTTTGTCCCCCCTTTCTTTTTGTTGCCTTTTTTTTTTCCCCAACATCGGACGCGACCCTTCCCGTCCCGCCTCCACCCCCCCAACCCAACCACACCCGTTTACACCCCGGTTTTTGAAGTAAATTCACGTTGCCCCCCCCACCAACGGAACAGGGCCTTGTCTCGCTCCCCCCCTTTTCCCCGTTTTCCTTTGCTTCCACTTTTTTCTTTGTGTACACATCCTCCGGGCGCCGTTTGCCGATTGCTCTCTTGTATCCCTTCGCTTTCCTTTTTTTTTTTTTTGAACTGGCATAACTTCCCTGTCCTCCTGCAATGCTGTGCCCCTTCCCTCCCCCCCCCCTTTTCAGTAGATTTGGCACTGCCCGCGGAAACAACTCCCCCCCGGTGCAGATTTTCATCACTCCCCTTCCACTCGACTCGTTTTGGCTTCTTTTTTCCGGTGTCCCATTAATCCGCCCCCCCTGTCCTTCTGCCTTTTCTGTTGCTGTCACCCCCTTCTTTTGGAACAGCCGACTGACAACCGACCTGCCCCCGCCCCCCGAAGGGTTCCAGGGCACTTCACGATTCCGTTCCTCGCCCGCAACCTTTGCATGGTAACCTCTATCCAGAATTTTCCCGTCTGGCGGCCGTCCGGTCTCTTGTTTTTCGGGATCGTGCTCATGTTTGTCCTTAAGTTTCCTTTGTTTGACCTTTTCGTCTCTCATTCAATGTTCCACAACCGTTTTTTTTTCACCCCCACCCCCTCACCTGCATCCCACAAACTGCACATGAAAGCACCACCGTTCCCTTTTCTTCATGATCCCAGACCACCAACCCCCAGTCCCCCCCCCCGATAACAGATGCTCAGCAGGGTACCCTTCCCCCCCCCCCCCCATCTCCGTTCTCCTATTTCGTGTTGTTGTTGATCATTCTCCTTTTGTTTCTTTCCCTTTATATTTTCTCTTTTTCTGGCCGTTTCGGTTTTTTTTTTTATCAATCCGTGGCTCCGCGTGGGAATGCCCTATTGGCAATTTTTGGGATCTTGGGTTTTGGTTTGTTTCCACTGTTGTGTTTTTTGGGGCTGAGGAGTGCGGCGATTATTCCAACTTACGCTGACTGCGTCCACCTTGTTTGATTCCACCGACTTCCTTTGAGAATTCCAATGGCTTCGGCCCGTTTTTTGGCGAATCGTTCTTGGATCGGATTTTACCCTGCTGTGGTTTTTCCCTTTTTCCTTTTGCATGGAGCTGGGTCTTTTCTTCGGTTGGTGTAACCGGGCCAGCCTTTTGCCGCTACGTCTCCTCCAACGAAGCTGGAAGTTGTGGCGGAGGGATTCTGACCATCCCTTGCCACGGCTTTTGCCATGCTCTTGATCCGTTGCACGTGGCTCTTACACATCTAAATCTTCTTTTTTTGGTTGGCCGTCCTGAACGTCCCCTTTTTTTTGTTCTGTGTGTTCCTGCGGCGTCTGGACCAGCATTGCGATGGTGCTTCGCCTGGGGGTTTATTTTGGTTGGTTCTGAAAGACAAGGTTGGCCTTTTTCATCCCTGCGCTGTTTTTTTTACGAAACTCCATTGTTTTGAGGCCCGTCGAGTTGGTTTCAGTTTGAAGTCCTTATTCACGCCGGCCTTTTTTCCACGTGTTCTGCCCTTGTACACTGGTGGGTTGGGGCTTTATTTTGATCTGGCTTCCATTTTTTTTTTCCGTCGGCACCCATTTCCTTCCCCTTTCGTTTGGACCTCCCACTGTCGCTCTTCCTGGTCTTGATTGATGTAATTTTCTCGGTTTTTCTTAACGTGCTTCGAGAGCAACAACCTTTTTCTTGTTCGGTTTTCCATGTTTCGTAGATCGGTTTGGTTATGCTTCTCTTGGCCTTTGTTGTGATTCAAAACCAAAGTCTGAATGAGAGAATGCCCGTTCGCTGTCAGTGGCACCCTAATGAAGCGCGGACTTTGTCCCCGGATGAAAGGATCGTGATTGTTTTGCACCCATTCATTTTCTGGCTCTTGTTTCGTGATTTTGTTGTTTGCGTTTTTTTTCTCAGGCCGGCGCCGCGAAAGATTTGATCGGTTGAGCTTTATGGATTTCCCCCCCACTCTTTTGGGGCGCCACTGGTCATTTTTCCCTCTTTTGGGAACGGGGCCGGCGGCTGGTAGGTTCCTTTTCTGGCTAGTGCCCAACCCCCTATTTCAAACTGGCCGTTTTCCGGGATCGAATGCTCGTCCGAGGGTGACAGCTGACCAAGCTTGAGGGGTGGGTTCTTCTTCAAATGCCGGCGTTGCGCAGCAGGCGCTTAGGATCGCAATGCAAAATTGATGTTTCAAGACACGCCCCCCTTTTCGTCGCTGGGCCGTTCTTCCTTTCTTGTTTTCGAGGGGGCGCTTATTTTCCTTCGGTGCTCCCCCTTTTGGGGCGCGGTGTGATCTCGACAAAAACCCCCAAACGTATTGCGATCCTGCCCCCCGGCGGACGGTCTGTGCGGAGCCGCGATTACTGATGGAGTTCTTGTGGAGGGCGACTGACTTGGGTGCGCTTTGGTACGACCTGTCTCTGAAACGCGCCCGACGCGCTTTCTCGTCCCCTCCCGATGGGGCAGGCACAGTGACGATTGTGGTTTTCTTTTTTTTCTCTCGCGAGTGGGGAATCTTTCCAACCGTTATCCTTCCCAAACACCCCCCAGCACAGGGAGCCAGATTGTCCTCCCAAAACAAAAAAAAAAAAACCCAAACAAAGGTTAAAAGACCCCCTCTTTCCTTTTGCTTTGGTTTGCCCCTCTTTTCCCCCCACGGGCGTGGTTGCCCACCTGGTCTCGGCGGTTCCGTGATCTACGTGCTTCGTTCTCACAACGGGCTTTGGGTCCACGGCTTATTCATTCTCTTTTTTTTGGCGCGTCAAGCGAATACCGGCGAAACAAAAAGGCTTTGCTGGGCGCCTTTCGAACCTCCATTTGTTTCCTTGCGGGACTGCACGACTGGTTGACAATTTGATGCTTTTATGGGGCGTGGGGCCATACGAAAGGTACCTCTTTTTTTACCGCCATCTCAAAATCCTGCATCTTGTGCCCCATTTCTTGGCCTCATTTTGATTGTTTGTGGAAACGCTTTGTGGATTTTCTTTCGTCTTTTTCGCGGGGATGGGGGCAGAAGGGGCGCTTTTTCTTCATTCCTACTTTTTTGAAAGATTTTCGTCTTCTTCATTCCTGTCTTGCTGATTTTCACCCTCCTGTGCGAGACAGTCGGCTCTTTTAGCGGGCGCGCGTTAATTTCAGTCTTTTTCCCTCCCTTTTTTCGCCCCCTGTCGTTTTACCCCATTTTCTTGCGGTACTTCTTCGCTCCCCACGGAAGCATACTTTACCGTCCAACGCCTTTTTTCTATGTTTTAAGGATCGCTTTAGGTTTTTCATTTTCTTTTTTCAGGTTTTGACTGGCTATTCTTTTTTTTTCCCCCCGCGGACGATGGCTGGTGTTCAACCCCTATGGCAAGTTTTCTTTGACAGTCGGCTGGGCTTGTTTCATTTTCGTTTTTTTTTTCGACCTTCCTGGTGGCT
>Ga0179593_1654720_pt1 | contig 10419 bp, 11 predicted proteins | sample CZODoug2_1_08_16_FD_185931 | JGI IMG/M metagenome (GOLD analysis project Ga0179593, IMG submission 185931) | Vadose zone soil fungal communities from Angelo Coast Range Reserve, California, USA - CZODoug2_1_08_16fungal (PacBio error correction) | ecosystem: Environmental > Terrestrial > Soil >... | reverse complement strand
ATCCGTCCTTCTTCACGGCATAGCGATCTGGAGAGATACCCCCTCCCCCGAGAATCCTCCTTTTTTCCCAAGATTGTGTTTCGATGATCCCGAGGCTCACGATGGATATTTCTGAAATCCTTTTTCGTTTCCCCCTGCCACGGATCTTGGGTCTTGTTGGCCCTTTCTTCTAAGAGCTTCCTGGAGGAGGATGTCGGTTTTCGACGAGGGACCTCGCCATCGACCCGCCTCTGTCTTTTTTGCCTCCTAAAGTCTGCACGTTTGGTCAGCTCGATCAACCCCCCCGTTGTTACCTTCCGCAATCCCTTCGGATGAGCGCTCCCCCCCCCCAGTTAGATCCTAGGCTTTATGAGTTGAGACCTCTTCTCCTTTGCCTGAAACCTTCATTTTCTGCGAGGGCGTACGTTTTTCGTATTCTTTTTACATGCCTATTGTGCTCTCTTTTTTTAGGTTTCTCTCCCCCCCCATGTCCTCCGAGCGGACTCCCTCGTCGGGATGGTAGAAAGAAGACTATGTAGTCCAGCAAATCTTTGTTTTTTGCTGCCAGCCCGCCTTCCCCCGCAGCGTGAACTGCCTTCTTTCACTGAACTCGATGGGCAAGACCCCCCAGGTTTGACGGTCGCCTCCCTCTTACGATCGGATATATATCTCACCTGCTCCTTCTTGCTCCTCCCATTTCGCCCGATGTATATTCATTCAAGGCGTTCTGAGCGTCCATTCTCCCCTTTGGAAGCAACGCCTGTTCGTATACTTTTGTCCTCCATCGCGGTCTACTTCTCGTCCCTCCGCCGTGAACCACGGCCAGCTCCCTTCCTACTAAACATCCCGGTCGGTGGGCCTAGTCCTTTGAACTTCGGCCTTGATAGGGAAAATCCCCGCGTTGCCTTCCATCCCCTCTTTCCCCGCGCTCCGTCATTAGGAACTCGTATGAGGACAGAGAGGCCCTTTTTGATTGCGCGCGCCGGCCATCATGGAACCTGTTTGGCGGTCACGAAGGCATTAATACTTGGGAGAGCGACCACATTTGATTTCTCGAATGCCCTCCCTTTTCTCTAATGCCATGTACGTTGCCCCTGCTTCCTTTAAATAGTCCTCCCCGTGCAGACCCTGGTTCCTTTTGAAGTTCCCGGCTCAGAGCTTTTGAATTTGGACGGTCCAGGTGAAGATTCTGAGCACCCTTTTTCCCCGCCGTGTAGCTGAGGATACAACCTCGTCCTCGCGTTGGGACGACGAGGAGCTTTTTGAGGGTCTCTGGAGAAATAGCCCTTAGCTTTTTTTGTTGAGAAGGTCGCCATTCTTCGGCTCTTTTCTCTCCAGCCTTGTCGTTGGGGTTTCACGCCCGTACGTTTCTAGCGATCAGTAGCTGTCTTTGTCGTTTTTTTGGTCTTGCCTACGAGGAGGGATTAACACCCCTCTGGCCTTAGAGATTCCTTCTGGAGGATCTTCTGCCCGCCTCTTATAGTCAGAGCTCCCCGACCGCCCGGAAGATGTCCACCTCCGGTTCCACTTAAACCTCTCCCCTCTCTCGCCGTAGCGACGGGGGTTCCGTCCGGGGATCGCTTTACTTGACCGTGATTTTTCCATTTCAGTCTCTTCTATGCCTTGAGCGCATACGTGGATGAAAATTGGACACTTGTTTCTATGTGAGCTTTCAATTTTTTAGGGGCTATTTTCTCGCTTGGATCCAAGCCGCCCTCCTTGAGAAAGTCATCTTTATCCTAGCACAAATCAAGCGCACCCATGGTCCCTCATTGTCTAACTCGTTCATGACTTTGTCAGCTACTTAGCTTCCCAAGTCTCTTGCGCCCGCTTAGCGCGAAAAAAGCCGGCCTTCCATTTTTCTTCCAGGCGGATTGGCCGAGGGCTACTTGTTTACCACCTCCACCGCCGGATGATCGTTTTTTCCACACGCCTGCGCCCAACAGGACCTCCCCCCCCCCATCCGACTGGCCGTGGTCTCACGTGAGGCCGGTGCTAGCCCCCCCCTCTTTAGACGGTCCTGGATGCCTTCTTCATACAAGTGTTTTTTCGTCGCGCAGTCGCCCGCAGCGAGGTATAGGCGAGAACGCCTCTGCCGACATGTCTTTTCTCTGCACGTTTTTTTCTTGTAGAGATTTGAATCCCCGCTGCGGCGCGATGTGTGTGCGGTTGCCTAATTTAATCCCCCAACGAGGGTTTGCCGCGAGCATAGTTTCCAAGTGGGGAAGAACCCTCTGAAGGAAGCACAGATCTTCCTAAGAACGTGGTCCCCAACCGACACAGCGAGGCCTCGCTCCGATTTCTTCCTTTCCCCTCTGTTTTTGAGAGATAGAGAGCGAGGCTGCGATGTAGGTTTGGAATTCTTAGTCTATGATTTTTTCCTCCTTCACCGGGCCTGGTGAAAACTGGAAACATATGTCGAGCTTCACCCCCTCGTTGGGATGAATACGAGGCCCCCACTCGAGAAAAAAAGAGTCCTCCGCCCTCTAGCCATCGCTCCCCCCCTCAAAGCGACCGTTTTGCACGCCATGTCGCCGCTGCTTGGAGCTACATTTTTTTGATCGAGTTAGAAATTCTGCTCCTCTCGCCACCTTTAGATGAAATTCTCCCCCCCCCTTCCGACGGTGATACCCTTCCAGGGGGATGCCCCGGGCCTCACTTGACCCCCTTTGGAGTTTTTCTGCCGGGGGGGGCAGGCAGATGTCTCCCTCTTCGCCGGACTGATGAGGGTGGTCACGCCTCTTTCTCTCGCTAGGCCAATCCTGCCCCTCCCGATCTACGCGGGCTCGACTCTTTTGTTTCTTCTCTAGCGCGCCCGCGGCTTTGCGCGCCGGAGATGACAACCCCTCTTCATCGATCAACCCGGAGTTTCCCTTAATTTTTTAGCATTTTTGGATTGTGCTCGGCTAGCTTACTTCCCGATCTGGATATTGGGCTTTCTGACACCCGGAGCTGGCCCCGAGCCCGCCCCCGTGGGAGATGTTTAACTTGATAACCCGTGTTCCTTTTCATCCCTGAAGAGCAGTAATTTTCGCTGACTACTCCCAAGGCCCCAAGGGAACCCCTTTTTTCTCCAGGTCAGCGCGATCCAGGCCGGCACCCCGCCCTCCCCTACGGCCTTTCTCTTGGAGTTTCAGTTTCACACTCCTTCTAGTTGGACCTTCTTTTTGGCGGCTGATTATGGAGCTATTCTAGAAAGCTGCGGAGCAGATTTCCCTCCAGACTGTTTAGGCTATCGAAGGCCCGCGTGTTTTCTCAATCCCCCGCTCGATGAGTCCGACACCCATCCGCTGAGGCACTGACTCTAAGGATAGGAAAAGAGCTCGTCCCCTTATGGCTCTTTACACCCCATCGATACAGAGGACTGGTCTCTCCCCCCGACCGAAGGAATGGGACTTTCCTGCTTCACCCCAAGTCTCCCGTTTTAGTCGCCCAGTGCGCCACTCTGCTTTTCCTCGAAAGCGCGTAGATGGTTATATACTTCCCCGTCTTGAAAAGCTTGGTCGTTTTATAAGCTCCTCGAAGACAATACCTGGCCACTAACTCTTGAGCGTTAATTTTCCCTTCCTCCTTATAGGGACTAAGTTTCTTCTCTTCGTGCCCATGTACCATGGCATTCGAGGAGATTTGGCGGATCGACCCCCCGGTCGGCCAATCTTCTATTCCCCGTGGACCCTGCCAATGGCAATCTGGCATTGGCGAGAAGAATCCCCAGAGCTGCCTTTTTTTACCTATTCCCCTGGCGCGGTTCAGAAGGTGTTGTTTTTGCTAGGGATTTTACCTCCGCCGAAGTTCCATCCCCGTTTCCCCCCCCCTTCTCTACTGCGGAGCTGGCCTTTTTTGAGCTTGTTTTGTAAGCCCTTCCTATTCTACCTCTATGTCGCCAAGATCGAAGAAGAGGCCGTTTCTCTGAAGCGATCCGAGCTCCCTGGACGAACCCCCCCCCAAGCTCGCCTTGACATTTTCCTCCCCCTTTTCTGGCTGAGAGAAGTAGACCGTTTGAGATCCAGAGCAGTACTAGCCGCGCTTTTTACCCTCCTTTGATCGGGACGATGCTGTTCGTTCACGACGGAGTATGTTTCACGCTGGCTGTCTCGTTCTCCCCGGCAAGCCCGTCTTCTTTCGACTCCTCGCGGGCTCTCACATACCGACGAGTTTTGATTTTGCTTCCCTAGAGCGCAATCTTTTCTTTTTTTCCCCCCCCGACTTCCCTCTTCTTCCTGCACAGGACGGTGGCGGCAATGTCCAATTTACCAAGGCTCAGAAATGCTCCGCTCCCTCCTTGGTTTGCTCTCGAAGGGTGCTGGGACCACGTGTGTTAGAGTATGCTAACTGTTTTGCTTTCAGTGCGGCACATGTGGGCGCTGGGCTTTCCTGCCCCCCCCTCCTTCCCTCCTGCTCGTATCATGTCCAACCTCGACGCCCAGTCTGTCCAGGTCGCGCGCATTGCAAGCTCCCCTCTTCCCTCATCCCCATATACTTCTCACGAGATTTCTCCTTCTCTCGATCGGTCTCATCCTTCCTTCCTTCTCCTTTTCCTCCATGTGGGGTTGTTGAGACCCTCCCCTCTTCATCACGGCTCTTGCGATCTGGAGCGCGCCCTCGCGCTCATTGGGCACATAGATGGGGTGTTCCTTCCTTCACGTTGATTTTTCTATAGTTCTCCGAACCTGGACAAGGATCTCGTTGCGGTTGGACCTGTTTTTTCATCGTAGCAGGAGGATCTTTTTGTCCCTTTTCTACAGCGCACCCCTTGACTGTGTGAATCCTAAAGTGAGGGGTTAGCGCCCCTCCTTCTCACCCCTTTTCATTTCCTAACTCCTTCCCGTGAGCCGCGCCGCCCCAAAAACCCCACTTTTTTTTTTTTTTCGGTCGCCTCCGAGCTTTTCATCCCTCTTCAGCCTCCCCCGTATGTGCGGCCCGAGGCCGTTAATTCTGGACCAACCATCCCGATGCCTCTCGTAGAAGAAAGATCACCTCTGTCGCCGATGAGATCTCGCTTAGGGATGGTAGTCCTCCCGCGCGGTTTGTCTCCCTCTTCGTCTTTCGCATCGAAGGAAGAAGGCGTTTACCCAGCCTTCCGTCGTGATCCCGATCGGCACTCGCCACCGCGTCTTCCCCCCTGCGACGAAGCGTCTACGCAATTAGCGGCCGCTCTTTCCCCCGCGTTATCTTCTCCTTCCCCACTTCCTCTTTCGATTTGTCTTCTTGACCTCGCGTTCTTGAGCCGTCGAGAGATTGCAGTCCTCCCCGTCGTGAACTCGCGGTTGTCGTTTTATGTATGACAGTCCTCCTTTCACCTCCCCACGGCCAGCTCAGCGCGAGAAAGTTTTTGCCCCCCCTTGAATTCTCTTGACTTGGAAAATGCCACGCTGCTCCATTTTTTAACCATCTCCCCCCTATCTCAGGAGTCCCCCGATGACCATTCCTTTGTAGCGGGAAAAGAAATGTCATTGGCTCGGGTTTCCCTCAGTTTCATAGGGCGCTCACTAACATGTGAAGACTAAATTGATTATTCTCGAGTCATGGTCACCCCCTCCCCTAAGGCCCCCAGGCGAGCTCTCCCGATTGGCGACGGGTTTGCCCTTTCCCTGATTTCTTCGTGAGGGAATATTTTTTCGGCGCTTCCGCTGCTTTCAACTTCCCCTCTTTTTCATCGATGTCTTTCGATATCTTGACACCTCGTACTGAGTTTAAGGAATTTCGTGGTTTTGCAGACCTAGCAATTGAGATGTTTGTCACTCCATTCCTTCGGTTTTCGCGGCCGCTGGATGACTCTGTTTCACAGCCCGTTCCCTGGCTCGATCTCGGTTGTTCTTTTGGGGTGTTTTGTGGGTGCCGTTCCGCTGTAATTCAAGTTTGATTGTTTGGGCTTCCTATCGAGGCTTTTCTTCATACCTCGCCTTCGAGACCTCCCTTCAGGATTTTCCCAGCCAAGTCTCCGAAGAGCCCCTGCGACTCGCGAGTTACCTCCGGCTTGCCCCTCCACTCCACCGCGGACGTTCTGCGAGGGGGTTCCTTCCTTTGAACAGAGATGACAGTGAAGTTCTTTTTTTTCACTTTTCCTCGTGCTTAAGCGCTGCATCGTTATCCTGAAAAATTGGAAACGGTTGGATCGTGAGCTCGCTTTTTTGGTCGCGGGCTCTGGGCCCTCCGCCCCTTTATCCCCGCCGCCCTCTCATGATGAGAGTAATCGGACCTTCCACAATCAACTTCGCACTTATCCTTACTGAATTCTTCTATGACGATGCAGCTACTTGCCGCCAAGAAGCGGTCTCCGCTCTCTAGCTCCCCCCGCCGGCTCCCCTAGTCCGAGAGCATCTTTTTCTAGGTCACGTATCGGGTTAAACCTCCTTTCCTGCGAGAGTACCATTCCACCACGACCTCCTCCCCGGCCAGTACTCATCCTTTGCCTTTTTCTAAGTGATTTATGCAAGCCCAACGTTTTTCTTCCCTTCTGCCTGGAACCTAAGTTTTTCGCGGCGCGCCGTCGACCCTCCATCCGATTTTTTGCGCGCCCGCCTCGGCTCTCCGAGCACGTAGTTTTGGTTTGCGATGGTCGAGGCTGTAGAGAGAGATGTTGTGCTCTTTTTTTATCGTAGCACCAGGGGCGCGAGCATCTTTTTTCCCCCGTGGGGGCGCAAGTGTTTGAGGCCGGCCACCCTCCCCGCCGTGTCCCCCAACCTACATTCGCGTCTTTGATCCCTGATCGATATCTATCTTCTTAATCGTTTTCGAGATCCGAGGAGTTTTTTCCTCTTCCTTCGGTGGCGGGCAGTATGTGGTGCCGGTCCCCCGCCTTGGGAGCCCCACTGGCCTGCGAGAGGCAACCTCGTTTTTCTGATCCGAGGCACCACGCCACCTGCTCTCCAGCCTTCTTCCCCTTCCTCCCCCCAGACTTTCCCTGTAGTCCGCTTTTTGTCGCTCTGCGGGTCGCGGCAGAAGAGTACACCCACTTTCTTGCCAGTTCCAGGCCACGTTCTACACGAGAGGTGTTTTACCGGTCCCACCCCGGCCATGGGCGTCGTTCTTGACTTGGTGGGCTACGTCGTGTTGGCATGGAGAATGGCAGGGTTCGTCTTATTCGCGACCCCTGACCTTTTCGCCCGACGCGTTGCCCGCTGGTCGATATCGAGCCCCCCTCCTCGCGGCTCCGTAGCTGAACCATATTATATCGTCCCTCTCCAAGGAGGCATTTTGTGCTGATTGTGGTACGATTCCTTCGCTCTTTCGTTTGCTTGGGTCGGCCCAGATTTTCCGCCCATCGAGGTCTCACAAAACTGATCCCCAGGTCCAAGTTCATCCCCTCGCCGCGCTCCCATGCATTCCCACCAAAGTTAATTTCTCACTTAATGCTCCTCCCGGCCGGCCGTAGCGGCCGCCCTTGTGTTTAAGGGCCAAGCCAGTGTGGATCTTTCGGGGCGGGTTAGGCGGGTCATATTCGATAATCCGGCAGAAGCTCGCCAGAATCGTTCCTTCCTTTTTATTCACCGCCAACCCTCCCGAAGGACAATTACTGGATCGGCCTGGAGCCCTGTACTCAACTTTACCAGAGGGCGCGCAGAGCCGAAGTCGGCCGACCTGATAACCCCAAGATCCAAGGTTCTTTTTTCTCCCAGTTGCCCCCACTATTTCTTCGTCAACGTTCGTACTATGTGTCCTTGTCTTTTGACTTTTTGCTCACGCGTCCGCAGACCCTCGGCCCTTCCCGCGGTATCCTTGCCTTTTGCCCCCCGTCGTCCCAAGGGATTTGTTTCGCGGTGCCTCGTAACTTGCGAGGAGAAGCTGGGCCGATCAAGTTCGTCGCGCCCCCGACCTCGTGACACCCGAGCCCACCATCTGCCTGCGCGACTCAATCCACCGGGCCTTAATCGTCGTTACTGCGGCGCCCGAAATATTTATTTTTTTTTCCCGTGCACGCCGAAGTTCAGGCCCCGCTTACGGCGGAGTGGCGTGGATTCGTGCGCTCATACTGCCCGTCTTTGCCAACTTCTACGACTCCCGGTGGCGTTCAGCCCCGCGCTCCACTCGCTTTTCGCCCTCTGCGAGAATTGGAGCGAAAGACGGGAATCCCCCGATCGCTTAAATTTCGCAACGCTTCGCGCCGTCCCGCGGTGCTCGGCGATTGCCGTCCTTTTATTTTCACTGATGGTTCATTCGCCTCGGCAAGACTGCGACTCCCCCTGATGCTTCTACCAGCCAGATGGGCGATAGCTTCGGAACCTTTGTTTTCTTTTCCTCCCTACGAGGGAACCTGCAGTGTTCCAGACTTACTGCGCACTTACGGTGGCTCAATGTCGCCTCACGCTCCCAGAACCTATCCGAGCTCTTCTAAGGCTCGGGTTTTCAACCTCACGGGCGTTCGCTCTACCCCAGGTCCCTTGGAGGCCCCACCAGCGCGTGCCTGCGAGGTCCCTCCAACCTGACACTTGCCGCGATGCCACCTCTTCGCTTTGCATTTTTTTTGCCGAGATTCGAGCTGAGCTCGTAATCACCCTCTAAACCCTGCTCATTAGTCTGTGTCGCTTCTTCCGATTGATGGGATAAGGAGTATCTCTTTCTTTTTTGTTGTTTAGCTTCCTCCCTTCCTCACTTGCTGACGCCCCTCGGAGTTTCGCGAAAGCGCCTAATATCGGGCACGTCCACCTCTATTTTGTTGATGCGAGCTCTCTGCTTTCCCTGAATAGTCCCCGTCGGTCAACGGTCTTGGAGTCGAGAGCCTGCAGAGAGTAGGATTCTTGGAGAGGACTCGCCACGCGTCTGTACTTAAAGCTGCCCGGGTATACTTGAACCCCGTGATTGGACCCCTTCCGCAGCTTCGGTAGACGCGTCCCCAGCCACTTCGGTCTTCTCCTGCCTCCTGTATTCTGACGCCACCCGTATTGCCCGCCCGATCGTATTCTGGCCCATGCCGGATTGTGCTCTGTCGGTCTGGCAGACCGCCACACGTTTCGCCGAAGCGGTCCGGGTGGTAGAACCCCTTGAGTCTGAGCAGCGTCTCTTGCCGTAGCCCCTTCTTCCCCCGTGCACAAGCTCGCCGTCCGAGCGACTTTTCCCCCACCGCGTGCGTGCCGAAATTTGAACTTCGGTCTCAGTTTTCTCCACGTTACTCCTTCCCTTTCTGCTTCTTCTCTGCGGAAGCGGGAGCGACTCGGAGCGCTGTGCCCGCGTCGTAGACGTTTGCGATTTGGTCGACTTGCGTCCACGCCGCCTTGAACGCCCTCCCGGCTGACTTTGGTCCCCCGGGCCTCGTCGGGAAAGCCGCTCCATTTAACAACTTGAGCCGTCAGGAGGCCACCGATGCCCTCTCCGGGCAGCTGCGCCGGCCAGACTGGCGTCTTTGTGTTCACCCGCAATTTTGCCGGAGAAACTTTGATTTTCGTCCGCCGCCAGCTTCCCCTCGGCGGAACCCCCACTCCGCGGCCGCCTCGCCTTTTCGACCCTACGGTGGGCCAAGTGGCTCCGCGCGGTTTTGGGCCGGTATTTCTGAGGCTAGGGACCACTCAAGCCCTTTTCCTGACGTAGCGAGAGAGTTACTCGTACGTCGCGTTCCTTCTGAGCGCGGGGGCCCGGACAAGACCTTCTCTTGGGGGCAGGTCGTTTCTCGGGGCGCCTTTGCGCTTTTGGTTTGTACAGCCGTACGGCTTGCTGCGGTTTGATAGTAAGCCCGTATTCCTCGGGATGGTTTTTGGGCTCGTTTGGTTTCGTGAAATCCTTAGGGCCGATCCCCTCCTAATTTATGCGGGCTTATGCTCCCCCCCAGCTTCGAATCCACGATTTCCCCCCCAGGGGTACCTCGCTTACTACATGCCGCTCTCGGTTTGGTTGATCGCGGACTTCCCTTTCTTTCCCTTGTCCTCGTACGGCGAATGCCTTTGTCGGGATAGTGGATCTGAAACTTGAACGGGTTGCGTTGGCTCGCCCCTGGGCTCGGGCCTTTCTCGCCACTCCCCCGCCCTCGCCCCAGGAATTTGCCGGCGCCAGTTTCCCCCCCCAATCCATCCACCTCCTTGAGTGACTAGTTCCTCTTTTCAGCCTACGCCGCAGACCGCGGTAGCGCACACCCGGCGTCTCGGCTTGCTTCTTTCGGGTTGCTTGAATCGGCTCCAAACCACCCTTACGGCGGCCTCGTACATCTTCCACCCTCCGACCACCAGCCAGAAACACCGCGCCACATGGCGGTCGTGAGGACTCTCTCTTAGCTTCGGCCTGACTGAAAGTTTTGGCTTCGTCGCCGTCGACCCCGCAGCGAGTGGTTCTCCTCCCGCCGCTTACCTCTCGAGTAACACATTATGGTCGGGAGGTCGAGGGAGGCTTCGATTGTGGCGCTGCCAGAGTCACAACGGGGTTCGCTCTCCTAGGGTCCCCCATGGGCGCACCACTCGGGTGCCGGCAAGATAAGAGCCGCCCGTAACCCCTCCCGCGCGAGTTACCGCTCCG
>Ga0179593_1638833_pt1 | contig 10419 bp, 13 predicted proteins | sample CZODoug2_1_08_16_FD_185931 | JGI IMG/M metagenome (GOLD analysis project Ga0179593, IMG submission 185931) | Vadose zone soil fungal communities from Angelo Coast Range Reserve, California, USA - CZODoug2_1_08_16fungal (PacBio error correction) | ecosystem: Environmental > Terrestrial > Soil >... | reverse complement strand
CAACTTTTTTCCCTGACAGCGTCCCCCCCTTCAAGCTAGCTCTACTAAGTTGGGTTACCACAAAGTATCATTCTACCATTCCTCCCCTTTCCCCCTTATCACCTTTTCTGCTATCCCGGGCCTTCTTTCTTCTTTAACAGGTCTTCGGAGAGATCTGTTTCCTCTTTTCACGAACTTTTTGTATGTCGATGGGCCTTTTCTGTTCGTGGAAAAGCTCGTGATGATAAGGCGAAATTCTCCCTTTTCACTTTGATTGCCTCGCCTTTTCTGCGCCTACGCTGGTGTTATTCCGGAGTCAGAAGAAGTAGTCCCTTCTCTCTTGAGATTTCCCCTTTTCAGATCTTCCCACCCAACGAACTGGCCTTTTGGTGTACCGTTTTACCTTTTTTTTTTTCCGGGTCCCTTACTTTTTTTTTCGACGGTTTGATCGTGAGCCTGTCCCCAGGCCTCAACATTCTTCCGACAAGGTTTTTGCATCACTCGCGTTCTTATCAGTTAAGGCTGAGACAGCATTTGCTTTCACGGACCTTTTTTGCCCCCTTCAGCTCACCTTTTGGGACTTTTTTGCCTCTAACGAGGTCCAGGTCCTGACTGCTCACTTAATCGTTTTCCCCCTCTTCCCGTCCAACTCCTTTCTCTGAGCTTCCGCAAAAAGTTCTTTTCTTTTTTCCACGACCTGTCGCCTTACCCTTTTTTCCTTCCGGCCGCTTGCCCGGCATTTTTTTCCCTTTTATGGACTGCCAACCTTGTACGCGCCGGGTCTGCTTTCTTGTCTTCTCCTGGTTTCCTCATTGTTTTTCTCCTTTCCCCCCTTCCATTGGCCTCCTTTTTCTGCACGTCAAACGATTTTTTTCGTTTGACCGAAGCCGAGCCCCGAGCAGCCTTACTGCGGCCGGATCCCTTACTTTTTTTTTTCTCACCTTTTTTTCTTATCTCTCGACTTTTTTTTCCCTGGGCGTCTTTTCCATGGTCCCCTTCCGCTGAGCCCCCGAAAGTGTGACCGACTTTTGTTTCAGCGCCGGTTTTTTCTTTCCCCTGACCTTTTTTAATTTGTGCCCTTTGCGGGAGACCCATCCCCCTCGAGGCCCCCCATGTTGATGTTCCGAGCGTCGGCTCCTTTCCTCGGACCGTAGTCGCCCCTGCCGTTCCCCCGGACTTTCGTCGGTCAATGGGGGGCTTGGGAAGGTTTGGCCAGTAGGTATATTTTGGTTTAGCTTCTTTTTTCCTCTTGTCGCGTCCCCCCACCTCTTTCTGTGGAGTCCCTTTGGGCTGTGGCGCGCGTTCGTAGTATGTCTGGTTGGTCATCGTCCTGCTTTCTTTGTCCTTTTTACGGCTTCCTCAGTGGTTTTTTTTTTGAAGCCCTTTTCCTTCACCTTTCGAATTTGCCCCTTGTTTGAACATTAGGTCCGGAGAACAGAACTCCAGCGTTCTATGTCTGGCACGTTTTCTCCCCACGGCCCCCCCCGCTTTCCCGCTAACGTTTGAGTCCAGCATTGTGCTCTCCTATTTCCCCCCTAAGTTTTAGGAGACCCCCCCTCGGTGGCCCTGAGATATGCGCTTTCCTTGGCACGTGGTTCTGGTCGTTTTGCCCGGGTCAACCTCCTTTCCGCCTTTTCTTCCCTTTCCCGGCCTGCCCTTCCCCTCTTTGCAGATTTTCCCAGAATGCCTTCTGACTCCGGCCCCGTCCTTTGAAATTCTGGAAAGTTTTGCCGCTCTTGGTCCTCCCACAAGCAGGTTAATTTTTAATTTTTTCCTTTTTTTTTTTTTTCTTTTCTAATTAGGCCCCCCTGATGCTGGACACACTTTTTTTTTCTTTGAGTTGGTAGGGAACAGCTTCATCAGAAGCTTACACTTTCCTCTTCTTGGCCCCGCTCCCCCCTTCTGTTCGACCGGCGCTTTGCTCTTTCCCCTCGAGGCGCTATGAGATTTTTTTACCGCTTCATAGCAACCGCGCCCTGACCGACACCCCCTTCTCTATAGCTTTCTCCCCGTTTGTTTTTTTTTCTTTTTAAGATTCTTTCGCCGTTTTTTTGCCGATTGACTCGTTTCGCGTCTCTGAGACGGGGTTACTAGGAGTCCCCAGCGAGTCGCTCCAACTTTTTTTCTTTTCTCCCTTCTCCCCCATCAGAACTCCCCTTTCGTGAGAGGTAACTCTTCTTGATGAAGCGTTCCCTTTCCCAGGGTGTGTTCCATTTGCCCCTGACTCTTTCCTTCCTCTGCCGATGATAGTGCTCCTGATTGTGTAGGTAGCCCCCCCCCCGATTTTAAATTTTCCAGAGGCATTTACTTTATTGGAATGGCCTTTTTCCCCTGTTTTACTGCTGTTTTTTTTTGATAGCATGTTTCCGGGGTTTCGTGTTTAGGTGCCAAGCTTCCCTCGCTACCTTCCCCGTCCCCCCAGCCCTCACCCCTTTGATGAATCTCTCGCCCCGAGAGGTCCTAATTCTCTTCCTTATTTTTTTCCGGAATCGGCTTCCCCGCGTGACACCTCTGTCGAAGCCCCCCCGGAATTTTTTTTCTTTTTTTTTCAATGACAGTCACAAAGCCGACCGTGGGTCTCTCCTTCCCCCTGCCCCCTACTCCATTCCTCCTTTTTTCCCCCAGCGGCGTCCCCCACCTCGTCATGGAGAATTTTCTTTTTGAGCACACGATTGTCCCCCAACTAAAAACTCCCCTCTTCGGAACTTCAACCCGTTCTCGCAACCCTTTTACCTTTCACACGGCTAAATAACCCGAACTGCACCCTTTTCCCCAGCCCACACCTTCCCCCCTTCTTTGAGGGTTTTTCTCCTGTTCCTTCTTTTTTTCTTCTTGGCGGACTCGTCTCGCGACGACCTTTTTAGCGGAACCCCGTTGGGTTCGAGGACCCCGGGTTTTCTTTCCTTTCACGTTTCCCCGTCGGGCCTTGTCGACCCCTGCAGCTGGACTGCTAAAAATGGCGGTCACCTCACGTTGTGCCCTGGCGGTTTTTCTTCCCCAGGTTTTCCTTTTCTTACCCTGTGCCCCTCCCGTTTTTGCTCGTTACTTGCGTTTTCCCTTGAGAAGTCCTCTTCAAGCTATCCGCGGGCCCATGGCCCAGTACTTTTTTTAGAGTTCCCCCTTTGGCTGCTTGTGTTTTTTTTCTTCGGAATTGCTCTTCCCCCCCCCCCCCCCAAGATCACTTTTTCCGCAAAAAATGAAGGGTTCCTTCCCAACCTTTTCCCGGCGTCCCCCCTTCTCAGCGGATCCCTCCCGAATGGACCTTTTTTTTTACCCAATACGGTTCGCTTCACGTCTTCCCCGGCAAGTCCTGTTTGCCATGGAGACTTCCTCTCCCTTTTGACTGTTTTAAATCTCTGGCACTGGTCCTTCGTCGTCCGGATTCTGTTGAGTTCGCGTTGGAAGTAGTTAACCGGGTAAGCGGACGACCCCCCCTCTTGTGTCTTCCCCTGGCGCGTGGAATTCTGTGATCAGCCCGCAGGTTATGTTCTAAACAGACCTTGGTCACCTCCAGTTAGTAGGGCGTCCCGCTCACCCTTCTACCGTCGTTACACCTTCTCCCCCAACCCATCATGGACCCAAACAGCGCCCAGTTCGGTGTTGCGGCACCCTCCCCTCATCCTTCTCAGAACCTAAATCTAGGCGGTCCGTCAGCATCAATTAGGTCTGATGCGGTTTCCTCTCCCCTTAAGATTCCCCACCCACATAAGGTTTCGGGCTTTTACCCCCCTGGCCATTAGTTCCCCCAGCCTGTTAACTCGAGAAACTGTCCCCCATTCCACGGCTTCGTGACTAGGTTTTCCTTCTACATTTCCCACAGTAGCAATAGAAGTGTGAAGGACGCACTTCTCTCTCCCCCAATTAGAAGTCTTTTTTTTTTATCAATAGACTTATACTTTGTTACTTGACTCCTCTTCGATACATTGTTCCCCTTTCATCCCTTTAAATTCCCTCCTACTTTTGGTGTTTTCTAGATGAATTTAATCCCCCAATTCATACCCTCACCTGTTCAATTCTCGGAGGCCTGTCGACGTTTCCCACCCCTTTTCTCTCCGTGATACCTCGACTGATATTCCACGTGATCCTTGATCCTTGCCCACCCAGTATATTCCCCGGCGGCCTCTTTCGATCTAGAAGTGTTGGAACGAGTAGTAAGACGTTGTGTCGAGGTCTTTTTTTTTCTTCTTTCCAAGTGTACTTTCTTTCTAATTGCCGCTTCTTCGCGGAGTCTAAAAGAGCTAGGCTTGGTGAGAACTCTTCCCCCCCTTTAGTACGGCCTGACCCTTTTCATAATCGAAGTATTTTGGTTCCCAGTTTTCCGATCCCTTTCGGCTTTTCGGCCGAAACTTTCCCCTTTTTTGGTGTCCATGATGAACACTTGGATTTTTTCCTAAGTCTTTTTTTGAGGGTCCCCTTAGAGTTTTCCCTCCCCCAGGACGTCCCACACTGCTTTTTTCTGACAAAAGGTCTTGTGCGCCCCAAATCACGCTTGTTATGATCCCTTTTCCTGAGCCTCCTACATTGGGCGTGGAATGCCCTTTTTTTTTTTTCTCCCCTGTAGTACGACGGAGTCGCGTGAGCTCCCTCCTTTGACCCTCCCCCTCCTTTTTTCTCCTAATCTTTCGATTACACATTTCACTCCTTTCTGCCACAGTCTCATGGAAACGCGTAACGCCACCTTCCCTTATCAATCTTGGTTTCTTCCTTCCTTTGCTGTACGCTCTCTTTCGGCCCGCATTCTGGCTCTGATTTCCCATGAGGAGTTTCGTCAAACTTCCCCATTTTTTCTCTCCCCAACCCCCTTTAGACCTTTCCTCGGTACCCCTCCTCGCCCTCTCCCGTTGGTTTTCCTCGAAGAGAAAGTCAGAGACTGAAGGCGCAGTCTCACTCGAAGGTTCCTTGTTCAAACATGCCCCCCTCCTGCTCTATATGTAATGAAGTTACATTGTTTTGGCCCTTTTTTTCCCGCCTGACTTGATTGCTAACCACAGCCTGATTCCGGTGAAGCTTTTTTTTCCGAATAGTCATGATGAAGAGGTTTTAGCCCTTCCTCGGAAGTTTTTTCCTTTGGTTTTCACCGTCGTACCCTTTGCTTGTTTCCCCCTTTTTCGCTGATTCCCTTTTACTACGCTGCAGCGATGACTACCGCCCCCCTCCAGTTGAACTAATGTTTCTCCGCACCTTCATTTCAGTCCTTGTGTTTCGTTTTTTTGGCAGTGAAGTGTAATTTTATGGGTACTTCGGACAGCGGACTTTTCCGAAACCTTCGAGTATCTTCCCTTTCGGTGTTGGTCCGGCCTTCTGTACAGCAGTTGAGTCCCCCTTGCCGACAGATTATACCCTTGAGATTCAGGATCTACTTTTTGTGGTTTTTTTTTCCCATGGACAAAGTGTCCCACCGGTTTCCCAGTAGTTGTGAAGGAGACCCCCCTAACCCAGCGGGAGGGCTGGCTTTATTTCTTTCCCTTGCGCCTCCCCAACAAACCCAACCCTTCTTCTAAGAGCGAGAACCTTAAAGCCCTTTTTATTCATCTCTCTCCTACTCTTATTTTTTCCCTTTTTTTTCCGGCTTATTTAGGTCCCTTCCTCCTCTGGTTGAATGATTTTCCCAGGTTTTGAAGTAGATGAAAAGAGGACTTTCTTTGGAACTCCCGTTCCCCCCCCCCCCCCCTCACGGACTCTTTTCTACTCCCGGTCAATCTGACCCCTGCAATTTATTCCATACTTTTTCAAACATTCTATTTGACCGTCTGCCCCCTCCCCCCAAGCCGGGTTCCCATAAGATACAAGCTTATCTGGCCATGCTGAGGACCACCCGGTTTTGATTTTCCAAGTTCGCTCATCAGAAGCTTGTATCCGCCCGTAGAGTTCCTTTTTTCCTTCTCTCCCCACTCTGCGCCGGCCGAGGGTCTTGATTTTTTTTTTTTTTCTCCTCGGGAAACCCAAGAAAACTTGAACTCTGCCAAGCCGAGGCCCCGTCTTTCCCCTCCTCCTCGTTGTTCCTGCTTTTTTTCCCCTTTCGTAGATCTTTCTTTCCCCTCTTTTTGTGAGAGATCCCTTTTCCGGGCTTTTTCTCGTTTTCGATTTTTAGATGCATAGGGTATCGAGCGGGGCATCAATTTAGGGGGTTTTCCCCCGAGCCCATTCTTCTTGATAGTTTCTTTTCCCACATCGAATTCTCAAAAGTTTGGAGGTTTTACCTATCTTTTTTTTTTTTTTCCCCCGGTTACCACCTCCAGCATGGACCTTCTTTTTTTCAAAGTTCGTCCGTTCCGCTGATCTTGATGCCATGGCTGGATTTTCGCCCCTAGCGTCCTATCTTCCGGGTCCTTCCTTTTTTCTTTTCATGGAAGATTTCCCTGTTTTCCATTGCTCTTTTTGAAAAGCGGTTGGTTGGCCGTTTGAGGGCTAAAGAGTTTCGTTTAAGATACTGCACAGACCTTCCCTGGTCCACCTCCTTTATCCCCTTTTAAGATCTTTCTTTGCGCTCCCCAGCTCTATCGTTAGGTCTTTAAGAGTTGGAGCCTTTCCCCTTTGAGAAGTTCTAGGTATACGCGAGCCTTGTGTTTTGGTTTTGATTTTTTCTTCCTTTTTGCCCTTCCCCTCCGATGGTTTTTTTTACTGTTTTCTCCGGTACAGACTGCGTCACTGGTTCAACCGGTTTCTTCTCCCCCTTCGAACCTTTGGCCGAACCCCCGTGCCTGTTCCTTGGAGACTCCGGCCCCTTGTTTTTGAAGAACGATTCTGAAAAAACCGCTCGCGAGTACTCCCCCACCGTGACGTCCCTATTTTCTCTGATAACCATACGCTTCGATACCATACCTATGACCCCTCCCCTCCCCCCACTCTTAAGGGTCCTCCCCTGTTAACTCGTTTGACTCGTCGCCCTTGTCGTTCTTTAAGTCTCTTCCCCCGACAACATAACAGGGGTCCTTATTCCCCTAATCCGTTTCCTTCTACATTTTTGCCCCCTTCAGTAAACACTGTGTTCAACATCTTAGAATGCAGATGACCTCCAAGAACCGGAGCTCCCCCTTTCTTTTAGTTTTTCTTTTGATTTTCCACCAGTTGAAGCCTTTTCCGACTAGGTCTTCATTAGTGGTTGCAAGCTGAAGAAGAGTCCCCTTTTAGACTTCACTTTGCTATTATTTCTCTTTGTAGTTTGGGTTTTCCTTTCCTTGCATCCTTGTGGCAGGAAGCCGAAGCACAATGGTTTTTCTCTTCCCCCCAATTCAGTTTCCCCCCAATCTATTTGAAACCCTCCCCCCCCAGGCATTCTCACTTTGTGATTGCGGAATTTCCATCCCTGGACATAACCAGGCGGACCCCCTTCTCCCTGTTGGAGTTTTTTTTAAAGTCCTTCCGTTGCCCAGCAGAGTCACTGCGCCACTGCCCGGGTGAACTGGGCCCCTTTCTTTAGAATCGGAGGGACCCCCTAGTTCTTTTTTCTCTCCTCCATCTCCCTCCCAGGGGTAAGGCTTGACCGGACACAACATTCTTTCTTTTTCCCACCTGGCGCAGTCCAGAAGATGTAAGATTCCTTCAAGCCTCCTTTCCTTGTTTTTCCCTTTTTCCTTAACCGTGTTGGATGGCTTTTTTCGCTTTTTTCTTTCAAGATTCCGCTGACCCCTTTTTTTTTAACTCCATCTAATCGAGCATCCCCCCCCCCTTCCCCCTGGTTTCCCAAGTTCTTTTTTTCCTAAGCGACATACCGAAGGGCGTTCGCGTCCCCTTCCGTGTCTCCCTTTTTCGGAGTCCCCTCCTTTGACGTCTCACCAGCGGCGGCGGCTTTGGCGTTTTTTTTTCTCCCCCTCCTCTCGGTCCCCCTCTGTGGAGTTTTTTACCAACTTAGGCTTCGCAGTCCGACGTTTCAACGGGCCCACTCCACCCTTTTACAGCCCCACGGGGCTTCGTACTCTTACGCATCTTTCCTCAGTTCCTACGTGTGCCCCTTCCCGCCGTCGGAACATGGTATAGAGAAGGATTTCGAAATTGTCCTCTTGCATGAGGTTGGCACCCTTAAACGTCTACAGTACGACCTGCCCTTTTCCTTTGCTGTCCCGCCCTTTTTGTTGAATTTCTCTATCGTTCCCCTTTTTTCGAGCCTCCCAAATTAAGGAAAGGAACCAGCACACGCTGAATTGTGTATCGAACCTCCGGACCCCTCAAGTTTGACCACACAGTATTTCCTTCCCTCTTTCGACTTCCCCCCCTTCTATACCTTGATGCCCTACTTCGGCCTATTAGTCTAGACTTTCCCCTCTTTGAAAGTTAGTACTATGATTGGACCCTTTCTCCGTTTCTTCTGAGTTCCTTTCGCGGAACCCCCTTTTACGTTTCTTTAGGACCCCCCCTTTCCGAAATCGACAAAGGAGTGCTTCCCCTCTTTTTATTCTCTCTAAGCCTTATTGTGAAGGCCTCCGAATATTTAAACGAGGAGTTAGAGACTTCCTCCTTCTTTTATTCCCTACACTGCGTTTTTTTTCCATGATTCAATTTGTTTTTTTAGGGAATGTAGATGTCCGTGTTGGATCGTGTGCCAATAAACAGGCACCCTTCTCCCGGTAGGTTCGGACAATTTTCAACCATCCGAGGTATGTACTGAAATTACGCCGTCCCTCTTATGACTCCTGGGCCCCACAAGGATGCCGCTTTTCCTTTCTCTCGGGGGTCCCGCGCTTCTTTTTACACGAGGACCCTCAGTTCTCTCCTAATTCCGCCTTTCTGGCCCCCCCTGCGCCCTTCCCTTTTTCAAAAGTTTCCTGGAAACGGACGTAGAATCCTTTCGACACTCCAGTTCTGGTGCCCCCCTTCCCTAGCGGGCTTTTCAAAGGGTCCCTCTCGGTCATTCTTCTTCGCTTCCCGGTTCTTTGCGTCAACCTGTAACTGTTCTTCCCCGCTGCTTAGTAGCCACCGAAAAAATTTCATCGCCTCTTTTCAATCGTGTAAGACGCTACGATTTCCCCCCAGAGGACTTTAATGATTATACTCCACCCTCCTTCCTCTCTTTCGAATCCCCCCTCCTGGTTGCCTTGTTGTTTTACAATCCATGTCAAATTCCGATTGTAGTCCTCCTGGGTTGAAATCCTGTTCGTGGGTCTTCATACGCTTTTTTCTTCCGTTTTCTCCAGGTAAGAAATGTGACGTGCCAGGGGAATGCCGATGTTTGTTCCCTTTGAGCTACTTCATCCTTGGTCGCCCCGGTCTTTCCTTCGGCTGGATGTCCCCCCCTTAGGATACCGACAGTTGAACCGGCAGTCTTCTTGACCCCCTTCTTCTTGGTCCTGTTTCGTTGGGAGTCCTTTGCCCCCTCGTAGAGGAAGCTTCTTTTTCTCTTCATCCGAGTGTCGCGGTGTATAGTCACTTTGGTCGTTCTGTTCGGTCTTTTCCCTTTTCCCTTCTTTTTGTCTTGGACTTCAAGTGACTGTGTTTTTCGTCTCCCCCGTAGCAGTTGACTTGTGTCCCTCCCCTTGAACCCCTTCGAAACCCAGGTTGGCGGCTGATTTGGCTTGGAATTGCCTCCCCCCCCCTGCTCGCCCCCTTAGAGAACCTTTCAATTTCTTCGCCAGAAGTTGCTATCCTAGTCCTTTCTTTCTCTAGTCCTCTTTACTCCCCCTCTGGGAGTTTTTTTCTTCTTCGGTTTTTAATGCTACGTTTTTCAGGTAGCTGAATTTAGGTCTCGCCCCCTTCCCCAACCAAGGCCAGATGGATTTTTTGGCTTCTCCCTCCCCGACAGGAAATTTCCCGTCATTTCCTTTTTTTTAGTACGATTGTTGAACATTAGAAGTGATTCTGCTCTGGCGACCTTTCCTCTTGCAGTTCCTCCTCCTTATTCCAGATTCACGATGGCCCTTTCGGTCCGGCACCTTTTTCTTCGCGTGGACTTTCATCAGAAATTTCCGTTTGAACGTTTGTCCCTTCGATGTTGGCATTAATTCTGCGTCAACTATGCGCTCCTTTTTTTTTGTCTCCCTTTTTTTTCCCCCTTTATTCTTTCCGCGCGGCTACGCTTCTCGCACGTTGACACACCCCCCGCCTGATCGTTGGGTTTGTGTGTCGAGATAGACAAGGGCGCGGGCCTGTCGCCGTTCTCTGCTTTTCTTCTTTTTGTTCAATGTAGGTGTTCCTAGTTGATCTACTTTTTTCTCTTTTGATCGTCAGGACAAACCCCCATTTCCCTTTTTCAAAAGTGTAGGTCAAAGCTTCTTAGCTTTTCCTTTTCCCGACCGTTTTCCGGTTTCTAAATGCTGATCGTGACGCTGCTCGTTTATTTCCCCTTCTTTTTTCTCCGCGCACTCGAGTTGTCCCCTCCCGGAAGGGTCCATGGAAGGCTTTTTTTTCCGCGTTTTTCTTGGCACATCGGGGTTTGTGGCGTTCCGCAAGCCCTTCTTCCTTCCCCCCCTTTTTTCCTCGTTTAAAGCTTAATAAACCGAAAGCCTG
>Ga0179593_1488526_pt1 | contig 10419 bp, 8 predicted proteins | sample CZODoug2_1_08_16_FD_185931 | JGI IMG/M metagenome (GOLD analysis project Ga0179593, IMG submission 185931) | Vadose zone soil fungal communities from Angelo Coast Range Reserve, California, USA - CZODoug2_1_08_16fungal (PacBio error correction) | ecosystem: Environmental > Terrestrial > Soil >... | reverse complement strand
CCATGCGTCCTGCCCTTTCCTACCCCGTTCTTGTTTAGTCTACGACTTCGTCCTTCGCACGTGTGAGGTCCAGAATTCAACCGTGTGTACGTCCTCTCTTCCGATTGTCGAGGTTTTTCTTTTACCTTCTGACCTTAGGCATTTTTCGCGAGCTTAGTCAGTCAAGCCCTGAGTTTTGGCTTGAGTATAGTGCCGATTTTCCTCTTTTTTGAAGATGACGCGAGCGTATTGTGACCCGTTGCTTCTGGGACGTTTGAGAGAAATCTTCCAGAACCTCCCCTCCTGATGTGCCCTCCTTGCGAGTCCCCTTTCCCAACTGGTGCTGCTTTTGGCTTCTACCCCACTGTTGACTCGCCTTTCCGTTCCTCACTCCGGGCTCCTTTTAGCACCCATTTTCGGAAGTCACTTTACTTCTGTGCCCGCGCACACTTACGTAGTTCCGACAAGCCGCCCCCACCCCCCCACACCCCCCCCCCCAACCTTCTTTGGCTTGTTGGTTACGTGCATGTTTATTGTTTATGGTTGTTCTTTGCTTTTTTTCAAGAAGGGTCTTTTATTTTCGTGTTCGCACCGACCAAGCCGCTTTTAACATGTCGCTCACTTTTGCCCCGTTCGTCTTCTTTTCCTACGGGTGTTTTCTTTCCGGCACCCTCAGTTACTGTCATGTATATTCAGCCGTGCTCTTGGCCTCCCCCTTTTTTTTTTCGCAGGTTGTTGGTCACCCTCGTTTACATTTGCGTCCGCTGGATTGTATGTGCTTCCAGAACTGTGGTTTCTCACTCCGACCATCTTGGTCCTTTCCGTCGGACCCCCTTTTTTCGCCCTACTTTGGAGACGTCTTACGCCCTCTGTCTCCGTTGTGTGTAATATTTTACCCTGTGAGTTCTATCTTTCCGGCATCTCTGAGTCTTTTCTTTTTCGGGGTCACCTCCAGACCTTGTTTCGCCCCCAGAGAGCCGTTTTCACATTGTCACTCTCCCTCTCGCTTATTTTTGTTGTCTTGTCCATTGACGACATGTTTTTTCCCGATTCACATGAGTGTTTCAGGTGCGTGTTTACCTATAGACCTCCACCACAACCTCCCCCCCAATGAGCACCCGTTCACGCCCCCAATCCCCTTTGGTCTTTGCTGGTCTTTTTTACTGTGGTTTTCATTCATTGTGGTCGGTTAGGACATGTGTCGGGGCTTCTTGGAGTGGTGCGCCAATCGGCCCTGCCCTTGGTTTGTGCTTTGTTTTTGGTCGACCCGATCATTCCCTGTCTCATAAACACTTTAGAGTCTCGTTTTCAGTTCTGCCCCCCCTAGTATCTCCCCCCTTCTGCGTTTTGGTCTTCTCCTGGATATTCTTTTCCACCTTCCCGCGACCGATCATCATTCATCCTGTTGGCTAACCACCCTCCTAATGATTTCCCCGTCCCATATTAGGCCACAAGTTCTTAGCTGCTTCCCCCCACCGCGGTATCTTTCCATCGGAGCCAATTTTTTTATCTTCACACGTTTTTTCCTCGCCCCCCGGTACACGTTCGAGATTTTTCTGCCCTTTGGATGTACCCTTTCCAGCTTATTAGACGCCTCACTTTGCCATCGCCGCCGCTTCCCCTGTGTTTGTCACTACCCCTTTCTGTCGTCCCCCCTTGCATCTCCCCCCGTCGCTTTTTGTTTTCGGCTTCGCATTCGCATCCACCAGTCACCCACCCTGGTCCCTGGCCTCCGCGCATTGATTGCTGACGGACTTACCCCAACCGTGCTACTTTCCTCCCGGAAACACATGGTGTTCTCGCTCGAATTCCCACCTCGCCCCCCCTTGGCCATTTTTGGTTTTTCCCTTGACTTTAGCACACCGTCTCTCTGTCATGCGCTAATCTTTCCTGTTTTTGGCTCTTTGACCGACCTCATTTGTCGTCCTGATCCCACAGTGTCTAACGGCCCCCACCCCTGGGGTTTTGTGAGTTTCTTCGACCCACGCGACTTGCCTGGATCTCCCGTGATTGCACTACCTGACCCGACCTTCACTGTCCCCTAAACCCCCTCGTTAAATTACTTCTTTTTTTTTGATAGTCTGTGTACTTGGCTTGGCCCATTTGCTAAGTCCGACCGATCATTTCAGAGCTCATATTGTGAGTTGTGGAGTTTCGCCGTATCCAGTGCTGGCCCCCATCCCGCCGCTGCACCTGCGCCTTCTCGTTGTTCAGACACGCACATCCGTTGTCGTTACTTCCAATATTTTGGAAACCCAGCTAATTTCTCGAACCTTTCTCTCTGTCCGTAATTTGCTTCACTTCCGTTTTTTACCACGTGGCTCTCTTTCACTGTCTGCACAGAAGTTGTTGGTCCTTGAGGCTATTACCCGTCGGAGTTTTGCCCCTTCGTGAGCTGGTAGAGGCCGCGTCTTCGATGTTATCCGCTTCGTTTACTTTTTGCTCGAGGACCTGTGCGTTCTGATTCCAACCACCTCCCCTTCCATGGTCCTCACCGCCCGTTTTGACCAGCCCACCGACTTATGGTCCGGTACTGCACCAGCCCGCCATCGAGCATGTATTTTTCCCCCATCCTGTTTTCCCATTTCTGGTACTCAGTGGCCTCCCCTTCGTCCGCGCCAGAGTGATGCTCCCCCTATACACCCGCCTTATCCCTTCCTGCATTGTTTGTCCTTCTGTTGCCACCACATTTCCCGTTTTTAATGGGCAATTCCTTGTGCTTCCTTTTTTCACCTCCCTTGTGTCAGTACTTGCCTCCTGGTGCTTGACCCTTCTTTGGCAATATTTTCTGAGTTATCACCGTTTTTTTCTATGTGCGTGTGCCACACTTGAACGAACCCCCCTTTAGTGACTGTATTCTCCCCCCCCTTTGAGTTTTTGTGAAAGATGGCTGATTTGCTGCTCTGTGCACCCCCCTTCCCCCCCCTAGGGGTTTCCTGACCCGGGTCCTTTGTTCTTTTGGTTCGTCCACCGTTGCATGGTGCCGGCCCCTTGTTTCTATTTTGAACCCTTGTCTTTTCCGACGTTCCTCGTTCTCCCCCCCTCTGGGAGGTTGTTCCCAGCCACTTTCTCCTTCCCAGACCGCCCCTTAGGGTTATATACCAGACGTAAGCCCCTGGCGCCTTCTCGGTTGTTTTCGAGAATCCCTTTCTCTGACCTCATCACCCGGTTTATGCACAGTTTTTCAACCCCTCTTAGACGACCGCACCCCGTACCCTGGGCCTGCTTCTCCCCCCATGGTTTTCTCCCCTCCTTCGTGGGGCTTTTAAGGATAGATTTCCCAGGTCTTCTCCCTGATACCTGTTTTCTGTTCCGATGTGGCCCCACGTGCTCCCTTGCTACCCTGTTCTTTTCGACTTCATAACCGCTTGAAGAAGATATCCTGCCTCTTTGTGATTTTTTCTCCCTCGTGTGACTTGGTCTTAAACAAGGGGAAACTTTGACTCACTACGTTTTTCGCAAGTGGCTTGTTACCTCCCCCCCTCCTCCTTGAACGAAGAACCGTTTACTGTTTACTCCCCGATTCCCTCGTCCGTCCGAGTGCAGCCCCTTCTTTAACCGCAATCCCCACCAGTTACAGACCCCCTTGTTTTCCCCAACTTTATAGTTTTCTCGTGTTGACTTGCTTTGTGATTTATGGCAGGCATGCACAAGCAGACCTGTTTTTTTATTTGCATTTGCCCCTATTCCCCTTCTTCCCCCTAGAATTGCGTGTTTGCTTGTTCCAAGCAGAACTTAACTCATTGCGCTTGCCCCTTGCTTGCTTTCTGCGTACGTGGTTTTGTCTTCGGCTGCCTGCACCTTCTAGCCCCACGGCACACTGACTTTTGCATGTTCCTTCTTTCCTTTTCACGGTTTCCACAAGACGCCCCGGGGGGTAGAACTGAGCATCTTCATATCTCTTTGGTGCCGCTACCTTTTCCTTTGCCCCGATCCTCCCTTCGCACACTGCTTGGCTCATCTGTTTTCACCCCCCGTGTTAGTCCTGGCGTCTTTCGACGAACGTGGTTTCCCCCATGTTTTGCCGTTTTCCCCCCCTTTTTTTTACGTTCTGACCTGCCCCCCCTTTTGCCGCGAAGTCCCTGCCTGAGCCCCATCTCGACCACAAGCCGTCGAGACTTTCTACATCGTGTATCACACCTCCGAGGTGTCTTCGTGTTCCGTGGCTCCTCTCTCCTGAGCTTCTGCCCTTTTGTAGCGTTTGAGGCCCTTCCTCGTGGTCTCCCCAACTCCGTAAAATACGCCGAGAGACCCGCCCACGTGTCTTCGTTTAGCCCGGCCCTGCCCTGCACCTCTGTTCGTTGTCTTGGACCACCATCGCCTTGTGTACCCACTTTCTACCCCCGTTCGTCGCTCAGACAAGCTCCCTCTTCGCCCGCCATCCAAGCCCGGCTTTATTCGTCTACGTATTCCTAGTTTTTTCCTGTTGACACTTCCATACTCCATTGCGGCATGGGGCCAGCATCCTGGGCCTCCTTTTTGTGTACCTCGAAATCGTCTTGGAGTTTACTGACGCTGATGCCCTGTCCGTCTTCGGGTCCAACCGGGTTCCTTTTTCCCAGACTTCATCGGTTTCAGGATTTTATTTTTCCGGTTGTTTCTTTTTTTTCGTGATTTTGCAAAAAGGCCCGCATGAATTGTGACAACTTCCTGCCCGTTTGATTGCTTGAAAACGTGGAAAGCGCGGGCAAGGTAACTCCGTTCGGCCTTTGCCGAAGTTTTTTATTCGTGTTGTTTCGCGTTTGCCCCGTATGTTGCTGGACCGACCCCCTCCCCCAGTTTTCCATCTTTTAGTTGACTCTCCCTCCTATCGATGGGTGAACCATGCCCTTTTCACGCTGCTTTGCAGGTGTGATTTTTTTCTGCTTCCCCCTTTGAGTTTCTTCCTCCTTGTTACACACTGCGTTTTTTCCACGTGGTGTTTTCTTTTTCTTCGCTTAGGAAGATTCCCCCTAGTGGCTTAGGGGCAGATTTTCCTGGGGTTTTTTACCTTCGCTTTTTTTTGAGCCCAACGCGTACACGCTTTTGTGAGATTACCCCAAGATGTACCCCCCTGCACTAGGGCGGTTGGATACCCTCCTCGGCCCAATTTGCGAACCCGGTGCAAGGGCGACGGTCCTCACAACAATCTTGGGAAAGTTCCTTGCCCGTTTGCTAAACCCCTTTGGTGCAAGGCGTTATCGTGGGACCAACAGCACCATTCAAGGTCATTTGGCCCCCGGCGCGTTTTCTCGTTCCCCCTTTTGCCTTTTTTTTCTCGCTTTCACATCTCCCTAGACAGCTTCCGGTCACTATCTCCTCTTCTCCTCCTCTTTTTTTTGACTCTGGATAGTTCCCTGCCTCCTTTAGAGGGCGATTACCCCGCCGCCGTTTCCAGGTGACTTTTTTTAAAAGGTTCTCAAGCCTTCCTTTGTTTTCCACCCCCCACTTTTTCTGTTGTTTTCAGATTCCTCTTGAGGTTGTTTTTTTCTGAGGTTCGTGGAGCCGATGAAACTTCCAAGCCCTTTTCTTTTTTACTGGTCGCAATGGTCGTAGGATGCTCCCAGCTTCAGGTTTTTCGTTTGTCCCCTTAGACCTTGATTTGTTTCGAGTGAGCTTACTGGGCCCCCCGCCCATGCTTCTCTCCCGGGTTTTTGATTCCTGACCTGCGACGCCCAAATTTTAACCCACCTTCCGCCCAGGTGTGTTTTTACCACCCTGTGTTTCCCTCTTCAAATGGTTTACCGCAGACCCCCAACCTTCCAGCAGTGTCCGGCTCTTTCCCTGGAAACATATAATTCCGCTGTATTTCCACCTCACCTCCATGGGATGCGGCCGTCCTTTTTATTGTTCGTTTTTCACCTGTTTTCCCAAGATCCACCCAAAAATTGGCCATGGCGCCGTCTTTACCCTTTGCCCGTCGTGCCTTTGTCCCGCAAAATGACCCCCCCTGTATTTCATTCTGCCTTTTCAACTTCAACCTTTTTGTTTCAAAACCTCTGAACCAGCCGTTGACTTTTTTTCATCTTTGTTCTTTTCTATGGGTTCCAACCCCCCCTGGTTCCCGCCTTCGGTCCAACCCTTCCGCCAGCCCGATTCCCCCCTTTTTCATCTACCTCGGTGCTGAACCCTTTTTTACGCGCTTCGGTATTTACACCCCTTTGCTGCCGCCTGGTATGAAGTGTTTTGGCCCCCACCCCCCCGCCGTTGCGGCGCTGCCTGGGGATCCCGCCGTTTGCTCAAAAAACGACCTTCATGGAGCCTTTTTCCTCCGATCTCCCCCCCCCTCCAACCCCCTTCGTTCGGCCCTCTGGTCTCGATGCTCTTTTTGGATGTTCCCCTGGTTTTTTTTTGGCGCCCCCCTGTTCTGCCCTAGCCTCCATTGCTTGTTGTTCCGTAATTTTTTTGAAGCAACCCAGAGAGTGTGGTCGTGACGTACAGGACGTTTTTCACAGAAGCCCTGTCCTTTTGGTTTTTGATGATGGGAAGGGGCTTGTGTGGTGACCTCATTTTCACGTCGTTGTTCTCCGTGTTTTTTTCTCCAGAATGACGTGTTAGGTGGTCCACTTAAGTAGGTTTTTGCAGGTGTCATGAAGACGTTTCACTCTCCCCTTTTTAAAATTCATGGTGCGTGTTCCTTTTCAAACCCCACTTTAATTCGCAAGACACCCCACCACAGGGATAGGGAGGTACTTGCGTTGCGAGGATGTCGGGGTTCACTTGAATGATAAACACGTATTCAGAGGACTTATGGATTTTTTAGTTCGGTACCCCTCGGCGGGCATTTTTCACGTTTAGTTCCCGGGGGTTTTTTTACCCTTTACGCGGCGGCTTTGCAACCCCCGATCTCCTTTATTCAAGTTTTTTTTTTCCCTGGCGTTCACGCTTGTCCCTCTTAAGGCGGTCATCCCTGTGACCCCTTTTTCGGCCCCAGTTCCGTGTTCACTTGTAGCCCCCCGCCTTCCCAACACCGTATACTTACTGGGTTTTCATGTGACGTTTGCCGGTCACACCCTGATTACCGTGGTGTCAACCCCGATCTCCCCCTGCTCGATGACATCTTCCAGTTGCCCCCCCCTTAACCGAGACCCTGTTTTTTTTCCTCGTGTATTTGCGCTTACTGTGCCTTTCCCCCTGCTGAGGACATCCTGAAGATTGTTCCTCGTGGACCCGGGCACCTGCACTGAATCCTGACGGGTTCTCACTCGAAACCTTGTCTTTTGTGGTGTTGTTCATTGTTGAATCACCTCTCCCGCCGGCCCCTTGTTTTCCTTTTAAAACCCCTCACCACTTTTCCTGCCAGAAAAGCCATTTTGCCCCCATTGGAATTCATACCTGCGTTCACCTGTTACTGCCCTATGCTCCCCCGCCTTGCTGGGGCCCCTCTCAAAAGAATGTACGCACGTCGACTGCCACATTCCCGGGACCCCCCCGCTCACTTTTTTATTTTTGCGGTAGCTGCTGTTGCATATTTTGGCCGCCACACTGGTTTCCGCGACACGCCTTCCTTTGGGTTACTTCGTTCTTTTTCTGATTTCCAAATGGATGGTATGAACCGGTCCTTTTACCAATTGCTCTAACCCCCGCCCCATTCTCCCGGGAATACATGGGCTTCTGCTGGTTCCCATAACCCCGGGAAGCCTTGTTTTTGTTCCTTGGTTTTCGGTTTACTGGGACGGCATGCGTGTGACATCGTTGACACGGCTTCCACCTGTCCAATTTTCCTGCTTCATTCCCCTGTTGAAACCCCCGGCCGTCGACTTTACGAGGCCATCTGACACCCTGCCCAAAAACTCTGACCCACCGTGTGTTTTCCGGGTCCACCACTGAACAGGATAATTCTTTCCCCTTTTTGAAGCATCCGCCCCCACCCTTGTTCCATTTTGCTTGGTCGCAGGGCCTCAGACCGGTGCCAGGGCCCTTGGGGCTGTTATTTGATGTGTTGTTCGTTCAACCGTAGTGGCTGTTTCCATGTGAATTCTTCCCCCCCAGTCGGGCTCAGGCTTTCTTCGTTCTCCGCAATTCCCCCCTCTCACTTTCCCAGGTGGGTGTAACACAAGGAACCCCTTCTTAAATTTTTGCGTTTTTTTATGTCCGGTTTTGGGTGCTGTCCCTGACCGGGCGGTTTTTTTTTGTCTTTGACAAAATTCTAGTGCCCGGATGATACGCCAGTGTCTGTACTCACATGGATGCACGCTACGACCAGTTTCCCCTGCTCAACGGGCTTCTTTGAAGACTTTTTGGATGGGCAAACTTGCCCTCACCGCCCCCGGGCATAAACCCTTGTAGCCCCCGTTTCCGGGGTTTTTCCCTTCCCCTTCCTGTTGAGGCTAACCCAACTATTCCCCCGTCTGGCATAGTAAATTTTTTCCCATCTTTTTTGTGTTGTGTTTTCTTTTTTTTGTCATGAACGCGGGGAACCGAATTGCCCGGGCTGTTGCCCCTCCGGACACACGTGTCCCCCCCCGCGAAAGTTTTTAAAGTACCTTGATGTCCCCCCCACGTTTTCTACCCGTCCCCCTCTTCGCTTCTCGCACCTGCTACGTGGCATCCCCCTCAATTCCCACCGAGAGTTCCCATCCTCGTAGACATCTGCCCCGAGCCGATTCCACTTTTCCTTAGTCACACGCTTGAGCCGATTGTCCCCCCCACCCTTTTTTGGCTGCATTGTGGGCACCGGCCTTTTCTTGCCATCTTGACACCCCTTCCCACTCCCGGGACACCGCCACATCCCCTTTTTTTCTACCATTTACAATGACGCACTTTTCATTTATACCGCGCCATCACTCCAACCTTCTTTCTGGTTCCAACTTCGCACCAGGCGTCATGCCGCGAAGGTCCCGGGTGAAGCAGGACTCCAGTGGCTCTCCGTCGTTTGTGGGTTGGGACAGGGGATAGTGCCGGTGGTTAACAACCTTGGCTACGTGTAGTTTTCCCTTTTTTGTTGCGTGTCAGAAACACCCAAAACCCTTGAGTTACCCGAACTACGACTGTCCGGCCCCCCCTTGCTCTTTTTTTTTTACAAGGAGCTCGATATTTCTCCACACTCGCCATTTCCTCAATCCGGCTTCGCGACTGGTCCCCGTTTCTTTTACCATTGCAAGCCGCGATGCGGCCTCCCCCCCCCCCCCCCCCCCCCCCCCCCCCCAGCACCACGTTTCGAAGGTTCTTTGGTCCCCTATTTCCCCGCTAAATGATTGGCACTTCTGCAATCACGCTGTTCCTTTTTCGCCTGCCTTTATTTAATTTGGACGTGGACCCCCGGCCTTCTTCCCACCGCCCTTCCAATCTGCGGTTCTTTTGCGTTCTGTTACACAACTTTATCCCCCGCTTCTCCCGCATACAGCACTTTAGAGTGCAACATGTTTTCGAATCGGCTTTTTTTGACGGAAGGTTGCACCAGCACCCTAGGCCCATTTAATGTGGGAAAAGTTGAGCCATATTTTCCTTCCCATTCGTTTTTTTTTTGTGGTCCTTTTCCGTTGGACGCATGGGCCGGTGAACCGTTTTTTGAGGGTGTGGCGTTGCTTTTTACGTCGTCCACAAGAATAATCTAAAGGTGCTGGTTACCTTTATGCCGTTGAGGAGGTCTTTCGGATTTTTGGAAAGGGTTTTGTTTACTTCCCACAGCCCCGGATTCAAGTTGTTGAGGGGGAGTGATTCCCCTTTTTTCCTTCCCTTTGATATTCGGCGTCTTGGCACACCCGACGAACCTGGTGCCCAAGGCGTTGCCTTTCTTCGACAACGGGGCGACGGAGAGTTAACTAGGACCCCACCATGCCCACGTCGAACCCCAGCGCTGTGCGTGTCGGGACGCGTCCTCCGGCGTTGACTGCACACCACGCAAAAACGGTTTTTTTTTTTACGCGGGTTTTTTCCTCCCTCCCAAGACATTGCTTTGTCGGGGCCTTGCCGAGTCACATCCCGAAATGACCACTTTTTCCCTTTTGTCTCAGCGCGGGTCCAAAGGGCAGGTTTTTGGCGCTTTTTGAGCTAGTAGAGGGAGGAGTCTTTTGTGATTTTAAAAAGCCCCGTTGTTGGGTGAGAGTACCCACCCAGCGATAAAATCTTCTTCTCCGTTTGGGGCGGAGGACCGACTTCCATAAAACCCCCTCCCCCGCGCCGGGACCCTGGCTTGATTTAAGCCTGTAGCGTCTTCTTTTTTCCCCGCTTGCGGGACGGGAGGTGGCAGGAACCCCCTTTTTTTTTCCTTTTTTTTTTTGAAAAACAAGTTTTTACAGGTTGGGGTGCGTGGCTTGAGAGTGTACCAGACTTGGCCCCCCCGGATCTGTTCATGATGACGCATTGACTTTTGGGATGGATGGCGGAAAGATCTGCCCCTGGGCTTTGTGTGCTGTCATGGATGGGGATTTCTCTTTCAAGGATTCCGGTGCCGGTTGCCCGCGAAATTGACCCAAGTTTGTACCCCGCACTTCCCCCAGTGGATTGTTTTCACCACTT
>Ga0179593_1339910_pt1 | contig 10419 bp, 15 predicted proteins | sample CZODoug2_1_08_16_FD_185931 | JGI IMG/M metagenome (GOLD analysis project Ga0179593, IMG submission 185931) | Vadose zone soil fungal communities from Angelo Coast Range Reserve, California, USA - CZODoug2_1_08_16fungal (PacBio error correction) | ecosystem: Environmental > Terrestrial > Soil >... | reverse complement strand
TTTCTTTCTTCTATGCATAACGAAATGGGATTTTCTTGAACCCTCTCTGGCCAAGTCTCCTTTTTTTGTCCTGTGCTCGTCTGTTCCTTTTGTTCGGGTTTCCATTCTTTCTGGGGGGACCGGGCTTGTTCCCCCCCCCCTGCTTGTCCCCCCCGGTTTTCCAACCAAAAAAGTTCCTTTAAAGCCCACATGATGCAAAAACCACCCCTTTGAAGGGTGCCCCCCTCTTGTCTCCCCCCCATAGCTGTTTTTTTTCTGGCCTTTTTTGCAAAACTGGGCTTTAATTCCGGCTGTTTCTATGTTTGGTTTTTTTCTTTGCGCCGTTTTTTTTTTGCGTTTCCACAACTTGTTCAAGGTCTTTTTACTTTTTCCAGACCCGTTTTTTTTTTCCAGTTTTGTGGCCCTTTTGGCCTTTGTCCAAGCCACTGCGCAAACCCCAAGACAACCCTATTCTTGTTTCTCTTTGGTGCCATAAGGCCCCCCCCCGCCGGTGCCCCCAAAAAAAAGTGTTTTTTTCTCGTCGTCCCCCACGGGCTTTTAGCCAAGTCCCGTGATGTTTAAAACTGTTTTACCCCGTCGTTCTTGCCCCATTCTTGTTTTTTCTTGTTACTGATACACCCCCGGTTCTTCTGCAGACGACCGGGTTTCCTCCACGTTGGACAGTTTTGGCGTCTGTCGCCCGTTACATTATTTTGCTACCCCGTTTTTCTCGTTGTCAGGCGAATCCCTCCAAATCCCCAGTTAGGTTACTTCCCATCGACTCACCCCCCCAACGGGGTTCTGATATTCTTCTTCTTTATTTTTTTGGTATTCCTTTCCTTCCCAGTTGACTTTTTCTTGGTCGCCCCTTTTTCCCCTGAATAATTCCCTGGCTGTCTTTTGCTGCAAATTTCCCCCACCAAAACAAACAGGGTCGTTTCTGGGTGTTCCCTGTCAACCACAAAAAGGATCTATACCCCTCCTTTCCCCCCATTGGAGTTATTTTCGGTTTAAAGCCCCCCAACCCTCCTTTTCCCCCCCTTTCATTTCTTTTTAACTTTTTCGTGTTTTTGGTTTCAGCATCACGATGCCTCGACTGGCAACCTCCTCGTTCCCTGCTCGATTTTTCAACTTTTCCCGCTTTGTTCCCCTTTGGAGGCGGCTCTCGCCCCTTTTTGACCACACTTGATCGCGATCGTCGTTTTTTTGTCCGCCAATGCTTGGCCTTATCTCTCCTTTTTTCCTCCTCCTGTTTTTTTTCCCCCTTTTTTGATACTTAAAGCGTCCCTGATTCAACCATAACATTCTTCCGACGCCCCCTTCGGCGTTTTTTTTTTTGGTCTGTTTTTACGTATCCGCCCCCCCCGGGGGGGCCAGGGGCGTTTTACCCCTGTTTGGATGAGATTTTAGCAGGCGATTTTTGGGAGTTAGTCCCCCCTCTTTTGCGCCAGATTTAAAAACCAACGCTTTTCCCCCCCTTTTCTGGTCTGAAGGTCCCCTTTCTCACCCTTCAATTCGACCCCTTCCACCTCCCCCTTTTCGTTGCTTTTTTTTTTCTTAATCCCCCCGTCCCTAATGGTTTTGATTTTCATAATTTTTCCCAGTTCTTATTCTGACACGCAAAAGCCTTACCCCTTTCGGTCCCTCCCCCGCCAAATGAACGAAGCATTGCTTCAGCGTTCCTTGGCTTTTCGGTGGTTTTTTTAACGTTGTTTTCAGTTCGGATTCGACTCGTTGTTCACCACCATAACCCTTTTCCCCCCAAGTGGTGACCCTTCCTCTACCCCCTCCCCCAGTGTTGCACTGTATGCAGTCCATTTGTTGTCGCGCGTAATCAATGGTGATTAATGAACATTCCGCAATCCCCTTGGAGTTCCCTCCCCACGTGACTGCATTGAACAGGCTCCGGACCGTGCCTACATTAGTTGGCCGTCCCCGCCCTGATCGCCCCGTCGGCACGTTGTGTGGGCCTTATCCAAGCATTCCTACTAGTTTTGTTTTTCTTTTGTTGCGATTCCTTTTTTTCCCCCCTTGCCAATTTGCCCTGACCCCCCTCTCGTTTCACCACAGCAAATGGCCCTCCCTTTCCCTCCCTTTTTTAACCACGCGCCTTGCTGCCCGTGGCACCCACACCTTCTCCCTTTCCCATTACTCTTTCCTGCATTCACCATCCGAATTGTTCGACCCCTTTTCCCACAGGCGATTTTCCGTTGGCTGCCCCCTGAAAAACTTTCCCTTTCGTTTTTTTCAAAGTAACTGTGCACCAGTTCCTCCCGAAGAAGGTCCTTTTTTTCCCGCGAAAATTCCGAGCCACCCTGGGTCCCCCCCAAGCTTTCCCTCCCCTCCGTTGCTCTTTTTTCATAGCGTTCACAACCGCTCTTCGTAGGATTCTTTTTTTTGTAATAATGACGCATGTAACAACTTGTCGGCCGATGGGATGATTGCATTCCCCCCCCCCCCTTTTGTTCTTTTTTGTACTGTGCGTCTTTCTCCCACTTCACCAAGTCGAGTTTCCTTCCCTGGCTGACCGCGGCTTTGATTTGAGTTTGAAATTGCTTCTCGCTGAACCGCCTTGCAATCCGTGGTTCCTTTTTCTTTTTGAATGTCCTTTTTCCTTTTGCCCCCCTTTTTTTTAAAATTCCCGTCCCTTTTCCATGTTTTCCAAACAATCCCCAGGGAACCTTTCTCTTTTCCCCCCCGTGATCTTTTTTGGTAGCTTTGCTTGTTCACCCTACCCCACTTTAGGGTCGTTTCCTCGTTCCGCGCCCCGCCCCACCCCACGCTCGCGCTTCTGTCTATGTTTTGTTTCTTCTTTCCTTCCCCACCAGATCTCCCAACACCCTCTAATTTTTTTTTTTCTTCGGCTTTTAGACTTCTTCCACCCAAATATCAATGGCTTGTCTGCTTGTTACTGCATTTCGGGCATAGTGGATTTTTTGCCTCGATTTTTCTTCTTATGGTTTTCTCCCCCGTCGTTACAGCCACCCCCTGCTAGTTATCACCAGTCTCTCCTTTCCGCCTTGAAACCCTTTTTTTTTAATGTCACTCAGCGGCTCCTTTTGTTTTATTTCCACCTCGGTGTGTCTCCTTTCCAACCGTACCCACTTCTGGGGGTGCACACCACCACCCTTTCGTCTCCAGGTTTCAACTTTCCACCCCCTTGCGCCTTTAGGTTTTTTCTCCGACCTGGCGGGTAGTTATGGTTCGTCCCCCCGACCTCCGCTCGTAGCAGCGTCTTTTTTTCTTCTGCCGAATAAGGCCAGCTCTTTTGATGAATTGTCATGCCGCTGTTGTGATTGCTCTTCAGCTCCAATGCTACGGCCCCCCCACCCCAGGCCTCGTCCCTTTCACTCTGCACGGTTTGATCTGCCCCTTCGGCGATCCCAACTTCCTCCCTGCAGAATTTTTTTTTCCCTTCGCGCCTTCAGGAAAGAAACAGTCACTTTCATTTCCCCCCCTTGACGGTTCTTGCAGCGTTTCTGCGTTTTTTTGTTTTCAAAAACGGCCCCCCTTAGTCGCTTTCTTGTTTTTGGACGCCCAGAGGCGGTCGATTGTTTTTTTTTCCCTTTTTGTTAAACGCCCCCTATTTACTTTTTTTGAGTAATGGTCCCTTTCCATTCTGACTGGTCTTCTTTTTTCAACCTGTTTGCGGCGTGGTTGGCCCTTTGTCGCCCGTTCTTTTTTCCTCTTTTTTTTCTGGTGCACCCCCCCCTCAAGTCGGCCCTTTTTCATTTTAAAGTTTGTTTTATTCTTTTGCCGGCCTTTGCTTTCCCCCCAGTTCGTCAAATTTTTTTGCGGGCTCCTTTCAAAATGTTTTTTGCCATTCCTGTGCCGATATGTTGCTCCCGCCCTGTTTTTTTATTTAGTTCATTCACCCCTTTCACTCCGAGAACCAGCTCTGAATCCCGGATTAAAACAGGGCTTTTTTTTTTCGGTTCGACTGCCCAATTCGTCAATCCAGTCTTAATCGTTAGGTTTTTTTTTTAACTAAAGAGTCCCACCTATTTTGACTTCGCAATTCCGTAGAAACTTTATCCGGCCTTTGATTCTGTGTGTCCCCTTTCTCTGGGATTTTTTGGCTGTAGTCCATCTTCTTTCTTTTTCTTCTTTCCTCCCTTCTTTTTTTTTTTTTTTTTTTCGAGAATGGCTAGACAAGTGCCTGCTCTTCATCGGCCCCCAAAAAAAACTTCCCCCCCCCACCTCCGTCTCCCTCCTTTTTCAAGGTCACAGTTTGCGGAGCATGCAAATAGTTTTTCCTCCTTCTTTTTTTCAACCCAAACCGGCGAAACCCAGATTTTGCAGGATGTTCCCGTACCTGTTTTCTCGTCTTCCAACCCCCCCCTCCCCCCCAAGGCTACGTTTTATCCGGCTTCCCCACTCATTTCCTTTTACCCCAGGAGGTCTTGGGACTTTTCAAAGTTCTGGTTCTTCCCCGTTCCTGATTGGCAGGTCCCCTTTGGTTCACTTTACTTCTAATCCATCCCGATTTTGTTGTTCCCCCCCTTTGATTTTTTTTTGCATGTCCTTCCAACTACTCACCCCCAACCGTGAAAACTTGGTCTGTTTGAGTTTGGAAGCTTGTTTTGGTTTTTCCCCCTACCCCTAGACCTTCGAAAGTCTGTGTTCCCGCCTTCCGCTATTTTTTTCCAATCGCTCGGAGAATTTAAACACGTCCCCTTCCTTAAATGCATTTTCCTCTTATTTCCCCCCCTGCAAAAAACCTTTCCCAACTCGACCCCAGGTATTGCTTTTTTCCCAACTTGCCCTTTCCCCAACCTAAGTACGTCTTTTAGAGGTGTACAACCCCTTCCCAAGCGACAGGGCTACCCCCCCCCCCTCCCCATACTGTCTTTCTTTTCAGGGGCAGTGGCGAATATGGTACCCACCCCACACTCTGCCCTTCCCAGTTCCTTTTTGGATTCTTCTAGTTGCAATGATTCGTGCAACTGATTTCCCTATTTTTGGGTTTGGTTTTTTTCCCTTTTTTAAGGCGATCCGCCTTTCAAACGGCCCGTGTGCCCCCCCCCCCTTCCACTGCCTCAAAAGGACTGGAGGCCAGGAGTCCCAAGTAAACTAACACGTTTTTTCCCCATTTTCCCCCCTTTCCTTCGAGAGTGGCGGTCGCTTTGGCTTTTTGCAGCGCTGGTCGTGATTGAGTTCCGGTCGCGTTTTTGAAGTTCACTCCCTGGTTCGCCAAAGCTTTCTTTTCCTATTGATCCCCCCCCCTCTCTTGGGCCACCTCAGCGTTTTAAGGGCTTTATTGGATCACCCCCCGAGAAACAGACCTTGATTTGATTTCCAAATTTAAAAACCCCCCCCCCCAAAATCGAGAGGTCCTCTTTGAAGTATTCCCTTTCACCTTGCACCGTTCCGCCCCCAGTAAAAGTTTGCTTTTTGCGGAAAGCGCTTCTTTCTCCCCCCCCCCATATGCCCCTCTTGATAAGTTCTCCCACTTCCGAAGATTTTACTTTACACCCTCTGACCTCATGCTAAATGCACAAACTTTTTTTTGTTTGATTAGTCTTTTTTATCGGATACCTCGTGTTTTGATCCCCTCCTTTAAAAACGGGCATTTGGCGCCTTCCCCCTAACCCCAAGTGCTCGGCCGGTTTTTGCCTACATGCCCTCCTCGTCCCAACGACTTTCCCTTGCATGCCGGAAGGTTTTGCTTTTCCTTTTGGAATGGTTAGCGTCCCCTTGAATTAACAACGGACCCCCACATTTCTTTTCTCAGGGACCCCCATGTGCTGAGTACCCGCCCCCAACACCTATTCAAGGTTTAGATTTTGATAAGGTTTTAGTCACCCCCTGTAGATTTCCCTTTTCTCAAAGCCCACAACATCTGCACCAAACCCGGTTTTCCCCCGTTGCCGAGGTTCGACCAGCTCCCTCCCCCCCCCCCGCCGCACCCCGATTTCTCCTCTAAATCCCCTCCTCCCTCCCCCCCCGTCCTCTCCACCAAGCGATGATTCGACGTTTTTACCGCGTCCCGACGACGACTTACACCCCCACACCCCGCCCAGAACACTTTTGTTTTCCCCCTTTCTCTCCCCATCGGGCCGAATTTGTCTTTTATTCTTTTATTAGTCCTGGCATTATTCCGCTAAGCTACTCACTGGTCTCTTTTTTTTTTTCACAGGTGAGGTGCTGAAGATTTTTTACCGGCTTTTTTTTTCCCCTGTGCGGTAATTTTCCGCGCCTGACGCCCCATTTCTTTTTCTTGGTTTGTACGCTTGTCGGTTATTTTCCTTTTTTTCCTGGACAAGTTTTCATTTTTCACCCAAAGGCCAACCGACCGGGAACCCCCAAATAGAAGGACTTCTTTGTTTAAAGATCTTTCTGCCCCCCCATTTTTCAGGGGGATCTTTTTTCTGCTGAACTGATGTTTGTATTATTCCGCTTTCTTTTTTTTCTCTGTTTTGGCCTTACCTTCCGGTCGTTGTTTCCACACGTATTTCCTTTGCCTACTTTTTTACGTTCCCTCAAGTCTTTCGTTCAGTTGCCCTTCCCGCCCAAATCCTCCCCCCAAACCGCCCCCCATGGATCCGGGAATTTGCTTTCGTTGCCTCAGGGCCCCACCCACGGCTGAGACATGTCGATTCTTTTAGGCGTTCCGATTTTTGCCTCACCTTAATGGTAGGGGCCAAGTAAGAGGTTCACCCTTCTTTTTTTCTGTGGCGCGACTTGAGATTTTCCATTATTCAAAAAGGGGTTCTTCATTTTTACGACGACCCTGGCTTCGGGACACGTTGCACCCCTTTGGCTGATCTTCCAGTTCCCTTTGTGGTATGGTGGGACTTTTTTGGCGCGGTCTCCGAATCCGGCACTGTGACCCACCTGGTTATACGCCGCGGAAACGGCAGCCTTTTCTGCTCGGAGGCGATTCTCTTTTCTTTTAAGTGCGTCGCCTGGAAAACTTTAAGTTGTTTCGCCGTCATCCTTAACTTGTCTGTTGACTGCAACTTTCGCAAACAAAAGCTTGTTGGTGCTTCCCCAAACATATCCCACCCGTACCGGCCCGACACCTGTTGCACCTTTTTTCGATGAGTTCGATTTCTTCTTTTTTTTCATCCCAAATTTTACGTCAACTAACTTCTGTTTTGTTTAAACAATTATGGAACGCAAAATTTTTTTTTACCCAACTCCTCGCTACCATTTCCGTTTTTTTCTTTCACACCATTGTTCCGCCGTGGCGTTGCAGTCCGGATCGAAAACCTTGCCACATACCTTCGCGATTTCTTTTTTTTCCTGCGGGCTCCTCTTTAGTGGTTTTAATTCGGATATATTTTCTCTCTTTTTTTCCTTTTCTCCTCGCTGTTTCCTTTTGTTTGAGCCCGAAAAGCGTGAAGATCTCCTTTCCTGCCCGACTATTGAGATCGCGACCATTCTGTCCTTCTTCGATCCGATTCATTCGTCATTCTGTGACAGTTTCCCGGGATGGATTCTCTCCTATCTGCCAGGAGAGTGCTGATTTCTTCCGATTGCGTCCTTAACCCGAAACCCAACCCAACACGATCCCATTGTTTCTTGGGCTTTTGCTATTTTTTCTTGGCCAAAACGAACCAGACCCCCCGACTCCCCTGCCCAAAGGCTCTTTTCCTTCTCTTTTTATCCTTTGTTAATCCCAACTTTACTGACTTGTTTTTTTGTCGATTTTGGGCGTTGTACCCCCAACCCCCTCGACAGGCTTCCCTCCCCAATGGAGACAAAGCCCCCCAAATTTCCGTTTTCAGTTGTCCTTTGTCAAAGACGCCTCTCCTCTTTTCTTTTTCCGAGGAAGAGCCTTTTTTCTTTCTTTGATTTTTTGGTTTTTGGGTTTGGCTTGTCCACCTTGCTTTTTCAGTTTCTGCTTGACTTGTCCGGCGCACAAATCACCCCCCACCTTTCTCAAATTTTTGTAACGTGCGGTTGGTTTTCTTCCTTTCACACTTTTTCCTTTGCCCGGGAAGACCTGTCCGCGCTTCCCCAAGGTTGGTGCTTTTTATGAAAAAAAATCGTCCCCATCTCTGTACCCTGACCCAAACTCTTTCACCAGCTAGTTACTTTTAGACATCCTTCCCTTCACGCGATCCTCCCACGTTCCCCAGCCCCCCCCCCCCCCCCTTGGGGTCCCTTATTCAAACAAAGCACCGCCCTCTTTCTTTTTTTTTCGGTTTCTTTGACTTAGGTTGCTCCACTTGCATGAACTTTCTGTCACGTATTTGTCTTCTGATCCCACCCGTGTTAACCGCGCCCCCGCTGCAACTCCCCAACCCTTCTTCTTGGCCGCTTCCACTCCTTCCTTCCTCTTCACCCACGATGGCAGGCCCCCCACGTAAAACCCCGTTTTTCCGAGATTTTTGTTCCCCCCCCCCCCCCCCTTTTTGTTTGTGTTTGTTTTTTTCCCTGACAACCCCCCTTTTTTCCATTTTTCTCCCCTCCAGGTCCCCCACCTTTTTCCCTAACCAGAAGAATGGTCGTTCGCGCGAAATCTGGGAAACCCCCCCCCCCCCTCCCCGGTTAATCCCGCTCATCTGTTTTTAAAACATAGACCCCCCCTTCGTTAGGCTTCTGAACATGCAGTTTTCTCCTACACAATCTTTTTTCCCCTGGTCGATGGGCTCTAGGAATGACCCCCCCAAGTGTGCCTGAGCTGGTTGTTTATCGCCCCCCCCCCAATGAGCTTGGGAAAATGATCCTTCAGCTGCCCCCCGCGGCGACTTTTCGGAAAGCTGCTCGATGAGCCCCCTCTGTGCCCTTTCCCCTGTTGTTGGCCTATTTCTTCGTTTTGACTGCCTTTCGCCCCCATTATACTCGCCCCCCCCTGTGGGACGAAGGGCGTTCTCCCTTCATTTTTTCCCGAACCAACCCCCGTTATTCTTTGTTTTGCGGTAGGTCATGGCCGCTGGCCCCCGCCCCAAACCCCCACTTGTAGGGGTTCCCTTTTTCCTTCTTCGGCTGCCCCAGCCCCCAAATTTTTTTTTCCTCCCTTTTCGCTCTCTATTTTCTTTGTATGATGGAGGTTTCTCCCAAAGATATGACCCAAAAACGTCCCAGTCCATGTTTTTTTTTCGTCGTTATGTTCTCCGGTGCACAAAATACTCTTTGTTCTAGCCAATTCTAGAGGGTTACTTTTGTTTTCCTAATGGATTGCTTATTAATCGTGCCTCCCCGCTTTGTTTTTTTTTGCTGAACCCCTCCTCGTTTTTACCGCACCCCTTTGTTACGACTTCCCAAGAGGGAAAAGCGTAATGCTTGCCTTCCCCCTCCTTTCTTCGTTTGGTTTTTTTTTTTTTTTAACCAAAATAGAGGGTCAGACGTCACTTAAACAGCACCCCCCCCACCGTTTTGGGGGTTTTTTTTTACTTGAGTCTTTGTGGGGGCACACACCCCCTTTCTCTCTCCGGCTTTTCCTCAACGCGCCCGCAGGAATGTGATCAGAGGGTCGACTTTTTTCCACCTTGGTCTCACCAGCCTCCCCCCTCTCGATTCTTCCGCGCCATGTTTTGCTATTCCTTGAGTGCCATTTGTTTTTGATTTTGCAGGTTTTCACTTGCCGCTGCGTTCGATTCGCCTCCACCCAACCCCTCCCCTGCCCCACAAACAACCCATATCACCTTTTCCGTCTACGCTCTGATCATTTCGCTCCCCACCCCCAACGTTTGTTTTGGTCCACCCGACGACAACGTCCTAATGGTTTTTTTCCCCCCTTCTCCCGAGAACCTTTACCGTCCACATGCCACCATAATCAGTCAGGTGGTTGTTTATTTAGGTGTTCTTTTCTTTTGTCTTCCTTTCCTTTTTCCCCCCCCCCCCTTAAGCTTTGGCTCCCTCCTTCTCCCTGAACTTGTTCTCCTTTCTCCCCCCCGCCCGATTTTTTTCTTTTGTTTTCAGTTCAATTACTCTTCCAGATTTGTAATTCATTCTTTAGAGCCTGGGTTTTCTGGTTTTTGGGTCAACAGGTCTTAGACTCTTGCACCTGTTTCCTTCGTTAGGGAGTTTTTTTTCCGCTTCGCCCTTGTTATTTGCCCCCGTTGCTTCCTATAAAGTTTAACGTTTTTTTATACTTTTTTTTTTTTTTGCCTGCTGGTCTTCAAAACCACCTTTTTTTTCCGCCACACGCTTTTGGTCTTTGTTCACAATGTTGCCCCCCCCCCCCCATACGTTGAGCTTCTCCCCCGTCATACGACACTTTTTTCTTTCCCTTCACCTCATCCGGTCGAATGCGATTGTGAAATCTGTATAATTTCAAAGGCTTGTCGTTTGCCTCACCCCCCCCCCCACTTTCCTAGACCCACTTCACTTCCCTCTTATCTTTTTCTCCGGTTTGGTTTTTTTTTTCAAAGTTTTTGCAAAGATTTTTCGACTGACTCTTCCCCTTTCTCCCCCCCCACCTCTCGTTGGGCCCGTGATGATTTTTCCCCCTTGTTTTTCTCTTGGGGAATCTTGTAGCATCTTTTC
>Ga0179593_1291797_pt1 | contig 10419 bp, 9 predicted proteins | sample CZODoug2_1_08_16_FD_185931 | JGI IMG/M metagenome (GOLD analysis project Ga0179593, IMG submission 185931) | Vadose zone soil fungal communities from Angelo Coast Range Reserve, California, USA - CZODoug2_1_08_16fungal (PacBio error correction) | ecosystem: Environmental > Terrestrial > Soil >... | reverse complement strand
ACGGCCAAGATAGAGTCAGTTCATACGAGAGGCCCCCCCATCCAGTCCCACCCTGGCCCCCTCCGTTGATTCCCTAGTTCCCTCGATTTAAAGCCGGGGAAAGTAGTTTTTTGAGACGTCTCTTCACAATTTATTAAGTTTCCTTACATGGCCGTGGACCGTAGAACGATTCCCCTTGCAGTGGTTCTTTAAAAACCAAAAACCAGATTCATTTGCGTCTATAGCATATCCCCCATCATTGCTTACCCACTCCGGCAACGCCCCAGACCCCCTGGAAACGTCTTTGACTACAACAAAACACACCCTACGCGTAAAATGACCCCCCTGTCGCTCCCGGAATCGTATTGCCTTCGTCCCCCCTCGGGTCTTTTTCTCCCCACAAACTTCCCTCCGGAAATAACAAAACACTTACGTCCTCCTGACTTTTTGTGTACTAGCTTTACGCCCGCTTTATCTTATCTGTAGGGAGCTTTTTTCCCAAGTCGAACATCCCCGTTTTTTCATCTCCCGAAATTGTTTTTCTTTACTTTTTCTCCCGACAAGCGACACCTGTGCCCACTCCAGTATAGGGGGGGTTACCTTTTCGAGGGCCTCTCCCCCCCTTTTCCCTCTTGCTGACGTACCTCCCCCCTCTTTGGACGATATCCGTTCCTACCCACCCAACTTCTCTGAAGTTTTTCCTTCCCCCCAACTAGTACCGCCTTCTGAAATCATGCCTCCCTTATATTCTTTTCTAGTTGCCCACATGCCGCCAACTATGCCAGGGTCACCGCTCAACTCCTTGATGACCCGAGGTCACACTCTCCCTTCGTTATTCCATTGCACTACAACGTAAATTTCCGTTTAACCCAGGGAGCCGTTTTTGTATAAAAGGCTGTACCTCCTTTTGACTTTTCCGTGCTCGCGACCCCCGCATCGTCGAGCTCGTCTCTTCCCTGGCCAGATTCTATGTCTTCTTATTGTTTCGAGCGCTATTCCAGAGCGATCCCCCCATTTGACTTCTTTCCCCCGATCTACCCTCGAAGGAGTTGACTACGAAGCTAACCCCTTTAGATTTCAGCCTTCAATGAAAGTCTTCTACCCATACCGTAATACCGGCCCCTATTGAATTGATCCAGTTCATTGTCTCCCGATTTAGCCCCCCCACACACACAAGATTTCGTTCACCCTGTACCCCACATGGGAGTCCTGAACCAAATTGACAGTCCGCCATGGAAGGTCCTTTTTTTTGTCAAACTGGCCCTCCCTCGGCCGCAAGTCCGTTTAATTTTCCTCGTGGGTACTCCTATTCGATTCAGCGCAGATTTTGGCGCCACGGAACCATTATCATGCTTTCCATATCATAAGAGTTGAGTTGAGGCAACTCCAGTTTGTGGAAAGCCCAGATAGTCCTCATTAGTTTCCTAACTTCAGGTTGAGACCGCCATCATCTGCCCTTTTACCGTGGGTCCATTCACGAGGCTTTTCTTCTAGAACCTTCGTACTAGAGTTCCCACTCCCCCTCCGCAACTTCGTACATCGTCAGAAATCGTAACTCCTAGCTAGCCGTCCGCTTGGTCAAATCCACTCAGGATTTCAAGAAAGATCTTTCGTAATGGTAATCCGTCAGTTCACGTGTTTGACAAATGTGATTTTTATTTCATAGACCAAAAGGCTTGAATCTTGATTATACCTCAGCAGGTTGTCGCATCACGGTGCATTGCGAGGTTTCTTCGCGTAGATTCCCAACTCCACCCCTGGTGACCGAAACCCATTTGGCGTATGGATGACCCTTCCTACGCCAAACTGGCTGTGGCAGAGATGTGATCCCAGAAGAAACCCAGGGTGAAGATAGACCTGCCGAATTTCTACTGTTGTGAGTTCCATATCCTCGTGTTCCTCTCCCCTTCACTGCAGGTAGGTATTTCCTTTTTCCTGAATTTTTGCCTCTTTTTTCGATCTGGCTATAAGCAGAGGGCAGCGCTCCGGGGGAAGAGTTCGTGTTCTTTCCCTTTTGCTCCCATAGGAAGGCTGCCGCGCACCCCCATCGGTGTTCGTATCAGGAAGACGGACGTGAGAAGTTCCCCTTCTCATGTCCTATCGGTTCAGCAAAAGCTTCTTTTTTCTTGCCCTAGACGTCCCGACACGGTTATTCCCGCGGTTTCGGTTGGCTAAGGTTTCCGGCTGCTGTTCTTTTTCCCTTGACGTTACTGAGACTGTTTCCATCCGCCCTAGCGCGGACTCCTGAGTTTGCGATCTGCGACATTCATGCATCAACCGGACGGTGCCGTTCCAGAAATTTCCTCCTCCACCGTTCGTTTCTAGAGGTTCAGTCTAACCTGGCCGATCGTCAGTGTGGGCAGTCTGATCCCATGCACAGACCGATGTGGAGTTTTTTCGTTTGTCTCGTAACTGGCCCCTGTTCCTTTTCCTTGATAGAGGTTTTCTAAAATGTTCTCGGCTTTAACCTTTTCCCACTCTGCGCCTGAGTGTCCTTCTCCTGGCGCCTACGCCATCTCTCTTTATTAGTACTTGCTTGACAAATCCTTTCCTCCTGATTTGCCCCCGATGTCCCCAATCGCACTTACCGGGCTCTTACGTCCAGTGAATTAAAACCTCCGGCCCTCGGACCCCTCCGAGGTTCCCTAGCCCCGAGTCATTGATTCTTCCCAAGACGATCAAGCTGGGACCCGACCTTTATCTGTCCCTTCTCCCCTTCGAAATATTCAAAGAGGATAGTGAGAAGCTTGCAATCTACCTCCCCTGCCCGTTCCCGGTGATCGTCTTTTCTCGTCTCTTGATGCGCTTGATGAGGGTGCTTTCCTTCCATTCTCTTCTACTCATCGCGTATGTAGATCTCCCCCCAGGCGCACCGCGCGGCCTTCCTTGGCTTCCTCTCTTGTCACTTTCTGTTTACCCCTAGTTACTCACCTTGCTTCCCATGTTCCAACCTCCCGGTCACTCCCGCGAAGGTTATACATGCAGAACTCGTCGATTCCCCGCGGCTCTTCCAATTTACTCCTTTTTGGTCTTTCTCTCTGTTTTCCACTTGGCGACTCGAATTGGTCTGGAGAATAGGCACCCGTCCCTCACACCGAAATTCTCCATGGGATTTTTTTCGGTTGCAGCCCCGCACTATCTAGCCCGAGTCCCCCTGTTCTCTCGGGTTCTGGTTCGCCTGACAGTTCAATTGCAGGGAGTATTTACTACCCGTTGAAGCCGCCTTCTTTCCTTTTCTTCTCTGGACCCTTTAGATGTTTATTCAACGTCTAGAAGCGATTCGGCCGTGGAATCTCATGCGGTACTATTTTCAAAAGCTTTTCCTTTGTTCCCCTGGCCCTGTTGACTCCACACCATTGGCCTGGTTCTCAAGCACGTGGATACCTCCCCAGCTGGTGTCCATGGTGCAAAAACGTAGCGGGATTTTTATTCCATCGCTTCCCCTGAACGTTTCTCTTCTTCGCAGAATTTCTTCGCTATCCATAACCCCAATTCCTCTTCTTTTCCAACCGCCATCGCCTCAATGCCGCACAGCTTCTTCGTTTCTCTTTTTTCCTTATAAAGACCTCTTTTTTTTGTCTAGCTTTTTCCTAATTTTCGATCTTCGATTCGGTGGTCTTTTGGACGTCTTTCTGATTCCCTCTACTAGCTGTCAGCTCCCCAGCAGACGGTCATTCCTTCATTCCTTTCCCACAGAACGTCTGGGGAAGGATCCATCGGTTTTTTATAAACCTCCTTGCTGCCCCCCTGACCTTTTCTCCAGTGTCTCGCCTATCCGTCCAATGCACAGCGACGTTTTTATTCCCCCCTCATGATTCAAAGGCTCCGGAAGCAGTTTGAAGAAACAAACGATCTTCCGGTCTATTAATGGGAGCCGTATTTCCCCTTCCCCCGCCTACCCTTCAGGCAGGTAGGGTTGACCCATCCCTTCCACTTATTTTTAGCGTTCAGGAGGGTTAGACGGAAATCCAATGGCCTATTTTACCGTTCTAGTGGTCATTCCACTTTTCGCATCCGCTTCCGTCGTGAAATGACTTCCTAGGAAAATGCCATTCTCATTCCCTGATCCTCCACGTCTTCCTTTTACTAGAAGGTCTTTGTCCCCCCGGGACGCTTAGTTTTTCCTCCCCACAATTGGTGAATGCAGCCGGTCTAGTGCAGCTCTCAGTTGACCTTTCTGGACAGTATAGCCCGCTCCTGTCTCCAGGGTCTGACCTACCTCTGTTTTATTATTCGTTTTCAGTCCGATTGTCAGAACCAATGTCCTCCCCTGTCTCCCCCTTCCAGAATAAGACTCCCTGTCTCAACTAGATCAAGGTTTACTTCGATTCTCCCCAACTCTTTCCTGTCTTGCCGTTGTCAGGTTCCCATGCCAGTCGTGTACGCCTCCTTGACCTGCTCATAAGTACTTTCTCCCCCCCCTTTCGGTTTTTTTCCGTCTGTTATCCGTGCCGCCTTCAAATTTTCCTCCTTTTCCTCATTTTTTTCGCGAAGTGCCGCTCCGGGGCCCGCCTGAGACATAAATATTCGGATGCCCCCAGAACCGCTCTACCCCGCTTTTCTCCTACTCACTCTCCGTTCCCTCCTATCTCGAATGCGCACCACCTGAAGCCTTAACATGGCATTCTGCCGAACCAGCAGTCCCCCCCCCCCCATCTTCAGGATTGCCTAGTCCACGCCGCGCCCTTCTTTACCTAGATATTCTATCGACTTTTTGGCGGCAGGTACGATCCCCAATGGATGGCATCAGGCATTCCCAACCCCGCCCAATCCCGAGCTGCGGACGCTCGGACATTCACCGTCACCGAACGAACGCTCTTTTCCCCCCCTCCGCATTCTCCACCCTGAAATGACCTTTTTCCTCCTCTCCCGTTCGTTCAGAACCACATTCCCACCGTTGTCTTGATGAGCGAACCCGAGCCTAGGTTCCCACGAGTCCGATCCTTTCGCACCTTTTCACCTTTCGGTGAAAAGGGTTTAGATCGTCTAGCAGAACCAACGTTGCGCCTCCACATTTACCGACCCTCTCCTTGAACGCTTGAGCGGCCTGCATTGTCCCCCCACTGCTTCTCAAAACCCTTGTGTCCCAGTACAAGTGTTTCACCAGGCAAAAGGTACCCCTTGAACCAGTCGTCTCGTCACATTTGGCTGATTTGCACAAACACCCCACCCCTTCCTTCCCACAGGAGGGGCGTCACAGTGGCACCTTTCGGCTAACCTGGCGACCCCGAACGAAGTGTACATTGCCAATCCCCCCAGGTTTTCATTTCCGAGTCCTCCTCCTCGACAGTCCATGGCCCGCTTGTACTTGTTCCCGTGTACCATTTCCGTCCGACACAGCACCCTGTAAACCGCCACTGACTGCCGTTTCGGGAGGTGAGCCCTCACCTGGACTTCCTGGTGACTAGTCACCCTACTGCCTCCAGGCCGTTTTGTTTTCGCCCGACCTACTTGTTTTTAAAGTCCATCCCATAGTCGGTAACCCTCCGCCTTCTCTTGGTCCCCCCTTCGTCGACCTCGGTCAGTTTCTCGTGCTTACGTTGAGTTGCACGCAATCTTGTTCCCTCCAACCTTCTGCTGTAGCCGTCGCGCGCGCGGCTCTTCAAGTTTCGTGAAGACCGACTCCTCTCTTGTACTTACCCCATCCCCTCTTACATGAGACCCCTACCTCCCTCCGAGCTCCTCATTTGCCCCATAGGAGTTCTCCTCCCCTGTCGCACACTCCATTATCCTTTTTGCCTTTTTTAAAGTTGGCCTTTTTTAAACACCCCTTTTCCCTCCCGGGCGTTATGGTAGGGCCTCATCCATTTTGTTGTAGCTCACGGTCAGGATCTCCCCCTTTCTCCCCGGACCGTCTTTCGTGCCCGCGGATTGCTAGATTCTTATACCTCTCGCGAGTGTCCAGGACTTCTCTCTCGCCTTCTTTCCAATGTCGGAACGAGCGTAGTCCCCTTTTCGCTGATCACCCCTCCCTTCCCGGTAGTTCTCGCTTCTTGCCGCCCGCCGCTCCTTCCTTCAAATGCTCAGGCCGACCCTTCATCCAATCTCGACTCTTCTTCGCGGCCCTTCTTCATCAAAGGTTAATTTGCCTTCCACCATGTTCACCCCTTACTGCCTTTTGATCATCCCTATTTTTAGGATGCTCGACGATCCTCGGTCAGGATAGACGTCGTCTCCCCCTCCTCCCTTCGTTGATGTTCTCTTCCGTTCCTAATTTGTACTAAGTGGGCTGACTTTTGTATCTCCGACGTGTCGTAAGCGTTGTCCCTTTATTTTTGAGTTCTTGTTTCCCGAGTAGTTTGTATTGCTTTTTTGTGCGGAATTTTTCCGAAACTCCCCCCCACCTCGGAGTCATCTCTCCGGTTGTACGCTAGTCCCGCCCCTTTAACCCCCCCTCCACATGTGCTGGAACATTCTTTTCTGCTCTTGTACTAAAAACCTCCTTGATATCCTTCTTCCGCGTTACTTCTCCCCGACTCCCCACTCCCCGATGCCCGGTCCCCTTGCTGCTGTCCCTCCTCTCTTCTTTCTTCGAGCTCGTTGCCTATTAATGGAAGCCCTTTTGGGTCTCCCCAGAGGTACTGTCACATGATTGCTGAAAAAAATTCCATCTTTGACATTTTCTGTTGGGTCCTCCCCGTATACCCTTTTTATCTCCCCCCTGATCAATTCTGACGTTAGTTAAGCACAGCTGCTGGCAGTACAGATGCCCTTTCCCTCACCCCTCGTTCCCGAACCCCGTCAGGTGGAACCGAACTTTTGTCTCCAGCACTATGCTCCCCTTTCCTTTTGGATCCTGGCCCCCTCCTGGAACCTGCTGATCCCCCGTACTCCTTCCGCCTCAACCCCGGGTTATAGGTTTTACGCTGAAACGCCCACCAATTCTTCTTTCTAGGTATGAATGGTTTCCGTTTCGCCTGAAGCCCTTGGAACCTTCAATATCCATGACTCCCTTGTTGTTCAGGTATTAAGCTACCCAGTTTAGCTCCTCTTTCAACCGGGACACCACCCATTCCTTCAACCGAACCGTCCTAGTGAACCTAGATCCTCGTCACAACCATCACAAGTCTCTTCCTTACTGGCGGTGTTCTTGTCTCGAAAGAGATCCAGTGGCACTAATTTCTGTAGCATGCAGTATCTTTGCCTTTAAAAACTTAGGTATTTTTTCCCGCAGCCCGTGGTTCGTGCCCAAGATAGTCTTTTGCCGTAGACTTTCCTCTTCTACCTTTCCCTCGTTATCTACCAATATCCGTTTATACAGTGGAAGTAAGCTGTAACCTCCGCCTCAGCCAAAAATCAAGCCCCATGCTAGACCGTTGAAATACCTTGCCAAATCATTTACCCTCTCTGTACGTTCTAAAAAAAAGGTACTGACCCCCACCACCTACTCCTCAGGATTTTTTTTGCCCTCACTAGGAAGAGTCTTACCCAACTCTCCCCCCCATGAAAAGTTTCTTGGTTTTTTGTCGAATTCCAACTCCTTACCCTGGTAAGATTTCCGTCACTCCTTTCCTGTGTGGTCTTCACTTATACCAGCATGCCAGCATGTCGCACCATTTATTTTTTGACTTGCGGGAAAGAGCATAACCCAACGCCGCGCGGCACTAAGGAGGTGGAATAACGACAGCAGTACGAATTTTTTACTTCACCCCCCCCTCTCGACAATTCTCTTCCCTGCACCAACTCACGTACCTATCAGAAGTTTTCTACTTTTTTTTTTTCAGTAAGTTAACCACTGCTTAGTTTGATCAAAAAAAATCCCTTTTTCGCCCCTCCTAAGGCTACGTCCGTCTTCTCTTTCTCTCTTATTTTCACTAGCATTGGTTCTTTCAAATGCGGACCTTGGCTATCCCACTTTCTGTTACCTTCTTGCCATCAAGGAGGACGACGGCACTCCGAGCCGGATCTTATGGAGCTTGAATTCTTAAGGTTCAATTAGTCCTTAACGAAGGACCTAGCCCCACAATCCCTTAGGTTATCCGTAAATTTTTACAAGCTTACGACTACTTACAGGAGTGTTCCTTAAAAGACCGCCCCACAAAGCTTTCTACCTACTCTTCCTGGATAGTTTTTTTTCAGATAGGCAACGAGTACCGTTTCCTCCCCTCCCCTATCGCCGAACTTGTATCTTCCTTGTCCTTGTAAGGCCCTTCTTCTAAATGACCATCTCCTCTTCAAGGAAGAACCGTCGTTTCCTACTGCTTACTTGTATGGTAGCTACTCCGAGTTTCGGTTTGAACCTCCCAATCGATTCTCACGAGCAAAACAAAGAACCCATCCAAGACACTATCATCTCTTTCAAGCCTTCTCTACGGAGCATGCGTCTTCCGTGCATGCGACATCAAGCTATCTTTTAGGGGCTCTCGATTTCGCTGCGATAGACTTTCTTTTGCAACTGTCCGGTCCTCAAGCAGACGCTCGAGCCATTGAGTCCTTTCCCCTTCGATCAGAAACTTTTTTTGCGACCCATCGACCTGAACATCCCGATTCTTACCGAGTCAGGACGCTAATTTCGATGCGGACCTGACTTCGCCTATTAGTTCCTAGAGTGCGGACTACTACACACGGATCTTCTTTCTTCAAAACCCGTAGAGAAACGAACGCGCACTGGGGGAACGCTGAGGGCGTCTCCCCCCCTCGGCATAGCATTGATTGCTCCCTAAAGGTCCGTTTGCTCTGTTAATACCTTCAGCCTAATGATTTGTCAAAAATTCAGCACCCCAACACCATCGTGTACCCCCCTCTGCTGATTTATAAGGCAACAAAACAGCCCCCCCCCATTCTCATTTCATGGTCCTTATCTCTCAGTGCGTGGAGAATAAAGCGACGTTTCACCCCGTTTTGCCGACGACACCCGCCTCTAAGTAAGTACTTATTTGGTTGCTCATCCCCCCCTTCCATGCACTGGCCTTTTCTCTTTACGCGGTGACACCAGGATCAATGGTTTCCAAGTTTATCCCCTTCCCCTCTTTCGCAGGGGGAGTTTCATGAAATATTCAGTGGTCGTGACCCTTCTTGCGCCCAGTAGGATGCGCTACTTAACCGATGATGATTTCCGTCCCAGTTCGACTTACTCAATGAACCGTTTGTACCGAAGACGACTTTTCCCGGTTCATGCCGTCCCTCCTGAGCGTTTTGCTTGACGGAGGGACCTTTTTCCAACGTTAGTTAACATGTACAGGAAGATGAAGGTCCAAGCCGGGTCCAGTGCGCACAGTCGTGAATCTACCCAAGAGTGTTTATGGTCTTTCGGTTCGGAACCCTCCCCACGTGATTAGTCGTTCTTCACCTGATCCACCCTACCACGTCCACCCCAGTGCAGTTACCTCCCTCTTTAGTATTGGAGACCCGAGCATCTTTTCTTAGATTCGCGCCATACCCAGTTCTCACTTTTGTGATTCGCACTCGCGACATGGCCTACTTCAGAGTCTTTCTTGACTCCCGTCAAGATCGGGTCCTTCTATCCCTCCCTCCCAATATTAAGTCGTACTCCCTTACCAACGACTCTGCCTCCACTATGAATGAAGTGTTCACACACCAGGAACTTCGAGTGTTAGTCACACTTCTCCCCCATCCTTACTCGAGGCACCAACCCGAAGAACTACTTTCCGTCGTTAGAGAATCCCCCCTCTCCTTTTTTCTCTCGGGAAGACCCCTGGTCTTGGTACTTATATTGTAGAAGCTAATTACCTAACCTTCGTCAAGTTCACGTACCTTCTTTCAGTACGCATGGATCGTCTGCCCTCTCTTTGGTGAATACCTCATCCCTAAATGCTCATGCATCCTTGTCTCAACCATTACTACCACGAGGTGACCCCGGAAGTGGACCCTACCTCTGCTTCAAATGGATGTCGGTCCCTCTTTTCTTTCCTCTTCAATCGTTTCATCCGCGTGCCATTTCACTTCGCACGTAGAGAGACTCCCTATTAAGGGGCCCTCGTGCAAGAGGCTCCTACTTCTACAATTTGAATTGCGAAGGCGTGAAACCACTTTTCTACCCGAGAACACCGAACTATTTTCCCGAGATTTCTCGTAGTATCCCCTGACTCCTTACTGAGAAGCTTAAACCCCAGAGCACATCATCTCAGTTCTTAGTTCATCTCGGCAAGTTCCCCTGACCGTCTTAAGATCTTTTCCCCCGTCATCCAGGCCGGGGTTAACACCCCTGTGCCCCCTCCATAGTTTCCGCCCTTCTTATCGCATTGCGGTTTCCCTTTTCTTGGGCCCCCACACAGGGAGTGATAGACCCTGAACGGCTCTCCGACACTTTTCAAAAAACTTTTTTTTCCAGAGTGACCTCCACTTGTTTGCGCACCTGCTTCCCAGCCCTTTAGTCCCGTCCCTTCAATAGAACAGGCGTCCCGGTTGCGCCTTTTTCACTCCTTCCCTTCCAGATATCAACCCTTCCCTACAATAATTTTTAGCCCTAGAGCACCTATT
>Ga0179593_1196703_pt1 | contig 10419 bp, 13 predicted proteins | sample CZODoug2_1_08_16_FD_185931 | JGI IMG/M metagenome (GOLD analysis project Ga0179593, IMG submission 185931) | Vadose zone soil fungal communities from Angelo Coast Range Reserve, California, USA - CZODoug2_1_08_16fungal (PacBio error correction) | ecosystem: Environmental > Terrestrial > Soil >... | reverse complement strand
CATGTTGAGTTTCGTCGTCCCTCTTGTTCTTTGTTTTTTGGGATGTGCTTCCCCCTTTGCTCTCATTAAGCGCGTTGCTAAATGCGATAACCCTCTTTACACCTTTTTCCGCAGCTTTGTCGCTCTTTTTTTTACTTTGGGCTCGCTCCGAGCGACGTTTTTTGGCCTCCCCCGTCTTCTTCTCCAGAATCAACGGTCTTGTTTTTCTACTTTGCGGAAGGAGGATGATTAGGCAGGACCTAACTTGCTTTTGAAAGGCAAGATTTGTCCCATCCCGTTTTTTTGTCCAACTCGGAGTGTGCCATGAGAGAATAATCGTAGATTGTCCTCTTTGACAACTTCCAAGCGAGCCAAGTCTTTTGCCGTCTTTTCTTGCTGAAATTTCGTGTGGAAGGACTGTCCCTCTCCATTCTTTTTTGAGAAGATTCGTTTGTTACGAAGCGCAATCACTCCCGTTTCTGTGAAAGCATTTCAAACGCCCCCACACCCCCCACGCCCCCCACCCCCCAAAAACCCCAACCCACCCGCCAAACAAAACCAACCCCCCACCACCCCCCCCCCCCCCCCCCCCCCCAACCCAAAACCACCCCCCCTCCCCCCCCCCCCAACAAACCCCCCACCACACATTTCGCCGTTTTTTCCCCTTTTTTCCGCTTTTGACGGCAAGGTTCTCTATCATTTCCCCGAAAAAGTCCCGAAGTTTGAGATCTCCGCCGCAGTTCCCCCCCTTCCCTTGTTTTCTTTAAAGAGTGCCCCTCCCCAGATCTTCCTTGACCATATTTGGAACCCTCCTGGTCCCCGCCCCGGTGTGTTCCCCTTTTTTCCTCTGTTTTCCCTTGCGCGTTGACGCGTGCGGGCTTTATTCGGTATCCCTTTTCAGTCGCGGAACTGATTCTCGCCAACGTCCTTTCTTTCTTCATGAGTGAGCGAATTGGGACAACTCTTCATAACTTTTTCTATCGTTATCACTAGTTGCCTCTGCGTTTCCCTAGCGTGTTCTTCTTTCGGAGAAAATTTTCATGTTGTCCCCCTTCCATCTCCTCTCCTGCATCAAACTCCTCTGTAGCAACACTGTTCTTCCTTTGTTATGTCCGCAAGAGCTGGCAGAACCCGTCCCTTTCCTACCCTTTGCTTTCCTGCACACTCTTTCTTTTTACTTGTTGTTTTCCACCCCCTCTTTCTGGTTTGATCTCGAAGTTTTTCTCAGTTTCTCCTTTCTTTTTTCTTCTCCCGACCTTTTATTGTTCTCTTTCCCCCCTGTCTCGCGCAGTGCTAAGAGTCATCCCCATTCTTCTCTTTAGCGAGCGCGGGTTTGACTCTTTCTATGGGCCAGACCTTTTTAGGGCGCTTTTCCTCCAGTCTCCTCTACTGCGCGCCTACTCCCTATTCTTTCCTAAAAGCTGAACGGCATTATTAGACTCTTTTCTCTTTTTTCTTGCGGGACTTGCATGGGGCGCTCTTTCCTGTCGCAAGCGGAACGGTAAGACTTTTCCCCCGCGAAGCCTAAGGAGCATTTTTCCGCCTCCCACTAGACTATCTTTTCCTTCTTTCTCCGTCGATTTGGGCGGCTTACTTCCAGTTCCCTGTTCACAAGGTAAGTAGAGTTTGTCTTCTCACGTTAGCTTGTTCCAATTTTTTATACCCGGGTGAAGAAACTTTATTTTCTGGTGACAGACTTCTCCTTCGTTTCCTGTCTCATTTTTTTGAAGCGTGTTATCGCTTCTGAGTTGCGCGAGCTGGTGCTTCCCCACTTGTTGTTTTTTTTTTTTAACTTTTTCATATTCCTCCTCATTTTGCCTCCTCCTCGTCCTTCAGTGTCACATTCGATTGCGGCGGCGAGCTTCCCTTTTCGAAGTTCAGCGATCGTCAAGTGGTAACGTACGACCCTTATCCTTCCTCTCTGCCCTGGAACCCTGTTGGGGTTTGGATGGACCCCCCCAGTTTTTTGCTAGTGCCCCTTTTTTTCCACGATGACCCCCTTTTCTCTTTCCCCTTCCCTATGTTCATTTTGAATCCCCTCCCCCCCCCCTCCCAGGAGAGACTCACGAGTCAAGCAACTTTCTCCCCGCCAAGATCAGGTTTAGAGGTTGACTCTTTTCCCTCATTTCCCCCCCCCACACCATTTTGGGTACGCCGTTCTTCCCCTTTTCCAGAGCGCAGGATTAGAGAGTTTAAGCGAAATCTTTTTCCCCTCTTTTCCCTTAAGCGTCATTTGCATGCTTTTGACTTCCTTTTCTTCTTCTCGGGATTTCAGAGCTCCTCCCTCCTGCGCTGCTGTCGCGCCTCCCGTTTCCTTTCCCTCATTCAGATTCTCTTTCCTGACTTTGCCTTTTCCTTTTCCGATGTTTTTTCCCGAACGGTTCGGTTGGAGAGTCCCCCCAAATCAGACATTGAGACTTAGCCTTTCTTTTTCTTTCCTCCTCTCCGTGTTGTTTTGATTCTCTCTACGTCTGGGACTATTCTCTTCTCTTGTCATCCCTTTTCCCCCCCCCTTAACGGGTTGTTGCCACTCCCTTCCTTCCCCCCTCGCGCCGTCGCTATCATGTACACTCCAAAGATATTCCTTATCGCCCCAGAGGGAAAAGGGACTGCTTCGCAGTTCTCCTTAAGTGCTTTGTTGCCTTCCGATCACATGACGCCGCAAAGTATGTGCAAACAGAACGTGTTCCTTTTCCTGGACGTCCATACAGTTAAGCCTGAATGCTCGTTGTTTTTTCCTTCCTGTGCAGGAGAATGTTTAGTATAGCTCATCTTCCCACTCTTTTGTTGTGAGCGCGACCCCAGCTCCCCCCCCCCTCTCACGTGAACGGTTTTTTGATATGTTTTACTCCCGCGTGCTTCTCTGTGTCGTTTTTTTGCCTTTTCTTTGCTTCATAGCCATTTTCAACCCCTTTTCTCACCTGATCCTTCACTAAGCACTTTTTTCCCTAATCCCCCCTCCCCGGCGTTACAGGGCGCCTGCGGTTTCCCGGTTAGTCTTAATGGTTCGAATTTTTTTCAATAGGTCTTGCTCTCGGCCGTCGTTATCTTTGAATGAGTTCCTCCTTTTCTTCCTCCTTCCTCAATAATCGGGCAGCGAAGCGCAACTCCCCCAACGATTGCAGAACACCCCTTTTTTCGTCCCCCCCTTTTTTTGACCCAGCTAAAAAAGCTCCCCCCCCCCCCTCCCCTTCCACTTTGACATGATCTTTTTTACTCCCCCATCCCCCGCGTTCCATCGGATGACACTTTCCCCCTGACCCGGATCTTCCACCGACGTACTCCGTGCCTTTTCCCTTTCTCTCTCCAAATAGAAGCTAAAGACTGAGCCCATCCTCCCTCTTTAGAGCGCCTAATGCCTTTTTATCTTAGTAATGCAAACGGCATCCTTAATAATTGAGTTCCTTCCCCCTTCCCAATTCACGTTTACCCCTTCCATTAACGAACACAGGCAAGCAGCGTCTCATGTCCTTTTCAGCTTTGCGTTGTCCCTTCCTCTGAGTTTCTTCTGAGAAGATGAGAACCCCTCTTGTCAGCAGAGGACATCAAGTTGTTCCTTGACATTTTTCCCTTTCCCCTTAACTCCTTCCCCTCTCCCCCCCCCTCTTTAGTCCTTTCTCGCGAGCCTTCCAAGAGCGTCAGTTGATTAGCACCGCAGGTAGTAGACCTCCCCCACCGCCACTCCTGGCGGATCCGCGTAGCTATCCACCCTTCTCCCTTGATGGTAGAACCCCTCTTCCCCCCCCCTCAATTTGCATGAACCACCCCCCCTTTCTTCTATTGCTCTTCTCGTGCGGCCAGCTCCGTGCGACAGACCCCATTTCCCCCCCTTTTTTTGATAGTGATCCCCCGTGTCTCTGAGGGACACCCCATTCCTTACGCGGCTTCCAGACCCCCCTTTTCCAAAATCTTCCCACCTCGTATCCTCCCCCTGAGCACATGGAAGAGTGCGTAAAAGTTCGCATCCCCAGACTCGCTGAAGTGTGCCCTTTCTTTTTTATAGGACTTGATAAGCGGACGATCAGATAGCGATCCCCATGCCAACCTTCCCCCCCTCCCCCCTCCTCCTTCCCCACAGTCCTCCTCCAGCAGACAAACCCCTTTACTGCAAGATAGTCCCTTTCTCTTCCCCCTCTCTGTGTCGATGAACGCAATTTTTCACGAACCCCCGACACCGGCGTCCCTTCTCCTTGCCTTCCGTTCGATCTCGACCGACGCTCCCTGATGGGAGTCATCGCACTTTTATGCCGTCACCGCGGGCCCCCCTTCCCCCCCCCCCTCTGATGTTCAATGACCTTAATGTACCAGTTCTTGACCCTTTTCCCCTCCCCTTAGCTCCACTGCCTAAGACGCCCCCATAGAAGGACTTTCCTTCGGCCCCCTTGACCCAGAAATGAGAGAGCGCCCCCGCCGGCTTGTGCGATCGCATGTTTTTTCCACCTCCCCCCCTCACCTCATTTTATTCCTCCCTCTTGAGCCGTCCCACAATTCCTCTTGGGATCCATTGAAGAACTCTGCAACAACAAGCCGCCTGACCCGAGCCGCTTCCTCTCCCAGCCTCAAGTCGCGTTTTCTTTACTTTCTTATTTTTTTTCCTTCGTGTAGCTTAAGCCTTTCTCTTTTTCTTTCCTCTGCGACGTCGCGACACTCGACGAGAACCTTTCTCCCCAATCTGCTTAGCCCTTTTTTTTTGATTACCCGGTCGGTTTAGTTTATCTTTCTCCCTTCTTCCTAGCAGTTTCCCCTCCCTTCTCCTCCCCTACCCCCCAAGTGCTCCCTCTCTTTTCTCCCCTTTTTGGGACGACGCTTTTAGCTCTCCATTACACCTATATCCTACTAACGTTTGTGTTGTGCCTTCTCTTCACTGCGTCGCACGCAGTACACCGACTCTCTTTCTCTCCCTCGCCTTTTAGGAAGTTGAGGTCCCGTCGTGCGTTTTCGTTCCTTACCCCTTCTTTTCCATGATCCCACAACTCTTTTTCCCCCCACTCCCTTCCTCATGATTTGCAAGATCATAGAACGAGGAAGTTTTGTTAGAGAAGTAGTCTCAGCTCCCGCAGTTTTCCCCCAGCGCCTTTTTCCGAAGCAACAGACTCAACTGCCAGTGCCCTTCCCCTTTAGTTTACATTCGGTTCTCCAAGGATTTTTTTTGTCCTTCCTTTTTTGCTTTTTTCCCCCGGTTTTTTTTCAAAAGAGGAATGGATGCCATCGATCTCTCTGATCCATGATTTTCCCGCTTTTCCCAAATGACCCCGAAGACTCCTCCCTCTAGGAGGCTATCCCATTAGTTTTTTTCGGGACTGACCGTATCTCTTCTGTTTTTGAATTTCTTCTTTTTTTTTTCCTCCCTCTCCAACACTGCAACTACCGGTAACTGCGAAATTTTTTTTCGGAAATCTAGGTTTTCTGAGACGTGTATGCCCCTAGGTCCCTTTCATATTTCTCATCCTTCCCCTCCACCCCCTAGCGCGCATTTTTAGCCTGAAGTTCCGACCCGCGCAATTGTATGGACTTTTTTTAACCGTACTTTCTTCCTCGCCCTCTTTTGCTAGCACTTGGCATCTGGTCTAGGTGTTTGGTTCCTCTGGGAGGTATTCTTCCCTGCGGCTGGCTTTGTCTGTATTTCCTTTTCTCTCGCTGCGAGTTTTTGAACTTTTCCGAGCGCCCTAATGGAAATGTTAGAGTATGCGGATTTCTCCTAGGACCCCTCTACTGTGCTCTGACTTCTTCCCTTCTTTTCCCTCTGCGGCATTCTTTTTTTTTCAGGATGGATTCGCCTTCCCAATGTTGCCATCCTGCTTTGCCTCTTTTCTACCCTAAGCTCGCCTAGGCAGCGTGAATTGTCACTAGTATTTTCTCAAAGGATTAAGCTCCCCTTTTTCCTTTCTTCCCCTCTCCAGGGTGGACTATGTTGCTTTCTAACCCCCCCTCTTTTTGGTGCGCATCTGACGAATCCCGGCCAGTTCTTTTCATTGCTGTCCTCCTACTTTCCCCCTGTTAGCTAGATGAGGAGAAGCTTTTTACTCTCTCCTCTTTATAGTCTTTAGTTTTTGGCTCCCTTACAGATAGGCAGATGGCAAGAATTTGGGTCCGTTCCTGTTCCAGCTTGATTCAGAGGATCTTCCTGCCTCCTCCACTTGCACTGAGTATGAGAACTTCCCCCCTCGCCCCGGACATCTGGTTTAATGGTTATTGATTTTTTCCGCCCTTTCACGTGAATGGTCCCTCTTCCCTTTCTGGAAAGCGAAGACTTTTATGTCTTCATTCTGTTAGTCCTTCAAGATCGCGATGGCCGGTTTCTTCCCCGCGGAGGAGCCTCAGTAATGAAAACGTTGAAGTCTTTTTTTTCTTTCCCTCATCGGATTGTTTCCCCGGGAATAGTTCCTGATTGTTTTCCCTTAACTCCCCCTCTCCCCTCGGGCGAGTCTTTTTTTTCGTTGAGCTGCAGTTACCGATGTTTTCTAACCTCTTTTCTCACTTTTTTTTCTTTATTTGCGATTCAATGCACCGGAATTTTGGGTTTTTTGTCCCCTTTGACTTCTTGCAAGACTTTGCAATCCCCTTCCATTCGATTTCGTCTGCGTGAGTTTTCTCTTCCCCCCCGATTCGAAAAGCTTTCACTAAGCTCACTTTTCTCTTTCCAGCGCGATCTCCTCTTCAAACGGTGAGAGGTTTATTGTCGTCAACCTTTTTTAGTTACGATCGACAATAGTTCCCTGGGATTGAACTTATTTATAGCTAGCCTCTAACCTCCCCCCCATAAATGCTTCCACCGGTCAAGGCAAGTTTTTTTTTTTTTTTTGTTTTCCCTTTTTTCCCCCCACGGCGCGTTTTCGTGATTTCTTTTTCCTCCCCCCCCCCTATAAAAAACCATTTCCTCTTATTCTCCTATAAGGAGAGTATTTCCCCCTCTCCATTCCTCTTAAACTGAGTTCCCCCCTTCCCCAATCGACCCCTTTACTTTTTCCAAGAATGGCGAGCCATCTAGGCTTTCTTTTTTTCCCCCTTTTTTTTTCTTCCCCAGTCCTTCTGAGTTCCGCTCCCTCCTGTGAAAATGCCGGATATTCTCTTCATCGAGGTATGATTGACCCTCTGAGACGGACGCTTCGTTTTTCTCTATTTTCAGAAGGCCCCCGAATCCTTTTATGTGTTGAAACTGACCCTTCTTTTTCGCACCACTAAGTATCGTTATCTATTTTCATTTTAATCATACTGGTTTTGTTGTCAGGAGATTGTCTCCGATAATGGATGTCCTCCCTCTTTAAGATTAGCTGTTTGATCCCCCCCCCCCCCCCTCACCCCTTCACCGTTTTTTCTCCCAGAGAAGCACCACACTACTTTTCCACCGTGAATCGCACTTCTCTTCTTCAATCAGTCCGCACCCCTTCCGCTCTCTCCAAAGTTCCCCCCCCTTCTCGCGCATCCCACTCTCCCTACTGCTTCTCGGAAACTCCCCCTCCTCCTTTCTAGCGGACCAGTTTTCCCCCGCCCGCGTTTTCCTTAGTAAGGTTTAATGTCCCCGTTCAGCTTTTTTTCACAGGTCCCCCCCCTTGGCCCTTCTCTGATAGAATAAGATTACGACTTTTTTTTGTTGCCTCCCCTCCGTTCCCCTCCTCCGACCCTTCGGGACTTGATAATGTTGTTTGGTTTTCCCCCTTTCTCCTCTTAATGTATTTTTTTTTCCCCTTTCTCTCCCTTCTCTCATCTCCCCTTTTCCCACCGTTTCTCCCCCCTTGCTATCGTAACGACGCCCCTTTTGACTCCCCCCCCTCAACCGGGTTCTCCAGGGCCCTGCGCTGTGACCCCACGCTCTCCCCTTAAGCTTCCCCAGACCTTGCTTTATACTTTCTTCCCTTCTCTTCCTCCTGTCAATAGATAGGTGACACGTACGTTGCAGGAAGATTTCCTCGCACGTAAGGAAGCCTACTGCAACCCCCCCTTGGCCTCACCACTTTTTTCTCACCCCCCGGGAGTTCACTTTTCACCCCCCCCTCTCCCCCCCTACAACCTCACCTCCCTCCCCCTCCTTCTTCTTTTATTGAATGCCAAAATTCCCTTTCTTTGTTACCTTGTCCCACGCTTCCTTTCTCCATCCACCTGCTTCTTTTTGCCCGTCTACTTATTCAGACCAATAGTCCATTAGCCCGATGGCCCCCCACTTCTCTTCATTCGTGTCTACTCCATACTTCCTTATTAGCCATTTTGTGATCATTTGCCCTCCTGACCCTCGCGCCAATGACTTTTCCTTACGAACAGCAAGAAAATCTTAGCCCCTAATGCAGTTGTCTCTTTTCTTTTTCCCCCAGGGCTTTGTTTTCTTGAGCCCCCTTTCTGACTTCCCTGTTCATGACACGGCACCATCCACGTTTTTCCTCCCAGTCCAAATAGCGGAGAGCCCCTCCTCCCCTTTTCGATCGAGTCATTGCTATTTCTTCGTCTCCCCCCTCAGACGTTTTTTTTTTTGAGAAAGTCCCCATCCCTTTTTTATTCGATTTTCCACCCCCCCGTCATCTTCCTTCTTAGACATTCATCTCCCCCCCCCCCAATCCCAGAGGTCTTTTTCGACCCACAGCTCTCCACCGGATTTCCCTTCCCCTAAAAGGTAGTCGTTTTTGTTATTTCTCAGTGTTTCTTTTCGTCCCGAACGCAGACCCTTTTCTCTCTTGCATTAAAAGTTAGAGTCGACTTTACTTTCCAAGGAATTTCATTGGATTTCGCCAAAGACCCCCTCTCTTCCCCCCCCCCCCCCTTTCCCTAAAGTGAATCAGCAATCTCAATGTTAATTCGTGAGTAATTCGCTCCTCCCATACTAGACGACCTTTTCCTGCGTAGGCCCTTATCTTTCCCCTCCCCCTCCCTCCCTCAGAGCTTCTTCCTGAATACATCAAAAAGACCTACCCATCAAGGTCCCCCCATCCGAAGAAATCCCAGCTGTTTTCCCCCCCCCTGCACCTTTTCCCCCCATCAGTTGTCCCATTTCCTTCCATCCTTTTTTTCGAGTTCTCAATTTTCCAGCAACCCCAGTCCCCCATGGAGCTCAGAGTTTCTTCCGATGATTTCTAGACCGCAGCTCTCCGCGGGGTTTTGGTTCTCTCTTCCCAACATATGGCCGTCACCTTTTTCCACAGGCCAGACACCGAGCGCGGCCCCTATATGCCAGGGTTCAATGTCGTTTTTGTTTTTTCTCTTTTTTTTTTTGTACCCAGTTTATAGAGCGACCCATAGCCTGTTAATTTCCTCGTGCATGCCCACACGATCCTTTAGCAGAGCCGCACTAAGGTGCTTTGCGCTTTCGTATTTTCATTTTTCGCCTTTACAAATCGATCAGTTTTAGCTGCATCCCAATTGACCTCCCCCTGCGGACGCCATCGTCCTTAGTCAAAAATTATTAAGGTCTCCGTAGACTGTAAGATTTCCCCTACCCTGCGCGTGCTGTGTCCCATGACCGGTGAGTCTGTTGATGGAAGTAGTTCTCCCCATTAGATTTCTCTTCTTTTTTCGACTCGTCTCGCGCGATTCCTTCCGTGTTCATGATCTGCAACTTCTTGACGAGTGGTTTCCCACCGGTCGGTCTGTATGTTCTACCTCTCTTTTTCCTAACCTACTTTGGGAACCGGGACGACCATCCCCCCTCCCTTCCTTCTCCAAGCCTCCCTCGGTGGGTCCGACATTTTTCTTCTCCCTTTTCATCTACCTATCTTACTCAATCAACTGACTTTTTGTCTCTATCCTTGTTGTCGAACCCCGTTCTTCCCCCTTCTTCCTCTTTTGGCCCCCGCCGGTCTTGTGGATGGCGGTACCGTTCGGGTTCCCTCCTCATAAGCGCTCTATTGAGACAACCGACCGGGTACACCCCGTCCCCTTTCTTGCCAGATCATGACCGGGAGGTTTTTCTTATTCCCTCTTCTTCTTTTTGAAATCAGAATATCTAAAGCGCAATATCCCTTTGACGCCCCCCCTCAATACCGGCATGCTTCCTCCTCTTCTCCTCTTTCCTTCGGCGTTTGTCAGTTACTTCCTTTTTTGCACCTTCTTTTGCTTCCCCTGATTTCCAAAGATTAATTGTTCCTATTACTACTGGATAGATGGGAAAGTTTGTCACCTCCCCAACGCGAATGCCCCAACCTCCCTCTTCTTCCCCTTCCTCCATTTCGGGTGGAAGTTTCCCCTTCAACTCTCCCTTCTGATTTTGGATTCTTCCTCTTTCTTGAAAGCGCACGCAACTCCGTTACTTTCCCTCCATTTTTTTTTTTTTTCACACAATGTTTCTGTCCTTTTTTCCCTGGGAGGAATATTTTTCCTTCTCCCCCTTCGAGATCGGGCGATGATATCCTCCTCAGCTCCCCTCTAACTTGCCTGTTGCTGGAAAGAGTGCCTGAAATCTCCCCCAAGATTTCCGCCATTTTTGCCACATTTTCCCCTGTCCCCCGGTGTGGTTCG